>ODAK010003317.1_pt1 | contig 16748 bp, 17 predicted proteins | sample 1539591 | NCBI WGS metagenome assembly ODAK01 (sample SAMEA3539303, study PRJEB22396) | soil metagenome | biome: tundra; feature: field; material: soil | place: USA | collected 2010-05 | depth 0.15 m
GGCAGCCCGATAAACGTCGTGAATCCGGAAGTGCTGGGTTCCGCGAGCAAACGCCCCAGAGCCGGTCAGCCAAGCTGATCCCAGTAGCTCACGATCCGCTCCCGCATCCGGGCATCGGGGATGCGGCCGCGCGCCGCGTTCAGGTTGTCTATTGCGAATTCCGGGCGGTCCGTGCCTGGGATGACGGCCGTCACCGCGGGGTGCGCCAGCACGAACTTGAGGAACAATTGCGCCCAGCTGGTGCAATCGATCTCCGCCGCCCATGGCGGCAGCGGGCGCCCGCGCGCCTTGGCGAACAGCCGCCCGCGGCCGAATGGAAGATTGATCAGGACGGCCATTCCGCGCTCGCGGGCCAGCGGCAGGATGCGCTCCTCCGCGATCCGGTTGTCAAGAGCGTAATCGATCTGGATGAAGTCGAGCTTTTCGCGGCGCATGATGAGCTCGTACTCCTCGTAGCTGCTGCGGAACGAGGTCGTGATCCCGGCGTAGCGCACCTTGCCTTCCTCTTGGAGCCGGCGGATGGTGCGCAGATGGACGGCTGTGTCGCGGATATTGTGCACTTGCAGCAGATCGATCTTGTTGGTTCCCAGATCACGCATCGAGGCGGCGACGCTGTCGATGCCCGCCTGCTCCCCGGTGGTGCTGATCTTGGTCGCGAGGAACGCGCGCTCGCGTCCGCCGATGCGGCGGAAGATCTCCCCGAGGCTTCTCTCGGCACGGCCATAGGTCGGCGAGGTGTCGATCACGGCACCGCCATGCGCAAGGAACGCGCGCACGGTTTCCACCAGGACCGGGAACTTCGCGTCGGCCGTGTCGAGTTCGTACACGACCGCAGTACCGACGCCGATCACCGGCAGCATCTGTCCCGAGGAAGGAATCGGTCGGAGCAAGACCGGCACCCGATCCGGTTCGGCCTCGGCGCCGAGCGCGAGCGCTGCCGGCCCGAGCAGGCTGCCAGCGGCGCAGGCGCCCGCCATCCGCGCCGCGAGCCTAAGGAATTCAGAGCGGTTCATGGCGCGGGTAGTCGCGACTGAGCCTGCGCTGTTACCAGTCTGTTTCATAATGCCCCCCGTCTTCTCCTCGATCCGCGATGAAAATCCTGAACGCCCTCCCTCCTGGCGCAATTCGGACTCTACCTCTTTTTGGGAACACGGGGAAAATTGGCGGCTGCTGGCGACGTTTTGACCAGCTCGGGCAAGCAAGGGCCGACCGCTATCCCACGGATACAGCGCCTTCTCCGTCCGGGGCCCGATTTCCATGCCCCGTGATTTTCATCAATACAGTCGATTAATGTCTCGTCTAGCCTGCATCAAGTAATTCTGTCCCCTGCGGGGCATCTTGCAGTAATGGAATATCTGCTGTCGATTCAAGCACTGTCGCTCGTCCTGCTGCTGCTGGGCATCGGCCTGGTTTTTTCCGGCATCCGCTTGTCAGGCTGGGTTCTGGGTTGGATCCTTCTCGCCGGCGCGCTGCTGCTGCAGGGGTTCAGGAGCATGCTGACTTATTCCTTCGAGCACGGCGGCGTGGATCCTGCAACCTATGCCGTCGCGAACGACTGGATGGGATTGGGGTTCTCCCTGCTCATCGTCGCCTCCATGCATATGATGCGGGAGGTATTTGCGCGACACATGCTGGCGGAGGAGAGGCTGCGCGTCATCGGCGCCGCCGCCCAGGACGCCATCATCATGATGGATAACGCCGGCAGAATCGCCTTCTGGAACGAGGCGGCGCAGAGGCTTTTTGGCTACAGCGAGCAGGAAGCACGGGGAAAGCATTTGCACGAGTTGATCGTCCCGGAACGGTACCGCACCGAGTTCGAACGCAGTTTCGATTGCATTGGACGGAACGAATCGGGGCACGTCGCCGGCAAGACCCTTGAACTTGCCGGATTGCGCAAGGATGGGACGCAGATCGTCACCGAGCACTCGATCGCCGGGGTAAGCGTAGACGGACAATGGCACACGCTCTGCATCGTCAGGGACGTGACCGAGCGCAAGCAGTTCGAGGACCGCATCCGGCACCTCGCGAATTACGACAACCTTACCGGCCTGCCGAACCGGTCGCTGTTCTACGATCGCCTGCGCCAGGCCATCAATCTTGCAGGACGCAATCGCCACGAGCTGTCGCTGCTCTACCTTGACCTCGATAAATTCAAGTCGGTGAACGATACCCTGGGACACGACGCGGGCGACGAGATCCTGAAAGGCGCTCCCGATCGCATCCAGCAGCAGGTGCGCGAATCCGATACGGTCGCACGCATCGGCGGCGATGAATTCGCCGTGATCCTGCCCAAAATCACAAGCGAGCAGGACGCGGCAACCGTCGCCAGGAAAATCATCGATGCGCTGTTCGCGGCTTTTGAGCTGAGCGGCGAAAAACGGCAACAGGTCCACATCGGGGCGAGCATCGGCATCGCGACGTTCCCCGCGGACGGCGCCGACATGGATGCCCTGCTCAAGGCTGCGGATTCGGCCATGTATAAGGCCAAGCAGCTGGGGAACAGCTTCAGCTTTGGCTCGGCTTAGAAGGCCGACTCGTTGCAATCGCGTGGCTCCTGTCCAGTCCATGCTCCCCGGGAAAAGAAAAGGCCCGGAACAGCTTTGTGCCGGGCCCAAGCGTTCAAAGGGGAGGAGGAGATGAACTACTTTGAACGTGTTTTCATCATGTTCCAACCCGAAATGCCCGGTGTTGACAAAAATCACGAACCATGGAGATTTGCGACGATTTGAATCTCTTAGTCCTGACAGAAGGTGACCGGACTGATAGGTGACCAAGGGATCACGCAGCTTGTTGCCGCGCCTATCGCGCGCGCGATTCAGCGTAACATTGACTTTGTGTTGCAGCGGTACTACATTTTTGCCGTATCCGTAATCGTCTCCTCGAAGAAAGTACTCCGCGTATGTCGGACAAGGGCGCAATTCGCATTCTCATCATCGACGACGACCTCGAGTTCGCCGACCTGCTGCGCATGCATCTGTCGGCAGCGGGCTACGTGGCCGAGGTGGCTGAAGACGCGGTCGAAGGCGGCAAGGCGCTGCTGGCCCGCGCGCCAGCCCTTGTTCTGTGCGACATCAACCTGCCGTATTTGAGCGGACTGGAGCTGATGTCTCTGATGCGATCGGATGCGCGTTCGGCATCGATCCCGGTCGTTTTCGTTTCCGGCCGCACAGACGGTGACACCATGGCCAGGGCCGTGGAACTCGGCGCCGCCGATTTTCTCGCGAAGCCCGTAACGCGCGAGCAACTGCTCGAGTCGGTTGAAGCCTGTCTGCAAGTCGGCGGGCGCCGGGCAGCGCCGCCGGATTACCATTTTCCACCGGTCGTCTGAGCCGATATAAACGGGCAAAATTGTTGCGGATTTGTCCCGGCAGCGGTCGCGGCAGCCTTGCCCGCCACATGCGCCGGCGCGGGTAACCTCGTTCACGGGACTGTGGACAATACCAAGCGCCGTGTTTAACCTGTGCATGCCGCGATCTGCGGTTGCGGAAGGCCCTTCATGTTCCAGAATATCCTAGTTGCGACGGACGGTTCCGATTTTTCGAACAAAGCGGTATCGACGGCCGCAAGACTTGCGGATTTGCTGCAGGCGAAATTGCTGGTGCTCCATGTCAGATCCCCGATTGACTCTCCGCACCACGTCGAGGGCGGCGCGCTAACGCACCTCGGCGGGAAGATCGTCATGCAGGAAATCGAAGACGAGGAGCGCATGCTGCTTGACACGGCCCTGGAAATAGCCGTCGCCGACGGAGCGGCGGCGGAAACGGCGTTCGTCGCCGGTTATTCGACTTACGACGCCATCATCCGGATTGCGCGGGAGCAGCGCTGCGATCTGATCGTGATGGCATCGCACGGCCGCCGCGGATTTTCCGGATTGCTTCTCGGGAGCGAAACCCAAAAAGTGCTGACCCACACGACCATCCCGGTGCTGGTTGTAAGATGAAGTGAAGGCCCGGCGCCGCCCGGTCGCGGTTCTCGCGCGACCGGAATCTGGGTAAGCCCGCGTACGACCGGCGCCCCAACCCGAATGGCGCAAATTCAAGCGGCGGCGTTCCATAGGTGCCCCGGCGCCCGAGCACGCGCTTCGCCTTTCCGCGGTGCTCAATTTATGATCTTCTCCAATTTGTCCGCTTTTTTTCGAAGGACGCGATATTTTTTCCGGAAGAGTCCACAGGGTTATCCACAGAATCTGTGGATAGTTGTTGGCGCCGCAATATGATCCAGGTTCTCCAAGGAAGCAGACCAAATTGGAGCTGAATTGATCATCTGAATGCAAGCAGCACAATGCCCAGGAGCACCATGGCCGCTCCGGCCACGGTGCGAACGCTCAAAGCTTCGCGGTTCCTGTAAAGGAAAGCACTCACCGGAAAAACCACCAGCGGCGTGGTGTAGGTCACGACGGTCGCAATGGCGATCTCGATCCGGTGCATGGCCATGGCGCTGAACATCGTGCCGCTGACGGTTGCAACCCCGCTCGCGGCGTACAGGCCGATCGCCCTGCGGTCGCCTTGGCGCAATCCTTGGAGAATCACGCCTATCCGGCTGCCGGTTGCGAGTTGGCATAGCAGCGCCGCGCCTGATCCGAGCACTGCGCCGAGTGCTGCCTCGTTCCAATCGCGTATCGCGACGCCGCGGATGGCGTTGCCAACGCCGAAGCCGACCACCGTGAGCAAACTGAGCACCACGGCATGTCGAAACGCGGCGCGATCGCCGCTGAGCGCAGGTGAGATCCTGGCAGGTTGCACTTGCGTGGCCAGGAGACCGGCCATGACCAGCGCCATGAGCAGGAATTCGTACAGCCCCAGGTGTTCCCCCACGAGAAACCACGCGGCAATCAGGGTAACGACAGGGGACGCGGTGTGCAGCACGCTCGCGCGGGCGGGTCCGAGGATATGGACCGCATCGAGCAGCATGCGCCTGCCGAGGTAAATTCCGACCACGCCGGAAAGGGCAAACCATCCTGCGGCTTTCCAGTGGAACAAGAACGGCGCGTGCGTCAAGTGGCGCTCGATTCCGAACACCAACCCTGCAAACACGATATTGACTGCCAGGACCACGGGGAAGCCTATATTGACTCCCATCTTCGACATGGCGGCGCGGGTAATGAACATGTTTCCGGCGAAACACAGCATCGAAAGCAGCGCGAAAACTATACCCATGCGCGCCGCTGCACCTTGCCGCTCACCGCTTTGCGTGCGCCTTCATCCATTCATCCGCTCGCCGCTTGGCCTCGGCGATCTGCTCTGGCTTCATCAATCGTTCCACCATGTTGCGGTTCTTTCTCCCTCTTTCCTCGCCATTCGTCGCCGCGATACTCCACCATTTGTGCGCCTCGACATAGTCCATCGCAACGCCTTCCTGCCCTGTTTCGTATATCCGGCCCAGGTCGAATTGCGCCGGCGGATCGCCGCTTTCAGCTGCCTTCTGGTACCAGAACACTGCCTGTTTGTAGTCCAGCGCGACGCCCTGTCCCGTCTCGTACATCAGGGCGAGGGCGGTTTGCGCCCATGTATGTCCGTGTTCCCCTGCCTTCTCGTACCAGAAAGCCGCTTGCTTGTTGTCCTGCGCAACGCCCTGCCCGGTCTGGTACATGCGGCCCATGTTGAACTGCGCCTCCACCATCCCCTGATCGGCCGCTTTCTGGTACCAGGATACGGCCTGCCTGATGTCCGGCGCAATGCCCTGCCCCTTTTCATACATTGAACCCAGATTGATTTGCGCCGCCGCATAACCCTGGTCTGCCGCCCTCTGGTACCAGGACATGGCCTGCCTATTGTCCTGGGTCACGCCTTCCCCCTTCTCGTACATGAAACCCAGGGCGAATTGCGCCGGCGCGCTGCCCAGCGCCGCCGCCTTCTTCCAGGAATCATTCGCTCTTGCGTAATCCTTGCTCGCATAAAATTTCAAGCCGTCCTCTAGATCGCCAGCGAAGACAGGAACCGCCGACAACGCCAGGACAAGCCCGATCGCTGCTAACACCCGCATATCGTTCCCCTCGTAGATAAATGCTTCGCCGCCAATCTGCGCACCTCATTATCTCCTACAATAGTGCCGGCTGGCGCCGTTCCGGTTGCACCGCGGCCCCGTTCGGGTTGCACCGCCGAGCGCATGCAGTCTGGTCACAATTTTCGGTCCAATTGCTGTAGAGCCTAAAGGATTCATCATGGCAATATCCATGTACCAGGTTTCCATTCCCGTTTTCGTAAAGACCCTCGGCAATCTTGCCGCGATCCTGGACCAAGGCGCAGCCTTTGCCGCAGCCAAGAAAGTCGATCCGTCGGTGCTGCTCAACTGGCGCCTCGCCCCGGACATGCTCAACCTGACGCGCCAGGTGCAGATCGCGGCGGACCACGCCAAGCGGGCACCCGGCCGGCTCGCCGGAATCGAAGCGCCCGCCTACGAAGACAACGAAGCGAGCTTTGCCGAGCTCAAGGCCAGAATTGACAAAACCATCGACTTCATCAATACCCTGAAGCGCGGACAGATCGATGGCTCAGAGGCACGCGACATTACGCTGAAAATCGGCGGCGGCAGCCAAACCCTCACCGGTCAGGCTTACCTGCTGCACAACGCGCTGCCGAATTTCTTTTTCCATGTCACTACCGCGTACGCCATTCTGCGTCACTGCGGCGTGGAGGTCGGAAAGAAGGATTTTATCGGCCAGATATAGGGTCTGCGGCCATGCCGGCGACCGCGGTCAGCATGCCCAGAGAACCGGCCTCGTATCCGTCCACGGCAAAGGTCATGGATTCGTCCTCGGCCTGCAGCGCGGCGATGTAGAGCAAGGGCAGGTAATGCTCAGGCGTAGGCACCGACAGGCGCGCGTCCTCGCCCATGCGTTCGAATTCGATCAGCGCCGAGTGATCGCCGGAAGCGAGCGCCGCGCGCACCTTTTCGTTGAACCGCTTCGCCCAGTCGAAGGCGGACGCGCCCTCGCCGCGCCGCATCAGCATCAGGTTGTGCACCACGTTTCCGCTGCCGACGATAAGCACGTCTTCGCCGCGCAGCGGCGCCAGCTGCTTGCCGAGTTCGTAATGAAACCGCGCCGGCTTGGTGCCGTCCATGCTCAGCTGAACCACAGGTATGCCGGCATCGGGAAAGGCGTGTGCCAGCACCGACCAGGTGCCATGATCCAGACCCCAGGATTGGTCAAGGTGTACCGCGACAGGCGCGAGCAGCTCGCGCACGCGCGCGGCGAGCCCGGGGTCGCCGGGCGCAGGGTACTGGACATCGAACAAAGCCTGCGGGAAGCCGCCGAAATCATGGATCGTTTTCGGTCTTGCCATCGCCGTCACCGCAGTGCCGCGCGTGAACCAATGCGCCGAGATCGCCAGAATCGCCTTAGGCTTGGGCGCGGCCGCTCCCAGCTTGCGCCAAGCCTCCGTATAGCGGTTGCTCTCGATCGTGTTCATCGGGCTACCGTGGCCGAAAAAAATGACCGGCATGCGTGCTTTGAGTGCGGTGCTCATTGGTAGTGCCTTTCTAGTCAAAATTCACCAACGCGCCGCCGAGCACTTTGCACAGCGGCTGGGCCAGCGGTATGTTCCTCACGAATGGATTTTCCGTGAAGCTGCGCCGGCCGTCAGCGGTCATTCACATGGATGCTTCCCGTCGCCAGCGTAATCTCGCGCAGGAAACTCAATAACCCGGCGATCAACGCGAGCATTGCAGCGATAAACATCAGCGCGATGACCTGGGACACGCCCACATGCATCATGGAACCGATGAATAGCGTTGCGACCACGATGCAAATACACAAAGCGCCAATGGTGCACAGGCTGATGGCCCAATGAATCAGGCGCGCTCGCCGCGACAGTATCGCCATTTCAACTTGCCCGACTGTCTCCTCGCCCTCCTCGGCTTTGGGCTTGGCGCTCTCCAGAAAACGGTAGCGATCGACGATACGGCCCAAGCGGTTGATGAGCACGGCAAGAATAGCGCCGACGCCGGAAAGGAGAAAAACCGGCGCAACGGCCAATTGGATGACGTGAGAGACAGTGGTAATGCTAGAGGATGGCTCCATGGCATATCCTTTCGAAAAAAAGGCAGGTTTAGGCGCATCGGGCTTCAGGCCGGTTTCGCCGTTGGCATTCATTCAGCCACCGGGCTTGTCGCCGCGCCGGGCGCGGCGCTCCTGGCTGCGTCCGAGCGCGATGGCGAGAGCGAACCAAAGCCCCGTCACGGGCACGGTCGCGAGCGAAATCGTCGACAGTTCGAGCCCGGCCCCGCGCAGCGCCGCGAACAGCCAGCCGCTCAGCGCATCGGCGCCGCGGAACACGACGATGTCGATCACGTTTTTTGCCTTGTATTTTTCCTCGCGCTCCAACACCGTGAACAAGACCTCCCGCGCCGGATTCGCGATGGCAAAGTTGGCGGTCCGCTGGATTGCCTGAAACGCGATGACCACGAACAGCATGGGCATGAAGGCCAGCGACAGGAAGCCGATGCCGAAGACGAGGGGAAGAGCCGCGGCCGCCCTCCCGACCCCAAAGCGGGCTATCAGCCGGCCCGTCGCGAAGAACTGAACGGCGATCGTCAGCATACCGATCGCAAGGTCGATGGAAGCGAAAATTCGCGTGCGCACCGCCGGGTCGTCCGACGCCGCCGCAACGATGTTCGCCTGCTGGAAATAGAGAAACGTTCCGGCGAGGGACAGCAAAGACACCCACAACGCGATGCCCGCGAGATATGGCGAGCGCAGTACCATCGCGATGCCGGCAAGCCAGCCGCCGCCCAGGGCCGCCGGCTCGGGGCGCGTGCCGCCCGCGGGCTGCGCAGTCGCTTCGACCAGCGCGCTTGCGGTTGGCGGCGTCGCCAACTCAAGACGGTGGACACACAGCACGGCCAGCTCCAAAAACATCGCCGCGACGATCAGCAGGTTGACCGGTCCGAGCGGCGCGGCCAGCCCCACCGTCAATGCCGGGCCGAGCAACGCGCCCGCAGAACCGCCGGCCGCGATGAAACCGAACAGCCGTTTGCCCTGCTCGCTCGCGAACAGGTCGGCCATGAACGACCAGAACACCGACACCGCGAACAGGTTGAACACGCTGATCCAGACGAAAAACACGCGCGCGACCTGAACCTTGCCGACATCGAAAGTCAGCAGCAGCCAGAAGATCGCGATGTTGGCGACGAAAAAATGATAGACCAGCGGGATGAAGCGCCGGCGCGGCAAGCGCGCGACCATGGCGCCGAACACCGGCACCGCGGCCAGCATCACGACAAAGGTCGCCGTAAACAGCCACTGCAGGTTGCGTACCCCGCCGGCAATCCCCATTTCGTCGCGCAAGGGCCGCAGCACATAGTAGCCGGCGAGCAGGCAAAAGAAATAGGCGAACGACCAAAGCAGCGCCTGCATCTCGCCCGGACGCACCGCAACCACGCGTCCCAGCCAGCGTTGAGCCAGCGCTTCGTTCATCACCGCCCCTGCTGAATCATGCGGTATCCGGTCTCGCTCGCGGCGCGACGCAAGATGATCACTGCGATTTGATGCCGAGTATCCGGCGCACCTCGGCCGCGGACATTGGTTTGCCGAATATCGGGGTGCCGGCGTCGAAATCTTTCGCCCGGGCCAGGCCGCCGACCGCGACCGGCTCGAAGCCGGCATCCTCGACCAGGCGCACGGCGACTGCGAGAGCCGCCGCATCGTCGGCAGCGAGCGGGATGCCGAGTTTTTCTCCGGCGCGATGCGCCTCGCTTTTCATGCTGGTGTAGCCGACGCAATTAAAGGCGCGCACCAGGCGCGCGCCGGGCAGGAACTGCGGCGATGCAACTCCGGTTCCTTTCGCTCTTGCCTCGATGGCCATGTCGCCGTCGCGCCCCGGTATCGGGTTAGAGGCATCGAGCACGATCTTGCCTTTGAGGGCATCGCCCAAATCGCGGCCCACCTGCGGCAGCGCGGAGTAAGGCACCGCGATGAACAGAACTTCACCGAACGCGGCCGCTTCCCTGCTCGTACCGGCACGCGCCCCGGCCCCGAGCTGTGCCGCCAGTGCTTTGTCGTGCTCGAGATCGAGCGAGGAGAACATCACATCATGCCCGGCTTTGACCCAAAGTTCGCCGACCGTGCCACCGACTTTGCCCGATCCGATGATCCCGATTCTCATTTTTCCGGCGGCCTCCCCCGCGGCGCGCGCTGCGAGCGGCAGACCGCCCAGAACGAGGCTTGCCGCGGCCGCTCCTGTGGCCTGGAGCAAGCGGCGGCGGTTTTGCTTCATGACATCGTTCATTTTCATGAGAGATCTCCCGGATAGAGTGGTTCATGTTATAAATCAGGCGGCGCAAACCGTAGCCATTGTAGAAGATAAACGACGTTTTCTGTTAGTTGCAGCAGCACCCTTGCGAAGCGACCCTGCCTTTTACGCCCCGATGAACCCTGCGAGCCCTGGCACTCTGCAAAACGGGGTCGTTCGCGCCATTTCCCGGGAAGAAATGGCGAAACTGCCGATCCGCAGGTATGAGGGCGAGGTGTGCCTGGTGTCGACGTCCCGCGACCTGGAACGCGCGCTGGCGGACATCCGGCAGGAAAGCGTCGTCGGCTTCGATACGGAAACACGGCCTGCGTTCACGAAGGGCGAGAGCCATGCGCCCTGCCTGGTCCAGGCAGCCACGGCCCGCGCGGTGTATTTGTTCCAGTTGCGCCAGTTGGATGTTTTCCAGGTTCTCGCAGAACTCCTGGCGGACCCGCGCATTGTCAAGGCCGGTGTGGCGCTGGCAAACGATCTGCGTCCGCTGAAGCTGCTGTTTCCGTTCATGGAGCAGAACGTGCTCGATCTGGGCGTCGTCGCCAGGCGCTGCAGCCTGAGCCAGACCGGCTTGCGCAACCTCGCCGGAATCTTCCTCGGCTTCCGCATTCCCAAAGGCGCACGCACTTCGAACTGGGCCGCGCCGCGCCTGTCCGCGGCACAGATCACCTATGCCGCCACGGATGCCTGGGCCTGCCGCGTATTGTTCCTGCAGTTCCGCAGCCTCGGACTGCTGCAAACGCAGGCCGCTGGCGCGGCGGACGTTTGCACCGATCTTGAATAGCGCGCGCCCAGCGGCTGGCACCAAATGCGCCAGCCGCCGCCAACCTGAGAACCCGTTTCAAAATGAATTTTGCAACGGACCGATATAGGGGAGCATGAGGGGAAGCATCCCCTCGTTTTAAAACAGACACGATGATTTTTCTGTCATAATTCAATAGCATTATTCATGTTCCCCGGCCAGTGCGGGGGAACGCGGGATGCCTGCCTTAGGAAGCCCTGATCAGCCCTGACCGAAAAGGAAAATTGAGATGAATGTGATTTGGCGTTTTTACATGGACGGGGGCAATCGTTGGAACTGGCAGCAGATTGGAGCAGGCCAAGCTATCGTGGCCGAATCGTCCAAGGGTTACAGCAATTACGAAGCATGCCTGGCCAATGCAAAGGATCGGGGTTATGTGTTTCTGCCGGCGCAAGGCAAACGCGCGCCAGGACGCTAGACCATGGAAAACCGCTATGGATTTGGCAAGTCCGTGGCGATGAGCTTCGACGAAGCGATGACCAAGGTCACTGCGGAATTGCAGAAGGAAGGCTTCGGCATATTGACGGAGATCGACGTTGCCGGCACCCTGAAAAAGAAACTCGATTACAACATGCCCCCCTATCGCATTCTCGGCACCTGCAACCCCTCGTTTGCACGGCGCGCCCTTGCGGCGGAACCGAGCATAGGCCTGCTCCTGCCCTGCAATGTCGTGGTTCGCCAGGATGCTGCAGGCACGGTGCAGGTGGAATTCCTCGACCCGGGAATGATGGGCCAGATGACCGGAAACCCGCATATCGGCCCGATTGGCAACGAGGTGCGCGAAAAACTGCAGAAGGTGATGCGCGCGCTCTGAGCGGCCGCGCACGGCCGGACAACGGCAAGCAGGGGAAAGCCCGGGGTCTGTTGACATTCAGCACATGAGCGCGAACCTGGAGATACGATTCGGACGCCGGCCATCGACCGTCGCCTTCATGCTGCGGGCTCTCCACCCATCGCCTGGGTTGCGCAAAGCGGGGGGCTTTCCGCCGATCCGCGCAAGCTGGAGACAACACCGGGTCGATCGGCGGCATCTCGCCGGGTTCCTGCGGCTCACGGGGTTGCGTGCGGATCATGGCTTGCCCCTGCTCTATCCCCACGTTTTGAGCTTTCCGCTGCAGATGGCGATCCTTACCCATCCTGCCCATCCTGTCCCGATCTGGAACTCGCTGCAGATCCGCAATCACCTGCTCCAGCACCGGCCCATCGCCGCGGATGCCGTGCTCGATCTGGAGACGCGTGTCGCCGGTCAGCGCATCCTGGAAAAGGGCGCAGAGCTCGACTTGCACACCAGCATGCGCACGCGGGATGAACTGGTGTGGGAAAGCCTAAACACGTTTTACTATCGCGGCCGGTTCGGTGAGCCGGGCGCGGCTTCACCGCTCGCTCGCACGCCGGCGGTCGGCGAGCAGACGCTCGCCCAGTGGCACATGGCCGCGGGAGTCGGCTGGCGCTTCGGCGGGCTTACGGGAGACTATAACGGCATTCATTGGTCGAACTGGTACGCTCGTCTATACGGCTTTCGGAAAGCGTTCCACCACCCTCCACTGGCGCTCGGACAATGCATGACACGCCTGCCTCGGCTTCAGTTGGCCGAGTCGCAGCGCCTGGATGCGTGGCTGAAAGGGCCGGTCTATTACGACTCCGACGTGCGCCTGCGCGCCACGGTGGAGCCAGACAGCAGCACCTTTGCGCTGGTCGCGGCAGGCGAAGAGCGGCCGGCCATCCTGGGCTGCTGGCGCCGGATAGTCGCGCCCGAGGGCCTGTTGCTGTAACAGGCTGTTCCAGGATGACTGGACAGCCTCTGAATTGGCAATGCGGCGAGTCCAGGTCTTGCAGCACCCGTAGCGATGCTAAACTTCGACCCTAGCGCGATTACAACCAACGATAGTTTCTTCTAGGAGCAAACATGATCAGCACGATATTCGGTCGCCTTGCCGTGGCGGGGCTTGCGTTTTGCGCGGCGCTCGCGGCGCTACCCGCGTCGGCGCAGAGCGTGAATTGGCCGACCAAGCCGGTCAAATTCGTGGTGCCCTTCCCGCCCGGAGGCTCGGTCGACCCGCTCGCGCGCCTGCTTGCCGTCAGGCTGACCGAGTCTATGGGGCAGCAGTTCATCGTCGAGAACAAGCCCGGAGCCTCGGGCTCCATCGGAACTGCGTTCGTGGCCAAGTCGGCGCCGGACGGCTACAACTTCGTATTCGTGTTCGATACGCACGCGGTGAATCCGACCCTAATCCCGGGCATGCCTTTCGACACGGTGAAGGACCTCGCCCCGGTGATGCTGATCGGAACCGCGCCCATGGCCATCGCGACGCATCCGTCGAAGCCGTACAAAACGTTCTCCGACGTGATTGCGGCGGCAAAAGCGAAGCCGGACACGATAAGTTACGGCTCGATCGGCAACGGCAGCATGGGTCATCTGACGATGACGCTGGTGCAGCAGGCAGGCGGCTTCAAAGTGATCCATGTGCCGTACAAAGGCGGCGGCCCGATGACCCAGGATGCGCTGGGCGGCCAGGTCGACCTGGCTGTCGGCTCGGTGGCCGTGCTGGCGCCGCACGTCAAAAGCGGCAAGCTGCGCGCCATCGCCGTCACCGGCAACAAGCGCTCGCACTCCATGCCCGAGGTACCCTCGCTCTCGGAGCAGGGATTCCCCGGGTTTTCCGCGCTCGCCTGGTGGGGCGTCTTCGCGCCGAGCGGAACACCCAAGCCCATCCTCGACAAGTTCCATGCGGAGTTGGTCAAGGCCCTGAGCCAGCCCGACCTGCGCAAGACCCTCACCGAACAGCTGGGCATGGACCTCGCCGTGAGCACCCCGGAAGCGCTGCAGAAATTCCTGGTCGGCGAGATCGACCGCTGGGGTAAGGTCGTGCGTGAGAACAATATTCGCGCCGATTGAACGGCTGCCGCGGAGGCCGCGCGGCAGAACTGCGAGCCAAAGTCGTCGCCCGGGCTGAAGCCGGGTAGCCTGTATAGTAGAAGGTAGAAAGTAATTTTGCCGCGCCGCCGGCCAGCTATGGCCGGCGGTGCATCGTCAATTCAAACATGGCAAAACACCATGGCAGCCATTCGAAAAATTGCCGTCAGCACCGGAATTTACTGGGTCGAGATCGCGGATGCCGATGTTCGGCTTTTGTGCGGCTGCCCGATCGACGCGGTCAAGCACCTTGCCAAGAAGGGATTCATCGCCAGTGTCGAGCGCGATGGCATAGAGTTCGAAACCGGTCCGAACGCGATTCTGCTCTCCGACCTCACCATTCAGAGCGGACGCGTCTGCAATTACGCCGAATTCCCTGCGCTGCAGATGCTGTACATGCAAGGCCTGATCGTCCCTGAGCACCCGAACAATCGCGGTACGCTGCCGATGTTGATCGGCTCGCGCAGGCAGGTTGATGCGCAGATGGCCTACATATTTCGCGGCAATTATGGCCTGGAGTCTGAGGAGGAACTGATGGAGGCTGGCGCCTCCGCCTTGCTCGCTCACGAACTGATGCGCATGAAACGCGCGTTCGCATTCGGTCGCATACGCCCCACGGAAGAGCTGTTGCAGCCGGTGTACCTGGAGAACGCTCCCATGGATGTCGGTGGGGGTGTCACGGTATCGCGAAACGGGCTCAACCTGTTTCGCATTGCGTACAAGCGCGAGCACGTCGATGTCGACCTCATGCTTGCGCCGGGCGAAACCTACGAGTGTTCCTACCGGCTGGAGAGCCATCTGCTGCGGCGGGATTATTTTTCCGTGGTTCACAGCGGTGATGGCGACGGCTGGGACATCAATCGGCCCGCCATGAGCAGCATCGTGCTGTTTCAGGGGCGGGTCTACCTTATCGACGCCGGCCCGAATATTCAGGCCTCGCTGAACGCTCTCGGTATCGGGGTGAACGAGATAGAAGGCGTGTTCCAGACGCATTGCCACGACGATCATTTTGCCGGCCTGACGCAACTCATGTGCTGCGACCGGCGGATACCCTATTTTGCCGTACCGATGGTGCGCGCGACGGTAGCGAAAAAGCTCGCCGCGATGCTGGGGGGGACCGAGCTCGAGTTTCGCGATTTTTTCGAAGTGCGCGATCTGCAGCTCGATGAATGGAACGAGATCGACGGACTGGAAGTGAAACCGGTTCTGTCGCCCCACCCGGTTGAAACGACCTGCTTTCGATTCCGGGTGTTCTGGGAGAACGGGTACCGGACTTATGCGCATTTGGCCGATATCGCGTCGTTCGAAGTGCTGCAGGAGATGCTGTCCGACGATGACGCCCCGGAGGGGATCAGTGCCGAGCGGCTGGCGCAGACGCAGCGCGACTATGCCGAGGCGGCGAACGTCAAGAAGATCGACATCGGAGGAGGTCTGATCCATGGCTCGGCCGCAGACTTCCATGGGGACGCATCGGACCGCCTGGTCCTTGCGCACACCCACCGACTGCTGACAGAGCAGGAGCGCGCAATCGGCAGCGGCGCGCCTTTCGGCACGGTCGATGTGCTGATCAAGGGCGCAACCGATCAGCTCCGCAGGCACGCGTTCGACTATCTGCGCGCATATTTTCCGACCGTGCAAATGCACTGGATCCGGCATCTGATGAACAACCAGATAGTCACGTTCAATCCGGAAGCCTTGCTGATCAAGGAAGGACAGGCGGCATCCGACGCGTTTCTCATACTGAGCGGGAGCGCCGAAATGCTGAGCGCGAGAGCCAACGGCGGATACGTGCTGTTCGGAGGCTCCATGCTCGGCGAAATGTCCGCCTTGCTCGGCACCAGCGCGGAGGAAGCCTATCGCGCCATAAGCTTCGTGCAGGCACTGCGGGTGCCGCGCGATATCTACCGCGATTTCGTGATCCGCAATTCGCTCTACCGCGGCATCGTCCAATCACGGCCGGAGAGCGACTTTCTGCGCAGCAGCTGGCTGTTCGCCGAAGGCGTATCCGGACTGACGCTGAACCGGCTCGTCCAGGCGTCGCAAGTCAAAACATACGACGAAGGAAGCGAGTGCGAGCCGCCCGAGTCGATGTTGCTGCTGATCCATTCGGGCTCGGCCTTGCTGGAGAAGCCCGACGGGTCCGCCGAACTGCTGGCGACGGGTTCGCATTTTGGCCTTGGACCGCTCGGCGGAACGGCGCATCTTGGCTCCAGGATGCGCTTTCGCGAGCGCACGAAAGTCTATGCGCTGCCGCTGGAACTTGCCGGCAGCCTTCCCGTCGTGCGCTGGAAGCTGATCGAAACCTACCGCCGCCGCTATCTGGATGTCTATTGACGCGGAGATACGGCGATGGGATCGCTGACGATGCGCGCCAGCGCACGGATTTCAAGCAGCGGATCCAGGATCTCAAGGCGATGGAGGCGCGCCTGCCCGCTCGAGCGCTCCCAGGACGTCTTCAGCCGGGACTCCCCTCTAGGTGCCTTGGGCAAGGCGCCGGTTGGAATGCACCAGCCGCTCGATCAGCACCCGCATGCACGCCTTGTTGAAGGCAGCTTGGCAGGCATCGGTGGAGGCGCGGATCGCATCGGCCTTGATCTCGATGGCGGTGATGTCGGTGCGCGCGGTGATGGTGGTGGTGCGGCGATGAATGCGGTCGGAAAAATACAGGATCTCGCCGAAGCAGCCGCCCGGCTGCACGCTGGCGATGTTCTTTCCCTCTAGGCTGACGTCCACCTCGCCATCGGCCAGGAAATAGAAATCGTCGCCGGTTTCGCCCTCGCGGATCAAGGCG
>ODAK010003318.1_pt1 | contig 16745 bp, 16 predicted proteins | sample 1539591 | NCBI WGS metagenome assembly ODAK01 (sample SAMEA3539303, study PRJEB22396) | soil metagenome | biome: tundra; feature: field; material: soil | place: USA | collected 2010-05 | depth 0.15 m
ATCTGGCTCACGGCGAGGACGGCCTGCGTCCGCGAGTTGACGCCGAGCGCGCGCAACACCGCGGCGACGTGATCCTTCACCGTCTCGACCGAAAGATTGAGCTCGCGGGCGATCAGCTTGTTCGACTGGCCGCGCAGGAGCAGCGCGAGCACGTCGGTCTGACGCGGCGTCAGCTTGAATGCGGCGAGCGCGGCACGCGGCGCCGCCGGTGCACGGCGATCCGCGCGCGGCGGGAAGGTGGCGCTCCCGCCTTCGGGCGGCGCCGCGCCGCTGCCTTCGCTCATCGCCATCTGCGGCACGTAGATGCCGCCCTGCATGACGACATGCAGCGCTTCCTGGAGTGTCTCGTTGCTGGCCCGCTTCGGCACGAAGCCCATGGCGCCGAGGTCGATGGCGCGGATGACGTCGGCGCTGCGGTCCGACGCCGAGACGACGACGACGGGCACGGCCGGGTAGGCGTTGCGCAGCTCGGCGAGCAGCTCGAAGCCGTCGGCATCGCCGAGGCGCAGGTCGAGGAGCACGAGGTCGAAGGCCGGGTCGGCGAGCAGCGCCTCGCGCGCCCCGCGCGCGCCGGCCACGCCGACCACGGCCACGTGGGTGCCGATCCCCTGGATGACGTTCTGCAACGCCGTGAGGATCAGCGGATGGTCGTCGATGAGCAGGACCTTCATCGTGATGTCGCCCTTCACGTGTACCGCCGCGCCACCGATTCGGCGATGCAGACCGGCTTGTCCGAGCCTTCGCGTTCCATGTTCACCTCCACCGTCAGCTGAGCACCGCCTTCGAGCGGCTCGAACTTCAGCAGCCTGAAGCGGCCGCGCAGGCGGCTGCCGCTCGGCACCGGTGCGGGAAAGCGGACGCGGTTGAGGCCGTAGTTGACGCCCATGCGCGTATCGCTCACCGCGAACGCCCTGGCGCTCATCTCGGGCAAGAGCGAGAGCGTGAGAAAGCCGTGCGCGATCGTCGTGCCGAAGGGCCCGGAGCGGGCCCGCTCGCGATCGAGGTGTATCCACTGGTGGTCGCCGGTGGCATCGGCGAACAGCTGGATGCGCTCCTGTGTCACCTCGATCCAGTCGCTGACGCCGAGCTCTTCGCCCACGAGGTGCTTCAACTCGGCGAGCGTCGCGAAACTTCTCATATCTTCAGTTCACCCAGACGATGATCGGTGCCCACTGCTCGCGGTCGCGCTCGAAGCGCACGGAGGAGACGTCCCAGAGCGTCAGGCCGTGCGCCGCCAGGTGCACGTAGTTTTGCGTGTCACGCAGGAACCCGAGCAAGGGCACGCGCACCGAATCGAGGAAGTGGCGCAGCTGGTCGGTGGCGATCGTGCCTTCGCGCGTTCGCGTGCCGACGACCGCGAGCTGGACGTTCGGGCTGCGCCGGTGCGCGAGCAACTGCTCGATGAATTCGTGCGTCGCGTTGATGTCGAAGATGCTCGGCTGCAGCGGAATGAGCACCTTGTCGGCCAGCCTCATCACTTCGTCGAGACGCTTGCCGTGCAGGCCCGCGGGCGTGTCGAGGACGACGTGCGTCGTTCCCTTCGGCGGCCGCACGACATCGCCCTGCGCCGTCTCCCAGGCGCTGATCTTCGGCAAGCCGGCGGGCCGGTGATCGAGCCAGGTGCGCGACGACTGCTGGCGATCGACGTCGCCGAGCATCACGGCGTGGCCGCGCGAGGCGAGATAACCCGCGAGATTGGTCGAGAGCGTCGTCTTGCCGACACCGCCCTTGGGATTGGCGACCACGATCACCGGCATGCGGCCCTCCGTCCTTGATTTGCGGTTATGTTAGCGGCGCCCGGCGTCGACGCGCCATCCCCACTTACCAGCGAGGGCCCGCATGGCCTCATCTCCCGTCGCTCCCGCCGTCGCTTCCGAGCCGAAGGCCGCCTGCGGCGCCGAGATCCTCGTTCTCGTCGCCCACCCCGAGCTCGAGCAGTCGCGCACCAACCGGTGCCTGATGAACGAAGCGCGCGCGCTCCAGTCCGCGAGCCCGGCGGGGCGCATCGAGGTACGCGACCTCTATGCGCTCTACCCCGACTACCTGATCGACATCACGGCCGAGCAGGCCGCCCTGGCGGCGGCGCGGCTCGTCGTCTGGCAGCAGCCGATCCACTGGTACGGCATGCCGCCCTTGCTCAAGCTCTGGGTCGACGACGTGCTCGCCTTCGGCTGGGCCTACGGGCCAGGCGGCACGGCGCTGCGCGGCAAGGACCTCTGGCTCGTCGCCTCGACCGGCGGCCCCGAGGACTCGTACCGTCCCGACAGCTACAACCGCTATTTCTTCGACGCCTTCCTGCCACCCTACGAGCAGACCGCCGCGCTCTGCGGCATGCGTTTCATGCCGCCACTGCTGCTGCACGGCGCGCACAAGGCCAAGGAGGCCGAGATCGCGGCGCACGCCGAGACCTACGTGAAGCGGCTCGCCGAGTATCCGCAGTGGCCGGAGATCGACCAGATCGACGAGTGCCCCGACTGCGTCGTGCCGCTGACGGCGCGGCCGATCGAAAACGTCATGGAAGCGACGTGATGGAACACGGCTCGTGGCTCACCGGCAGCCTCGTCTACCTGGGCGCGGCGGTGCTGGCCGTGCCGGTCGCCCGCTTCCTCGGCCTCGGCTCGATCATCGGCTATCTCGGTGCCGGCATCCTCATCGGCCCGTGGGGCCTGAAGTTCGTCACCAGCCCGGACGAGATACTGCAGTTCGCCGAGTTCGGCGTCGTCCTCATGCTCTTTCTCGTCGGCCTTGAGCTGGAACCGCAGCGCCTCTGGTCGCTGCGCAAGACGATCTTCGGCTGGGGCAACTTCCAGCTGTTCGGCTCGGCGGCGCTGCTGCTGCTCGGCGCACTCGCCTTCGACATCGATTGGCGACTCGCCGTCGTCGCCGGGCTCGGTCTCGCGATGTCGTCGACGGCGATCGGGCTCGGCGTCCTCGCCGAGCGCAACCTGATGGCGACGACCTCGGGCGAAAGCATCCTCAGCGTCTCGCTGCTGCAGGACATGGCGGCGATCCCGATCCTCGCCCTCGTGCCCTTCCTCGCCGTCGCCGCCGGCCACGAGGGCGGCGGCGGCGGCTGGCTCGGCGCGGCACAGGCCATCGGCACCATCGCCGTCATCATCCTCGGTGGCCGCCTCCTGCTCAGGCCAATGCTGCGCTGGATCGCCAGGAGCGACACGCCAGAGATCTTCACCGCGGCGTCGCTGCTGCTGGTCGTCGCCACGGCAGCCTTGATGAATGCGGTGGGCCTGTCGATGGCGCTCGGCGCCTTCCTCGCCGGCGTGCTCCTCGCCGAGAGCGAATACCGGCGCGAGCTCGAAACCGACATCGAGCCTTTCAAGGGTCTCCTCCTCGGCCTCTTCTTCATCGCCGTCGGCATGAGCATCGATTTCGCGATCGTGCTCCGCCAGCCCTGGGTCATTGCCGGCGTCGTCGTCGGCTTTCTACTGGTCAAGGCGGTGGCGCTCTGGGCGATGACGCGCCTCATGCCGATTCCGAGGATCGAGCGGCCGGTCTTCATCATCCTGCTCGCCCAAGGCGGCGAGTTCGGCTTCGTCGTCTTCCAGACGGCCGCACAGGCCGGCGTCGTCTCGGCGCCGGTTTCTTCGCTGCTCGTCGCCGCCGTCGCGATCTCGATGCTGCTGACGCCGCTCCTGCTGGTCGCCGCCGATCGCTGGTGGATTCCGATGCTTGCCGGCTCGAAGCGCAAGGCCGACGTCGAGGAGTTGCGCGAGCCGCAGGACGCGCCGGTCATCATCGCCGGCTTCGGGCGATACGGGCAGATCGTCGGCCGCATGCTCTACGCCAACGGCGTCAAGCCGACGGTGCTCGACCACGACGCCGAGGCGATCGAGGCGCTGCGCAAGTTCGGCTGGCCGGTCTTCTACGGCGACGCGACGCGGCTCGACCTGATGCGCACCGCCGGCGCCGACAACGCGCGCGTCCTGGTGCTGGCCATCGACGACACCCTGCAAAGCGTCGAGTGCGCGAAGATGGTCCGCGAGAATTTCCCCGACGTAGCCATCGTCGCCCGCGCCCGCAACGTGCAGCACTACTACGAGCTGTACGAGCTCGGCGTAACCCTGATCGAGCGCGAGACGCTCGACTCGGCCCTCATGACGGCGCGCAGCGCCCTCGAGCTGCTCGGCTGGCAACCGCACCAGGCGAGGAACCTGGCGCTGCGCTTTCGCCGCCACAACGTCGCCCAGCTTGCGGCGATCGCGCCGCACAGGAAGGACGAAGCGCGCCTCATCGCCGCGGCCAAGCAAGGCCGGCAACAGCTCGAAGAGCTGTTCGCGATCGAACGCCAGCAGGCGGCCGAGCGCCAGGCGCGTGCCGGCTGGAGCGCGGTCAATCCGCAGCCGCCCGTCCCGCCCTGAACGCAGGCGCCGCGATCACTCGACCCGGCAGGCTTCCTCGAACGCGAGGCGCGGGCTGCGCGCGAAGAGCTTGCTCGGGTCGCCGTGGCCGAGATTGCAGACGAAGTTCGACTTGATCTCGGTGCCGCTCCAGAACGCCGCGTCGACCTTGGCATTGTCGAAGCCGCTCATCGGCCCGCAGTCGAGGCCGAGGGCGCGCGCGGCGATGATGAAGTAGCCGCCCTGCAGGCTCGAGTTGCGAAACGCCGTCGTCTCGGCGAATTCCTTCTTGCCCAGGAACCATGGCTTTGCATCGGCATGCGGAAACAGATGCGGCAGCTTCTCGTAGAACGCCATGTCCATGCCGATGATCGCCGTCACAGGTGCCAGCCGGGTCTTGTCGACGTTGCCCGGCGACATGCACGCGAGCAGCTTTTCCTTCGCCGCCGGCGAGGTCACGAAGACGATGCGTGCCGGCGACGAATTGGCCGAGGTCGGACCCCACTTCATCATGTCGTAGAGCCGGCGCAGCGTCGCCTCCGGCACCGGCTCGGCGTTGAAGCCGTTGTGCGTGCGTGCATGGTCGAAGAGCTGTTCGGTCGTGACGTTCATGAGGGTCCGTGGAAGCGATCGCCTGGATGGCGACAGGAGGCATTCTCCGAATCGATCGACCCCGCAGGATCAATGGATTCGTCGGCGACGTTCGTGCCGGTTGAAGGGCGGCCCGACAATCGAAGCGTGTTCGCACCGACCCAGGCAGACGTTCGCGATTTCTTCGTGGCGGCGGGCAAGAAGCGCCGCGCCGGCGCGCTGCTGACGCCGCTCGAGACGATCGCCGCCGAGTGGATCGACGCCCATCCCGAATACGCGGGCGACCTCGCCGACGCCGAGGCGGCGCGAGCCGCGAGCTATGGTGCCGACGCCGGACGCGAGAACCCCTTCCTGCATCTGTCGATGCACCTTTCAATCAGCGAGCAGATCGGAGTCGACCAGCCCCGCGGCATTCGCCAGGCCTTCGATCTGCTCGTCGCGCGCCTGGGTTCAGCGCACGAGGCCCAGCACGGGGTCATGGAATGCCTCGGTCGCATGCTGTGGGAATCGCAGCGGAGCGGCCGGCCTCCCGACGGCGACGCCTACGTCGACTGCGTGCGCCGGCGCGCGACGCACTGAAGGCGGCGCGAACCCTCCCGTAGCCTTGCCCGGCCCTAGCGCAGGATGAAGTAGATCGCGGCGAGAGCGACGATCGCGGCGAGCACCCAACCCAGCATGCCCGCGGGCTCGCGCATGCGCGCCGGCGCCGCGACCGGCACCCCTTCGATCGCCGCCTGGCGGGCCTGCAGGCTCGCTTCGAAGGCCTTGAAGAAATCATCGGTGATCTTGCCCGCCGCCGCGTCGATGAGACGCGAGCCGATCTGCGCCATCTTGCCGCCGACGGTGGCGCGGGCGCTGTAGGCGAGCTTCGTCGCCGCGTCGCCCTCGGCGCTGAGCTTGACATCGGCCGAGCCCTTGCCGAAGCCGACGACACCGCCCTGGCCGTCGAAGGCGATCGTGTAGCCGTTCGGCGCGTCGACGTTCGTCATCTTGAGGTTGCCCTTGAAGCGGGCGCTGACCGGGCCGATCTTCATCGCCACGGCCGCCGTGTAGGCATCGTCGCCGGTGCGCTCGAGCGACTCGCAGCCGGCGATGCAGGCCTTCAGCGTCTCGGGATCGTTGAGCGCCGCCCAAGTCGCCTCGAGCGAAGCGGGAATGAGTCTTTCGCCGTGCAATTCCATGGTGCGATTCTGCTACGCCGCGAGACGCTGCGGAATGCCGACCTGCGACGCGCGCGCCCGCGGCGCCCGCAAGGCGACGGCGAGGTCGGCCAGGCTTGCCAGGTTGTGCACGGGCAGAAACCGATCGACGTTCGGCAAGAGGGCGCGGATTCCTGCTGCGCGCGGCTCGAAGCGATCGAAACGCAGAAGAGGGTTCAGCCAGACGATCTGGTGCGCGAAGAGGCGCAGCTGGCGCGCCGCACGTGTCAGGTCGCCGTGCTCATCGGTATCGAGGCCGTCGGTCACCAGAAGCACCGCCGCATTGGCGCCCAGCAGGCGGCGCGCCCAGTGACGATTGAAGTCGTCGAGGCAGGACGCGATGCGCGTGCCGCCCTTCCAATCCTGCACCTGGGCGCCGGCCATCGCCAGCGCGACGTCGGGGTCGCGATTGCGCAGCGCGCGCGTGATGTTGGTGAGCCGCGTGCCGAAGGTCAGCGTCTGCACCTTGAGGTAGCGCCGCGTCAGGCCGTGCACGTAGTGCAGCATGAGGCGAGCGTAGCGGTCCATCGAGCCCGAGATGTCGAGCAGGACGACGAGCGCCGGCAGCTCGCTGCGCGGCTCGCTGAAGCGCGGCACCAGCGTCGCCGGCTGGCGCGCCATCGCGAGCATCGTCGCGCGCAGGTCGATGTGGCCGCGCGAGCTCGCTTCGTGGCGGCGCCGGCGCACCGGCGCGAGCGGCAGCGGCAATTCCTCGGCGATGCGCTTGGCGAGCTCGAACTCGGCCCCGGTCATCGATTCGAAGTCGGCGCTCTGCAGGCGCTCGCGGTCGGAGAAGGTGAAGGTCGTCTCGTACTCGATCTCGTCGTCCTTGCCGGCAGCGGGCCTCCTTGCCTCGGCATCGACGCGCGGCGGCGCCAGCGCCTCGGCCAGGCGATTCGGCCGCTGACGCTCGCGATCAGCGCGGCCGTGTGCCTTCGGGAGAAGCTGCGCCATCATCTGCTCGAGCAGCTTCGGGTCGCGCCAGAAGGTAGCGAAGGCGGCGTCGAAGATCTGCTGCTGCTCGTGGCGATCGAGCATCACGGCCGAGAGCGCGGCATGGACGTCCTCGCGCCGCTCGAGGCCGACGGCCTCGAGCGCTTCGAGCGCGGCCAGTACGCGATCGGGCCCGACCGGGATGCCGGCGTTTCGCAGAACGCGAGCGAAATGGGTGATGTTCTCAGCGAGCACCGGCGCGGCCCGATTCGCGCAGCTCGGCAAGGAAGCGCGTCACGTCGCCGCCCTGCATCTTGACGATGTCGTCGCGATGCTTGAGGAGGACGCCGAGCGTGTCCTGGACGTTGGCCGGATCGAGGCTCATGGCGTTGAGGGCGACGAGCGCGTTGACCCAGTCGATCGTCTCGGCGATGCCTGGCGACTTGAAGAGATCGAGCGTGCGCATGCGCTGCACGAAGGTCACGACCTCGGCGTAGAGCCGCTCGGCAGCGCCCGGCGCGCGGATACGCACGATCTCGAGCTCGCGCTCGACCGACGGATAGTCGACCCAGTGATAGAGGCAACGGCGCTTCAGCGCGTCGTGGATCTCGCGCGTGCGGTTGCTCGTGATGACGACGATCGGCGAAGCCAGCGGGCTCGCCTTGACCGTGCCAAGCTCGGGAATCGTCAGCTGGTTCTCGGCCAGCACTTCGAGCAGGAAGGCGTCGAAGGGCTCGTCGGCGCGGTCGAGCTCGTCGATGAGGAGCACCGGCGAGACATCCTGCGTCAGCGCCTGCAGGAGGGGCCGCTCGATCAGCATGTCGCGCGAATAAAGGCTGTGCGACAGCCGTTCGCGGCTCGCCGCATCGCCCACGTCATGGGCAGCCTCGGCGAGGCGGATCTCCATCATCTGCCGCGCCACGTTCCATTCGTACGCCGTCTGCGCAATGTCGAGGCCCTCGTAGCACTGCACGCGCAAGAGCCGCGTCCTGAGCGCGCGCGCCAGCGCCTTCGCCAGCTCGGTCTTGCCGACGCCCGGCTCCCCCTCGAGAAAGAGGGGGCGCTTCAGCGACAGGCCGAGGAACACCGCCGTGGCGAGGCGACGATCCGAGACGTAGTCTTCGCTCGCGAGCAGGCTGATGACGGCATCGACGCTTGCAGGAATCGGTGGATTCGTTGTCATGCGGACATGCTAACTGCGGATGTCCGGGCGGGCTCGAGCGAGCAGCCTCGGGCGTGCCCCGATCGCGGGCGGCCGGGCCGGTGCGCATCTGCGGCGCCGAGAAGTGCAGGAAGCAGAAGGTTGCCCTCGCGGCAACCGCCTTCTGCTTTCGAGCATCGCAGGGAAGTCCCGCGCAGCGGGACCGCCGCAGCTAAGCGCCGGGCCGGCCGCCCTGCGCCTGAGCCTTGCACCAAACGAAGCGAGACGCGATCCCCAGCGATCAACGAGCCAGCGCCGCCGCCACCGCCCGAGACGCCATGACGCTGATCATCGCCGCGCGGTACTCGGCCGAACCGTGCAGATCGGCGTTGATGTCGTCAACCGGCATCTTCACCGCCTTCGCTGCCGCCGCGGTGAAGCTTTTCGACAAAGCATCCTCGATCGCCTTGGCGCGAAACGCATGGCTCTTCGCGCCGGTGACGGCAACGCGCACGCCGCCCGAGCTCTGCGCCACGAACACGCCGATCAGCGCGAAGCGCGACGCCGCCTGCTTGTACTTGACGTACGCGGCCTTCTGCGCCGCCGGGAAGCTCACCGACGTGATCAGCTCGCCCGGCTGCAGCGCCGTTTCGTACAGGCCGGTGAAGAAATCGTCGGCGGCGATGGTCCTGCGGTCGGTGTGGATCGTCGCCCCGAGCGCGAGAACAGCCGCGGGGTAGCACGCCGCCGGGTCGGCATTGGCGATCGAGCCGCCGAGCGTTCCCATGTTGCGCACCATCGGATCGCCGATCCCACCCGCGAGCCCGGCGAGCGCCGGGATCACGCGCTTCACGTCGGCGTTCGAGGCCACCGACGCGTGCGTTGCCATCGCGCCGATCGTGACGCCGTTGTTCTCGGCCTTGATGCCTTTGAGATCGGCGATGCCGCCGAGGTCGACGAGGCGCTCCGATTGCGACAGGCGCAGCCGCATCGCCTGGATCAGGCTCTGGCCGCCGGCAAGATAGCGCGCGTCGCCGGTGGCCGCTGCCTTGGCGTCAGCGCGGCTCGCGGGCCGCTGGTATTCGAATTCGTACATGATTCGTCTCCGTGGTTTCAGGCGGCCATGCCGTGCGCGGCGCGCCAGACGCGTTCGGGCGTTGCCGGCATGGCGAGGTCGATCACGCCGAGCGCGTCGGTGATCGCGTTGATGTAAGCCGGCGGCGAGCCGATGGCACCCGCTTCGCCGCAGCCCTTGACGCCGAGCGGGTTGTGGCTGCACGGTGTCGAGGTCGTCGCGAGCTTGACCTTCGGCACGTCGGCGGCGCGCGGCATCGCGTAGTCCATGTACGAGCCGGTGAGGAGCTGGCCCGACTCCACGTCGTAGACACAAGCCTCCATCATCGCCTGGCCGAGCCCCTGCGCGACGCCGCCCTGCACTTGGCCTTCGACGATCATCGGATTGACGATGTTGCCGAAGTCGTCGACGGTGACGAAGGACTCGATCTTCACTTTGCCCGTCTCCGGGTCGACCTCGACTTCGCAGATATAGCTGCCGGCCGGATAGGTGAAGTTGGTCGGATCGTAGAACGCGTTCTCGTTGAGGCCGGGCTCGAGCTTGTCGAGCGGGAAGTTGTGCGGCACGTAGGCCGTGAGCGTGACCGAGCCCCACGGCACCTTCTTGTCGGTGCCCGCGACCTTGAACTCGCCGTTCTCGAACTCGATGTCGGTGTCGGCCGCTTCGAGCAGGTGCGCAGCGATCTTCTTGCCCTTGGCGATGATCTTGTCGACCGCTTTCACGATCGCGGTGCCGCCCACCGCGAGCGAGCGGCTGCCGTAGGTGCCCATGCCGAAAAGCACGCGGCCGGTATCGCCGTGCACGATCTCGACGCTATCGACCGGGATGCCGAGCTTGGCCGCGACCACCTGAGCGAACGTCGTCTCGTGACCCTGGCCGTGGCTGTGCGAACCGGTGAATACGGTGACCGACCCGGTCGGATTGACGCGAATTTCGCCCGCCTCGAAGAGCCCCGCACGGGCGCCGAGCGCCCCGGCGATGTTCGAGGGTGCGATGCCGCAGGCCTCGATGTAGCACGAGTAGCCGAGGCCGCGCTTCATGCCCTTGGCCTCGGACGCGGCCCTTCTCGCCTTGAATCCGGCGACATCGGCCATCTCCAGCGCCTTATCGAGGTGCGCCGCGTAGTTGCCGACATCGTATGTGAGTCCGACCGGCGTCGCATACGGGAACGTCGTGATGAAGTTCTGGCGCCGGATCGCGGCCGGATCCATCTTCATGTCGCGCGCGCACTGCTCGACGATGCGCTCGACGACATAGGTCGCCTCCGGCCGCCCGGCGCCGCGATAGGCGTCGACCGGCGCGGTGTTGGTGAACACCGCCTTCACTTCCGCATAGATCGCCGGCGTCTTGTACTGGCCGGCGAGCAGCGTCGCGTAGAGGATGGTCGGCACGCACGAGGCGAAGGTCGAGAGATACGCGCCCATGTTGGCGATCGTCTTGACACGCAGGGCCAGGAAATTGCCTTGTGCGTCCATCGCCATCTCGGCGGTCGTGAGGTGATCGCGGCCATGGGCGTCGGTGAGGAACGATTCGCTGCGATCGGCCGTCCACTTGATCGGCCGGCCGACGTGCTTGCTCGCCCACACCAGCGCCACGTCTTCCGGATAGAGGAAGATCTTCGAGCCGAAGCCGCCGCCGACGTCGGGCGCGATGACGCGCACCTTGGATTCGGACAGGCCGAGGACGAAGGCGCACATGAGCAGACGCTCGACGTGCGGATTCTGGTTGGCGACGTAAAGGGTGTAGCTCTGGTCCGACTTGTTGTAGCTCGCGTTGGCGGCGCGCGGCTCCATCGCGTTCGGGATCAGCCGGTTGTTGACGAAGTCGAGCCTGGTGATGTGCGCCGCCTTCGCGAACGCCGCGTCGACGGCCGCCTTGTCGCCGTGACCCCAGTCGTAGCAGACGTTGTCGGTGACCTCGTCGTGCACTGCCGTGCCGATCGAATCGGCGGTACCGATTTTGATCACCGGGCGCAGCGCTTCATAGTCGACCTCGATCAGTTCAGCCGCGTCCTTGGCCTCGGCGATCGATTCGGCAACCACCAGCGCGACCTGGTCGCCGACATGGCGCACCTTGCCCTGCGCGAGCACCGGATGGGCCGGTTCCTTCATCGGCGTGCCGTCCTTGCTGTGGATCAACCAGCCGCAAGGCAGGCCGCCGACCTTGGCCTCGGCGAGATCGGCACCGGTGAAGATGCGCAGGACGCCGGGCGCCTTCTTCGCCGCGTCGAGCTTGATCGAGCGGATGCGCGCATGCGCGTGCGGCGAGCGCAGGAAGACGCCATAGGTCTGCCCGTGCATCGTCACGTCGTCGGTGTACTGGCCGTCGCCGGTGAGAAAGCGCCGGTCTTCACGGCGGCGCAGGCTCTGGCCGATCGGGCTGCTTTGGACTTCGTTCATGTTGCCCATGGCGCCCTCCTCAGGCCGAGACGGGCTTGGCGCCCGACTGGCAGAACTGGATCGACTTGACGATGTTCTGGTAGCCCGTGCAGCGGCAGATGTTGCCGTCAAGCGCCTCGCGGATGGCTGCTTCATCGGCCTTCGGGTCGTCCGCCAGCAACTGCACCGCCGACATCACCATGCCCGGCGTGCAGAAGCCGCATTGCAGGCCGTGGCACTCGCGAAAAGCCGCCTGCATGGGATGCAGCTCGCCGTCAGAAGCGAGGCCTTCGATGGTCGTGATCGTGCTGCCCTGCACCTGCAAGGCAAGCATCGAGCAGGCCTTGATGGCGCGACCGTTCATGTGCACGGTACAGGCGCCGCATTGCGCCGTATCGCAGCCGACATGCGTGCCGGTCAGCTGCAGGTTCTCGCGCAGGAACTGCACGAGCAGCGTACGCGGATCGATCGTCGCCTTGACGGCTTTGCCGTTGACGGTGAGTGAAAGAGGAACGTCCACGAATGTCTCCTGTAGGGAATAGCAGCGCCATCGTCGATCGCTCGTCGCCGACGGGGTGGAGGTCATTGTTCGAGCCATGGAGACGCACGCAAAGGACGGGGTTTCCCTAATGGAACCGGCGGGCCCGCGAGCGCCCGGCATCGCGATGGCGTAAGGAATGGCGCCGCCTCTCCTTCGGGCGCGACGCTCCGGCCTCAGGCCAAGCAGCTTCGGAACCCGAAGAAGCCGTCGTCGCGCTCCGGCGAAGCGAAGCAGCGAAAGCGGGCGCCGCGAAGCGTGCTGGGCGTCGCGAAAGACGCGCCACGAAGTACCTTGGTCTTGCCGAAGGACGGCTCCGAGTACTCGCGCCACGGGCCGGGCATGAAACCCGGATAGGGGCGAAAGGTGCTCGCCGTCCACTCCCAGACGTCGCCGAAGCGAAAACCGCGTGTTGCCCCTTGATGCGCCGCGGCTTCCCACTCGGCCTCGCCCGGCAGGCGCCGGCCGGCCCAGCGGCACCACGCATCGGCCTCGTACCAGCTGACGTGCGCGACCGGTTCGGCCTGCGGCACGCGCGCCAGTCGGCCGAAGCGGTGCTGCAACACGCCATGCCGCAGTTGATCGACGTGGCGCGGCGTCCGCCGCGCATGGCGCTCGACCCAGGCCCAGCCGTCCTCGTTCCAATGCGAACGATCGTCGTAGCCGCCATCCTCGACAAACTCGCCGTACTGCGCCCACGTGACCGTCTGGGCGTCGATCTCGAACTCGGGGATCGCGACCGGATGCGGCTCGCGCTCGTTGTCGAAGCGAAAGCCGGGCGCACCGGTGCCGAGCAGCCAGCGCGTCGCCGGAAAGCAGAGAGGCTGCCGCGGCGCCTGCGTGGCGATGCGCGGCAGAAGGCCAGCGGGCCCGGCAACACCCAAAGTCTGGGCGAGAACCGCGAAGCCTTCGACATGCATCTCCTCGTGGAAGAGCGCGAGGCGATGAAAGTAGAGCGCGTCGTCGCTTTCGTCGCGCGTCGCGTCGAGCAGGTCGAGGCTGGTCTCGAGCGACTCGACGAGGTATTGGCGCGTCGCCGGCAGATCGGGCAATTCGCCCTGAGCGAGTTCGCGACGCGCGGCTCGCGTGCGAACGGCGGGGTCGTACCAGCCGTCGGCGCCGGGCTGGATCGAAGCGAGCCGCGGCAAGCGCGCGTCGGCGCCTTCGCCGCGGCCGCGCTGCACGTTGCGGCCGATCCAGAATTCCTGGAACCAGCCGATGTGTCCGAGCGTCCAGAGCGGCGGATCGATCTCGGCGCCCGGCGCATCGGCCGGCAGGCGCAGGGCCTGGCCATCGAGCGCCGCTTCGAACAGCGTCGCCCAGGCCAGCACGCGATTGCGGGCGTCGATCAGGGCGAGCGACAGCACCTCCTTGCCAGCCGTCCGAAGCCGTGCATAGTCGAGGCCCGAGGCAAGAAGCTCCATCACGGGTGCATGCTAACAAGGCGAAGATCAGCAAAGCCCGAAGGGGCAGCGCCGACGCGGAGCGGCATCGGCGCGATCGTGCGCGCGATCGCTGCGTTGCTCACGCTCGGCACGTGCGCCGCTTCGCCCGCCGAGCCGGGCTGGCCCGACTATGGCGGCGACGCCGGGGGCAGTCGCTACAGCGATGCGGCGCTCGTCACGCCGGCCAACGTCGGCGAACTGCGTCGCCAATGGCTCTATCGCACGGGTGACGCGTCACGGCGAGCCGCGGCACTCATGAAGCGCGTGAAGTTCGAGACGACGCCCATCCTCGTCGCCGACAAGCTCGTGCTGTGCTCGTCATTCAACGAGGTTATTGCCCTCGACCCGGCAACCGGCGCCGAGGCGTGGCGTTTCGACCCGAAGGTCGCCACCGATCGGCGTCCGGCCAATCGCTACAACTGCCGCGGCGTCGCGCAATGGCGAGACGCGTCCGTCGCGAGCGTTGCGCCTTGCGCATGGCGCATCCTGAGCGCCACCACGGATGCACGACTGATCGCCCTCGATGCACGCACCGGCCTGGCCTGTGTCGGCTTCGGGAAGAACGGACAGGTCGATATCGACCCGGGAGCGCTGGTCTGGCCGGGCGAGTTCCAGATCTCGTCGGCGCCGGTTGTCGTCGGCGACGTCGTGATCGTCGGCTCGGCGATCAATGACAACGGTCGCGCCGCCGCGCCTTCGGGTCGAGTGCGTGCCTTCGACGCGCGGACCGGCGCGCCGCGCTGGAGCTGGGAGCCGCTACTCCCGCAGCCCGGCACGAGTGCAGGCGCGGCAAACGTATGGGCGCCTATGTCCGTCGATGAGAAGCGGCAAATGGTCTTCATGCCAACCTCGAGCCCGAGCCCCGATTTCTACGGAGGCCTGCGCCCCGGCGCCAACGAACACGCCGATTCGGTCGTCGCACTCCACGCGGCCGACGGCTCGCTGGCCTGGGCGTTCCAGATCGTCAAGCACGATCTGTGGGACTACGACGTCCCGGCGCAGCCGACACTGGTCACGCTGACACTCGACGGGCGCGCCCGCGACGTCGTCGTGCAGGCTACCAAACAGGGGCTCGTCTTCGTTCTCGACCGCGAGACCGGTGCTCCGGTCTTCCCGGTCGAGGAGCGCGCGGTGCCGCAAGGCGGCGCGCCCGGCGAGCAGCTCTCGCCGACGCAGACCTTCCCTGCGGACCTTCCGCCGCTCGTGCCGTCGACGCTACGCCCCGAAGACGCGTTCGGCTTCACGTGGTACGACCGCAATGCATGCCGCGACCGCATTGCCGCATTGCGCAATGAAGGCCTGTACACGCCACCGTCGGTGCAGGGGACACTGCTCTTCCCGTTCAGCGGTGGTGGCGTGAACTGGGGCGGCGTGGCGATCGATCCGCGCGGCGTCGTCTATGTCAACACGTCGCGCGCGCCGCATTCCGTGCGCCTCATTCCGCGCGCCGACTATGCCGACGGCAAGGCACGCAACCCGGGCAAGGAGATAAGTCCGCAGGCTGGAACTCCATTCGGGATGCTGCGGGAGTTCGTGTCTTCACCATTCGGCGCCCCCTGCAACAAGCCGCCCTGGGGAACCATCGCGGCGCTCGATCTGAGCAGCCGCAGGATCCTCTGGCAAGTGCGCCTGGGAACCACCGAAGACCGGCTGCCATTGGGCATTGCGCTCAAGACGGGCGTACCCAATTTCGGCGGGCCGATCGCAACTGCAGGCGGCCTTGTTTTCATCGGCGCCGCGTCAGATCGCTATCTGCGCGCCTTCGATGCGAAGAGCGGCGCCGAGCTCTGGCGGGGCCGCCTTGCGGCGGCCGGCATGGCAACTCCGATGACCTACGTGTGGCAGGGACGACAGTACGTCGTCATCGCCGCTGGGGGGCACGGCGAAGCGGGTGCCGAAACGAGCGACGCCGTCGTCGCGTTCGCCCTGCCGGCGCCGGGCGAGCCGACACGGACATGGTGGGATCGAACGATCGATCAACCCGGTGGCCACGCGCAGCTCGGACTCGCGTTGGGCTGCTCGTGTCTCGCCGGTTTCGTCGCCGTTTTCGTACGCTGGCGGCGAACGAATAAGTCGCGGGCATGAACGCGCCTGGCGGCAGCCTCGCGATCGTCAGGTTCCGGCCGTGCTCGCGGCGCCGCTTGAACGGCAGTTGATGGGCAAGTACTTGAGCGCGAGGTTCGTCTTGTTGAGGCCCTTGGCCGTCATGTTGGCCGGCGGCTCGGCGTTGCCGCAGACCCAGGCGACGGGAACGATCGGCGCACCGTCGACCACGCCCGGGCGGAACGTGAGCACCTTGCCCCGGATGTTGGCGTTGGCATGATTGCCGAAGGTCACCTGGATCGCGCCCGATTCGATCGCCACCGAGCTGATGTAGTTGTTGACGATCAGGTTCGCCGCAGGCAACCCGGCGGCGGCGTTGTCGACCGGCAGCGTCGCGGTCATCGCCCAGGCAAGGGCGACGGGCGCCTTGGCGACGTCGGCGAGCTTGACCGCTTCGACGATCTGGTCGCGCACGAACTTATCGGGAACGCCCGGCAGCGCGATCAGAGAGAGGATGGCGATGATCGCGATGACGATCATCAGCTCGAGCAGCGAGAACCCGTACACACGCGGCCGGGCGCAAACGCGGTATGGTCGGTGCGAATGAAAAGTGTCGCTCATGCAGGATGAATTGAATGTTCTCGAAGCCCTGGGCTTCGTCTGGCCGAGCCCGGCCTTCATTGTCGGCGCAATCGTGTTCGGGTTCGTGGGCATGTACGCCTTTTACGTCGGGAAACGTCGCCAGCGCCCGAGAACGAAATGGCTCGGCGTCGGGCTCATGTTCTATCCCTACGCCGTTCCGAGCACCGCGACCTGGGCGCTTTACGCGTTCGGCGCTGCGTTGTGCGTCGGCGTGTGGATGGATCGCGCCGCCTGAGGCGCCGCGGCGTCCGGATCACGGCCGTTTCGAGTAGGCCTCGTCGAAGGCCGCGCGCAGCCGCTTGCTGACCGGCGGCAGCGCGTCGATCACGGCCTTGGCCCAGTCAAAGTACGCGCGCTTGCGCTCGAGCGGCCAGCCGTGCGGCGGGCTCGACGCCACGTCGCGCA
>ODAK010003319.1_pt1 | contig 16744 bp, 15 predicted proteins | sample 1539591 | NCBI WGS metagenome assembly ODAK01 (sample SAMEA3539303, study PRJEB22396) | soil metagenome | biome: tundra; feature: field; material: soil | place: USA | collected 2010-05 | depth 0.15 m
GCGAGAAGCCCATCGTGTAGGCTACGTCCTCGATCGATCGCCCTTCTTCGAGGATCAGGCGTTTGGCGAGCGAGCCGAGCGCGGCATCCGCGACCTCGCGGAACGAGGTCTCTTCGTCGGCCAGGCGCCTGTGGAGCGAGCGCGCGCTCACGCCGAGGGCGCGCGCGACGCTCGGCATGTCGTGGCGGGTCTGCGGCTTGGCGTCGAGGATATGGCGCTTGATGCGCTCCGCGAAGCTGGCCCCCGGCATCTGCGAGACACGCTTCTCGGCGCGCGAGATGATCGTGGCGTGCAGCTCGGGGTCGTGGTGGATCTGCGCGACGTCGAGGAGCTTGCGGTCGAAGACAATCCCGGTGAACGACTGCTCGAACCGCTCGGCGCCCTGGAAGATGCGTGTGTACTCGACGCGGTACGGCGGCGCCGGGTAGTCGAAGGCGACGACCTCGGCGCGCGAGCCCGGGACGAAGGCTGCGAGCATCTTGTAGAAGTTGCCGATCGTGAGCTCGCAACGGAACCGACGCCCCCGCGAGTTCCCTCGCCCGGCGTCGAAGACGATCGTGCCCGTCTCGTCGTCCTCGACAAACTTCCAGAAGGGCCGGTCCGTCAGCAACCTGTAGAAGCGCCGGAGCGACTCGATGCCCTCGCGCATCGTGGAGGCGTGCGCCGAGAGGTGCATCGAAAGGTTGTAGGTCCCGGGGTTGACCATGTCCCCCATGCGCAGGCCGAAGGCCTCGTCGCCCGTGAGCTCCAGCGCGAGCTCGATGAGCGCGTCGAACGCGGCGAGGCTGAGGCGACCGTCGGGCCGATCGAGGATCGCCCGGTCGATCGGCGCGGCCTGGAGAAAGCGCTCGCGCGAGACGCCGGTGTGCTCGAGCGCCCCGATCAGCGCATGGACGAACAGTACGGAGGTGCCCACGTCACGGTCATTGTAGCTGGAACGGGCGAGGGAGCGGCCGCTCGGACACGTGGTTCACGCCCCTCAACTTCTCCGCGTTCCTCCAGATGCCGAAGCTGGCCATGCTCAAGACGTTCAAGAGCCGTGGGCTCGAGATCACCCGACCTTCGCCCCGCGACATGCACCGGACGCGTCGTTCTTTGGCCTTTGGCGTCGGCTACACGACGCTTCTCACGCACCTGGCGGTGACGCTCGGCGTCCTGGCGAAGGACGCGGCGCCGTGGCTCGCGAAGGTCTCGCCGAAGGCGGTCAGGTCAGAGGTCCTTTGTACGAGGCCGGGTCGCCTGGCGCAGCTTCTCAACCGCTTCGACGTGGAGGTGCTGCCGTGCGCCGACGTGAAGCCGATCGCGTTGGCGACGATGCGGCCATCCCGGCCGGGTCGTACGGATACGTGGAGCAGGAGTTCTTCTTCGCGGGAACCGCCACCGCGTACGATTGGGCGGCGCCGCCGAGCGAGAACGGCTTACGGCCAGGAACGAACCGAGCCCGAGAGTCGTGAAGGCGGCCCCCGTTGGACCGACCTCGCTCACGACGTGCGTTGCGAGCACGCCATGTCTCAACGGCCTACGTTCGGGCCCTCATCCAGAGTCGCAACCTCGAGGCGCCGTGAGCCGGCACCTCCCACGGCGTGCTGAGCCGGGCCCCCGTGTCCTGCCGGGCCGCCCGGAGGCGATCCCTTGGGTAGGACCACGAAGAGTCTCCGCGGGAGCCCGCGGGTCATGGGATCCCCATGAGGGCCAAGCCGCCACAGGCGACGATGAAGTACGGGACGAGGGCGGCCGCACCGCCGTAGTCCTTGGCCATCCGCTGCCCGAAGAACAGCATCACGAGCGCGACGATCGACAGCAACACGCCGAGTGCGGCCACAGTGCGGTTCCCGCTGAAGATCAGCACAGGCACGCCGACCGCCGACAGCACTCCGGCGGCGACTTCGACCAGCGTGATGACCCCGAGCATCGGCACGACCTGCGAGGCCAGGGGCGATTTCGCGAAGTGGCCGGTCAGCCATTCGACGTTGCCTTTGCGGTCGACGATCTTGTCGATGCCCGACTGCAGAAACAGAATGGCGAGCAGGATGGCTACGGCGAGCCGCACCAGATCGAGAGTTGTCATTGCCCCGTCGATGCAGGGTGGAGCGAGACACACGACGGGCTTCAAGCGGGTACCTCCACGAGAGCGTGCCCGCGTGTGGCGGGAGCGTGCAGTCCTTCAGGCATCTGAGGCAGCCCTCAGGTTCCAGGATTCAACTTGAGAGCGCTCTTGACGATGCTCTCGGACAGATTCTCCCCGAGCAGGTTCTGCATGATCACGAGGCCCGAGGTTCCCCTACCACCCACGTATCTCATCTTCATCTTCTTCGCGCGGAGCGCCTTGTAGATGAGCTTTGCGAGCACCTCGGGCGGGTCTGCCTTCTCCAGGCCGTCACGCATGGCGGCCAGCGTCGGCCCCAGCTTGGGGCGATAGAGCTCCCTCACGTGGGGAGGCATTCTACTCCAGGTCTTCTCCAGGTTGACCTGGTGATTGGCCGTCATCGGAGTGTCCATGGCTCCAGGTTCGATCGAGGTCACCTGAATTCCGAACGGAGCTTGTTCGAACCGCAACGCGTTGGTGATCCCCATGATGGCGAACTTCGAGATCGAATAGATCCCTGTAAAGGGGACCGGGATCCGGGTCGCCGTGGAACTCACGTTCACGATCTTCGCGGGGCCGTAAGCCCGCAGCAACGGAAGAAACGTTTGAACGACGCGCAGCGTGCCGAACACGTTGACCTCGAAGAGTGCCTTGATCCGGTCCATCGACACCCCCTCGATGACGCCTCCTGCGATCTCGGCCAGAGCTGCCACGTTGACCAACGTCGCGAGTCCAGCATCTCCGACCTCCTTCGAGAGCCGGGCACAGCCATCCTTGACGGAGCTCTCGTCCGTGACATCCATGACGACAGGGACGACGCCGCACTGCCTCAGCTCGTCCGGCGATTGGCTGGCGAGGTGGGTCCCGTAGACTTCCCAACCTTTGCTCGCCATCAGCTTCGCGGTCGCGAACCCCAGACCCGTGCCCGCACCCGTGACCAAGGCGAATCTCTTGCGCGTTGCGTCGGACATGGCCGTATCTCCCGCGTTCGAACGGCATCGCGGCTCCTGGACCGCACGCCTGTGACCGACTCTGATCGATTCTGACGTCGGTGTCAACTCAAGGGCAGCGGCGCGCGGGACGAGGGCTCTCGAAAGCTGCGGAGTGTCCTCGTTAGCCGTGGTTCCGCGGCGCGTTGTGGTAATCGAGCGCCGTACGCCCGGTCCAGCGCTTGAACGCACGATAGAACGCGGTGATGTCGGTGAAGCCCAGCGCGCTGGCGACGTCCTGCAAGCTGAGATCAGGATTCCGCAACAGGACGCAGGCCCGCTCGCCCTGCATCTGCTGCATTACCGCGCGATACGTCTGGCCGGCCGCGGCGAGGCGGCGGCCCAATGTCCGTGGACTCACCCCGAGTTGTCGGGCGGCGCCCGCGAGGGTGGGCACCCGAGCGGCCGGCTGGCTCAGCAAGTGCGTTCGCAAACGGTCGATGGTGCTCGCAGGGCGCGCGAGTCGCTCCAGGCGCTCCTCGGCCTGTCTGTGAACGACGGTCTGCAGCTCGGGATTGGAGTGCAGATGGCGCCGATCCAGTAGCTGGGCCGCGAATTCGACGCCCGTAAACGTCTGCGAGAAGCGCTCCTTGCCCTCGAACACCTCCGCATACGCGCGATGGTAACCAGGTCGGTCGTGCTCGAAGCTGGCAACATGAAACTGGCCCTGCGAGCAGCCGAAGCCCCGCAACATGCGCGTGAGGCCAGCCACGAAGAACTCGGCCAGGCTTTGATCCGTGGGCTCGTGCGACCGCGGGAAGTCGTAGCGTATGCGCGCCACGCCGGCGCGCTCGGTGAGGTACAGGACGGCCCCGTCGAAGGCGAGTGCATGAAATTGCCTGGTTTCCTGGATGGCGTGCCGCAGCGTCGGCACGTGTCCCACGAGCGGCGCCAGGAGATCGAAGGCGGTCTCGCTCGCCTGATGCGCGCAGCGAAGGCCGAGCGCCGGGTCCCCGGTCAGCGCGATCGCCCGGGCAAGCAGGGCACGGTACGTCGGCAGCGGAACGCGCAGGTCGGTCGGCGCGCACGTGGCAAGCATCGCCTCCTCACCCTCGAAGACGGCCCCGGGTGCGTGCCCGACTTGCACCACGACGTCGGCCAGCGCGCGAAGCAGCACTCCTGAAACCGCCGGGACGGTGGCCTGGGGTCCGCTGCCCGCCATCGCCGAAAACCCCGAAGTCGACCCCTCCAGTTCGTTCACCTCCACCGTCTTCGTAGCCATCACCATGTCCGGCGGATCCTACATTGACACCCGGAACCCGGCGGCGCCAAACGGCCGCTGGGCTTCGCTTCAGAAGGCCCGCGTGGCTCTGCAGTCCCTGCGGCGGCGAACGCACTTGCTGAAGCGCCCGACACTTGGCCTCTCCGGCATGTCGTTGGCCTCGCCTCCCACCCGCGCCCCGGTGCAGGCTGCGACGGGATCCAGTCCAGAGGCGCTGCACTCGAGATGAGCACACCGGGAATGACAGTGGACGCGGCGGCATCTTCCGCATGCGATCGGGTCATCGTCGTCACGGGGGCGACCGGGGGCCTGGGCTTCGAACTGGCGCGCCGGCTCGCAGGGACGGGGGCCCATGTGGTGCTTGCGTGCCGTAGCCTCGTGCGCGGGGAAGAGGCACGCGAACGCCTGATGAGGGACGCCCCGGGCGCCAGGACGACGGCCCTTTCGCTCGACATCGCGGAGCCCGGGTCCATTCGCGAATTTCGCAGTCGACTCGAGCGTGCTGCGGGCTTCCTCGACGTCTTGATCAACAACGCGGGGATCTTCGGAGTGCCGCAGTCCTACAACAGCGAGGGGCACGAGCTTCACCTCGCAACGAACTACCTCGGCCCGTTTTCGCTGACCGGTACGCTGCTACCCTTGTTTCGCGATCGTCCCGGCTCGCGAATCGTTAACGTGGGGAGCCTCGCTCATCTCTCGGCAAGATCGTGTCTGGAGGGGCCCAGGCCGAAGGACGGCGACTACAGCGCCTGGCGGGCGTATGCCCGCAGCAAATTGGCGCTGGCGACGTTCACGATGGAGCTCAATCGACGATTGCGGGGGCGCAACCTGATCGCCGTGTGTGCTCATCCGGGATTCGCTGCGACGGACATCGCCAGGAATCATCCCATCGCGAACCCAAAGACCGCCGTAGCGAGGTGGTTCACGAAGAGGGTGGAGAGCTTTATCCCCACGGTAGCCGCAGCCGTCGAACCGATCCTCCATGCTGTCGGTGCTGAAGGGGTTCGAGGCGGGGACCACTACGGTCCTGGCGGATGGTTGGAGGTCGCCGGCGCTCCAGCCAAGGCCAGGCTCAACGCACGCGCCACGGACGAAGAGCTCGGCCGACAGCTCTGGTCGACCACGGAGACTCTCACGGGCGTCAGCTACCTGAGCACGGACGCGGCCTCCGATTCTGTCCCTGCGGGCGGGCCGGAGCCGATGAGCGTGGAAGGAGCGACGCGAGGTGATCTTCTCGCCCGAGAACGTCCACGGGCGACGACCGATGAAGTGATGCAGTCGGCCGATCGGTCGCGGAGCTGAGGTGGATTTCCCATGTCATTGAAGAAAAGAGTGGCTGTCGTAACCGGCGGCGGCAAGGGGATCGGGCGCGCAGTGAGCGTGCAGCTCGCTCGGGACGGGGCGGCAGTGGCCGTTTGGGACCTGGATGGTGGCGCCGCCGAGGAGACCGTCGCTCTCATCGGCAAGGAAGGCAATCATGCCATTGCCTGTGTGGGCGACGCAGCTTCGAAGGCGGGTATCGGCGCCTCGTTGGCGCGCACGCGGACCTCGCTCGGACAAGTGACCATCCTCGTGAACAACGCGGGCATGACGGGCTTCGTGCCTTTTACGGACATCACGGAGGAGGCGCTGGACCGGATGCTGGCGATCAACCTCAAGGGCCCGTTCCTGTGCGCGCAGGCGATCATCCCCGATATGCTGGCGGCCAGCTGGGGCCGGATCGTCAACATCTCGTCGTCGAGCGCGCAATCGGGTGCGCCCGCCATGTCGCACTACGTGGCCTCGAAGGGCGGGGTGATCGGCCTCACCAAGGCGTTGGCGATCGAATACGCTGCCCGCGGAATCACCGTCAACAACGTTCCCCCTGGCTTCGTGGACACACCGATGCTGCGGAGCTCGCCGGTCGACGTCGACGCGTTCGCGGCGGCTTCGCCGATGAAGCGAGCGGGGAAGCCGGAAGACATCGCGGCCGCCTGCTCCTACCTCGTGTCGGAAGCGGCGGCGTATGTCACGGGCCAGACCATCAGCGTGAACGGCGGGCGGTACCTGCTTTAGTTTCACCGGCCGTTGGGCGCATCGGGATCCCGACACTGCGCGTGAAGAGCCATGCGAACGATGTTTGACTATGCAGCCCACGGACTCTACGCGCCCAGGCGGCGCCCTTCGATCCCGGGCCCCGTGCCGCAGACCGTGGCCACCGTGCTCGATCCGGTGCTGCGTTCGGACCCCGATCGGCTGGCGCTCGTCGGACGCAGCGGGCGGCTCACGTACGCGCAGCTGGATCGGGTCGTGGATGCAACCGCCGCGGCGTTGGCCGAGCTGGGGGTCGGGCGCTTCGACCGTGTGGCGGCGTGTCTGCCGAACGACCTCGATGTCGTGGTCACCATGCTGGCCTCGCAGCGGATGGGGGCCATCTGGGTCGGAATCAACAAGGTGCTGGCGCCTCGGGAGAAGGCCGGCCTCCTACAAGACAGCGGGGCGCGTGTCTTTCTTGCCATGCCGGAGGTCGCGGGCACTCTTCCGCGCGACATGCCCCAGCTCAGGGACCTGCAGCACCTGATGTTGGTGGACCCGGCCGACGCGGCAAACCCTTCGTCATGGGCGGCGCGTGTTTCGTCGTTCGGAGGAGCGGGCCGAGCGGACAGTGAAATCGACGCCCACGCGCCGGCCGCCATTGCGTACACCAGCGGCACGACGGGCCATCCCAAAGGCGCCGTCCACAGCCAGCACAATCTGCTATTGCCGGGAGCGGTGTCGGTGTCGACAGGCCGCTACGGTGGCCGCAGCCAGGGCGTGGTCCTCGCGCTCACTATCCTGAACATGCAGATCCTGAGCCCGCTGACTGCGTTCCAGGATGGGGCTCACTGCATCGCGATCGACCGGTCGGACCCCGAAGGTCTCGCCCCCTGGATTCGCGATGAGCGCGTTCAGAACGTCTGCGCGGTCCCCACGATCCTGTATGACCTGCTCACGAACCCGAGCGTCGACCCCGCGGACCTCTCGTCGCTCGTCTTGCCGGAGGTGGGCGGTGCGGTCGTCCCCGAGGAGTTTCGGAGGCTCTATCGCGAGCGCTTCGGCAAGGGCGTGTCGATCGGTTACGGGATGACCGAAGCGCCGACCGCGGTCACCTGGTCCGATCCAGACGCAGGAGCGATGCCCGGTCTATGCGGGCGCCCTCTCCCGCAGATCGAGATCCAAATCCGTGACGAGTCAGGGAAGGTCCTTCCACCCGGCGAAGTCGGCGAGATTTGCGTGGCACCTGTTTCCGCGGGGAGCTGGAAGGGCGTCTACACCCCCATGATCGGCTACTGGGGGAAGCCGGACGCGACCGCGGAGGCGCTACGCGACGGCGTCTATCGCAGCGGTGACATCGGCCTGATCGCCGAAGACGGCAATCTCTACATCCGCGGTCGCAGGAGCGAGCTGATTCTGCGGGGCGGCTCGAACGTGTACCCGGCCGAGGTCGAGCGGGTGTTGTCGGAGGACCCGCGCGTATTGGGTAGCGCGGTCCTCGGCATCGAGGACGCCCGGCTGGGTGAGCGCGTCGTGGCCGCGGTGGAGCTGAAGGCGGACAGTCAGGCCACTCCGGACGAGCTCATCGCTCACGTAAGAGAGCGGCTTGCTCGCTACAAAGTACCCCACGAGATCGTGATCGTGGACCGGCTGCCCCGCAACGCGATGTCCAAGGTGATCAAGCGCGACCTTCGGCATCTGTTCCGATCCGAGAAGTCGTGACCGCGGTAGTCCGACGTGTGCGGCGCTGCTTCAGCGAGGCTTCTTCGGGAGATGGGCGCGGAGCGCGTTCTCGTAGATTCTGGACAGCTGTTCGACCCCTTGCTCGAACGTGCAGTGGACCACCCGATGCACGAACCACAGCTCCGCGAACCGATGAGTGAGGGCACCGAGCGCCGTCGCGAGGATCAACGGGTCGAGGTCGGGATCCGCCATCCCACGGAGCTGCTGGTGCCGAATCGACTCGGCCACACGCTCGGTGTTCTTCTTGTGGTGGGCGAGACGCAGAGCATTGACTTCTGGATCGTATCGGGAAACCTGCTCGATCAGGTCGATCATGCGTGCTTCCCGCCGGTAGTACTCGAGGTAGCGTCGCGAAGCTTCCCGGATGCGCTGCCCGCGCCCTAGCCGCGACTCCGCCAGAAGCACATCATCGAGCGGCGCGAAGAGCCGCTCGTCGAGCGCTGCAACGATCGCTCGGAAGACCTCTTCCTTGGAATCGAAGTAATAGTAAAAGACACCGTGAGACTGTTCAGCTCGCGCCACGATGTCGTCGATGCGGGCATTCAAGAAGCCCTGCTCCTCGAAGACCTCCTTGGCCGCTTCGAGCAGACGCTCGCGAGTGCGCTCACCTTTCCCAGAACGTCGTCCGTTCGGCACTTCCTTCCCCGGCGATGCGGCGGGAGGCATGGGCACCTCTCGCAGCCGCGTCTGGGGTCGCACACCCACGCTCGCTTTCGAACTCGCACGCTTCGCCATCTACGTTCGCTCCAGCCAGATGCGCGCACTCTAGCACGGCGCTCTCGGGGGTGGACCACGCCAGCGCGTGCGCCAGAAGGGCTCTTGCCCCGGAGGCTCACTGTGCGATCGAGATCGCGCCTTCCGGGCATTGGTGGACGGCCTCGCGCACCTGATCGTGAGCCTGCTCAGGTACTTCGCTCACGCGTGTCACCGCGTAGCCATGTCGGGTGAGCTCGAAGACCTCGGGGCACAATCCGCAGCACGTCCCGTGACCCTTGCATCGATCGTCGTCGACGTGAACCCGCATCTACGCGCCCTCCGCCAGGTCGAAGTCGACGTAGAGGCGCGTCAAGCCCCGCAGGATGAAGGTCGGGACGTACTGGTAACGGCGGGCTCCGGGGGGGCCGTGGTGCTCTTCCGAGATCCGGAGGTTCCGTGTTCGCTCGAGGAGCCGCTGAAACGCGACCCGGGCCTCGGCGCGCGCGAGCGGCGCGCCCGGGCAGCTGTGGATCCCGCGGCCGAAGGCCACGTGCTGCCGGACATTGGCCCGGTCGAGGTCGAAGTTGTTCGGATCGGGGAAGTGGCGCGGATCGCGATTCGCGGCGGCGTTGAGCACCATCAGCGTGGTCCCCGCAGGAATATCGGTCCCACCGATGTTGACGGGACAACGAGCGAGGCGGAAGTCTCCCTTGATCGGGCTCTCGAGGCGGAGAGTCTCCTCCACGAAAGCCGGGATCTGCTCGGGATGTGCGCGGAGCCGCGCTTGCAGCTCCGGGTTCTCGGCCAAGAGCTTCACGCCCGAGCCGAGCAACCGCACGGTGGTCTCTTGCCCGGCTGCAAACAGATTGGCGGCAACACGAACGACATCGATGACGTCGGGCGTGGAGTCATCGGGGAATTTTGCCTGCGCCAAGCCCGTGAGCACGTCCTCGCGAGGGTTCTTGCGTCGATCCTCGATGTACTGCGTGAATCGCTGGTAGAGGAACTCGAGCGGCTTGAGGGCAAGGGTCTCGTCGCCGGTGCTGCCGACCATTCTCTTGGCCTTGTCGTCACCGTGCCCATGACCACCGAGGAGGACCTTGCGGAAGGTCTCTCGATCCTCCTCGGGCACTCCGAGCAGATCGGCGACCACCAGCATCGCCAGCGGTGCAGCGAAGTCGCCGTTGTACTCGCACTTGCGGCGCTGGATGAAACCGTCGAGCGTGCGGTCGGTGAGTCGGTGGATGAACTCTTCGTTCTCTTCGAGTCGCTTCGGCGTGATCAGCCGCATCAGCAAGGACCGATGCGCGGTGTGGACCGGCGGGTCGAAGGTCGGCAGCTGGTCGTGCATCGGGAGCTTGTGGCGATGCTCGGCGATGAGAGCGTCGATCACCTCGCGGCTCTTTCCCTCCAGCGGGACCGGGAAGCCGGGAAACGGGCCGGTCACCGAGACGCACGACGAGAAAGACTGGCTATCTTGGTAGACTTGGAGCGCCTCGTCGTAGCCAGTGACCATCATGACCTTGTGATGCGGCTCGCCCTGGACCGGTCCGCGCGCGCGTAGCGCGTCGAAGTAGGGGAAGGGATCGACCAAGAGGTCGTTGCTGGTGAAGAAGTCGATGTCGTCGATCTTACTCATCGCGCTGCCTGTTCAGGCCGGGCCCGGGACGGGTACCGGCGACCATGCACCCACGCTACTCGATTTGACTTCGACGTCAAGTTTAGTTAAGGTCCGTGAGAACAGGGTGAAGGCGTACTGGCGCCCACGCCTCTGCCTCCGAGGTACCGCCAAAAATGCCCGCGAGTCGGCCCCCTCCCGTGGTGCCCTTTCTCAAGATCGGAGTAGGCGGCGAGCCCTATCTGGAAGGGCATGTTTGCAAGCTCTGTGCGGCGACCTTCCTCGGCGAGCGTTCGGTGTGCTCGAGGTGCGGGGCCCGGGACCAGATGGAGTTGAGAGCGCTGTCCAACGCCGGGACGCTCTACACCTATTCGATCGTGTTTCGCTCCTTGCCGGGGATCGAAGTGCCCTACATATCCGCAGTCGTCGATCTGGAAGGCGGCGGGAGCATCAAGGGCAATCTGATTGGCGTCCGGCCCGAGCCGAACGACATCCGGTTCGGGATGCCTGTCTCGGTGGTCTACAACGACGTCCAGGGGCGCGGCGACAAGGAAGGCGCATCTTGTTTGACCTATTTCTTTCAGCCACGCGACCGAGCCTGACGGAGTCGCCATGAGCGATGTCTTCGTGCTTGGCGTCGACATGATGAAGTTCGGCCGGTTCCCGGAGAGGACGGTCCCGCAGCTGGGTGCGCAGGCGGCGCTGATGGCGCTGGACGACGCCGGTCTCACGATCCAGCAAATCCAGGCGGTTTACTGCGGGAACATCGGCGAGGCCACTGCCATGGTGGGGCAGCGGATCTTGCATCAGATCGGCCAGACTGGCGTGCCAGTCGTGAACTGCACGAATGCCTGCGCCACGGGCGCCACCGCGTTCCGCGAGGCGTGGATCGGCATCAAGGCGGGGCTCTATGACCTCGTCCTCGCCGTGGGCGTCGAGCAAATGGGCCGAGGCCTCCTCGGCGGCGGCGCCAAAGCCAACGGGATCTCGATTGAGGGCCTCCTCGGGTCAGGCACCATGCCCGCGATCTTCGGGGAGGCGGGTCTGGAGCACAGCCGCAAGTACGGCACGACCTTCGAGCAGTTCGCCAAGGTGTCGGTCAAAAATCACCATCACGCGACGCTCAACTCAAAGGCGATGTACCAGGTCGAGACGCCGCTCGAGATGGTGATGCGCGCGGAGATGATCGCGTACCCGAACACGAAGCTCATGTGCTCGGTCAACGTCGACGGCGCCGCGGCAGCCGTGCTGGCGTCGGAGGCCAAGGCAAAAGAGCTCGGCATGAAGCGCGCGGTCCGGGTGAAGGCGTCGGTCCTGACCAGCGATCCATGGCAAGAGCGCGACCTCGTCCTGCCGGACGTCAACACGTGCACGCGCAATGCAGCGCAGCTGGCCTACGAGATGGCGGCAATCGGCCCCGATGATCTCGATCTCGTCGAGCTGCACGACTGCTTTGCGACTGCGGAGATCCTTCACTACGAGAACCTTCGCCTCTGCGCAGAGGGTGAAGGCGGCAAGCTGATCGACGCTGGTGGGACCGCTCTGGGCGGCCGCATCCCGGTCAACGTGTCGGGGGGCCTGCTATCGAAAGGGCATCCTCTCGGCGCCACCGGCATCGCCAACATCTACGAGGTGTGTACGCACCTCCGTGGCGAGGCAGGCGAGCGTCAGATCGACGGGGCTCGCCTGGGTCTCACGCACGTGATCGGCCTCGGGAGCGCCTGCGGAATCCACATTCTAGAACGGCCGAGCCATCGATGAACACAGAAGACCTTCACCGACCGCTGTACGTGCCGGACATCCTTGTCAACGCGCTCAATCAGACGCCGAAGCGTCCGTTCTTGCAGCTGGCCGGTGGGCCGATGCTCACGGTCGGCCAGGTGCGGGATGCGACGAGCCAGTACATCCAAGCGCTGCGGAGCTTGGGCGTCACCCAGGGCATGGTGGTCGCGATCCTCTCCACCAACCGGCCCGAGGTGCTGTACGTCGGGCACGCCATGCAGCTCTTGCCCGCGATCTCGGTCCCGATGCACCCGATGGGCAGTCTGGCCGATCACCTGCACATCGTGACCGACGCGAAGGCGAACGTACTGATCTTCGATCCGAGTCGCTTCACCGAGCGCGCGGCGCAGCTGAAGGAGAAAGTACCCGCTCTCAAGCTGATCTCGTTCGGGCCTAGCGCCGGCAGCGAAGACATCTGTCAGCTCGGCGAGGGCTTCACCGCGGCTCCGCTCGTCGCGCCGACGGTCGATGGCCATAGCCCCGTGCGCTACGGCTACTCGGGCGGCACGACCGGCAAGCCGAAGGCGCTCGCCACCACGCACCGCACCGCGCTCTCGATCCTGCAAATCGAACTGTCGGAGTGGGAGTGGCCGGCGACGCCGCGCGTCTTGTCGTGTGCGCCGCTCAGCCACTCCGGCGCGGCGATGATCATTCCCACGCTCTTGAAGCAGGGGACGGTCCTGATCCAGCCGAGCTTCGATCCGGTCGCTGTCATGCAGGCGATCCAGGAGTACAAGATCAACTGCATGCTGATGGTTCCGACGATGATCTACGCGCTGCTCGATCATCCGCGTTTCGCGGAGTTCGATCTCGCGAGTTTGGAGAGCGTGTTCTACGGCGCGTCCGCGATCTCGCCGGCGCGCCTGAAGGAAGCAATCGAGCGGATCGGGCCGGTGTTCTCCCAGTGGTATGGCCAGGCCGAGGCGCCGATGTCGATCACGGTCATGCGCAAGTCGGAGCACGACGTAAACGACTTGCGCCGGCTCGCGAGCTGCGGGCGACCGGTGCCCTGGGTGCGCGTCGAGCTGCTCGACTCGAACATGAAACCAGTGCCGGACGGTGAGCCCGGGGAGATCTGCGTCCAGGGTCCGCTCGTGATGGACGGCTACCGCGACAATCCGGAGCTCACGGCCGAGACGCTGCGCGGCGGTTGGCTGCACACCGGCGACGTCGCGGTGCGCGACCCGGATGGCTTCCTGCGCATTGTCGACCGCACCAAGGACATGATCGTGAGTGGGGGATTCAACATCTATCCGCGCGAGCTCGAGGACATCATCGGCGAGCATCCGGCCGTCGCGCAGGTGGCGGTGATCGGCGTGCCACATCCCAAGTGGGGAGAAGCCGTCACGGCGCTGGTCGTTCTGCGCGCAGGACAGGCAGCCAAGGCGGAGGAGCTGATGGCCATGGTCGCCGAGCGCAAGGGCAGGTTCCAGGCGCCGAAAGTCGTCGAGTTCATCGACGCCATTCCACAAACGGCCGTGGGTAAGCCCGACAAGAAGGCGCTGCGCGCACGGTTCGGTCAGCGCGCGGGATGAGTGCAGCAGCCCGAAGCTGGGCGCGGCGGAGGAAGCCGATCATGACCCTGAGCGAGTCTCGAGACGAGCTGAGCGAATTTCGCGCGAATGTCCGTCGCTTCGTGCGTCGCGAGATCGAACCGCACACGGCCAAGTGGGAGAGCGATGGGATCGTTCCACTGGATGTCTGGCGCGCCCTTGGCGACGCCGGTCTTCTCTGCGTCGACGTACCCGAGAGCTATGGCGGGGCGGGGGCAGACACCCAGTTTTCCGCGCTGGTCCTCGAGGAGTTGACGCGCGCCAACGCGGGCGGTCTTTGCACGGGGGTGATGGTGCACTCGGACATCGTCGCCCCGTACCTGGTCCACCACGGTACGGAGCAGCAGAGGCGAAAGTGGTTGCCGCTTCTGATCTCCGGAACGGTCGTCGGCGCGATCGCCATGACGGAGCCGTCGGCTGGAAGCGATCTCAAGGCGATTCGCACCGAGGCGAAGTCCTCCGGATCGGGTTGGCGGATCGACGGGCAGAAGACCTTCATCACCAACGGCCAGAACTCGAGTCTGGTCATCACCGCGACCAAGACCAACGTCGACGCCGGGGCGCGCGGGATCAGCCTGTTTCTGGTCGATACGTCGCTACCGGGCTTCCGGCGCGGGCGCAACCTGCACAAGGTGGGTCAGCGGATGGCCGACACTTCGGAGCTCTTTTACGAGGACGTTCCGGTCGAGAAGCACGCTCTCCTCGGCGCCGAAGGGGGAGGATTCGGGATCCTGCTCTCCGAGCTCCCCCGAGAGCGCATGATGATCGCGGTCATCGCCCACGCAGCTGCCGAGGCAGCCTTCGACTGGACCGTGAGCTACGTGAGGGAGCGCCAGGCCTTCGGCAAACCGCTTGCCGCGTTGCAGAACACACGACTCAAGCTTGCGGAACTGCGCACCGAGATCGACGTGGGCCGTACCTTCGTCGATCACTGCATGGGCGAGCTGGCGGCCCGGAAGCTGGACGCGACAGAGGCCGCCAAGGCGAAGTTCTGGATGACCGAGCTGCAGGGCCGCGCCTGCGATCTGGGTGTCCAGCTCCACGGAGGCTACGGATACATGGCGGAGTATCCGATCGCGCGGGCATGGGCCGATGCCCGTGTGCAGCGGATCTACGGAGGAGCGAACGAGGTCATGCTCGAGATTGTGGCGCGCTCCTTTCTGGAGCGAGCGGACTGAACTAACGAAAGGCGAACGGCGATGGGAGAAGCCTGGATCATCGACACCGTCCGTACCCCGCGCGGCCGCGGCAAGAAGGATGCGGGGGCTTTGTCGCGCGTGCACCCGCAGCAGCTCCTCGGCCAGGTGCTCGAGGCGCTGCGTCGGCGCAACGAGTTCGACCCCGCCGAGGTAGACGATGTGGTCGCCGGTTGTGTCTCGGCGGTGGGGGAACAGGCCGCGTGTATCGCGCGCAACGGCGTCCTCGCGGCCGGCTGGGATCCGCGCACGGTCAGCGGCGTCACCCTCAATCGCTTCTGTGGCTCGGGCCAGCAGGCGGTCAACTTCGCGGCCATGGGAGTCATGTCCGGGCAGCAACAGCTGGTGATCGGCGCGGGTGTCGAGTCGATGTCGCGCGTGCCCTGGGGCAGCGCAGGGGGAGGGCTCGACGGCGACGATCCCCAGCTCTCGGCCATTCACCCTGTGGTGCCGCAGGGCATCTCGGCAGATCTCATCGCGTCGCTGGAAGGGTTCTCGCGCGAAGAGGTGGACCGCTACGCGTTGCAGAGCCAGCAGCGCGCAGCCGTGGCCGTCGAGCGAGGCTGCTTCAAGCGCAGCCTTATTTCCGTGCGCGACGCCTCCGGCGCCGTCGTGCTGGAGCAGGACGAGCACCCGCGACCCGGGACCACACTCGAGTCCCTCGCACGGCTCAAACCGGCGTTTCAGGAGCTCGGGGCATCGCGCTCGGATTCCGATCCTCGCACTTTCAACGAACGGGCGCTCTCGGTGTATCCGAAGGTCGAGCGGATCAGTCACGTTCACACGGCTGGCAACTCGTCGGGCGTCGTGGATGGTGCGGCCGCGGTCCTCGTGGCCTCCCCCGAGTATGCGCGGGCCCATGGCATGAAGCCGCGCGCGCGCATCGTCGCCATGGCTACCGCCGCGGACGAGCCCGTGATCATGTTGACGGCGCCCGCGCCGGCCACGCGGCGATGCCTGAAGCGTGCCAAGATGGCGATCAGCGATATCGATCTGGTCGAGATCAACGAGGCGTTCGCGGCGATCCCGCTGAAGACGATGCGCGACCTCGATATCGACGATCGGCGGGTCAACGTCAACGGCGGCGCCATCGCGCTGGGGCATCCCTTGGGCGCCACGGGCGCCATGCTCCTGGGCACCGTACTGGACGAGCTCGAGCGCCGCGACCAGACGACCGGGTTGGTCACGATGTGCATCGGCGGCGGCATGGGCATCGCCACCATCATCGAGCGAATCTGACGAGACCCTCGGACGGCGGTGTGAGAGCGTGACGCCGGGCGCAAGTCGTCACGGTGTGGTTCTCTTCGTGACGCTCTCCGTCGATGCTTGCGGCGGCTTCGGCTGATGTCGACGGATCCCGATGTCTCGCGCGCCGTCGAGCCTTGACCCGAGGCCATGAGCCTTGATGGTGGAACGACGAGGGTGAGAGCGCGGGCACGTCCTTCGGCCCCCGCTACACTCCACGAGGGAATGTCGCCTGACCTTCCCCGGTGGGGTGGACTGCCGGCTCGTCCATGTCGCTCTTGTCGCTCGAGTGAGGCGACATTCGCAGTCGAGAATGTCGCTTGGGGCGAGCGTCCGGAGCGACATTGTCGTCGATGCATGTCGCTCGAGACGATTGGGTCGGGCGACATGCTGCGTCTCCCATGTCGCTCGGGGCAAGCGTCCGGAGCGACATTGTCTCATAGGCATGTCGCCCTGCACACGTGGGTGAGGCGACATTTGCACGCGCCCATGTCGCCTTTCACGAGGTCGTCAAGCGACATGCAAGGGCTCGAACGTCGCCTTCCGCACCGATCCCGAGCGACAATCTCACGTTCGCATGTCGCTCCGCATAGGCGTGAAG
>ODAK010003320.1_pt1 | contig 16733 bp, 13 predicted proteins | sample 1539591 | NCBI WGS metagenome assembly ODAK01 (sample SAMEA3539303, study PRJEB22396) | soil metagenome | biome: tundra; feature: field; material: soil | place: USA | collected 2010-05 | depth 0.15 m
TTGGAAAGTTTGGCAAAAGGAATGTACTATCTAAAATTAAGTACAACTGCAAATACTATAATTAAAAAATTAATGATTCAGTAATATTCATAAACTAAATTTTCAAAAGCCCATATCTTTTACGATTTGGGCTTTTTTTATACACTTAGCAATCGTTCTGCGGTGCGGTACTATTTTAGTTCGACTCTTTGCCTTAGCATAGAAAATAGCACAGCGTTTAAGAGATTATTTTTTACCTGCCAACCGAAATATTTTTGCATACAGCATAAATATAAAAACTATAAATCATCATATTTTATTAGTGACTCCGGGGAGGTTCGAACTCCCGCCCCGCTGATTAAGAGTCATAATATTACCCATCTATACAATAGCACAAAGAGGGACAAATAATAAATTTGTTTTACCCGAAATACCAATAGTGGTGTACGGTTTAGGCTCTGGTTTGAGTAATCAAAAGTTACAAGAAAATAGATGTAAAAAGAAAATCAATATTTACAAATCAATTGGAGGAATGGAAATTTGACTCGAAGCAAAACGATTGGGTAAATATTGATGATGCTGACCAGTTGCTCACCGGATATGTTCTTACTGGCGAATTGCTTAATATTTTGGAAAATAATATTGATACTGATTTGGAATAATTAAAGTTACTGTAAAAACTTTTTTCAGCGCGCGCGGTATTACCCATACCTACAACATTTCCCATCACAATACTGGCATATCCAACCTATTAATAAAGGATTTTTTCAAAATAGTCAGGTTTGCCATTACATTATAATATGTTGTTCCAAAGTGTTGAATACTCCTGACCTTTTTATTCTAAAGGCTTATGAAAGGAATTGTAAATATGTTATACTAAACCGCTAACAAGATTATCAAAATTTTGTGCTGCTGAACTTGTTTCAGCATCTGTTAGTTTGAGATTCGGAATTACTTTATACGTATCTTGTTATCGGTTTAGTATTAGATGTAAAGAAGAATTAAAAAGACCGTACTGCGCGTACTTCATATGCTTCCTTTTTGTCGTCACTGGTTTGGCTACCACTAAAGAAGCCTTGTCTCCATACATAGAAAACTTTGCTGTCTTCGGTAGAACTCCAGTAAGTCCCTGTACTAAAACTGCCAATTATATCTTTATTAAGAAAAAGTAAATTCAATTCATCTTTGCTTGGTAAATACCAGTCGCTATACTCACCTATAACCAAATCGGCACACAATTTAGCTGCATAACTCCCTTCTCCCTGATTATTAATAATGGCATTGGTATTTGCCTGACCACTTCCTAAGGCTGTTCCCTTTGCTCCAATTTTCGTATAAGTGCCGTTATACCATTGTATAGCTTTGCTTTGGTCGCTTGGAGCAGCTATTATGCCGTGTGGCACTTTGGCATCATAGCCTGTATCAGTCTCTTTCAAAATATAGGCAATAATACCCCCTTGGAAGCTATCGCCTATTTTAAATTTGGAATGTTCAGCCGGTAATATTCCGGTGTTTTTACCAAAACATTCTTGAAACTTATTAAAATAAATTAATGCGCCTAAAATCATGCAGATTGATAAAATGAGTTTTTTCATATATAAGTCATTTAAATTAGTATTAAGTACTACCACAAAAGTAAAAAAAAAATAAAAGTAATATAATTGCTCACAATTAATAACGGATTTTATTAAAATAGCAAGATTTACTTTATAAATAGTAAAATCATTTCACCTCAACACCTTCCCTTCTGTGGTTTTTTAGGTCATGGTTTTTATACCTGCACACATTTAGCATATTACAGTCCTCATACTTGCGGGCTGTAATATGCTAATCCGCCACACGAGACAAAAAACAATGCCATAAAAAACCACCCAAAGCTAAGTTACATAACGCGATGTTATAAAACAGAAAAAGTCTTATACCCCATTATGTAAAATAGCCGCTTGCCATACCCATGCCACCACACATATGCACGCCAATAAAATAAAACGCTTGCCCAAATGAAACCTTTTTTTATTCGTTTGCACTTAAAAGTTGTGGTAAAAATTACAGCGAAGCTGTAATACTTGCCGAGTTTTGCGCTACTCACTACGTTCAAACAAGGCGCACGCCATAGGCGTATGGTTTTATTTTTTATTGGAGTTCAGTCGCCACTCCAAACCTTGTTATGCTTCGTCCCGATAGAAGACACTCACAAACCAACCGCATTACCAAATATCTTCCTATCGTGGCGAAGCCGAAGTCCGCTACCTATACCGTTTTATACTTAATGATGCTTTTGATTTTAGAGGGCGGTTATTGTGCAAATTTTGTGCAAATGAAAAATTCTCTAAACTCTTAAAAGTATTAAGCATCTATTTTTATTAGTGACTCCGGGGAGGCTCGAACTCCCGACCCGCTGATTAAGAGTCAGCTGCTCTACCAACTGAGCTACAAAGTCTTTTTTATTGTTTCGGATTGCTAACATTTCGGATTTAATCCGCAATCTATAATCCCCAATCCGCAATTGCCTATTTCTTTGATTGAATTGCAAAAGTAAACACTTATTTCAATTGAGTGATTTCTTTTTGAAATTTTTTGCACATGCTTAAATTGTATATTTGAATTTTAATAATACGATTTAAAATGTTTAATGTTAGAAGAACAACTTTTCTGGTTCCATCGGTAATATTGATGTTTGTATTGAAAACCAGTTCTTTAAAAGCCCAAAATAATTCTAATCAAGATAGCTTAACGAAACAATTGCCATTTGTTATTTCCAACGAAAAAAAATTACCTGAGGAAGAATTAGCGGATAAAAAAGAAGGAATGTACCTTACAGCAATTCCTGATATTAGTTCAGATCCTGTTAATGGTTTTGGTTATGGTGCAGAAGGCAGTCTTTTTTTTAACGGCAAAAGAAGCGATCCGTTTTTTAACTACACAGCCTATCGGGCAAAAATAGATATTGCCTTGTTTAATACTACACGTAATCAAAGAGAAATTCAGTTTCGTTGGGATATCCCTTATATTTTTAACTCTAAATGGAGATTGCGTGGAGAAATCGGTTATGAAATAAATCCTAATCTTCTTTATTTCGGCATCAATGAAGAAGAATCACTTGCTCCACTAAAAGACAGTTCAACTACTCCAGCGAAAGATGCAAGATATTCCGATTACGAAAAAAATACATTAACAGGAGTAAATAAATTTTACAATACTTATACAAAAAAGGAGGCAATCTTAAATATAAGTATGGAACGCTCTTTTATAGAAGGAAGACTAAAAACCTTGCTTGGGTATGAAATAGCAAATGTGCGGAACACTTCTTTTGCAGGAAATTCATTATTGCAAAATGATTTTAATAAAGGATTAATTAAAGGAGTGGGAAACAATGTTGTATCGTTTGTACAAGCAGGTTTAATATACGATACAAGAGATTTAGAACCCGATCCTTCCAATGGAATATTTACTGAATTAACAAATGAATTGTCAGTAAAATCTTTGGGTTCACAATACAATTTTAATAAAACATTTTTTCATTTTAATTATTACCATAACCTGTTTCCATCAGTGTTTAAAAAAATTATTTTTGCCGGACGTGTTGGAATAGGTTACACAGCAGGCAATTCACCTTTTTATGAGTACCAGGATGAATGGTCTGCGGAAGGCAGTATTGAAGGATTGGGCGGAACTAATACTATCAGAGGATATAAATCAAGTCGGTTTCTTTCGCGTGTAATGCAGTTCAGCAATTTTGAATTACGTTGTCGTTTATTACAATTCAGTAAATTCAAACAACATTTTGCAATAAGCGCTGTTCCGTTTTTTGATGTCGGTGGAGTTTGGGACAGCCTTGACCGAATAACTACACATCTCAATAATATGCGCTATTCAGAAGGTTTAGGAATACGAATTGTCTGGAATGTAAATACCATTTTACGTTTTGATTATGCTGTTTCGAAGGAAGACAATCAATTCTTTTTTCAAATAGGACATACATTTTAAACATAAGTAATTTCCAACTGTAAGCTATAGTAAGACGTTATAGAAATTATTTTGCCTACATATGTATTGTTTCATCATAAGCCGCTGCTGCCGCTGCCATAATAATTTCACTCATGGTTGGATGTGGATGAATGGCATCAATGAGTTCGCGTCCTGTAACTTCTAATTTACGGGCAACAACTATTTCAGCAATCATTTCGGTAACGTTGGCTCCAATCATGTGTGCGCCTAATAACTCTCCATACTTAGCATCAAAAATTAATTTCACAAAACCATCTTTTAAGCCTACAGCAGTTGCTTTACCGCTTGCCGAAAAAGGAAATTTCCCAACTTTAATTTCATAACCGGCTTCTTTCGCTTTTGCTTCAGTAAAGCCAACGGATGCAACTTCGGGTTGGCAATACGTACAGCCCGGAATATTATTATAATCTAATGGTTCAGGGTTAAGACCTGCAATTTTTTCTACACAAATAATTCCTTCCGCCGATGCGACATGTGCCAATGCTTGTCCGCCAATACAATCGCCAATAGCATAATATCCTGGAATATTTGTTTGGTAGAACGGATTGGTTAAAACTTTTCCTTTGTCAGTCGCAATACCAACGTCTTCTAATCCTATATTTTCTAAATTAGCTTGTATGCCCACTGCTGAAAGGACAACATCGCATTCAATAATTTCTTCACCTTTTTTTGTTTTTATTTTCACCTTGCAACCATTACCACCTGCACTGAGCGGAGTCGAAGTGTCTATACTTTCTACATTGGAGTCTGTCATCACGTTGATACCAATTTTTTTAAATGAACGTTCCAATTGTTTGGATACTTCCGCATCTTCAACAGGAACAATGCTTGGCAGAAATTCAACTAAGGTTACTTTTGTTCCCATTGTCGCATAAAAATAGGCGAACTCACTTCCGATAGCTCCCGAACCTACTATAACCATTGATTTTGGAAGTTTTGGTAATGACATTGCTTCACGATAACCGATAATTTTTTTGCCATCCTGTACCAAATTAGGCAAAACACGTGAGCGTGCTCCCACCGCTAATAATATATGTTTTGCTTCATATAATGTGGTTTTACCATCGGCACCGGTAACTTCTACTTTTTTTCCTGATTTTATTTTTCCTGTTCCGATGATAACATCAATTTTGTTTTTCTTCATCAAAAACTCAACGCCTTTGTTCATTCCATCTGCTATATCCCTGCTGCGTTTTACAACGGCACCAAAATCAGCTTCTCCACCATTTACCTTAATACCATATTCCGCAGCGTGGTTAAGATATTCGAATACCTGAGCGCTTTTTAATAATGCTTTGGTTGGGATACAGCCCCAATTTAAACAAACGCCTCCAAGGTTGTCGCGTTCAACAATAGCTGTTTTTAAACCTAATTGCGATGCTTTGATGGCTGCCACATATCCACCAGGACCGCTTCCTATAACTATTAAATCGTAAGTCATATTTTAAAATGTTGATTGCGAAAGTAGCAAATTATTTCCTAAAACAGTTATGTAATTTATCAGAATTATTGTTTCGTATTATTCGTAAATTTGCAACAATTTGTTTATTCATATTCAATGAAGTATATAATTTCTTACCAAAATCTTCACAATCATTATATAGATATTGAATTTATCGCGGATAAAATAAATCAGGATGAGTTATTGATTCAATTGCCTGCTTGGCGTCCTGGACGTTATGAACTGGGTAATTTTGCTAAAAACATTCAAAAGTGGTCTGCTTTTGATGCACAAGGAAATATTTTAGAATCCGCAAAAATAAAAAAGGATTGTTGGAAAATTAAAACAAAAGGTGTTTCTCAAATTCATATCAAATACAATTATTACGCTGCTGAAATAAATGCGGGATCAACATTTTTAGATACCACGCAAATCTATATGAATCCTGTAAATTGTTGCGTTTATATTCCTGAACGAATCAATGAAGCGTGTGAACTTATTTTGCAATTGCCGCTTGATTATCAAATTGCGATTGGCTTAAAACCTAATACCAGCCCAACTTCTAAAGAGAAAATATTTTTCGCGAATAATTTTCACGAACTTGCCGACTCTCCTTTTATAGCAAGCAATTCGTTACAACACCAATCATTTATTTGTGCAGGTGTAACTTTTAACCTATGGTTTCAAGGCGAATGTAAACCCGACTGGCAAAAGCTTACAAGTGATTTTACAAAATTTGTTAATGAGCAATTAATAATGATGAAAGCGTTTCCGGCTGAACAATATCATTTTTTATTTCAGATACTTCCTAACAAAACATATCATGGTGTGGAGCATGTTACTTCGACTGTTATTGCTTTAGGACCAGGATATAATTTAATGAAAAATGATTTGTATGCAGATTTATTAGGAGTAAGTTCTCATGAATTATTTCACGCTTGGAATGTGAAAACCATTCGTCCTATTGAAATGCAACCTTATGATTATTCCACTGAAAATTATTCCAGGTTGGGTTATGTGTGCGAAGGTGTAACAACTTATTACGGCGATTATTTATTGTTTCGGTCAGGAGTATTTAATGAAGAACAATATTTAAAAACCTTTGCCGATCGTTTGCAAAAACACTTTGATAACTTCGGTCGTTTTAATTTGTCGGTCGCTGATTCGTCGTTCGACACTTGGTTAGATGGCTACAATCCCGGAGTGCCTAATCGCAAGACATCTATCTATGATGAAGGTTGTTTGTTAGCGTTTGTTACAGATATTTTTATTCGAAAAAATAGTGATAATAAAAATTCATTAGATGACGTAATGCGTTATTTATACTCTGAATTTGCATTGAAAAATAAAGGTTATTCTGCCGAAGATTATAAAGGCATTGTTGAGCATTTTTCTAATGCGTCTTATAATGAAATATTTTATAATTATACTAATAAAGCTGTTGATTATGAACCCATACTTATTGATGCAATGGAATATATTGGTTGTGAATTATCAAAGAATCCATCAGGTAAAATCCATGAACATGGCTTGGGTATTAAAGTTTCATCTATCAATGGTGTGTGTAAAATAATTTCAGTTTATCCAAATTCGGTTGCTGATGTTGCAGGGATTTCCGTTAATGACGAAATACTTGCAATAAATAAAATGCAAATAAAAACGGAAGGTTCAGGAACAAATTTTAACGATTGGTGTAATTATTTTATTAATGATAATTCTCGCGAAGATATTATATCTTTACATTTAACTATTGCATCACAAGGGATTATTAAAGAATTAGATTTGATACATCAACACAATAATTATTACAAAATAGTTGTTATGAAAAAATCAGCAACAGCAAATAAAGAGCAAAAAAATAATTTTGAAACTTGGAGTAAAAATAAATTTTAAATAAAAGCTCACGCAGATTACGCTGACTTTCGCAGATAAGATAAAAAACAGGATTTAAAATCAGCGAAAATTTGCGATATCTGCGAGAAAAATAAAACAATGGAAAATATAGAAAACAATACTGAAACCGGTACTCCCAAGCGTCCCACTTTTTTAACTGTATTATGTATTCTGACTTTTATTTCAGCAGGGATGGGAAGTATGTCAGCGTTATTTACACCGCCATTTTCGGATATAATGGTTGAGTTTGTAAAAATGAATCCGGCGTTTGACGAAACAATGAAACCTGAATTAATTATATTGCTTCAAGCGGGTTGGAGTTATTATTTAATGATTTTTGTATTATCCATCTGTTCCTTAACAGGAGCTATTTTAATGTGGAACTTAAAAAAACTCGGATTCCATTTTTATGCGTTATCTAATTTAGGATTATTATTTGTTCCTATGTTTATGTTAGGTACGGCAATCAGTTGGGGAAGTATATTGTTTACTGCAAGTTTCATTGGTATGTATGCGATTCATTTAAAGGAAATGAAATAATTATTTCGCAGCAATCACACTTATTTCAACATTAACATTTAAAGGCAGTTTTGAAACCTGAACGGTTTCACGCGCCGGATAATCACTAGAGAAATAAGAACCATACATTTCATTAACGGAAGCGAAATCATTTAAGTTTGTCAAAAATATTGTGGTTTTACAAACATGAGTAAAATCAAATCCGGCATCAGTTAAAACACCTTTTATATTTTCCATTACTTGTTTGGCTTCTGTTTTAATATCGCCAATCATTAACTCTCCCGAAACAGGATTCTTCGCAATTTGTCCGCTTACAAAAAGCATATTGCCTTTTAATACAGCTTGGCTATATGGACCAATTGGTTCAGGCGCATTTTTTGATGTGATTATTTTTTTCATGTTACGAAATTAAATATTTTTTTTAAAGTTTTCCACTTATAACTAATAACTTATAACTAACTACTGATAGTCTTGCCACTGTCTTTTCCTTGTCAATTTCAAATCTTTTAATGTAGCTGATTTTATATTTATGTTAAGAGAAAAACTTTGACGAAATCCAAATGGAACCCAGTTGAAACTCATTTCCCAGCAATGCAAATCGCGATAGACATCAATAGATGTCAAGCTCAATTTTTTACTTGTAAAATCATAACCTGAACGCAGACTTATTTTCCATTTTTTTGTTACACTCAAGTCTCCACTAAACGTAGCTGCTTGTATTACTGTTGTTGTTAAACCGGGTTTGAGGTATGAAAGATTATAAGAAACATTCAGGTTCCAAGGAATATTAAAATCAACGTAAGCGTTTGGATGTGTATTAATATAATCTATTTCATCCGGAGTAGCGAAATTACTTGTTTTTGGTTTTGTAGAATTTGTTTTGCTATGAAGGCTGGTTCCTAATGCAACTCCGGCTTGTGTTAATCTACCAATACTGCCTTTGCTCCATTCTAAATAATCAATACGATTCCCTTGCGGATCAACTTGGTAAGGATCGATAGTTGCGCTTGAATTTACATTAAGGATTTTAAACAACTTGGTGCGACCGGATAAGCCTATGTTTGACCATTTAAAACTTTTTGCAGCAATATTATAAGAAGTAGTTGCATTGAGTTGGTCAATGAGCATAACTTTTTTAGTGGTTGTTCCAGAATCAGTTTGTTGTTTTACTTTTGCTTCTAATGAATTATTCAAACCCAAAGAAACTAAACCGGATTTACCGGAAGCAGGACCTCCATAGATACCTTTTTCAAAAATGGAATATTGTTGAGTTTTCCCTGTAGAATCCTGAACACTTTTGTAATAACCATATTTGCTTTCACTGAAATCCGGGCGATAACTTGCACTAATAGTAGGTGTAACAACGTGGCGTATTTGTTTTAAATGTTTGGTTCTGAAAAAATAATTTCCATATACGCGGGTACTTAGGCTTGCCGCTAAACTATAATCATTTGCCATTTTAATACCTGTAACGGTGTCGGTTATGATGTTCTTGTGCTCCGCATCCAAATGTTTTTCTATTGTTTGGTAATAAATTGTGCTCGAAGTTGAAATACTGGGGCTTAATGTAAAATATTTTAAAACATTTAATGAAGTGCTAATGGGCGCTATAAATTGCATTCCATTTTGCATATGATGCAAAGTGTAGGAAGTAAAAAGAGTGGAATCGCCTGCATTAATTTTATTGCTTGCCTTGGCTGTTGCTCCAACTCCTATTTTATCGTACCATTGATTTCCCACACGGTTGCTGTTTTTAAAAGGAAAAATACGATTCATCGTCAAAGTCAATTCCGGTAAACTGATACTCACTGTTTTATTGATAGTATTTTGGCTATGTCGCGCATTGGCAGTAAAATTAAATGGAGTTCCAAGGAAGCGTTTTGAAAAAGAAATATTCGATTGTAATGTATTGGTTAAATATGCGCCTGTTACGTTACCATTGAATTTATTATAAGAACCACTTGCAGCATTCACATTGGCAGAAAAATTAATACTTGGGTTCGCTTTGTTATCCTGCTTGTGAGTCCAGCTTATTAAAAAATCATTTTGTTTTGTTGAAGTTAAAGTTCCGGAGATGCCATTTATTATATGCGAATAACCTAAGTTTATACCACCATTATAATGATAACGGTTACTGTAATTACTATTGACTCTGGTTGCAAATCCTCCATTAGCATAAATATCTCCCGTTAATGCCAAGTCCACGTGTTCGTTCATACCAAAATAATAACCACCATTTTTTAAAAAGAATCCCCAGTTTGCAGATTCACCATAAGTAGGTACAAGGATACCGGATGCTCGTCCTTTCTTGTTTGGGAAATAACCAAAGGGAAGTACTAATGGAGTTGGAATATCCAAAATATTTAATTGTGCAGGACCTGTAATAATTTTGTCGTTGGGTATCACTTTGATTTTTTTTGCTTGAATGTAAAAATGCGGATGCTCCAAATTACAAGTAGTATATTTTCCATGAGAAACATAAAATATATTGTTGCTGTCTCTTTTAATATCGCGCCCGTGAATATAGCCTTCCCCTTGCTGTGTGGTAATATCTTTAATTTTTCCTTTTTTTGTTTTAAAGTTATAAGTAATTTCTCCTGCATTAAATTTTTCTCCGCCTTGTTCCGAAACAGGCTTTTGAACAGTGTTCCCGGCACTGTCTTTTATTCCCTTGGAGTAGATTAAATTTTTTCCGAAATCCAATTCAATATAACCTGCCTGAAGTTTCATATCCTCATAAATTACGATCGCATTATTATAGAGATATGCTTTTTGATTGGTCATATCAATCACCATGGAGTCAGTAGCGCTATATGTTACTTTTTCTTTTAAAAAAGAATTATCCTGAATGGGTTTAACGATGGTATCAGCAGTGCTGATATGCTGATGCGATGGCAGGGCTATTGAATCAACAGGCTTTGTTGATTGAAAATGGGCTGCATCGCTTGTTATAGTTATTAACAAACAAACAAGGATAAAAAGTGTTTTTATGGAAATGGTTTGCAATTTAAACTGTTATTTTTGTGTGTCATTTAGGCTTTAAAGAATCAAAACTAATTAAAAAATTTTTGGAAGTAGCACCCCGATAAAATCGGGCTTTAAAAAAATAAAAAGACAGATTGCAAATCTGTCATACAGAACAAATAACTTCAATGCAATTGAAAAAATATATTTTCATAATTCCATTTTTGATTTTCTTTTTTTTAGCGACCTCGTACTCTTCAAAATTCAAGCCAGTATTTGGTGTTAGAGTAATTGTGATTGATGCCGGTCATGGAGGTAAAGATCCGGGATGCCATGGCAGCAGGTATAAGGAGAAGGATGTAGCTCTTGCAGTAGCGCTTAAATTTGGCAAATATATAGAGGAAAATATAAAGGACGTGAAGGTTATTTATACCCGAACAACTGATGTATTTGTTGAACTACAAGAGCGTGCTGAAATTGCTAACAGAGCCAAAGCCGACTTGTTCGTTTCCATTCATTGTAATTCCGCTTGTGTGAGGGATAAAAAGTTGAGACGCGATGTATGCAGAGATCAAGTTCATGGAGTGGAAACGTATGTGATGGGAATTAAAAATGAGAATGGCAAATTGAATATCGCTAAGCGTGAAAACTCTGCAATTTTATTAGAAGATAATTATGTAAAAAAATATGATGGCTTTGACCCTAACTCGGATGAATCCTATATTATTATGAGTATGTTTGCTGATACATACCTCGACCAAAGTTTAAATTTTGCATCAAAAGTTCAAAAACAATATTGTGAAAAAATTGGCAGAGTCGATAAAGGAGTTAAACGTGCCAGTTTATGGGTACTTTGGCGTACATATATGCCCAGTTTATTAACCGAAATAGGTTATTTAACTAATCCTGAAGAAGAACAATTTTTAGGTTCTGTAAAAGGACAGGAATACGTTGCTTCAGGGCTTTTTAGAGCTTTCCGTGAATATAAAGATGAACTGGAAGGAACAACAAAAAAATATGATGATGTGTTTGAAAAGCAGGAACGATACACTATGTGTAAAGCCGATTCGGTAGAACTTGAAAATAGTCAGAAAGCGATAAATCTAACCCCACCCGACCTTCCCAAAGGGGAGGAGACTGAAGTGAATATGGAGGATACCACTAAGGTGAAAGACTCCTCAACCCCTCCCTTCGGTGGGCATGGGAGTTTGGTGGTGTACAAAGTACAGTTACTATCTTCTGATAAAAAAATTCCATTTGATTCAGACCAATTAAAAAATGTGAAAGCTCCGGAAGAATACATAGAGAATGGAGTTTATAAATATACCTCCGGAGAATATTCAAAATTTAATGATGCAAATGAGCTAAAAAAACAGTTGCGAAAAATCGGTTTTAAAGACGCTTTTGTGATTGTTATGCAGGATGGAAAAAGAATTCCTCTTAAATAAAAAGAGTTTTTAGTTTGTGGTTTAGAGTTTAGAATTTGTGGTTTAGAATAATTCATTAAATTTGTTAAAACTTTAACACAAGAATAATAACGTGAAGATATCAAGAGAAGTTATCATAGGAATAGTTGTTACCATTGCCATTGGCTGTTTTATTTTTGGTTTCAATTTTCTGAAAGGTAAAAATTATTTTTCCAACCAACGTACATTTTATGCTGTTTACAATGATATAGATGGTTTAGTGGAAGCGAATCCTTTAATGATTAACGGTTTTAAAGTAGGCATTGTTGGCGATATAAAATTGTCGTCCGACACTACCAAAAATGTAATTGTTGCTTTGCTTTTAGACGATGCGGTAAAGGTTCCGAAAAATTCGATTGCAAAAGTAATTAGTTCGGATATATTGGGTTCAAAGGCTGTGCGCTTAATATTAGGAAGCGGTATTACTTATGCAAATGATGGTGATACACTTCAATCGGAACAAGAAGATAACCTGAAACAAGCCGTCAATAAAACGATTGCGCCATTACAAAAAAAAGCTGAAGGTTTAATTTCTTCCATTGATTCGGTAATGACAGTGGTTCAACAGGTCTTTAATGAAAATGCACGCCAAAATCTTTCTAAGAGTTTTGAAAGCATTAAACTCGCGATTACTTCATTACAAATCACTTCCTATCGATTAGACACGCTGGTAGTGAGTGAAAAAACAAAAATTTCAAGCATATTAAATAAAGTAAATATTCTTACCACCACGTTGGCAAATAATAGCGATAAACTTTCCAACGCCATCAACAACTTTTCTGATATTAGTGATTCAATAGCACAATCAAAACTTACTTCAGTAATTAAAAATGCTGACGTAGCTTTAACTCAGGTTTCTGTTATTATGACTAAGATTAATAAGGGCGAAGGAACATTGGGTATGTTAATTAATAGTGATAGTTTGTATCGTAAGTTAGATAAATCATCCGAAGATTTAGATAAATTATTAATAGATTTGCGCATTAATCCCACAAGATATGTGCATGTTTCTGTTTTCGGGCGAAAGGATAGGAAAAAACCTTTAAATTAATAACAAACGCTAAACTCTAAACCACAAACACGTTTTAAATTATGATTTCAAATATTTTTTTTATTTTATTGTCTATTGCCGGTTCCGCATTTTTTATTTTAAACGTACGTAAAATCAGGCGAAATATATTACTGGGAAAAGATATTGATAGAAAAGACAATGTTGCCGAACGTTGGAAAACAATGATTCTTGTGGCTTTTGGTCAAAAGAAAATGTTTGCCCGACCAATTCCGGCTATTTTGCATTTGTTTTTATACGCAGCATTTGTAATTACCCAAATAGAATTAATCGAAATTTTTGTTGATGGTGTTATTGGAAGTCATCGCGTCTTTCGCCCTGTTTTAGGCGAATTTTACACCTTTATGGTAAGCTTCATCGAGATATTATCTGTATTAGCTTTTATTGGAACCATCGCGTTTTTAGCAAGACGCAATTTATTAAAAGTACCACGCTTGGTTCAAAGTGAATTAAATGGTTGGCCAAAATTAGATGCCAATTTTATATTAATTGCCGAGATTACTTTAATTTGTTTTATTTTTATGATGAATGGAGCTGATGAAGTGCTTTACTCAAGAGGCTTGTCTCACGCCGAAAATTTAGGTGATGGCTCTTTGGGTTTAACAATCAGTAGCAAAATAGGGCCTGTTTTATTTGGAGGATTATCAGAACATGCATTACATATCATTGAAAGAACAGGATGGTGGGGACATATTTTTATGGTTTTTGGTTTCTTAAACTATTTACCTTATTCGAAGCACTTCCATATTCTATTGGCATTCCCCAATACTTTTTTCTCCAACTTAAAACCAAAAGGGCAGTTTACAAATTTAGAATCCGTAACCAATGAGGTGAAAGCAATGATGGATCCTTCGTTTACACCTCCTCCGGCTAATCCCGACCAACCGATGCGCTTTGGAGCAAAAGACGTAACTGATCTAACTTGGAAACATTTATTAGATGCATATACGTGTACAGAATGTGGGCGTTGTACATCATCTTGTCCTGCAAATATAACAGGCAAATTATTGTCACCTCGTAAAATTATGATGAGCACCCGCGACCGTATGGAAGAAGTAGGCAAAAATATTGATATGAATGGTGCATTTAAAGATGATGGTAAATCGTTGAGCACATACATTACTAAGGAGGAATTATGGGCTTGTACATCATGTAATGCTTGTGTTCAAGAATGCCCGGTAAACATTGACCCTTTAAGTATTATTATGGAAATGCGCAGATATTTAGTGATGGAAGAAAGTTCAGCGCCAACTGAATTAACCGGAATGTTTACCAATATTGAAAATAATGGCGCACCTTGGCAATTTTCACCTTCTGATAGATTGAATTGGAAAAATGAATAAAACTAATTAGTTATAAGTTATGAGTTATAAGTGTTCGCATAACTCATAACTTATAGCTTATAACTTATAACTAACAACTATTTTAAATGACTGAACCTAAATTAATAGTAACAGAGGCAAACGGAAAATTGATCAGTCCTATATTACCTGTTGATGTAAAAAATTATTTAATTGATATTGACGGAACCATTTGCGATGATATTCCAAACGAAGAGCCTGAACGTATGGCTACTGCCGCATTGTATCCTGACGCATTGACTATCTGCAACAAATGGTATGACGAAGGACACATCATTACTTTTTTTACTTCCCGCACGGAAGCGCATAGAGAAGTTACTGAAAAATGGCTGAAAGACAATGGTTTTAAATACCATGGTTTATTGGTTGGCAAACCACGTGGCGGCAATTATCATTGGATTGACAATCATATTGTGCGTGCAACCCGTTACGAAGGTAATTTTACCGACTTAATTAAACAAGAAGTAACCATTGAAGTTTTTAAAAAATAATTAAAAGAATCAAGATTTGATAGACACACATTAATTTAGTTCTTGTATCTTGAATCTAATGTCTTGTATCTTGTTCAAATAAAAATTTAAAATATGAGCGAAGCGTTGAAAGTGCCTACTATGGCTGATTATAAGGCAAACGGGGAGATACCTGAAATTTTATTTTGGGTGGGTTGTGCCGGAAGTTTTGATGATAGAGCAAAAAAAGTTACCAAAGCTTTAGTTAAAATTTTAAATCACGCCAATGTAAAATTTGCCGTTCTCGGTACTGAAGAAAGTTGTAGCGGTGATCCTGCAAAACGTGCAGGAAACGAATTTTTGTTTCAGATGCAGGCAATGACCAACATTAGCGTTATGAATGAATACAAAATAAAAAAAATTGTTACGGGTTGTCCTCATTGTTTTAACACCTTGAAGAATGAATACCCTTCGCTTGGCGGCAATTACGAAGTAATACATCATACTCAGCTATTACAGGAATTGTTGAGCAGCGGCAGAATAAAAATTGAAGGTGGAAGTTTTAAAGGTAAAAAAATAACCTTCCACGATCCTTGTTATTTAGGTCGTGCAAACGGCGTGTACGAAGCTCCACGTGAAGTAATGCTTAATTTAGATGCTGAACTTGCTGAAATGAAACGCAGTAAAGCCAATGGTTTTTGTTGTGGTGCCGGTGGCGCACAAATGTTTAAAGAAGCCGAAAAAGGCAACAAAGAAGTAAATGTTGAACGCAGTGAAGAAGCGTTGGCATTGAATCCTGATATTATAGCTGTCGGTTGTCCGTTTTGTAACACAATGATGACAGATGGTGTAAAGCATTTCAATAAAGAACAATCTGTGAAAGTTATGGATGTTGCTGAGTTAATTGCCCAAGCGAAAGATTTGTAAATCATAAAATGAACTCCATAAAAAACATGCCATCCGATGCCCGTGTATGGGTATATCAAAGCAACAGAAATTTATCTGATGCTGATGTGAATGCTATTAAAAATTCAGGAAATTTATTTATTGCCGACTGGGCAGCCCACGGTGCTAGCCTAAAAGCAAGTTTTGATGTGTTGTATAATCGTTTTATTGTAATTGCTGTTGATGAGAAACAAGCAATGGCAAGCGGTTGCAGCATTGATAAATCTGTACATTTTGTAAAAGAATTAGAGACAAAATTTAACCTGAATTTATTCGACCGTTTGCAAGTTGCATATCGTAAAGGCAATGAAATCCAAACATGTAGTTTATCAGAATTTGAAAAGTTAGCTTCACAAAATGTTGTAAATAAATCCACCATCGTTTTCAATAATATGGTGAATACAAAATCCTCTTTCGATACTGAATGGGAAGTGCCGCTTAAACAAAGTTGGCAAAGCAGAGTGCTGATTTCTTAACGGTAGAGTCGAGTGTAAAAGTCATTCCGAACTTTAAAAAACACATACAAAAAAATATTTATTGTTGGAGATGAATTGTAATTTGAATAATTTTTAATCTATTAGATTTTAACGTTCAATCAGATCGGAAGAGCACACGTCTGAACTCCAGTCACTGACCAAT
>ODAK010003325.1_pt1 | contig 16725 bp, 16 predicted proteins | sample 1539591 | NCBI WGS metagenome assembly ODAK01 (sample SAMEA3539303, study PRJEB22396) | soil metagenome | biome: tundra; feature: field; material: soil | place: USA | collected 2010-05 | depth 0.15 m
ATCCCGTGCTCGCGCGCGTAGGCGATCTCCTCCTCGCGGCCCATCGCCCACTCCCTGACCGGGGCGATCACCTTCAGCTCCGGCGCGAGCGTTGCGACCGTGCCGTCGATTCGCACCTGGTCGTTGCCCTTGCCCGTGCAGCCGTGTGCGACCGTGTCGCAACCGCAGCGGCGCGCGTACTCGACCGCGAGCTTGGCGATCAGCGGCCGTCCGAGCGCGGTGAACAGCGGGTAGCCGCCGCCGTAGAGCGCGTTGGCCCTGATCGCCGGCGCGAGGTACTCGTTGGCGAACTCGTCGCGGGCGTCGACGACGTGGCACTCGACGGCGCCGATCTGGCGCGCCTTGCCCTCAATCACCGCGTAGTCCTCGCCGGGCTGGCCGAGGTTGACGGTCAGCGTCACGACCTCCGCGTCGTAGCGCTCCTGGATCCACTTCAACATCACGCTCGTGTCCAGGCCGCCGCTGTAGAGCAGCAGCACGCGATGCACGTCGGCGGGATCGGCCTGGTAACCGGCGCTACGGGGTGCGAAGTCGGGGTCGCCCATGGGAGCGCAAGCCTACCGGCGGCGCTGCGAGGCGGCGTGGCCCGCGCCCAGCCGGCACTACTTCACGATCGTGAACTTCAGCGTGCCGACCTTGGTCTGCGAACCGCCGCCGGCCGGGGCTGCGGTCACCGTCACGACGTAGGCGCCGGGCGCCAGCTTCGATCGCACGACGCGGTTGAAACGCACATGGTTGGCGCCCGCGCTGTCCGAGACGGCCATCGAGCCGGCACTCACCAGACGGGCACAGACCGGGCGACGGGCGTTGGCGTGCGTGCGCGCGACGCAGCGGCTGCCGTCCTTGCGGCCCTGCTCGGTCCGGCTGAACGCGAAGGTGAACCGCGCGGCCAGCTCCGAGGCGAACGAGAAGCTCGTGCCCACGGCAGGCTTGCCGCTGAACTTCTTCGTCGGCTTGCCGAGGCGCCATCTCGCGGCCAGCGCCGTGACGAGCAGCCGCTCGCTGTGGCCGCCCGAGACCGAAGGAGCCGGCGCCGCCACGACCATCTGCGTCACGCTGACGGTGGCCGTCTCGCTCCACGGATCGGTCGCGCTGATCGTCAGCGTGTGCCGGCCGAGAATGGAGCGCCGCCGACCATGTAGTCGACGGTCTTCATCACCGTTTGGTGCACGGAGCCCACGGCCGTGACGATGATGCTGTGAGCTCCTATCGAGCAGGGAATCTGAACCCGGGCGTTCTCAAGACAACGCCGGCACTAGGCTCACGACGATGCGCGAGCTCAGCCTGCGAGAAGCCGTCCCCGATGACGCACAGGCGATCGCGCGAGTCCATGTGCGCGGCTGGCAGATCGGCTACCGCGGGATCGTGCCCGACGCCGTGCTGGACGGACTGTCCGTCGCGCAGCGCGAACACGACTGGCTCACGCGGCTCTCCGAGCGACGCTCGGACGCCGCGAAGTCGTCGACCTTCGTCGCCGAGAGCGAAGGCGAGCTGGTCGGCTTCGCGACGGTGCTGGCGCCGGGTCGTGGCGAGGATCTGGGGCCGCGGACGTGCGAGCTTGCGGCTCTCTATGTCGAGCCTCGGCGCTGGCGCCAGGGCATTGGGCGCGCTCTGCTGCGCGAGTCGATGGACGTTGTGCGTGCCGACGGCTGGGCCGAGCTTGCGGCGTGGGTGTTGGCGGAGAACGCGCCGGCCCGCGCGTTCTACGAGCGCCACGGCTTCGCCGCCGACGGCGCGCGGCAGGAGCACGAGCGCAGCGGTGAGACCGTGGTCACGTTGCGCGCGCCGCTGGGCGGCTGAGCGCGCGGCGCTCCGGGTTACCGGCGGCTGCGGCGCACCATCGCGATCGGCACGGACTCGCGCTCGGTGAAGCCGAACCTGGCGTAGAGGCCGTCGGCATCGCTTGTGTCGAGACGCCAGCTGAGGTCCCGCTGGGGTCCGCCGTCCACCGCCTCGCGCACCAGCTCGACGCCGAGCCCGCGGCCGCGGTGGCCCGGGTCGATGAAGACGTCCATCAGGTGGGCGAGCACGGCGTCGTCGGAGACCGCGCGCGCGAAGCCGACCTGCGCGCCCGCGTAGTAGAGCCCGATCACCCGAGCAGAGCCCGAGATCGACCGCGCGACCACGTCGCGCGGGCGCCTCTGCGCCCAGTAGGACTCCACTGACAGGTAGTTGAACACGTAGTCGACGTCGATCCGCGACGGATCGTCGTCCAGCTCGTAGCCGTCGTCGAGCCCGCGGCGCATATCAGGCGAGCACGGCGCGCAGCCGCTCGACGCAGTCCTCCACCTCTGCCTCGCCGATCACCAGCGGCGGCAGCAACCGCACGGTGATCGGCCCCGTGGCGTTGACGATCAGGCGCTGCTCGAGCAGCGCTCGACGCACGACCTCGGGCGCGTCGACGTCGAGGTCGAAGGCCACCATCAGGCCGCGCCCGCGGATCGCCACGACGTGCGGGAGTGTCGCGACACGCTCGCAGAGCAGTTCACCGAGCTCGCGCACCCTGGCGAGCAGCGCTTCGTCGAGCAGCACGTCCAGCGCCGCCAGCGCGGCGGCGCAGACGACCGGACCGCCGGCGAACGTCGAGCCGTGGTCGCCGGGGGCGAACGTATCGGCGTGGCGCGCGCCCGTGATCAGCGCGCCGATCGGCAGGCCGCCGCCCAGCGCCTTGGCGCTCACCAGCAGGTCGGGGATCACGCCGGGGTGCTCGTAGGCCCAGGCCACGCCGGTCCTGCCGAGGCCGGTCTGGATCTCGTCGAAGATCAGCGTCGCGCCGACCTCGTCGCAGCGCGCGCGGGCGAAGCGCAGCAGCTCGTCCGGGAGCACGTGCACGCCGGTCTCACCCTGGATCGGCTCGAGGATCAGCGCCGCGGTGTGCTGATCAAGCGCCGCGGACAGCGCGTCGATCGTCGCATCGACGCTGATGAAGCCGCCCACCAGCGGCGCGAACGGCGCCTGCTTGGATTCCTGCGGGGTCGCCGAGAGCGCGCCGTAGGTGCGTCCGTGAAACGCACCGAGGAGCGAGACGATCGTGCCGCCCTGGCGGGCCTTGCGGGCACACTTGAGCGCTGCCTCGACGGCCTCGGTGCCGGAGTTGGTGAAGAACACCTTGCCGCCGAGCGAGCTCGCGGCGAGCCGGCGCGCAAGCGTCGACATCGGCTCGGTGTAGTAAAGGTTGCCGACGTGCAGCAGGCGCCCGGCCTGCTCGCGGATCGCGGCCACGACGGCTGGGTGGCAGTGACCGACGCTCGAGACCGAGATGCCGGCGAGGAAGTCGAGGTACTCGACCCCGTCGGAGTCCCACAGCCGCGCGCCCTCACCGCGCGCGAACTCGACCGGGTAGCGCGCGTAGTTGGGCGTGAGGTGGGTGTCGGCGGACTGGACGGCGCTCACGCGGTGACCTTCGTGCCGATGCCGGCGTCGGTGAACAGCTCGAGCAGCAGCGAATGCGCAACGCGTCCGTCGACGATCTGCGCCGCGCCGACGCCGCCGCGGACCGCGTCCACGCACGCCTGGAGCTTCGGCCGCATGCCACCCTCCACTGCGGCGAGCGCTTCGCTGACCTGAGCCACCGTGGCCTGCCCGATCAGGCTTTCGGGGTTGGCCGGGTCGCGCAGCCAGCCGCGCACGTCGGTCAGGAAGATCGCCGTGCGCGCGCCCAACGCCACCGCGATCGCCGCCGCCGCCTCGTCGGCGTTGACGTTGTAGGAGTTGCCCTCGGCGTCCGCGCCGACCGAGGCCACGACCGGGATGTAGTCGCTCGCGATGTGGTTGATGACACCCGGATCGACGTGGTCGATCTGGCCGACGAAGCCGATGTCCTCGCCGCCCGGAGCGGTGCGCCGCGAACAGCGCAGCAGGCTGCCGTCGTCACCGGAGAGCCCGACCGCAGGCTGGCCGTGGCGGCCGATCCGCAGGACGATGTCGGTGTTGAGCTTGCCGACGAGCACCATCTTGGCGATCTCGACCGTCGCCTCGTCGGACACCCGCAGGCCGCCGACGAACTCGACCGGCATGTCGAGCCGCTTCATGTAGGCGGTGATGTCGGGCCCGCCGCCGTGGACGACGATTGGGCTCATGCCGACGTACTTGAGCAGCACGACGTCGCGCGCGAACTCCTCGCGCAGCAGCGGGTCGTCCATCGCGGCGCCGCCGTACTTGATCACGACCGTCGAGCCGTGGAACTCGCGGATGTAGGGCAGCGCCTCGAGCAGGGTTGCGACGTCGCGCATCAGGGATCAGCCCTTTCGGTCGGGGCCATCGGTGGGCCGGCTCGGAATCGACTGTCGGGCCCCATCAGGTCGTGTATTCCGCGTTGATCTTCACGTAGTCGTAGCTGAGATCGGAGAAGAACAACTCAGTCTCGGCGCCCTCGCCGGGGAGTCCTATCTCGTAGAGCACCTCGTCGCGGCTGACCGCGTGCGCGAGCGCGTCGCTGTCGAACTCGAGCGCCGTGCCGGCGCGGGCGACGGCGACCCCCTCGATCGCGATGTCGAACTGAAGCGGCGCGCTGCCCGGCAGCGCCGCGCCAATCGCCTGCGCGACGCGGCCCCAGTTTGGGTCGCCGCCGAACAGCGCCGCCTTGACGAGCGGCGAGTTGGCGACAGCGCGCGCGACACGCGAGACCGTCTCCTCGCCGCCGCCGCGAACGTGCACGCGCGCGATCCGTCGAGCTCCCTCGCCGTCGGCGACGATCCGCAGCGCGAGCTGGCGTAGCAGCGCGTCGAGCGCCTCGCCGAAGCACAGCTCGTCCTCGCTGTCGGGCTCGACCCGCACCCCGCTGGCGCCGCTCGCCATCAGGATCACCGTGTCATTTGTTGAGAGCTGGCCGTCGACACTGATCCGGTCAAACGAGCGTTTCACGCTCACGCCAAGCAGCTGATCGGCGGTGTGAGCGCTCAGCGCCGCGTCGGTCTGCACGAAGCACAGCATGGTCGCGAAACGCGGCGAGATCATGCCGGCGCCCTTGCATTGTGCAGCAAGGCGAACGCGGCCTGACGGAAGTGTCAGCTCGAGTGACACATGCTTCTCCACGACGTCCGTCGTCCGGATCGCGATCGCGAAATCCTCCCCGCCCTGCGGGGTCAGCGCGTCGGTCAGGCGCGGGATCTGCGCAGCGATCCGCTCCCCCGGCAGCGCCACGCCGATCACGCCGGTCGAGGCCACGGCTACCTCCCGCGGATGCAGGCCCAGCGCGGCCGCGGCAGCCTCCTGCACGCGCGCGGCCTCGGCGATCCCGGCCTCCCCGGTCGCAGCGTTGGCATTGCCCGAGTTGGCGACGACGGCGCGCAGAGCGTGCAGATCGCAGCGCTCGCGCGTGACGACGACCGGCGCGGCCAGGACACCCGAATCGCAGAAGCGAGCAGCGCTGACGGTGCCGGCCACGTCGGAGAGCACCAAGCCGAGGTCGAGCTCCGGCGAGTCCGCGTGCTTCACGCCGCCCGCGATGCCGGCAAGGCGAAAACCCGCCGGCATGACGGCGCTGTCAAGCAGCCGGCTCGGCGGCTCGACCCAGCGCGAGCTGAAAAAGCCGCTCACCGCAGCCCCAGGCCCTCTTCGTAGCCGAACATCAGGTTGAGGTTCGCGATCGCCTGCGAGGCGGTGCCCTTCCAGAGGTTGTCGATCGCCGCGAACACGAACAGCTTTCCGGTGCGCTCGTCGGCGTGCACGCTGATCGCGCAGACGTTGGTCTCACGCACGTCGCGGACACCCGGCGGTGTCGCCACCAAGTCGACGAACGGCTCGTCTGCGTAGCGGCCCGAGTAGAGCTGCTCGAGCTCCTCCTGCGAGACGCCCCTGGTGGGCGTGACGTAGCAGGACAGCAGCTCGCCCTGATCGATCGGCAGCAGGTGCGGTGTGAAGACGACCGGCACCGGGGCGCCGAGCGCAGCAAGCTCCTGGTCGATCTCGGGCATGTGGCGGTGCGCCCCCACGCCGTAGGGCCGCACGTTCTCTGTGACGGTGACGAAGTGATTGGCCTCCTTCGGCTGCTTGCCCATCCCGGACACGCCGGTCTTGGCGTCGATCACGACGTCGGCGATCAGGCCGCTCTGAGCGAGCGGCGCAAGCGCGAGGATCGCCGCGGTCGGGAAACAGCCGGGACAGGCGACCAGCGCGGCGCCCGCGATCTGCGCGCGGTAGAGCTCGGTCAGCCCGTACACGGCGCGCTCGATCAGCTCCGGATGGGGATGGCGCACGTACCAGCGCTCGTAGGTCGCCACGTCGCGCAGGCGGAAGTCGGCGGAGAGGTCGAGCACGCGCAGCTCGCGTTCGAGCAACGCCGCGACGACGGGCGCCGACGTCCCGTGGGGATAGGCGACGATCGCGGCGTCGGCCTGCCCGGCCCGATCGAGGTCGAGTTGCTCGAGCACCAACGGCACGCGATGCTGCGGATAGAGCTCGCTGAGCGGCTTCCCGGCGTCCTCGCGCGCGGTGAGGGCGGCCAGCTCGAACTCGGGGTGGCGCCACAGCAGCCGCGCCGCGAGCGCGCCCGCGTAGCCGGATGCGCCGATGACGACCACGCTAGGAGTCACTTCCCCACCTCGCAGGCGCTCTGGGAAGCCGTCTCAACACTCCGCGTGTTCTAAGCACGCAGCTCACCGCCCAGCCGCTCGGCGAGCGCGGCGGCGATCTGGCGGCGCTCCGCCGCGACGTCCGCGTCGGTCAGCGTGCGATCGGCGGCGCGGAACTCCAGGTGCAGGGCGAGCGACACGCGGCCCTCCCCGACCTGCGCGCCGCGGTAGACGTCAAAAACCTCGACGCGCGCCAGCTGCGCGCCGCCCGCCTCGCGCACGACGGCGACGACCTCACCGGCCAACACGCTGTCCGCCACGACGACCGCGAGGTCCTCGCGCACGGCGGGGTACTCTGCGAACGCCCGGTAGCTGACGAGCTCGGGCGCCAGCTCCGTGGCCGCCCCGAGGTCGATCGCCCAGACCGCGGCGCGCTCGAGGTCCCAGCTCGCCGCGACCAGCGGATGCAGCTCGCCAACGAAGCCGAGCGCCCGCCCCCCACCCTCTGCTCCGCCGCCGGCGAGCACCGACGCGCAGCGTCCGGGGTGCAGGAACGGCCAGTGCCCACCGACCACGGTCCACTGCACGCCGAGCACGTCGAGCACGGCAGCGAGGAGCCCCTTGGCGGCGAAGAAGTCCGCGCCCGCCGCCGGCTCGCCGCGCCAGCTCGCGGGTACGAGGTCGCCGGCGATCAGCACGCCAAGCGCGTGGTGCTCCGCCGCGAGCGTGTCGGACGGCGCCGCCCGGTAGACGGTCCCCGACTCGAACAGCGCCACGTCGCGGACGCCCCGCGCCGCGTTGCCCCGCGCCGCGTCGAGCAGCGAGCCGAGCAGCGTCGGGCGCATGATCGACCATGTCTCCGACAGCGGATTCTCGATCGCCACGACCTGGCTGATCGGGTGCTCACGGTCGAGCCGCAGCCGTTCGAGCAGCCGCGGCTCGGCGAAGCTCCAGCCGACAACCTCCGAGAGACCGCGCCCGGCGAGCGCGTCCTCGGCGCGCCGGCGCAGCTGCTGGGAGTGCGTCAGTCGTCCGGCTGCGGCGTTGCGCGGCGGCAGTGTGGCCGGCAGCCGATCGAGCCCGTCGATTCGCGCGACCTCCTCGATCAGGTCGACCTCGCGCGTGACGTCGCCGCGGCGGAAGTGCGGCACGCCCACGCCGATCGTCTCCTCAGAGCCGGCTTGATCGACGTCGAAGGCCAGTGAGCCGAGGATCTCGCGGCAGCGCGGCGCGGCGATCTCGCTGCCGAGCAACGCCGCCACGCGGGCCGGACGCAGCGAGAGCGCCGGCGGCGGCTCGGCGGGCCCGCCGACGTCGACGGTGCCGGGAAGCACGCGCGCGCCGCAGAGCTCGACCATCAGCGCTGTGGCGATCGCCTGCGCTTCGAGCGTGGAATCAACGGAGAGGCCCTTCTCGAAGCGCGCCGAGGCCTCGCTGCGCAGCCCGAGCCGGACGGCGCTGCGCTGGATGTTGGCCCCGTTCCAGCTGGCTACCTCGAGCAGCACGCGCGTCGTGTCATCGCCGACCTCCGAGCGCGCCCCGCCCATGATCGCGGCGATCGAGGTGGGACCATCGGCGTCGGCGATCACGACCATCTCGCCGTCGAGCGTGCGCGCCGCACCGTCCAGCGTCTCCACCGTCTCGCCGTCGCGCGCGCGACGCACGATCAGGCGACCGCCGGCGATCCGGTCGAGGTCGAAGGCGTGCAGCGGCTGGCCACTCAGCAGCATCGCGTAGTTGGTGATGTCGACGACGTTGGAGATCGGGCGCATCCCGGCGGCGAGCAGGCGGGCGGCGAGCCACAGCGGCGAGGGCCCGATCGTCACCTGCTCGAAGATGCGCGCGGTGAAACGCGGGCAGAGCTCCGGGCATTCGACGCTCACGTCGATCCCGGGCGGCTCGCCCTCCAGCGAGCCGAGATCCTCGTTCCACGGTGGCGCGGAAAGCGGCGCGCCGGTGGCCGCGTGGACCTCGCGGGCGATGCCGTAGACCGCGAGGCAGTCCGGGCGGTTGGGTGTGATCTCGAGCTCGATCACGTCGCTGCCGAGCGGCAGCACGTCGCCCAGCGGCGTGCCCGCGACCGGGCCGTCGTCGAGCACGAGGATGCCCTCATGCTCGCCGCCCAGGGCGATCTCGTCGGTTGCGAGGATCATGCCCTCGCTCAGCACGCCCCGCAGCCTCGCCGCGCCGAGCGTACGACCGTCGGGCAGCACCGCGCCGGGGCGCGCCACGGCGACCGTCTGCCCGGCCGCCACATTGGGCGCGCCACAGACGATCGTTGCCGGCTGCGCCTCGCCGACCTCCACCTGGCAGACGCGCAGGCGATCGGCATCGGGATGGCGGAGCGCCTCGAGCACGCGGCCGACGACGTAGTGATCGCCGGACGGCGGGCCGTAGCGGAACCACCGTTCGGCCTTCGTACCGGTCAGCGTCAGCCGCGCGGCGAGCTCCTCGGTGGAGAGCGCCGGGTCGCAGTACTGACGCAGCCATTCGAGCGGGACGAGCATCAGTGATTCCAGCTTTCGACCACGAGCATCAGCGGGCTCCGAACTGCTCGAGGAATCGGATGTCGTTCTCGAAGTAGAGCCGCAGATCCGGGATGCCGTGGCGCAGCATCGCGATCCGCTCGATCCCCATGCCGAAGGCGAAGCCGGTGACCTGCTCGGGGTCGTAGCCGTACTCGCGGACGTAGGAGAAGACGTTCGGGTCGACCATTCCGGCGCCGAGGATCTCGAGCCAGCCCGAGCCCTTGCAGAGCGCGCAGCGCGAGCCGTCGCGCAGGTGGCCGCGCGTGCAGTTGAAGCATGAGACATCGACCTCGACGCTCGGTTCGGTGAACGGGAAGAAGTCCGGCCGCAGCTGCACCTCGCGTTGCTCGCCGAAGATCGCGCGGGCGAAGGCGAGCAGCGTGCCCTTCAGGTCGGCGAGCGTGATTCCCTCGTCGACCGCGAGACCCTCGAGCTGGTGAAACTGCGGCGTGTGCGTCGCGTCGTGATCGAGTCGAAAGACGCGGCCCGGGGCGACCACGTAGAGCGGCGGCGGTGCGGCCATCATCGAGCGCACCTGAACCGGCGAGGTGTGCGTGCGCAGCACGACGTCGTCGCTGACGTAGAACGTGTCGCTGCGCGAGCGTGACGGATGCGTCGCGTTGGTGTTCAGCGCGTCGAAGTTGTAGGCGGTCGACTCGACCTCGGGTCCCTCGGCGATGCTGAAGCCGAGGCCGAGGAAGACGTCCTCGAGGTCGCGTCGGGTCTGGGTGAGCAGGTGCAGATGCCCACGCGCGAACGCCGGCGCGCCGGGCAGCGTGATGTCGACGCGATCATCGACGAGCCGGGCATCGAGCTCGGCACCCGCGAGCTGCGTCGAGCGCGCCTCGATCAGCTCGCTCAGCGCTTGGCGCGCGGCATTCGCGGCGCTGCCGACGGCCGAGCGCTCGGCCGGTTCCAGCTCGGCCACGCCGCGCAGCAGCTGCGGGAGCTCGGCCTTGCGACCGAGGTAGGCGATCCGGAGATCCTCTAGCACGGCGCTGTCAGCGGCGGCGGCGATCGCCGCCTCCGCCTCTGCGCGCAGTTGCGCGATCCGCTCGAGAGCGCTCATCCCGCGGCCATCCTAGTCGCCTCGTACAGCGCGACCGTCGCGGCCATCGCGGCGTTCAGCGAGTTCCCGGAGACCTGCGGAATGCGGTGGCGCACCGCGCACTGCGCGAGCAGCTCGTCGGGCAGTCCGTCGCGCTCTCCCCCGACCAGCAGCGTGAGCTCGCCCTCGAGCGGCCCGCGGATCGGTTCGCCGGCCCTGGCGTCCAAGCCCACGAGCCTGCCCGGCAGCTCCGCGACGTTCGCGAAGCGGGCAACCGCGACCGCGAAGATCGCGCCCATCGAGGCGCGCACGGCCTTGCGTCCGTAGGGGTCCGCGGACCCCGGTCCGAGCGCCACGCAGGCCGCGCCGAAGGCTTGCGCGGCGCGAATGATCGTGCCGACGTTGCCGGGATCGCCGACGCCCCAGAGCGCCACGGCGAGCGGTCCGACCGGCCGGCTCCAACGCTGCTCGTAGACGCCGATCACCCGCGATGAGGAGCCGAGCGCCGAGACCTCCGCAAGGAGGTCCGGAACGACCTCCAGCCAGCCCGCCTGCGACGCGCCCTCGTGGCCCTGCGCGCAGAGCACATAGAGCGGCGAAATCCGGGCGGCGGCAGCCGCCGCTAAGAAATCCTCGCCCTCCACCACGAAACGGCCCGTCCGGGCGCGGCTCGGCGCGCGCGAGAGCTTGCGAACTTCGGTGAGATGCTGGTTTGTGGGGGAGGTGATGGTCATTGCACAAAAAAAGGCGCCGTCCTTGAGGAGCGGCGCCCGGGAGGTGAATGCTTTCGGCGTGCGCGATCAGGCAGCCGAAGCCTCGCGGGCGGCGTCGGCAAATCGGCGGAAGGTCTCGGGGTCGCGCACGGCGATGTCGGCCAGCACCTTGCGGTCGAGCGTGATGCCGGCCAGCGTGAGGCCGTGGATCAACTGGGAGTAGCTCATGCCGCACTCGCGCGCGGCCGCGTTGATGCGGGTGATCCACAGCCGGCGGAAGTCGCGCTTGCGGTTGCGCCGATCGCGGTACGCGTAGGCGTCCGCCTTCATCAGCGCTTCCTTCGCGCGCTTGTAGTTCGACTTCGCCTCGCCGCGGAAGCCCTTGGTCAGCTCGAGTGTTGCGCGGCGCTTCTTCTTGGCGTGTAGGGAGCGCTTGACGCGTGTCACGAGCCCAACCCCAGCAGCTTCTTGATGCGCGGCGAATCGTGATCGGAGATCATCGCGTCCTGGCCGAGATGGCGCTTGCGCTTGGGCGACTTCTTCTCGAGGATGTGGCTCGTGAAGGCGTGTCGACCCTTGACCTTGCCGGTGGCCGTCGTCTTGAAGCGCTTCTTCGCGCCGGAGTGCGTCTTCATCTTGGGCATGGCGAGCGAAGGAGTATGGCAGACGAGCCCGAAAACGCGGCTACTCGGCCACGTCCGCAACGTCGGCCGCGACGGGCTCGTCGGCACCCTCAGCGGCGTCCTGCGCGGCGTCCTGCGCGTCGGTTGCTTCGGTCTGCTCGACCGCTGACGCCGGTGTGTCGCCGTTGGTGGAGGGAGCGGCGAGCTCGGGCTCGGCCGCTTCCGGCGCCGGGGCCGGCACGCCGTTTGCGGCGGCGGGCGCGTCGTCGTCTGTCACGCCATCGGGTGCGAGCGCGCCGTTGGTGAGCTTGTCGAACTGTCCGGCGAGCACGGCCTTAGACGGCCCCAGCATCATCGTCATGTTGCGGCCGTCCTGCAGCGGACGCTGCTCGACGATGGCGAACTCCGCCAGCTCGTCGGCCAGGCGGTCGAGGATCGCGACGCCGCGCTCGGGGTGGGTCACCTCGCGCCCGCGGAACATGATCGTCACCTTGACCTTGTCCTTGTGGCGCAGGAAGCGCTCGACATGCCCCTTCTTGGTGTCGTAGTCGTGCTGGGCGATCTTCGGCCGGAACTTGATCTCGCGGATCGTGATCTGCTGCTGGTGCTTGCGGGCGGCCTTCTGCTTCTGGGCCTGCTCGTACTTGTACTTCGAGTAGTCGAGCACACGACAGACCGGTGGCTTGGCCTCCGGCGCCACCTCGACGAGGTCGAGATCGCGCTCGGCGGCGTAGCGCAGCGCGTCGTCGATCTTCATCAGCCCGATCTGCTCCCCGTCCTCCCCGATCAGTCGCACCTCCGGAACCCGGATGCGTTCGTTGATCCTGGTCGGGTCGCGCTCTGGCGGGCGCCGGTCGAATCTACGAGGGACCGGCACTAATGATCACGCGCGCGCGTCAAGCGGGGTGCGTCCGCGGCATGGTGGTTGGTGCGATGGCCAAGAGGCGCGAGTATAGCGGGGCGACGGTCCTCTGGCGAGCGTTTGTTGGCGGGCTGTGAACGGCCTCCTTCGAGGGTGCCCCGCCGGGGGCGAGCGGCTAACGCGATCTTTGCACCGTCTCGCTGCGCAGGCGTTCGACGAACTCGCCGAGTGCGACGACGCCCGTGTCACCGGCGCTGTGTTCGCGCACCGACACGCTGGCGGCCGCCGCCTCGCGCTCCCCCACCACAAGCATGTAGGGGATCTTGCGCAGTTCGGCGTCGCGGATCTTGCGCGCCACCGACTCCGAGCGGGCGTCGAGCTCACCGCGCAGTCCGCCGTCGCGCAGCGCCTCGAGCACGGCGCGCGCCGCGTCGCTCTGGTGGTCGGTGATCGGCAGCACGATCGCCTGCACGGGCGAGAGCCAGACCGGCAGCACGCCGTCGAGGTGTTCGAGCAGGATCCCGATGAAGCGCTCGAAGGAGCCGAACAGGGCGCGGTGGATCATCACTGGGCGGTGCTCGGCGTTGTCGGCGCCGGTGTAGGTCAGCTCGAAGCGCTCGGGCAGGTTGTAGTCCAGCTGCACGGTGCCGAGCTGCCAGGCGCGTCCCAGCGAGTCGGTCATGTGCATGTCGATCTTCGGGCCGTAGAAGGCGCCGTCGCCGGCGTTGACGCTGTAGTCCAGGCCGAGTCCGTCGAGCGCTGCCACCAGCGCCCCCTCCGCGTGGTCCCACAGCGCGTCGTCGCCGATCCGTTGCTCCGGCCGCGTGGAGAACTCGAGCTTGGTCTCGAAGCCGAACATGCGGTAGACGTCGAACCCGAAGTCGAGGCACGACGCGACCTCCTCGCGGATCTGCTCCTCGGTGCAGAAGATGTGCGCGTCGTCCTGCGCGAACTGGCGCGCGCGAAGCAGGCCGTGCAACGTGCCGGAGGGCTCGTTGCGATGTAGCAGGCCGGGCTCGGAGAAGCGCACCGGCAGGTCGCGATAGGAGTGGTGGTCCATCGCGTAGAGCGCGCAGTGGCCGGGGCAGTTCATCGGCTTGAGCGCCATCGGGCGCTCCTCGTCCTGGGTGATGAACATGTTCTCGCGGTACTTGTCCCAGTGACCGGAGATGCGCCACAGCTGCGCGTCATAGAGCTGGGGCGTCTTGACCTCGGTGTAGCCGCGGGCGCGCGTCAGCTCGCCGGCCAGGTCGCGCAGCGTGTTCCACAGCGTCGTGCCGTGCGGCGTCCAGAAGGCGTTGCCCGGCGCGAGCTCGGAGAAGTTGAACAGGCCGAGCTCGCGGCCGAAGCGGCGGTGATCGCGCGCCCGCGCCAGCTCGAGCCGCTCGAGGTGCTCCTCGAGCGTCGCCTTCGAGAGGAACGCGGTCCCGTAGATCCGCGTCAGCATCGTGCGCTTGGAGTCCCCGCGCCAATAGGCGCCGGCGGTCGACTGCAGCGCGAAGGCCTTGATCGCGGCGGTGCTCGGCGCGTGCGGACCACGGCAGAGATCGGTGAACGGGCCATTGGTGTAGAGCGAGACCGTCTGCACGTCGCGGTCGCGCACCAGATCGTCGATCAGCTCCACCTTGTACGGCTGATCCTCAGCGACGAAGCGCTCGCGCGCCGCCGCCACGGGGAGATCCTCACGCACGAACGGCTCGGCCGCCTTGACGTGCTCGCGCATCTTCGTCTCGATCGCGGGGAAGTCGTCCTCGGAGATCGACACACCCGGCGGGAAGTCGAAGTCGTAGTAGAAGCCATTCTCGATCGCCGGGCCGATGCTGATCTTGACGCCCGGATGGAGCTCCATCACCGCCGCGGCCAGGACGTGCGCCGCGTCGTGGCGGATCAAGGCCAGCGCAGCGTCGGCGGTCGCGGTCACGATCGAGACGGCGGCACCATCGTCGACCGGCCGCGCGAGGTCGCGCAGCTCGCCGTCCACCTCGATCGCCAGCGCCGCCCGCGCCAGCCCCGCACCGATCGCGGCCGCCACGTCGGCGCCCGTCGCCTGGTCGGGCAGCTCGAGCGCGTTTCCGTCCGGCAGTGTCACGTGCGTGCTCATCGCGAAAGCGATCCTACGTCAACGCGCTCGCCTGGCCGACCGTCGAGCAGCCCGCCGCGCCAGGGTAGGCTGACGGCGATGGAATCGCTGCGCGGGAAACTGTTGATCGCGCCGCCCATGCTGGTGGACCCCAACTTCGCGCGCACCGTCGTGCTGATCGCCGCCCACGACGAGGAGGGCGCGCTCGGACTGGTGCTGAACCGCCCGCTCCAGACGCCGCTCGCCGAGATCTCGCCGGTCCTGGATCTGCTGTCGGAACCCGGCTCGACGGTTCACCACGGCGGGCCGGTGGCGCCGCAGTCCGCCGTCGTGCTCGCCGACTTCCTCGACCCGACGCTCGCCGCGCTGATGATCTTTGGCAGCGTCGGCTTTCCGAGCGCCGACTGCGAGCTCGAGGATCTGGCCGCCGGCGCGCGCCGGGCCCGCGTCTTCGCCGGGCATTCGGGATGGGGTCCGGGCCAGCTGGACAGCGAGCTGACCGACGAGGGATGGATCGTCGGCCAGCTGGCGCCCGACGAGCTCTGGCAGACCGACAGCACGCAGCTGTGGTCGACCGCACTGCGGCGCAAGGGCGGAAGTTATGCGCTGCTGGCCCGGATGCCCGAGGACCCCTCGGTCAACTAGCAGGCCCTCCGAGGCCTCTCCGCGAGCGTCGCGCGCGTAGCGTAGATCTCCTGGCCGCGCAGGCGGCGGGCACGCAGACGATCAATCAGAGAGCGCGCCAGATCGCGTCGCTGCCGAGCGGCTGGCGCGATGCGCGCCCCTCCGCGACCAGCGCAATCAGCGCGTCCTCGGCGCCGCCGCGGTCAACCTCGATCAGGTTCCCCGCCAGCAGCGCCGCGACCTCCTGCGTGCACAGGCCCTCGCTGAAGTGCTCGAGCAGCTCGAGCGGGCCCTCCGGAGGCTCGAAGCGGACGAGCGTAACGCCGATGTTGGCCAACAGCACGTCGTAGGCCTCGAGCGGCTGGAAGCCTCCGGCCTCCAGCGTTCGCCCGTCGGCCTCGAAGACCACCGACGGCGCCGTGTAGCGCACCAGCCCGTCGCTGACCGCCGCCTTGCCCTGAAATTCGGTCGGCCCGCCGGCGGCGCTGCGCGCCTCGGCCTTGTCAGCCTCGTAGGCCTCGCTGACCGCGTCGGAGTCGAGCGCCGCGACCAGCGCCGTCGGGTCGATCCCCTCGAGCCCGGCCAGCGCGGCGGCGATCGCGTCGTTCTCGTCGAGCAGCAGCGGAGCGTTGAACCACGCGAAGGCGAGCGCCCGCTGGACCGCGAACTCACGGCCTGGGTGCGCCAGCCGAGTCGCCACGATGGCGCGGCAGGCGCGCGAGGTGGCGACCGTACGAGCGCGCGGCGCCGGCGTCACCGGCATCCCGTATCGATCGCGAAAGCGGCGCGATCCGGCAGCCTGGCGCGCCGGCGTGTAGCCGCTCGCAGCCGGCGGGCTCGCATCCTCGCGCAGGCCGATCGTCACGAGTCGCCAGTCGAGCTGATCGCGGTAGCGCCAGCGCAGGACGGTCAGTGCCGGCGTGGCCGAGTAGGCCCACGGGCATGCCGGGTCGCTGTAGAGCGTGGTGCGAATCGCCATGCGAGGACTCTATTGAAGGCCGCTGACCGGCTCGAAAGGGCACGCCGAGCAGGCGCTGCGCGCCGGTGGGCAGCAAGGCTCCCGGGGACGAAGCCGCGGCTGGTTGGCCCGGCGAACGGTCAGGAACCTCCGGTCCCGTCCACATGTACAAACGTCGGCTGCGGTATTTGCGACGCCGGGAGGTATGGGCACGGCTGCGCGCTGCGTAGAAATCCGGGGGACGCCGCAGCAGCGGCTACTGGTCATACCCGCCCCAGGAGGAGCGCATGCTCGCAACCACATTATTGCCGTACCCCAGCTGGCTCAATGCGGGCGACAACTCGTGGCAGATGACTGCCGCGACGTTCGTCGGCCTGATGAGCGTCCCCGGTCTCGTGATCCTCTACGGCGGCGTGATGCAGAAGCGCTGGTCGGTCAACAGCATGATGTTGACCTTCATCGCATTCGCCGTGGTGCTCGTGGCGTGGGTCCTGTGGGCGTTCAAGATGGGCTTCGGCAGCCCGGTCCACCTGTTCGGGGCGGGATCGGGGTCGTTCTTCGCGAATCTCGTCGGCAATCCGGGGAGCGTGCTCGGCCATACCGGGTTACAGTCGCAGGCCTACATCCCACTGTTGAGTAGCGGCGTCTCTGCGCTCTTCAACAGCCACTCGGCCGGCCCAGGGTTCATACCGGGCTTCCGCTTCCCCGAAGCCTCGCTCGTCTACTTCCAGTTCGTGTTCGCCGCGATCACGCCGATCCTGATGCTCGGCTCGGTGC
>ODAK010003326.1_pt1 | contig 16723 bp, 10 predicted proteins | sample 1539591 | NCBI WGS metagenome assembly ODAK01 (sample SAMEA3539303, study PRJEB22396) | soil metagenome | biome: tundra; feature: field; material: soil | place: USA | collected 2010-05 | depth 0.15 m
CTGACGCCATCGCGGTCCGTTTCGAGGACCACGCCCTCACCTATCGGGAGCTCATGGCGGGGGTGGACAATCTAGCCCGGCGGCTTACCGGTGCCGGTGTCGGGCCCGAAACTCCGGTCGCGATTTATCTCGAGCGATCGGTGGAATATGTGATCGCCATGCTCGCCGTCCTCAAGGCGGGCGGCGCCTATGTCCCGCTCGATCCGATCTATCCGCCCGCGCGGATCGGCGCCATCATGGGCGAGGCCGATGTCAAGATCGCCTTGACATCGGCAAAGCTCGAAGCGGACATCAAGGCGGCGGCCGCCGTTTGCATCGTCATCGAAGACAATGGCGCGGATTTGGCCGGGGAGCCACGGCCAATCCTTCCCAGGGTGCACCCAACCGATCTTGCTTATCGTATCTTTACCTCGGGCTCGACGGGCCGGCCAAAAGGTATCGATATCGAACATCGCGCGGCCGTGAACCTCTTGACCGCGATGCGGCGGACGCCCGGCATTCATGCCACCGATATCTTCCTCGCGGTAACGACGCCATGTTTCGATATCGCCGCCCTCGAAATCTTCTTGCCATTGACGGCCGGCGCGGAGCTTGTGATCGCGAGCCTGGCCGACATCATGGAGCCATCGCGCCTGGCCGCGCTGATCCGCCGCTCCGGCACGACCATGATGCAGGCCACCCCGGCATTATGGCGCATATTGCTCGAAGCGGGACTCGATCCGAAGGGGCTTAAAATCCTATGCGGGGGCGAGGCTCTCGACCAGAAGCTCGCCGGGGATCTTGGCCCTGGGGAAGTATGGAACATGTACGGACCCACCGAAACGACAATCTGGTCGCTCGCCCAAAGGCAGGGCGCGGGTCGCATCGATTTCGGCCGGCCTATCGCGAACACCCAAATGGTTATCCTCGACGCCGCTGGAAATACGGCGCCAATCGGCGTGCCGGGAGAATTGTGCATCTCTGGCGCCGGGCTTGCCCGGGGATATTACAAGAATCAAGCGCTCACCGCCCAAAGCTTTCCGCAAAATCCGTTTTGCGAGGCCACCCAAGAACGCCTTTATCGCACCGGCGATCGCGCCCGCTATCTCGGCGATGATCGCTTCGAATTGCTCGGACGCGCCGACGCCCAAATCAAATTGCGCGGTTTCCGTATCGAGCTCGGCGATGTCGAAGAGGCACTGAGGCGCGTTTCCGGCCGGCCGGACGCGGCGGCCGCCCTGCATGGCGGCGATCTTATCGGCTATATAGCGGCTCCCGATGGCGAGGCCGGGCCAATAACGGAGCTGCGCATTAGACTGCGCCAGGAGTTACCGGACTATATGGTCCCCGCCCAGATCGTGCGTCTCGACGCGCTGCCGCGCACAGAGAATGGCAAGCTCGATCGCAAGGCGCTGCCGCTTCCTCAATCGACGCGCGTGGAGCGGGTCATCGTGGCGCCGCGCACGCCGGTTGAAATCAAGCTCGCCATGCTCTGGGCGAATGTGCTCGGGACCGGCGAAGTCGGCATTCACGACAATCTGTTTGCGCTTGGCGCGGATTCCATCGACCTCTTCCGCATCGCGGCGCGGATGCGGGAGCAGGGCTTCACTCTCGACGCCTCCGACCTGATGCGGCACCCGACCATCGCCGAACTCGCGATCGCGGCGGACAAGCAACCGGAGGATGACCGGCTCGCGGCAAATGCCGGTGTGCCTTCCCTGCAAAGTTTCAGGCGAAGGGCCGGCCGGAGCCCAGCATGACCGCGACTTATGAGGTTGATGACGCGCCCGGAGCAATCGCAGAAACCAGCGGAGAGCTGCGATTCCCGTGCTCGGCGTCGCAGCAGCGGTGCTGGTTCATCCAGGCCCTCAATCCGGACAGCACGGTTCTCAACATCGCCTTGCGTTGGGAAATCAAGGGCGCGTTCAGTGCTTCGACGATCGAGCAAGCGTTTCAAACGATCATCGACAGGCACGAGATCTTGCGCACGAGATTCGTCGAAACAGACGGCGATCCCATACAAACAGTTGCCGGGCACCACACCTTCAAACTGTCCGTTGTCGATCTCACGATTGTTCCGGAGACGGAGCGGCTCGACCAGGCCCTTGCGCTTGGCATACTTGAAGCGCGCAAACCATTTGATCTTGCGCGATTGCCGTTGCTCCGCGTGACCTTGCTGCGCCTATCCGCCGATCACGCTTTCTTGCTGATCACCGTGCATCAGATTGCGTTCGACGGCTGGTCGATCCGCAATCTCGCCCATGAGTTCGGCACGATCGCGGCGGCGCTCGACGCCAACCATCCTCACGGCCTCCCGGAGCTGCCTCTGCAATATGGCGATTATTGCCTTTGGCAAAAAGCCTATCTCGCCAGCGCCAGCTTCGAGGCGGAGAGCACCTATTGGAAAAACAAGCTGGCGGGAGCGCCATATTTCGAAATTTGTCCAGATCGTGAGCGCCCCTCTCAACCAAGCCACGGTGGAGAGATTCTCGCGGTCATGATGCCGTTGGCGCTCGGCGACAAATTGGAAGAGGCCGCGCGCAATCACAATCTGACTTTGTTCAGTTTCGGTTGCGCCGTGACCGCGGCGATGCTGCACCGCTACAGCGGCCGCACGGATGTCATATTCGGGACCCAGATCGCCGGACGCGACGATCTGGATCTCGAGAACATGATCGGTGTCTTCCTCAATAATCTGGTGCTGAGGTTCGACGCGTCGAAGGACCCAACCTTCGAGGAATTCCTGGCCCGGGTGAACGGAACAATTCAGGGGGCATTGATCCACCAGCACATGCCATTCCACAGATTGGTTGGACTTCTCAGTCCACCGCGCGATCCCCAACGCACGCCGCTGATCTGTATTGATTTCAATGTGTTGCGCGATGTCATGGATCACAGGAGTTACGGGGATTTCAAGCTCACGGGACAACCTTCGCTGTCGGCTGGCTCGCTCTATGATCTAAATTTTTTCTTGGTCCACTGGCCAAGCGGCTGGCGGCTGGCGGTGGAATTCAATACGGACCTCTACGAAAGAAGTACGGTCGAAGGAATGCTTGAATTCCTGGTGACGGTCTTCGAACTCGCCATTTCCAACCCCAAGGCAAGACTGTCCACCTTGGCCCCGCCTGTGCGAGATAGGATTGCGGCGTCCAAACCCAGCGGCGATTTGGCCACGGCCGGTTTCTCCCAGCCGGCGGCAAGTGTATCATCTCATGATGGACCAAACGATACCGAAACAAGAATGATGGAGATTTGGCGAGAGATCCTACAAGTTCAGAACATCGGCCCCACGTCGAATTTCTTCGAACTCGGCGGACACTCCCTCATGGCCATGCGGCTCGTGACCAAGGTCGCGAGCGTCCTTGACGTTAAAATCAATGTCATGACCCTTTTTCAAGCGCCGACCGTGCGGGAGTTCGCGGCCCGCGTGTCCAGGACTGAATCACCGCTCGAAACTTGGAATATCGTCCAGATTCAGCCACTGGGCGAGAAGACGCCGATCATCGCCATAAACAATACGATGATTTATTATAATCTCGCCCGGATTATCGGAACGGACCGGCGGTTTCTCGGCGTTCAGTTGTTTGATCCCAGCAATCCTCGACAATTGCCCAGCCGCGGCTTGGAAGAAATCGCAACCGATTACGTGCGGCTTATCCGCGAGGCGCAACCGCGCGGCCCCTATATCCTCTTTGGACTTTGCGTGGCGGGAATCATCGCTTATGAAGCGGCGCGCCAGTTGAGGCTGGCCGGTGAGCCGGTTGCGCTTGTCGTGATGGCCGACTCCTGGGTACCCGGTTATTTGAAACGCCTTCCATTGGGCCGCCGTGTTCTCTTCCGCTTGCGCTACGGGCTCCATGTCCTCAAGCACCGGTTGGCGCTCATTCGAAGCGGCAAACTCCGGGTTGCGGAGGCTCTTGCGTCGTATCGTCTCGTGCGGGTGAGCAAGATACTGAACCTGCTCTCCGTTTTGGGCGTCATTGAAGACTCTTCGAATTTGGGCAAGGAGGATTGGGCAAACCGGTGGTTTTTGCCAGCGCTCGAGGACGCGCGAGATAACTACCAGGCATCCGTGTCCCCTGGCGGCGTCGTGATACTCCAGAGCGAGGAAATGGTCACCAGCTTCGCAGACCCCAAGATGGGCTGGTCCAATTTCGTCAACGGCCAGCTCTTGCTTTACCGGATTCCCGGCTGGCATACGGATATGTTCCAGGATACAGGCGCGGCCCTGATCGCTGAACACCTCCGGCCTTTGCTCGAGCGGGTGGATGCCGGGCGCGATCGCGCGGGTCCGGCCGAAGCCGCGCCGGTTTGATCCATGCGGTTACACAGCTTCAGCGTTCCGGCGATCTTCAAGAAACAAGATTTGAGAGTTTTCCCCTAGACATGCCGGAACCCTAGACCATGATCGCTTCAAAATGAATCGCTCATGGTCTCCATGTATTTATTTTATCGCATGATCTTGTCCAAAAAGTCTGCAACTTTTGGGCGGATCATACTCTCGCCACGCCTTTATCCGGGGCGTCATCACTTCAGTATTTTCAACGAACGGTTGCGGGAATATGGATATGTTTTTTGAGACATGGCGCGACCGGTATGGCTGGGTAATCGGCGCGCTGATTCTCATGGCGGCACTTGCCGTAATGGCCGCGCAATATTTCTCGGCGCGGCCGCCACGCATTCTCCATCTCGCTGGGTTAGCTTTTGGACTTGCGATAGGCGGCCTGCTTTTCGTCCCGGCCGTACCCCGTCTTGTGACGGCCTTGCAACAATTGTTTATCGCGCGCGCACCCATGGACACGTCTGGCCCGTTTCCTGTTGCGACCGCTGATATCGCGCTTCCAACCGCCGCCGCCGGTGACCCAACGATCCTTGTCCAAATTTGGTATCCCACGGCGGGCAGCCCTTCAGCGGCGTCCAAACCACCGGAATCCACGGTGCCCCCGCTCTGCTCCAAGGTCCTGGACCAAAGCCGCCTGGCCGGTGCCGAGCAGAAATTTTCCCTTCTCCTTTACGCGCCAGGGAGCGGCGGGGAAAAGGATGACAACGCCTCGACCGCCGCGGAGCTTGCGAGTAATGGTTATATTATCATGGCCATTGAGGACATTGATCGCGACCCGGGTCCGCCCGTCACGGCGGAAGAAATTCCGCGACCCTTGACTTTCGACTTTTCGTCCGCCGGGGCTTTTATAACAACCCTGCGGACCGGTGATCGCAAAGTGCGCCGTCAGGCGGAAAGAGCCCTCGCGGCGCTCGACCGGCTCACGGCCTGCGCCAACGCGGACTGGCGCGCACGGGTCCACTTCGACCGTGTGGGATTCTTCGGCTTTTCCCTCGGCGGTTCCACGGCGGCGGAGGCCGGCACCTTTGATCCGCGCGTTGTTGCCGTGGCAAATCTCGATGGCTGGCTGTTCGGACGCGCGGCTTTCGGCGCGCTTGAAAAGCCGTACATGGTTATTCTCATTGGGGACGCTATCTTTCCAGGGCCGCGGGAACTCCAGTCTTCCGACCCCGACAAGCGATATTCCGCGACGCTCACGGATCGTGATTTGCGCGAGGAGGTAAGGCTCGCCAATCGGCCTCAAGGCTTTGGCTTCCGAATTCACAATACCTATCATGAAAATCTTTCCGATCAGATCTTCAGCCGCCGTTTTTTCAAGACGTGGTTGGTGGTGAACCCCTATCGGGTCAAATCGATACGCGACGCCTATCTGCTCGCGTTTTTCGACACTTATCTTCGTGGCATGTCTCCCACGCTCCTTACTCAGTCACCCTCGTCTTTTCACGAAGTCGAAATCCTGAAGGGAAATAAATATTGGCTCGATGAAGCGGCGAAGAGGACGCCTGAAGCCGGTTCTAGCCCGAATTGATTCCGGAGAGGCTCCTCTTGTTACGGCTGTCACAAGAAGCCGCCGCAAGCTGGCCGGCTTACGGCGCCGCTGAATGCCGGCATTCAGGATTCGCGGTGTTCGGTGCGAGGTTCGCCCCGCCTCGACCATGATCGCTTCAAAATGAATCGCTCATGGTCTCCATGTATTTGTTTTATCGCATGATCTTGTCCAAAAAGTCCGCGACTTTTTGGGATCATGTTCTAATGCGTGATAGCGCCGGTGGTATCCTCGCCGGACGCAAGCGAAGCGAGCGGCTTCGCCTCCTCTTCCCAGACTATCGGCACTGGCTGGCGAACCAGGGCATGGCGCAAGACTTCTTCCATGCGCGATACAGGCACGATTTCGAGCGCGTTCTTGACCGGATTTGGAATTTCAGCCAGATCCTTGGCGTTTTCCTCGGGAATCAAAATCTTTTTTAGGCCACCGCGCAGCGCGGCAAGCAGTTTTTCCTTGAGTCCGCCGATCGGCAGAATCCTGCCGCGCAAAGTGATCTCGCCGGTCATCGCGATGTCGCGCCGGATCGGGATACCGGTCATGGTCGAGACGATCACGGTCGCCATGGCAACACCCGCCGAGGGACCATCCTTGGGGGTAGCACCTTCTGGGACATGCACATGGATGTCGCGGCGGTCGAACAGCGGCGGCTCGATGCCGAAATCAACCGCGCGCGAACGGACATAGGACGCCGCCGCCGAAATCGACTCCTTCATGACATCGCGCAGATTTCCGGTGACTGTCATGCGTCCCTTGCCGGGCATCATCACGCCTTCGATCGTCAGCAATTCGCCACCAACCTCGGTCCAGGCAAGGCCCGTTACGACACCAACTTGATCCTCGGTTTCCGCCTCGCCGTAGCGGAATTTCGGCACGCCGAGAAAATCCGGTAGATTTTCGCCGGTGATCGCGACCTGTTTCGTCTTGCCGGTTAAAATCTGTTTGACCGCCTTGCGCTCGAGTTTGGCGAGTTCGCGTTCAAGATTTCGCACCCCCGCCTCACGCGTATAGCGCCGAATCATCGTGATGAGAGCGCTATCGTCGATCGACCATTCCTTGGGTCCAAGACCGTGTTTCTTGAGCCCGGCCGGGATTAGATGGCGGCGCGCGATCTCGACCTTTTCATCCTCCGTGTAGCCGGCGATACGGATGATTTCCATACGGTCCATGAGCGGCGGTGGAATGTTCAACGTATTGGCCGTCGTGACGAACATGACATTCGACAAGTCATAGTCGACTTCGAGATAGTGATCGTTGAAGCAGTGATTTTGCTCCGGATCGAGAACCTCGAGCAACGCCGACGACGGATCGCCGCGGAAGTCCATTCCCATCTTGTCGATTTCATCGAGCAAAAAGAGCGGGTTCGAACTCTTGGCCTTGCGCATCGACTGGATGATCTTTCCAGGCATGGAACCGATATAGGTGCGCCTGTGGCCGCGGATTTCCGCTTCGTCGCGCACGCCGCCAAGCGACATGCGGACGAAATCGCGGCCCGTGGCCTTGGCGATTGATTTGCCAAGCGAGGTCTTGCCGACTCCAGGAGGACCGACAAGGCACAGGATGGGACCGGTCAGTTTGTTCGCGCGGCTTTGGACCGCAAGATATTCGACAATGCGTTCCTTGACTCTCTCAAGACCGAAATGCTCGCTGTCGAGGACGTTCTCGGCGACGTTCAAGTCCTTCTTGATCTTGGAACGCTTGTTCCATGGAATCGACAAGAGCCAATCGAGATAATTGCGCACGACCGTTGCTTCCGCCGACATCGGCGACATCTGACGCAATTTCTTCAATTCGGCGGTCGCCTTGTCGCGCGCCTCCTTGGACAGTTTCGTTGTCTTGATGCGCTCGTCGATCTCGGCAAGATCGTCCTTGCCATCTTCGTCGCCGAGCTCCTTCTGAATGGCTTTCATCTGCTCGTTTAGATAATATTCGCGCTGGGTCTTCTCCATTTGGCGTTTGACGCGCGTGCGGATGCGCTTCTCGACTTGCAGCACCGAAATCTCGCTCTCCATCAATGCCAGGCACTTTTCAAATCGCTTGGCGATCGAGATGGTTTCGAGCACCGCCTGTTTTTCGGTTATCTTGACCGCGAGATGGGAGGCGATCGTGTCGGCGAGCTTGGAATAATCCTCGATTTGGGCGACCGCGGCCACGACCTCCGGCGAGATCTTCTTGTTGAGTTTGACATAGCCTTCGAATTCGGCGGCCACCGACCGGGCGAGCGCTTCCACCTCGATCTTGTCATAAGGCTCTTCCGCGATTGCCTCGGCTCGGGCTTCATAAAAATCATCGGTGCGCGAATAGCCTTGCACCTTGGCGCGAACCTGGCCCTCGACCAAAACCTTGACCGTACCGTCCGGAAGCTTCAGAAGCTGCAAAACCGAAGCGAGCGTGCCCGTCGCGAAAATCGCGTCCGTCGCCGGATCGTCGTCGGCTGCCGTCATCTGCGTGGCAAGAAGAATGAGCGAGTCGGCTTTCATGACTTCTTCGAGGGCGCGAATCGATTTTTCGCGGCCGACGAAAAGCGGCACGATCATGTGTGGGAAAACCACGATATCGCGCAGCGGCAGGACCGGATAGTTTTCTACCGTGCCGGGGCGTGCAGGCTCGCGCGTTTGGGTCATTTCAGCATCCAATTCGAGCAGTTCATGCCGGAGAGATGGCGGCGAAGGGGCGCGGTTTCAAGAAGGCCTCGACCGGGGCGCCGCCGGACGCGGTGTCTCGAAGCTGACGCGAATTCAAGCGCTCACGCCGCTTTTTTCATTGCGTTCGGCATAAATATACAAGGGACGCGACTTTCCCTCGACGACATCGGGGCCAATGACGACCTGTTCGACGCTCTCAAGGCCAGGAAGCTCAAACATCGTATCGAGCAGGATGCCTTCCATGATCGAGCGCAAACCACGCGCGCCGGTGCGCCTGTCGATGGCTTTTTTGGCGACGACGTTCAAGGCCTCGTCCTGGAACGTGAGTTCCGTGTTTTCCATTTCGAAGAGGCGCTGATATTGCTTGACGAGCGCATTCTTCGGCTCGGTCAGGATTTTCTTCAGGGCGTCTTCGTCGAGATCGTCGAGCGTCGCGATGACCGGCAATCTGCCGACGAATTCCGGGATCAGTCCAAACTTCAGCAAATCCTCCGGTTCGACTCTTCGGAGAAGTTCACCGGTCCTGCGGTCGTCTGGCGACTGGACAGTCGCGCCAAATCCGATCGACGTACCCTTGCCGCGTGTCGAGATAATTTTTTCGAGGCCGGCGAAGGCGCCGCCGCAAATGAACAAAATATTGGTCGTATCGACCTGCAAAAATTCTTGCTGCGGGTGCTTGCGTCCGCCCTGCGGCGGCACCGACGCGACAGTGCCTTCCATGATTTTCAAGAGTGCCTGCTGGACGCCCTCGCCCGACACATCGCGGGTGATCGATGGATTGTCGGATTTGCGCGAGATCTTGTCGATCTCGTCGATGTAGACGATCCCGCGCTGCGCCCGCTCGACATTATAATCGGAGGCCTGAAGAAGCTTCAAAATGATATTTTCGACATCCTCGCCGACATAACCTGCCTCGGTCAGCGTCGTGGCGTCGGCCATCGTGAAGGGCACGTCGAGAATTCGCGCCAAGGTCTGCGCGAGCAAGGTCTTGCCCGAACCGGTGGGCCCGATCAACAGAATATTCGATTTGGCAAGCTCGACATCATTGTGCTTGGCGGCATGATTGAGGCGCTTGTAATGATTGTGGACGGCGACCGACAATACCCGCTTGGCTTGCGGCTGCCCGATGACGTAATCGTCCAGAACCTTGCAGATTTCCTTGGGGGTCGGAACGCCGTCGCGGCTTTTGACCAGCGAGGACTTGTTCTCCTCGCGGATGATATCCATGCACAGTTCGACGCATTCATCGCAGATGAAAACCGTCGGACCCGCGATGAGCTTGCGCACCTCATGCTGGCTCTTGCCGCAAAACGAGCAATAGAGGGTGTTTTTCGAGTCGCTGCCGCCGACCTTGGTCATCGAACGTCTCCGTACCGGCCAGAGTCATGTGCGAACTCCGGTCACGCTATGTGAAAGGCGGCGGACGGTGATAGCTCGCCCACCGGCTGGCGGATCAGCACACGAACCAGCCCAGTTTACTTCTAGCCTAGACGCTCCCGTCCGTTATACCCGGCCCCGCCGAAAGTTTTTGCAAACCCGCATTGCTCTTGCCACGAAGCTCTTGCCACGAAGCTCTTGCCACGAAGCTCTTGCCACGAAACCCGCATCATATCCATGCAATGTTTTCCATCAACCTAAATGCTATTTCTTTCGGTTCGTTGCGACAAATCGCACATGGAGTGGATCACGCGGGCGATTCACGCGCAATTCCTGTATAAGCAATATTTATACCAAAACAATCAATATTCCTTATGTCCCGCCTGCATGTCCCGCCTGTAAGGTTCCTGTTCCGTGCAGATCCAGCGCCAGCCGGACACCATCCGCCGACCTTACCCATCAACGGAGGGAGACCGCATCATCCTAACCAATAAACCGCGAACATTAATAAAAAACATGGATCAATCCCAAAATCCTTATTTGATGTCCGCCAGCGGCAGTTCGTCCGGCCGCTTCAAGATGACATGGTCGACGATGCCGAATTCCTTCGACTCATCGGCCGACATGAAGTGATCGCGATCCAAGGTTTTTTCGATCGATTCGTAATCTCGTCCGGTATGCTGGACATAGATATCGTTCAGCCGCTTCTTCACCTTCATGATGTCTTCGGCGTGGCGAAGAATATCCGAAGCTTGACCTTGGAAGCCGCCGGACGGCTGATGGACCATGATTCGCGCATTCGGCAGCGCGTAGCGGGCGTTCGCCTCTCCGGCGCAAAGCAGAAGCGAACCCATGGAGGCGGCCTGCCCGACGCAAAGCGTCGAAACCTTGGGCTTAATGAACTGCATCGTATCGTAGATCGCAAGGCCCGCCGTCACCACGCCGCCCGGCGAATTGATGTACATCGAAATTTCCTTCTTCGGATTTTCCGCTTCGAGGAACAGCAATTGGGCGATGATCACCGAGGCCATGTGGTCCTCGACCGGACCGGTTAGAAAAATAATCCGCTCGCGCAAAAGCCTTGAATAAATGTCGAACCCGCGTTCGCCGCGGCTTGTGTTCTCGATGACCTGAGGAATGAGGTAGCTATCGAAAATTTCAACCGGACCGCGATCACGCATGGCAGAGTCTTCCCTGATGAAAATGAACTTGTCCGAACGGCAAGAAGATCATCGTCCCGCCGAGCCGACAAGCATAGCATATTGACGCGCGGGATCGAAAAACCTTCGCACCGGCATTGCCGCCGTCCCGAATCACTCAATCATGGTCTCGGGCATGGTCCCGTCGATTGTATCGTTTGCGCCTTCGTCATTCGCCTTGAAAAGCTCATCCTTCGGAACCTTTTTGTCGGTTAGCTTAACTTGGGAAATGACGTAATCGACGACTTTTTCCTCGAAAAGAGGGGCTCGGATCTCCGCTAGGGCGCTTGGATTTTTCCGGTAATACTCCCACATGGTCTTTTCCTGGCCTGGAAAGGCGCGCGCCCGCTGAGTCAGAGCTTGGCCTACCTCCTCGTCGGAAACCTTGATCTCGCCCTTTTCCCCGATTTCGGCCAAAAGGAGGCCAAGCCGCACCCGGCGTTCGGCTATCTTGAGGTAGTCCGCCCGCGCCGCGTCCTCGGTCGTGTTGTCGTCTTCGAAGCTGCGCCCGCTCCGCTTTTGCTCGGTCTCCACCGTGCGCCATACCGCGCCGAATTCTTGTGCCACCATCCCTTCAGGCACGTCGAACGTATATTTCTTGTCGAGCGCGTCGAGAAGTTCGCGCTTCCATTTTCCGCGCGAGGCCGCCAGATGATCGCGCTCGATATTTTCGCGGATTTTATCCTTGAGCTTGCCGAGATCGTCGAAGCCAAAGCCTTTTGCAAATTCATCGGTGATTTCGACCCCGGCCGGGGCCGCCACGCCCTTGAGCGTCACATCGAAGGCCGCTGCCTTGCCAGCGAGGCTGGCCGCGCTGTAATTCTCCGGAAAAGTCACCGGAATAGTCCGGCTTTCGCCGGTCTTCATGCCTTCGATTTGCGCTTCGAAGCCCGGAATGAAATTTTCCGAGCCGAGGACGAGATCGACATTTTCGCCAGAGCCGCCTTCAAAAGCGTCGCCGTCTATTTTTCCAATAAAGTCCAGCGTGACCTTGTCGCCTTTTTCGGCGGCGGCCTCGCCTTCCTTGGCTGTATAGGCGCGATTTTGCTCCGCGAGCCTGGTCAAGACCTGATCGACATCGGCGCCGGACACCTCGGCAACGAGCCGTTCGATTTCGATATCCTCGAAGCCGCCAACCTCGATCCTCGGCAACACTTCCAGCGCGACGGTAAAGGCGAAATCGGCGCGCGCTTCGAAAGCCTTCTCGATTTCTTGCGCATCCGTGGGAAAATCGATCCTGGGGTCCATGGCAAGCCGCAATTGATTGTCCTCGACGATCTTGCGGTTGGCCTCGTTGACGGCGTCCTGGACAACTTCGGCCATGATCGAGCGGCCGTAAAGACGCTTGAGGTGCGAAACAGGAACCTTGCCCGGACGGAATCCGGGGATGCGCGCCTTGGCCTGGACCTCGGCGAGCTGCCCTTCGACTCGTTCGGCGATATCAGCGGCGGCAAGCACCACCTTGAATTCGCGCCTAAGGCCTTGTGCGTTGGTTTGCGTGACTTCCATTTGAAAAAAACCTTTTCCCCTTCGCCATCTTTAACCTGAAAACTCATTGCGTCTAACACATGGCCGGTCCACCAATATGGCTATTGCTCATCGCCAGGGCCATGGTCTCGCGCGGATACCGCGGCGCACCGGTCAAGATTTGGTGCGGGCGGAGGGACTCGAACCCCCACGATTTTCACCACCGGAACCTAAATCCGGCGCGTCTACCAGTTCCGCCACGCCCGCCGGCGCCTCGCTCTTCATGGCGCCGGCCCAGGCGCCTCCGGCTCTATAGCAACGGCGATGGCCGCGCGCAGCAAAAAACTCCGTGCCGGGGAGATGGACGGACGAAACGCCGCCGTGCTAGATTTATGACGGCGGGTGCGAATTACAAGCGCGAAGCGCGACAGAACCCAGGGAGGCCGCCCGGCATGCCATTTGGATCTGGCTATAATGCGTTGGTGATTGCGCCGCCCGCGGCTCTCCTCGCGGGGGCTCTTCTCGCTGGCTTTCTTCTCGAATTGATCTGGCACATGGGCTTCGTGCCGGAGGGATATTCAATTCCGATTGGTTTTATGCTCATTTTTATCGCGGTCAACCTCAAGGCTTTCGCGGCAAAGGAGATGATCAAGATCAAAACGACACTTTCCCTGCAAACGCCGGCGACCGACCTTGCGACGTCCGGCGTTTTCGCATGGAGCCGCAACCCGATCTATCTCGGCATGGTTTTGCTTTGTGCGGGCGTCGCTGTTTTCGCCAATTCCCTGTGGATCCTCCTTCTCGCCGCGGCCCTCGCCGTGGTCCTGCAAAAAGGCGTCATCGCGCCGGAAGAAGCCTATCTCGAACGACGATTCGGCAAAAGATATTTGGACTACAAAGCCCGTGTGCGGCGCTGGATTTGATCGGGAGCTCCACTCAGGAGCAAGACAAGGCGGACAGACCATGCAGGATAAACCGTCCGGCGGCCCCAATGTCATCGCCCTGCCCCCTTTGATTTTGGGCGCGGCGATCGCGGCCGGACTGATCCTGAATTATATTTGGCCAGCGAAATTCTTGCCCCGCGCCTTGGCCGTGCCGCTTGGCATTCCCATCGTCCTAGGCGCCTTGGCCATCGCTGTCTTGGCCGTGCGGGAAATGCGTGCGGCGCACACGCCCCTTGATGTCCGCAAAGCCCCGGCCCGGATCGTCAGCTCCGGCATCTTTCAAAAAAGCCGCAATCCGATTTATCTCGGCATGGTTTTGCTCTGCGCCGGCATCGCTTTTCTCGCCGATTCGCTCTGGCTTCTGGCGCTCGTCCCGCTGTTAGCGGCTGTTCTGCAAAAAGGCGTGATTGAACCGGAAGAAGCCTATCTCGAACGGCACTTCGGCGAGGACTATCCGCGCTACAAAGCCAAGGTCCGGCGCTGGATATAGGGCACGATCCTATAAATCGTGCCCTACCCTCCCTCGCTGCAAAAGCCCGGCACCACCGTCAACATCAAAGCGCGTTTTTCAACGGCCGCGAACATCGCCCTGTCGGCGCCGGAAAGCCAGATCTGCCCGTCCAAGCTTTCCAGCACGTCAAAGAGAGCCTCGCGCCGGAGCGGATCGAAATGCGCGGCGATCTCGTCGAGGAGGACCAGCGGCGGCAATCCGCTCATCGCCGAGACGAGGCGCGCATGCGCCAGGACCAGCCCGGTGAGGAGCGCTTTTTGCTCTCCGGTCGAGGCTTGCGCCGCCGGGGCTTGTTTCGGGCCATGCCGCACGCGAAGATCGCTCGCCTGCGGTCCGGCGAGGGTTCGTCTGGCGGCGGCGTCGCGGGACCGGTTATCGCGCAAAATGCCGCGATAAATATCTTCGGCTTCGAGCGCCGGGCGGTTCCCCAGCAAATTCTCGACATCGCCTTGAACAGTGAGCTCCGCCCATGGAAACGGCGAATCCTTGTCCCGCGTCTTCAAAATAAGAGCCGAAAGGCGCGCCACGGTCTCGAGCCGCGCGGCGGCCATGGCGATCGCCAGTCCGGCGGCTTCTTCCTCGATTGCGTCGAGCCAGGCGCGGTCGGCGCTAGATCCCTCCTCCAGCAGCCGGTTGCGGCCGCGCAAGGCGCGTTCAAAGGCGCTGACGCGGGCCCCGTGATCCGCGTCGATGGAGAGCACCAGCCGGTCGAGGAACCGCCGCCGGTCACCCGCCGGTCCAGAAAAGAGCCCATCCATCGCGGGTGTCAGCCAGACCACGCGGACATGATCGCAAAAGGCGCGTAGGGATGGGGCGGGTTCGCGGTCGATCCGGTATTTGCGTTGCCTCGGCGCGTCCGTTTGCGGCTCGATGCCGGTTCCAAGCTGGACGCCGCCCACCCGCGTTTCGACTTCGACCGAGACCGCGAAGCCGCCGCGTCCGCCATCGCGCGCGAAATCGCCAAGCTCGGCCCGGCGCAGCCCGCGTCCCGGCGCAAGCAGCGACAAGGCTTCGAGAAAATTGGTCTTGCCCGCCCCGTTCTCGCCGGTCAGCACGACAAGGCGCGCGTCGATGGAAAGATCGAGCGAGGCGTAGGAGCGAAAGTCGGTCAGCGCGAGCCGCCGCACGCCCATTGGGGCGAAAGCCTTGGCGGCGTCGCGCTTGGGCCGCGCCGGCGCCTCGACGGACATTTCGCTCATTGCCGGAAAAGACTCCCGTGGACCATGCAAGGCGTCCATATATTTCTGTGACACCCTATATTCCGGTGACTTAAGGCTCCAGCGCTCTCAATCGCCGGCGTCCCGGGTTCGGCAACTGGCCGGTCAAGCGATGCCGCTCGCGCCGAATCATCCCTGGATGATTCCGCTTATCACAAGTAATCAGAGAGAGCTTCAAGCTGAACGAGGAAGAAAGTGATCATCGAGCCAATGAAACACAGAGCATTTTCAAGCGAAGCGGATACCGGTTCGCCCCAAGAAAATGCAATAACACCGAGATCTAGAACGGCTGAAGGTGCTTTAGCGGACAGGAAAGCATGAGCAAAATCGCCCGGTTTTCCGGCATGAAACAGCAAGGCGAAAAGATTGCTGTCCTGACCGGCTATGACGCGCCAACGGCCAAGGCCGAGGAGGAGTGCGGCATCGACATCATTCTCGTCGGCGACAGCGTTGGCACCAACATGCTTGGCTACGCCAGCGAGCGGGATGTTACCCTCGCCGACATGTGCCATCATGTCGCCGCCGTCCGCCGCGGCGCGCCACAAACCGCAATTATCGGCGATCTGCCCTTTCGCAGCTACGACACGCCCGAGATCGCGCTGGCGAGTTCCCGCATGCTGATCGCGGCGGGGGCCGACATCGTGAAATTCGAAGGCGCGCGGCCCGAGATCGTCGAAACCCTCGCGGCGGCCTCCATCGCGGTCTGCTGTCACTTGGGGCTCGAGCCGCAACACCATGACGGCAAACGCCTCAAGGGGCGCAAGGCCGGGGAAGCGATGCGGCTGCTGCGCGATGCCATCGCCCTCGACCGAGCCGGGATGGCACTGCTTGTTCTCGAACTCGTGCCCGAGGAAGTCGCCGATTGCATAACGCAATCGGTCAAGGCGCCGGTCATTGGAATCGGCGCCGGACGCAAAACCGATGGGCAGGTGCTGGTCATTGCCGACGTGCTCGGCTTCGGCCCAATGAATTTCCAGCACAACCGGCGCTATCAGGATATGGGACGGCTCATGCGGGAAGCCGTGAAGGCCTATGCCGGCGACGTCCGCTCCGGAAATTTTCCGGCGGAGGAAAATGTGTTTTCGATGGACCGGGACGAACTCGCGGTCTTGCTGAACAAAAAGCGTGATCTTCTGACTTAGCCGCCGAGCTTCCCCTTGACGAGCGCGCTGGCCTTGCCGAAATCCATGCGGCCCGCATATTTCCCCTTGAGCGCGGCGACCACGCGTCCCATGTCCTTGATCGAGGCGGCGCCAGTCCCGGCGATGGCGGCGGCGATCGCCTGCTCCACTTCCGCCGCGCTCATTTGGCTCGGCAAATAACTCTGGATAATGGCGATTTCCTCGCTTTCTTGCGTCGCGAGGTCGATCCGGCCAGCCTTTTCGTAGATCTCCAAGGATTCTTTCCGGCTTTTCACCATCTTTTGGAGAAGCGCCAATATGTCCTCGCCGGACACCGCTTTCCCCTGCCCTCGCGCCTCGATATCCTTGTCCTTGAGC
>ODAK010003327.1_pt1 | contig 16722 bp, 16 predicted proteins | sample 1539591 | NCBI WGS metagenome assembly ODAK01 (sample SAMEA3539303, study PRJEB22396) | soil metagenome | biome: tundra; feature: field; material: soil | place: USA | collected 2010-05 | depth 0.15 m
CGCGGAACGCCTCCCAGTCGATGCCGGCCTGCCGCGGGTCGATGTTCTGCTCGATCAGCCGGTGCGCGAACTCCTCGAGCCGCCGATCGATCTCGCGATCGATGAGCGAGGGCGGCACCTCGAACGGCACCCGCGCGGCGAGCTGCTTCATGAGCTGGGCGCGCACGTCGCGCTCGGCGGCGTGCCGCGCTTCGTGCTCGAGATCCTCCCGCACGCGGGCGCGCAGCGCGTCCAGCGTCTCGAATTCCCCGAGGTCCTTCGCGAACTCGTCGTCGAGCTCGGGGAGGATGCGCCGCTTGATGCCCTTCACCGTCACGGTATAGGACACGTCGGTCCCCGCCAACTCCCCGATCGGGTGATCGGCCGGATAGTGAATGTCGAAGCTCTTGGTCGCGCCGACCTCCAGGCCGAGCAGCTGTTCGTCGAACCCCGGCGGGTTCGCCTTCGCGCCGAGCTCGATGCTGACGTTGTCGTGCGTGTCCGGCTTCCCGCCGGCGAGCCGCTGCAGGTCGACCGTGATCGTGTCGCCGTGATCGACGCCGCGGCCCTCGACCGGCTCGAACCGCGCCGCGCGGTCGCGCAGCCGCTGCATCGCGAGGTCGACCGCTTCTTCTTCCACCTTGCTGGATGTGCGCATGAGCGCCACCGTGGTGTAATCGCCCGGATCGAACGACGGCACCGTGTCGAAGGACGCCGTGAAGGTGAGCGGCTGCCCTTCGTCGACCGTGACATCGCGGATGTCCGGCGTGTCGACCGCTTCGACGCCCCGCTCGCGCAGCGCATCGTCCACCGCGCGCGGAATCAGGTCGTGCACCACGTCGTGGAGGATCTGATCCTTGTAGCGCTGCTTGATGACGCGCGACGGCGCCTTGCCGGGGCGGAACCCCGGGACGCGCGCCTTGCGCGAGTAGTCGCGCGTGATGCGATCGATTTCCGCGTCGACCACGTCCTGCGGGATTTCGACGCGCAGGTTCTTGCGCGTGTCGTTGACGTCTACGATCTCGGTCTTCATGGTTGGATTCAGGGAAGCAGGGAATGCGAAAGGGGGGAGTCGAACCCCCAAAGCCTTTCGGCTACCGGATCCTAAGTCCGGCGCGTCTGCCAAGTTCCGCCACTTTCGCGCAATGACTCCATTATATTGCCGTCGGCCGATCCCCATGGTACTATCCGCGCGCAAAATGTCCGATCCCTTCCACGGATTGTTCCGCTGCCAGACCGGTACCGACGGACGTCCGCAGGTCCTGCGCCACGAAGCCGGGCCCGCCATGATTCCGTGTCCGACCACCGGGCATCCGCTGCGCGTGGCGACGATCGATGCGAATACGGCGGCGATTTGCCCCGCCTGCGCGAGCCACGGGCAGGGCGGCTTCGTGTCGTTCGACGGCGATCTCCGCATGGCCTACGCCTGTCCGGAGTGCCGTCAGCTCGTCTGGGTCGAAGGCGCGTAGCTCGCCGCACGGCTGATATTCGTAATCACGTATTCTTCCACTGGGCCGCGGCGCGCGCCGTTGCTGTTGATCGCGCGGCGGGCCGGCACGCGCAGCGCGCGGAGCCCTGCTTCGAACGCTTCGGCATTCGTCTCGTATAGCGCCGCGATCTCCTCCGCGGTGGAATTGCTCAGCAGCACGTGACACCCGCGCCGCGCCAGCGACACGATGGCCTGCTGCAGCCGCTGCTGGTCATGCCGATCGAAGCGCCTCATCGTGTACGACGTGAAGTTCGCCGTCTGGCTCAACGGCGCGTACGGCGGATCGACATACAGAAAATCGCCGGCCGCCGCGTCCTCGATCGCCCGCTCGAACGACCCGTACTCCAGCCGCACGCGTGGATCGCCGAGCGCGCCAGCCACGCGCAGCAGCTTCTCCCGATCCAGAATCTTGGGCCGATCGTAGCGCCCCGCCGGCACATTGAACGCGCCGCTCGCATTGACGCGGAACAGCCCATTGAATCCGGTCCGGTTGAGATAAATGAGCATCGCCGCCAGCTCGGGCGTGTACGCGATGCGGCCATCAGCCAGGCGGCGCTCCTCGCGCAGCGGATTGAATCGGCGATCGCGTACGTCGTAATAGTGGGCGCGGCTGTCGCGCGCATGGGCCGTGGCAAGCCGGTCGAGCACCGCCGCCACCTCGTCCGGCTGATCGCGCACCGCCTCGTAGCACCCGATGAGATCGGCGTTGGAGTCGATGAGGATGACGTCGTGGCCGCGCAGGAGGCCGGCGCTGTGGAGATCGAAGAACACCGCGCCGCTGCCAAAAAACGGTTCGATGTACCGCCCGAACGCGCGCGGATAGAACGGCCGCAGCTGCGGCAGGAGCTGCCGCTTGCCGCCGACCCACTTCAGTAAGGGACGAACTTGTATCAGATTCAGATCTCTTTTTCCGCCCACCACCAGATGCCCAGCGCTGTGGCGAGCAGCGCCGTCGCGCCGGCGTAGACCGGTACCGCCGGCGCGGCGCGGCGCGCGAGCCTCATGACACCGTCGCTCAGGAAGTCCATCGCGCCGGTCCCGATCGACGTCACGCCGGCGCGGTTGAGCAGGACGACCACGCCCACGACGACCACCAGCGCGACGGCCCCCAGCGCGACGTTGAAGCCGACGTCGAGAAACTGCTCGCTCCGCCAGCGCCGCCGGCGCAGGATCGTCATCGTACGCGCGGTGAAGCGCGCCGGCGCGCGGGGCACCGGGCGCGCCCGCAGCGCCTGCTCGAGCCGCCTCGCGCTGGCGAGCGCCGCCGCGCAGTTGGGGCACGTCGCCAGATGCGCCGCCACGCGCCCCTCGGGCGTCAGCTCGCCGTCGGCGATCGATTCGACGAGATCGAGGGCTTCGTCGCAGAACATTCTTTTGCTTCTCGTGGGGCCCCACCCCCACTCGCAGCCGTCGCTTACGCTCCGGATCTTGGTTCCAACGCTCGTCTGCTCAGTGGACGGCTCTGCTACTTCAACTCCGTCTCGAGCAGCCGCCGGAGCTGTTGCTTCGCGCGATAGAGCTGCGTCTTCACCGTCCCGAGCGGCAGACCCAGCGCCTCTGCCAGCTCCTCGTAGCGCACGCCGTCGAGATAATGCGCCGCCACCAGGAGCCGCGCATTGGCCGGCAGCCGCGCGACCGCTTTTTCCAGCCGATCGCGCAGCTCGAAATCGCGGAAGCCTCGATCCACCGCCGCCGGCGTGTGGCGCTCGCCCGTCCGCTCATCGTCGAGCGACACCGTCGTCGCCAGGGCCGGACGCGCCTGATCCTGCACGCACACATTGGCGACGATGCGGTAGATCCACGTGGAGAGACGCGCCTCGCCGCGAAAATACGGCAAGCCCCGATGGATGCGAAGGAAGACGTCCTGCGCCAGGTCTTCGGCCCGCGATTTGTCCTGGACCGTGCGCGCAATCAGCGCGAAGACCAGGTCCTTGTAGCGGTCGACCAGCTCCTCAAATGCGCCTTCATCGCCTCGGCGGCAGCGCTCGACGAGCTCGCGCTCATGGACGGGGTCAAACATCCGCCATCGTATTAGAGCATGCCGGCGGGGGAATTGTTTCACTTCGTCACGGGAAACCCTGACGTGAAACAATTCAGCGGCGGTTCCAGTCTAATCTGATCGAGTCGGTCTCTCTTTGGAGGCGTGATGCACGAGTGGACTGGAGTCGTGTGGGTGCTGGTCCCGATCGTGGCCATTATCGGGGGGATTGCTTCCGCGATCGCCGCGACGTTTGCCAAAGCCCGCGTGCGCGAGCTTGAAATCCGAGAGCGAATCGCCCTCATCGAGAAGGGGATCGTCCCGCCGCCCGAAGTGGATCCGCAGGGATTCGACCGCGGAATCGACCGATACGACAGCCTGCGCGCGTGGCCCCGCGGCTACGCCACGGCCAGCGCCGGCCGTCATCGCCGCGCCGGGATTACGCTTCTGGGCGTCGGCTTTGGCCTCATGGTCCTCATCGGCTTCAGCGGCAGCCCGGACGAAGGGTTCGCCGTCGGCGGATTCATCTGCGTGCTGGGGGTCGCATTTCTGATCAACAGCTTCTTCGAGTCGCGCCCGGCGCCCTCTGCGCCTCCCAATCCGACCGCGCCCCCAGGGTCTCCCGCGCCCCCCGCGCCCCGCTCGCCGATCCAGCCGTAACGACGTATCGCTTCCTGCCCGCCAGCCTATCCTGTTTGATACAGGGTTACGCGCCGATAAGCAGACAGAATGGCGCCGGCGCTATTTGTCGCCGTAAATTACTGCAATAAATAGGTTTACTCGGCAGATAGGTCGGCTTACTGATGAGCCGTGTCGGCGTTGATTTGTATCGATTTAGATATTGTTGCGTGTCATCATTGACACGATACGTCTATTAAGTCATAATTTGTCGTCTTTTGTCGTTACGCTGCATCGCCTGTCGTCGTAGCCGCCCTGTGAGTCACGGGGCGGAGCTGTATCAACCCCTCTCTTCCTAGTCAACGGTCTAAAGCCATGGCAGACACCCTGTCTCTGGCCGGCGCACGGTCCGCCCGCCTCGCGCGGACACCGACCGGCGCGCTGGAACTGGTCGGCCGATCCGCGATCCTCGCCCGCCTGCAGGAATTCGTGCAGCGCGCCGCGGCACTCGACGGCGGCGTGCTGCTCGTCGCCGAGCGCGGCACCGACGTCGAGTCGATCGCGCGCGAGCTCCACCTGCGCGGGCGTCCGGCCTCGGCACCGTTTGTGGGCGTCGAATGCAGCGCCGACGGTCTCGACGCGGCGCTCTTCGGCGCTCGCTCGCATCCCGCGTCGGATCTCGAGTCGGCTTCCTCCGATAGTCTCCTCGCGGCGGCGCGCGGCGGCACCCTCTTTCTGCGCGACGTCGGCGAGCTGCCCGCGGCGGTGCAGGCGCGCCTCGCGCGCGTGGCGCGCGACGGCGAGGTGCGCATCGACGGCGAGCCGGTGGCGACTTCGCTCCGGCTGATCGCGAGCTCGGCGTCCGGCATCGACGCCGACATGCAGGAGCAGCGCTTCCGCGCCGATCTGTATCGCCGGCTGTCGGCCTCCCGCATCGATGTGCCCGCCCTCCGCGATCGGCCCGACGATGTGCCGGCGATGGCGGCGCGGGTGATCGAGGATCTCTGCGCGCAGCACGGCCTGGCGCCACGAACCTTCACCCCGCCCGCGCTGGCGCTTCTTGGCGCGCTCCCGTGGCCGGGCAACGTCGCCGAATTGCGCGACGTCGTCGAGCGCATCTTCTCCGCGACCGACGCCGAGACGCTGCACGTCGAGCATCTGCTGCCGGCGCTGCCGTTCGAACGCGCGCCGCTGCCGTTTGTGCCGGCCGGCACGCTGCGCGAGGCGCGCGTGCGGTTCGAGCGCGACTACATTGCTGCCGTCCTGCAGCATCACGGGTGGCGGATGGCCGACGCCGCGACCACACTCGGCATCCAGCGTCCAAATCTGTATCGCAAAGCCCGCCAGCTCGGGATTCCGCTCGCGCGGGTCACCGAGTAGCATCTGAACGAAAGAACGAGCCATGACTGCCATTGCCACACTGCTGATCGCCCTCACGTTGACGACGCACACGCCGCCGACACAGACGCCGCCGGCGCAAGCCAAGCCGGATCTGACGCAGCCTCCCGCGCACTACACGCTCGGTCCGGCGGATCAGCTCAAGATCACGGTGTTCGACGAACCGGATCTGACCGGCAGCTATCGGGTCGATTCCGACGGGTTCGTCGCGTTTCCGCTCATCAACAAGATTGAAGCGAGCGGGTTGACGCTGACCGAGTTCGAGCAGCGCCTGAAAACGCGACTGGCGGCGGGATTTCTCAACAACCCGCAGCTGCACGTCGACATCGAGGCGTACAAGAGCCAGTTTGTGTTCGTCGGCGGTGAGGTGCGGGCGCCCAACCGCATTCCGCTCTCCGGCGCCATGACGCTGCCCGAAGCGCTCGCCCAGGCGGGATCGACCTTGCAGACGGCCAGCAACGAGGTGGTGGTGACGCACGCCAAGAAGCCGAACCCCGACGGCACGCTGCCCGACAAGGACGCCGACAGCATTCACGTGAGCCTGAGCGATCTTCAGCTCGGGAAGGCTGGACAGGACATTTTCCTGCAGGACGGCGACACCGTCTTCGTGCCGAAGGCGCAGCGGTTCTACATCTCCGGCCAGGTCCGCAACAGCGGCACGTACATCATCGAACCGGGCATGACCGTGGCGCAGGCGCTCGCGCTGGCCGGCGGCCTGAACGACCGCGGGTCGGACCGCCGGATCGACGCGACGCGCATCATCAACGGCAAATCGAAGTCGGTGCACTTGAAGCTCACCGACAAGGTCATGTCGGACGACATCATCACGGTCGGCGGCCGAATCTTCTAGTGCGGACACGCGTCTGATGTGTGGCATCGCCGGCTTCATGACGGCGGGCAGGCCGATCGACGCGCCGTCGGCGCTCGGCGACCGACTGGCGGGCGCGCTCGCGCATCGGGGGCCTGACGGCGAGGGGCGCTGGCTGTCGCCCTCCGCCGACGTGCTGCTCGTCCACCGGCGCTTGGCGATCATCGATCCCACTCCGGCTGGCGCGCAGCCGATGGCGACCGCCGACGGGCGCCATCACATCGTGTTCAACGGCGAGATCTACAACTACGTCGCGCTTCGCCGCGATCTCGAGCAGCGCGGCGAGCGATTCGCGACGGGCAGCGACACGGAAGTGCTGTTGCGGCTCATCGCGGGCGAGGGACCGGCGGCGCTTGCGCGCGTGCGCGGGATGTTCGCGTTCGCGTGCTGGGACAGGGACGAGCGCGCGCTGCTGCTGGCGCGCGATCGCTTCGGGATCAAACCGCTCTATGCGGCGACGACGCCGACCGGCGTCGCGTTCGCGTCCGAGATCCATGCGCTGCTGGCGTCAGGGCTCGTCGACGACCGGCCGTCGCTGCCGGGGATCGCCGCCTTTCTGCGATGGGGCAGCGTGCTGCCGACGCTGACGTGGCAGCGCGACGTCGAGACGATTGCGCCGGGCGGCTGGCGGCGGGTTTCGCAGAACGGGGCCCAGTGCGGCGGGGCGTTCGCGGACACGCGCGACGCGTATCTCAGCGATCATCGGCGTCCGCAGAGCGCCGGCGCATTTCGCGACGCGGTCGGCACCGCCGTCCGCGACAGCGTCCGCGCGCATCTCGTGGCGGACGTTCCGGTCGGCGTCTTCCTGTCGGGCGGCATCGACTCGTCGTCGCTCGTGTCGGCCGCAGCGTCCCTTGGCGCCGCCAATCTTCAGACGTTCACCGTCGGCTTTGACACGCCGGCCTCGGAAGCCGCCGCGGCGCAGACGGTCGCCGCGCGGTTTGGCACGGACCATCACGCGTTGATCGTCGACGGCGCCGACGTCTCGCGCGATCTGCCGCTGATTCTCGCGCGCCTCGATTCGCCGACGATCGACGGCATCAACTCCTACTACGTCGCCCGGGCCGTGGCGGCGAGCGGCATCAAAGCCGTGCTGTCTGGGATGGGCGGCGACGAGCTGTTCGGCGGCTATCCGTCGTTCACCCGCGTGCCGCTGGCGGCCGCGGCGCGCCAGACCATCGGTCCGCTCTGGCCGGCGGTGGCGCCGCTCGGCCGACTCCTGCTTCCGCGGCGGCTCGGCGCCCGTTGGCGCCACTTCGCCGCCGCCGACGGCGGCCTCGTCGAGTCGTACCGCGTGCAGCGCGGATTTCTGATGCCGGAGGAACTGGACGCGCTCGCCGGTCCCGCGCTCAAAGACGATGCGGGATGGGCGGACGCGAGCGCGCGCGTCGACGCGGTCGAGCGCGAGCGTCTCCAGCCGAACGGCGACGAGCAGCCGGTCGCGTCGATCGCGCGGCTCGAGAGCCGTCTGTACCTGGAGTCGCAGTTGCTGCGCGACATCGACGCGATGTCGATGGCGCACGGCCTCGAAGTCCGCGTGCCGTTCGTCGATCACGAGGTCGTCGCGGCCGTGTGGCCGGAGCTCGGGTTTCATCCGTCGCTGATCACGCACAAGCTCCTGCTGCACGACACGCTCGCGCTGCCGCTGCCTGCGGAGATCGTGCAGCGGCCCAAGCAGGGTTTCATCCTGCCGTTCGAGCAGTGGCTCACCGGCGACCTTGCGCCCGCCGTCCGCGACGGCCTCGATCAGCTGGCGGCCGGCGGATGGATACGCCGCGACGCGCCGGACCGCATCTTGAGCGACTGGCGCACTGGCGTGGCGCACTGGAGCCGGCCGTGGGGCCTCTCGGTGCTCGGACATTTTCTGGGAAGCCGATGAACCCACGCGCTCTCGCGAAACGCGCGCTCCTGGACGTCGTGGCATCGGTCACCCAGCGTCATCCCGTGCTGCTGCCTTGTGCCGCCGCGGACGAGGCCGCGATCCTGCACGTCGTCGCGCCTTATCGCGTGGACGCCGGCGTGCTGCAGGTTGACATCCAGGATCCCGCGCGCGGCACGCTGACGGCAGCCGTCCGCGTTCCCGAGCCGCCGAACTCGTCGCGGCTCCATTGGTCGTCGGACCCGCTTCCGTACGACGGCCCCGCGGCGCTCCGTTTCGACCTCCGCACCGGCCAGGTTCATCTCGGCGATCGCGCCGTGGGAACGGTGCCCACGCCGTTGCCGACTCGCCGGTTCTGCTGGGCGCTCGATCTGGATCTCGCGGCCGGCGGCCGGCACTCGCGCGTCACCGGGCACTACGTCCCGGGCAGCGGCGATGTCGACGACGGGTACTATTCCGGCGACAACTACGTGGACTACGAGGCGGAGAGCCTCAGCACGCGCGACGCCATCGTCGATCTCGCGCGCAAGTATCCGTTCGACGGCGCGGCGCTCGAAATCGGCTGCGCGACGGGTGCGCTGCTCGAAGACCTGCAGCGGGCCGGTTTCGACGCGTTCGGCATCGACTACTCGGCGTGGGCGGTCGAACAGGCGCGCGCGCGCGTGGGCGCGGATCGCGTCTGGCAGGTCGACATCGAACGCGATCTCGATCAGCCGGACGTCGCGTCGCACGCGCCGTTCGGCGCGCTGATCATGCTGTCGGTCCTCGAGCACTTCGCGGATCCGTTCCGCGTCCTCGAGCGGCTGTCCGCACTCGTCCGTCCCGGCGGCCGCCTGTTTCTCACGACCACCAACGCGGGCGGCCTCGGGCGAACGCTGTTCGGCCGCGACTGGGAAGGGTATTTCGACTGGACGCATCTTGGCGTGGACCAGGTCAGCGCGCGTTCGCTTCGCGATGGCCTCCACCGGCTTGGCTGGCGCGTCGATCAACTCGAGACGACGGTCGTCTGGGACGGCAACGCGGACCCGACGCATGCGACGCTGCGGGAGTGGTTCGCGAACGACGCCCGCTTTCGTCGCCTGCTCATCGAGCGCGACCTGGGCGATCTCATCAGCTGCGTGGCGACCAGACGATGAGCGAGTGGCGCTTCGATTGGTGCCGCGACTGGGCGGCGGTCTGGTCGCCCGGCTTCCTGTCGAAATGGGAAGCGCTCCTCGCCGCGAGCCCGCACGCCAATGTCTACCATCAACCGGCGGTGGTGCGTGCGTGGGCGGAGACGCACGGCCGGGCGATAGGCGCCGAGCCGCTCTTCGGTCTGGCGAGCGGTCCTGGCGGCGCGCTCGTGCTGATGACATTCACCGTCGCCGCGCATCGCGGGCGGCTGGCGAGCCGACGGTCGCTGTCGGCGGCAGGCGAGGCATTCTTCGGGTACCACGATCCGCTCGTGTCCGCGCCGCAGAGCGCCGTCGACTGGTCCGACTTCTGGGGCCGCGTTCGACAGGAAACCGCGGGCGACTGCGACCAGGCGCTGCTTCGTTTCGTGCACGCCGATTATGCGAGCGGACCTCTGACCGAGCCGGGCAGCGACGCGAGCCCGCTGCTGGACATCTCGGCCTGCCGCACTCTCGACGACGCGTTCGCCCGCTGCTCCAAAGATCATCGCCATGAGACGCGCCGTCTCTTGCGCCGGCTAGGTGACCGCGGCGCCGTCGTGCTTCAGGCGTTCGCAGGCGGAGACTCGACGCCGGCGCTGGACGACTGGACGAACGGATTCCTGCCCTGTTACAACGCCCACTGGCGTGCGAAGCCAACCGGCAGCATGTTCGATCGCGCAGGTGTCGCCGAGTTCGCCACTCGCGTCGTCGACGAGGGGACGCGCGACGGCTGGGCGGAGTTCGGGCGCATGACCGTGGGCGGGAATCCGATCGCGCGGTACGTCGGCCTCGCGCATCGGGAATCGTTCTATTTGTGGATCACGACCTACGACGCGGCGTACCACGAGTTCTCGCCGGGGCGCCTGCTGCTGGCGCTCATCATCGAACGATGCATCGGACGCCGCATGAAGCTCCTGCATCTGATGACGGGCGATCAGCAGTACAAACGCGAGTGGCGTCCGGCGCCGCAGTCGATGCGCACGGTTCGATGGCATGCGCCGACCGTGAAAGGACGCGTGTTGGGCTGGTACGACAACCGTCATCGGGCAGCTGTCGAGGTTCGATGACGCCCGTGCCGCCGGCGGCGATCTTCAAGCGCAACCTCGCCAGCTACGACACGTCGTGGAGCGCCGTCGAGTACGGCAGCGATCGCGCCCATCCCGCGGAAGCCGCGCTCGTGTCGGCGTTCTTTCCACCCGCTCCCGCGCGCGTGCTCGACATCGGGTGCGGCGCCGGCCGCAGCACGATCGCGCTGGCGGAACGTGGGTACTCGGTTGTCGCCATCGACTTGTCCGACGCGCTCCTCAAAATTGCGCGCGACCGCCATCCGACGCACGACTTTCGGACGATGGACGCCACCCGTCTTCTGTTCGACGACGAAAGCTTCGACGCGGCGCTGTTCAGTTACAACGGTCTCGACGTGATCTACCCGCTCGCCGGACGGCTCGCGTGCCTCTCCGAAGTGCAGCGCGTGCTGCGGCCGCTCGGCACGTTCGTCCTGAGCACCCACAACGCCATCGGCACCGTGTGCTGCGGCGGCCTCTTCTATCCGCTTGGCTACCTCAACGCCGTCAGGTTCCTCGGCAACCAGATCACGAACGGCGTCGTCGGAGAATGGTATTTCCGCTACGAGGACGGCGGCGGACCTCAGTTCCTGTTTTCGGCGCCGCCGTCGCGCACGGTCGTGCAGCTCGAATCGGCCGGCTTCACCGTCGTCGCCGTCTGCGGCGACGACGCCGTGCTGGGCCGTCCGCTGCGGCGCATCACGACGCGGTATCAACACGTGCATTTCGCGGTGCGCAAGCGATGAGTGCGGCCAGGGCGGAGGAAACGCGCACGTCTCTCGAGACGGCCCTCCACCTGGCGGCGCGGGTGCTCGGTCCAAAGTGGGCGACGCGCGCACGCTGCATCATGCGAGGGCTTCCGCTCCCGCGCTGGGGCAATCTGCGGCGGACGACGCCGCTCTCGAACGATTTCGGCTTCGATCGCGGCACGCCGATCGACCGGTACTACGTCGACGCCTTCCTCGACCGATATCGCGCGCTCGTCACCGGCCGCGTGCTCGAGATTCAGGAGACGGGCTACACGCAGCGGTTCGGTCACGATGTCACGGCCTGCGACACCCTCGACGTCGACCCACAGTTCGGTACGACCTACACGTGCGATCTCGCGCGCGCTGACGACGTCGTGCCGGACAACGCGTACGACTGCTTTGTACTCCCGAACACGTTGCAGCACGTGCGTGACATCGATCGCGCGCTCGACAATACCCGGCGGATCGTCCGACCTGGTGGCGCGATCATCGCGACGGTGGCAGCCTTCATCCCGCTCATACCTGACGGCGCCGACTACTGGCGCATCACGCCGACGGGATGGCGTGAGCTGATCGCGCGCCACTGGCCCGCCGACAGCGTCGACATCGTCGCGTACGGCAACTGTCTTGCCGCGACGGCAGCCATGCAGGGCATTGCCGTCGAGGAAGTGACGCCGGCCGAGCTCGACGTGCGCGATCCGCGGTACCCGGTCCTCATCGGCATCATGTGCCGGAAGGCCAGTCAGTGACACTGCACGGCACCGCGACGAAAGCGATGCTCCTCCGCGTCGGCCACTACCGGCGGCGTCTGGCGGCCGCCCGTTTTCCCGGCGTGGTCGTCTTGTGTTATCACGCCGTCCGTCCCGACGCCGCACCGGCGGGGAGCTATCCGTTCGAACAGCTTCACGTCCGTGCCAGCGAGCTCGCGGCGCACTGCGAGCTGATCGCGGGCTGCTGCACACCGATCTCGCTGCCCGCTCTCCGCCACGCGGTCGCACACGGCTCACCGCTGCCGGCGAGGCCGGTGCTCTTCACCTTCGACGACGGCTATCGCAGCGTGGCGACGCTGGCCGCGCCCATTCTCGAGCGACATGGCGTCCCCGCGGCGTTCTTCGTGTGCAGCGGATCGATCGCCGGCCGGCGTCTGCTGTGGTACGACGCGATGGCGCGGCGCGGCGCCGAAGCAGACGTCGACCGCGTCAAGCGCGCGCCGTTCGAGGAATGGCAGCGGGCGGACGCCGAGTCGCTGACGCCGGTGGACGATGACGATCCGCTGGCGCCGATGACGCCCGGCGATCTGCGATCGCTCGCGGTGCGTCCGCTGTTCGAGATCGGCGCGCACACCGTCTCTCACCCGATTCTGGCCAGGGCGGGCGTCGCCGATCAGCGCGAGCAGATCGTCGACTGCGTGCGCGCGCTCGAGCGTTGGACGGGCCGGCCGGTGACGTCCTTCGCGTACCCGAACGGACAGCCCGGCGTCGACTACTCACCGGACACAATCGCGGTGGTGCGCGAGGCGGGCATCGACATCGCGTTCAGCACGCGCACCGGGTTTGCCGGCCGCGGCGCGGCCGCGCTGGAGCAGCCGCGCTTCATGATGCTCGCGGGCATCTCCCAATCCGAGCTCGCCCATCGTCTTGCGTATAGCTGGCGCCGCCTCGCGGACGCGCAGACGCCGACCGCGATCGAGCGTGGCGCGTGAAGATCGTGCAGGCGGTCGGCTGGTACTTTCCGGTCACCACTGGCGGCACGGAAGCCTACGTCGCCGGGCTGACGTCGAGGTTGCGCGCATTGGGCCACGACGTCGAGATCGTGGCGCCGGACCCGGCGATCGACGCCGTGCGTCACGACACGTATGACGGCGCCGTCGTGCATCGGTTTCCGATCGCGCAGCCGCTGACGCGCCCGGAGGCGCAGGGCCGCGCGAGGGTCCGCGGCAGCGAATGGTTTCATGACTGGATCGGCAAGACGCGCGCCGATCTCGTGCACTTTCACACGCTGGTGCCAGGATTGGAGATTCCGGAGGTCGAAGCCGCCAAGGGCTCCGGCGCGCGCGTCATCGCGACGACGCACGCGAGCAGCCTCGGCCACATCTGCGCGCGGGGCACGATGATGCGGTGGGGCCTGGCGCTCTGCGATGGCCTCGCCGAGGTGCGCAAGTGCGCCGCGTGCGATCTGCAGAAGCGCGGCCTCCCGGTGTGGGCGGCGACCGCGGTGGCGTGTCTCCCCGTGCGCGCGAGCGCGGCCGCCGCCGTCCTGCCCGGCAAGCTCGGCACCACGCTCGGCATGCCGTCCGCGATGGCATTCAATCATCAGCGGCAGGTCGAGCTCATCGATCGCGTCGATCGCTTCGTGGTGCTGACCGCGTGGGCGCTGGACGCCGTCCTTCGCAACGGCGCGCCGCGGCACAAGCTGGCGCTCAATCGCCTCGGGATCAGCGGACACTTCGTGCGGAAGCCGGACGCCGCCGCACGGCCGACGCCGTCGCCGGTGCGCTTCGGGTACGTCGGACGCTTCGATCCGATCAAAGGCGTCCACGATCTCGCGCGCGCGGTGGCCGCCCTGCCGCGCGATCTGTCGTTTCGCCTCGACGTCCGTGGACCACTCGATACGGCCGACGGCCGCGCCGTGCAGCAGCAGATGCAGGCCGTGCTGGGCGACGATCCGCGCGTGACGTTCGGGCCGCCGGTCCCGCCGGCGTCGATGCCCGATCATTTGTCCGCTATCGACGTGCTGTGCTGCCCGTCGGTCTGCCTCGAAGGCGGCCCGACCGTTGCCATCGAAGCGCACGCGGCCGGCACGCCGGTGCTCGGCACGCGCATCGGCGGCCTCGCCGAGCTCGTCGCCGATGGCGTCAACGGCCGGCTCGTCGCGCCGGGCGACTGGCGCGCGCTGGCGGCGGCGTTCGTCGACATCGCGTCCGACCCGGCCGGCACCGTCGACCGATGGCGCGCCCTGGTTCCTCAGGCCCGCACCATGGACGAGGTGACCGCCGACTACCTGGCGCTGTACGCCGCCTGATGCGTGTTGCGGTCTTTCATCCCGGCACGCAGCATTCGTACGAAACAGCGCTCGGGTTTCAGCGCGCCGGAGAGTTGGCGTGGTATGCAACGGAGATCTTCTACGATCCGCTCCGGTTTCCGTACCGCCTGATTCGCCTGCTGCCACGCGCGCTGCAGGACAAGGCGACCGCCGAATTTCGTCGCCGGTACAATCCGCATCTCGACCCGGCGCTGGTCCGCACCCTCGGCATCTGGGAATGGATCGAGCGAGCCAGCATGCGCGTCGGGCTCCGGCGCGTCGAGCATTACGCGAACGAATGGGGCAATCGGCGGTTTGGATCGCGCGTCGGCGCGATGGCGGTTCGCGACGGCGTAGAGTGCGTCTGGGGCTGCGACACGTCCAGCCGCAACGCGTTTCGCATTGCGAAGGCGCACGGCATCCGCTGCGTGCTCGAGCAGACGATCGGCCACCCGCGCGCCTGGAACCGCATTCTGACCGACGAGCGCGAGCAGATGCCGGCCGACTTCGATTCGTATCCGAGGCCGTATCCCGAAGCCGATCTGGCGCGTGTCGACGAGGAGATCGCGCTGGCCGATCACGTGTGCTGCGGATCCGCGTTCGTGAAGTCGACCATGAGCGAATGGGGCGTGCCCGGCCTCAAGGTGTCGATCATCCCGTACGGCGTCCGTGCGAAGAACTTCACACCCGCCGATGCGCCGCGAACGGACGCGGGGCTGCGCCTCTTGTTCGTCGGACATTTCGGGATGCGCAAGGGCGCGTGGTATCTGCTCCAGGCGATGGCGCGGCTGAAGCACCTGCGCGGGCTGACGCTGACGATGATCGGCAAGCAGACGGTCGGTGCACGGTACCTGGCGCCCGTCGCGTCGATGATCCAGACGCTGGCGCATACCCCGCGCGCGCAGATGCCGGCGATCTATCACGCGGCGGACGTCCTCGTGCTGCCGAGCCTCTTCGAGGGTTCGGCGGGCGCGACGTATGAAGCGCTCGCGAGCGGTCTGCCGGTGATCACCACGCCCAACACGGGATCGGTCGTGCGGGACGGCGTGGACGGGTTGATCGTCCCGGCACGCGACGTCGAGGCGCTGGCCGAGCGGATCGAACAGCTGTACGGCGACGTGCGCCTGCGGCACGCGATGGCGACGCAGGCGCGCGAGCGCGCCCTGCAGTTCCCGTGGGAGCGGTATCAGCAGGCGTGCGTGCGGGTGGCCGATCTGGTCATCGGCGGTCGCGGATCGGCGGGCGGGAGACTGTGAAAGCCCTCGTCAAGCGCTGGGTGTTCGGCGCCGGATCGCGGCCGCGCCGCATCCGCCTCGGGTTGCTGCAGGGGCTGACGTTCATCGTCGACCCTCAAGAGAAATCGCAGCGCCTGTTGGGTCTGGACGAGCGGGAAATCGCGGCGCCTGTCCGCCGGGCGGCCGATCGCGGAGGGACCGCGATCGATATCGGCTGCCACGACGGATGGTACGCGACGTTCTTCGCGTCGAGGTCCAGCATCTCGAAGGTGCTCGCCTGCGATCGCAACCAGGTGGTCCTCGATCTGATGATGCGCAATCTGAACGCCAATCAGCTGGCGAGCCGCGTGGCCGTGCACCGCGTCGCGGTGGGCACGTCCACGGACGCGGGGTTCCGCTCGCTGGACGACCTGTTGCGGCACGAGACCCCGCCGTTCGTGATCAAGATCGACGTCGACGGCGGCGAGCTCGACGTGCTCACGAGCGGCAGGACCGTACTCGACGAGCACGACTGCTGGCTCATCGTGGAAACGCACAGTCTCGCGCTGGAGCGCGAGTGTGCGCACTACCTGCAGCAGTTGGGCTATCGCACGCAGGTGATTGCGAACGGGTGGTATCGGAAGTTCGTCCCCGAGTTCAGGCCCATTGGCCACAATCGCTGGCTGGTCGCCGCGAGGGACCGACGCTGAGATGACGGCCATCTTCGTCACGCACGCCACCGCGATGAACGCCCGGCCGGGCGGGCTGCAGGTCTGCACGCGCGAATACCTCGAGACGCTGCGCGCCGCGGGGCTCGACGTCGCCGTGCACATCATCGAACACGATGCGCGTCTGAAGACGCGCGCGCTTCGACGGCTGCTCCCCATGCCGTACCCCGATCAATGGCGGCCTTCGGCCGTCGACGAGATCGTCGGCGCCGTCGAACGCGCTCGGGCGCAGTTCGTATGCTTGAATCTGGTGAATCTGGCGCCCCTCGCCGCCGCGCTCGGCCCGAGGCTGCGGCGCGGCACCCAGGTCGTGCTGCTGTCGCACGGTCTCGAAAGCGTCGACTTCCTGCACACGATTCCGGCCGCGTCGCAGTCGCGCCGGCTCCAGCGGGCGCTGGGACGCCGGCTGATCGCCGAGCGCCGGCAGCGATTGATGATCGATCATGTGTTCTGTCTGGCGCCGTTCGAGGCGGACATCGAGCGGTGGCTCGGCGCGCGCGCGGTGACGGCGCTTCCGCGCACGATTCCCGTGCGCGAGCCGCTCGCCTGGACGCCGAACCCGACGCGTCTCGGGTTTGTCGGC
>ODAK010003328.1_pt1 | contig 16719 bp, 13 predicted proteins | sample 1539591 | NCBI WGS metagenome assembly ODAK01 (sample SAMEA3539303, study PRJEB22396) | soil metagenome | biome: tundra; feature: field; material: soil | place: USA | collected 2010-05 | depth 0.15 m
GGCGGCATCGTCGCCGCCCCCACCACCTCCCTGCCCGAGCAGATCGGCGGACCGCGCAACTGGGACTATCGCTATTGTTGGATCCGCGACGCGACGCTCAGCCTCTATGCCCTGCTCACCTCCGGCTATCGCGAGGAGGCCCAGGCCTGGCAGCACTGGCTGATGCGCGCGGCCGCGGGATCGCCGGCGGACCTGCAGATCATGTACGGCCTGCACGGCGAGCGCCGGCTTGAGGAATACGAGATCGACGGCCTGGCCGGGTTCGCCGGCTCGAAGCCTGTTCGCATCGGCAACGAGGCCCATGCCCAGCGCCAACTCGACATCTATGGCGAACTGGTCGGCGGCATCTTCGCCGCCCATCGCATGGGCGCCGACGGGGTGATCGAAGCCTGGCCCCTGATCATCGTGGTGGTCGACTTCCTGGAGACGATCTGGCGCGAGCCCGACAACGGCATCTGGGAGGTGCGTGGGCCCAGGCGGCATTTCGTGCATTCGAAGGTCATGGCCTGGGTCGCCTTCGACCGCGCCATCGCCATGGCCGAACAGCTCGATCTGAAAGGCCCGCTGGCCCGCTGGCGGCGCGCACGCAAAGCCGTCCACACGGAGATCTGCGAGAAGGGTTGGGACGCCAGGCGCAACACCTTCGTGCAGTATTACGGCGGCCAGGCGCTCGACGCCGGCCTGCTGTTCATGGCCATGACCGGCTTCCTGCCGGTCGACGATCCGCGCATGAAATCGACCATAAGGGCGATCGAGCGCGAGCTTTTGGTCGACGGCTTTCTGCTGCGTTACTCGCCGGAGCCGGAGGTCGATGGCCTGCCGCCCGGCGAAGGCGCCTTTCTGGCCTGCAGTTTCTGGCTGTGCGACGTCTACAAGCTGTCCGGACGCCACGCCAAGGCCAAGGCGATGTTCGAGCGGCTGACGGCCGCGGCCAACGACCTGGGCCTGCTGGCCGAGGAGTACGATCCGGTGGGCGGGCGGCTGCTCGGCAACTTCCCGCAGGCCTTCTCCCATGTCGGTCTGATCAACTCAGCCCACGTCCTGGCCGGCCGCCGCGGCGCCGCGCGCCGGGCCGAACGCGATCGGGACATGCCGGTCGGCTAGTGTGCTGAATTTGAAGTTCGCCCCACATTGGGTCGGGCTCCGGGCGAACTTCAAATTCAAAAAGCACACTAGAAATCAAACGTTTCCAGTGTGGCTAGAGATTCAGAAATTCTCTCTGAGCCCGCCACCATGCGCTGACGAATTTCTGAATCGCCACACTGACGCGGGGTGACGCTGGACCCCGGCGCGGCGCGGCCTAAGGTTGGGCGCAAAGCCTCCGGGAGGACCAAATGGCCGACGAAGCGCTGCTGCTCACCGACGATCCCGCGCCGCATGTGCGCCGGCTGACCCTCAACCGGCCGGCCAAGCGCAATGCGCTGTCCAATGCCCTGCGGGGCGAGATTTTCGCGGCCCTGGAGGCGGGCGACCGCGATCCGGAGGTGCGGGTGATGATCCTGCGCGGCGCCGGGACCTGCTTCTCCTCCGGCTATGACCTGGCCGGGGTCGGCGCGCTGCCCTACCAGACATCCGGCGGTCAGGGGCAATGGGCCCGGCACGTGGTCGAGGGCTGTTTCCGGGTCTGGGACCTGGCCAAGCCGGTCATCGCCCAGGTGCACGGCTGGTGCCTGGCCGGCGGCTCCGAACTCGCGGTGGCCTGCGACCTGGTCTATGTCGCCCACGACGCGCAGATCGGCTATCCGGCCGTGCGCACCATGTCGCCGCCGGACAACCAGTACCATGCCTGGCTGATGGGCATGCGGCCGGCCATGGAGATGATGCTGACCGGCGATTCCATGAGCGGCGACGAGGCCGTGCGCCTGGGCTTCGCCAACCGCGCATTCGAGGTCGATGCGCTGGAGGCCGAGGTCACCGCCATGGCGACACGCATCGCCAAGGTCGACCCCGAACTGGCCCAGCTCAACAAGCGGCTGGTGCACCGCCAGATGGAGGCCATGGGCTTGCGCGCCGGCCTGCGCGCCGGCACCGACCTGCACGCCCTTGGCTGGCACACCGGCGCCTCGCGCGCCTACATGGCCCAGATGCGCGAGGGCGTGAAGGAAGCCCTGACCACGCGCGACAAGGCCTTCGGGGACTACAGGACGGGCGATCCGGCAAAGGCGTAGCCCCACCACCCCGTCATGGCCCGGCTTGTCCGGGCCATGACGGTTAGGAGTCAGCGCACCTTCAGGACCAGGATCACCAGCAGCGCCGATATGCCCAAGTGCAGCAGCATGAAGCGCACCAGGACCTGGGTGTTCGACCAGCCGAGCTCCTTGCGGCAATGGTCGTGCAGCGGAAACCGCACCCCGGCCAGCACCTTGACGCCGAAGAAGCGCAGCAGCGCCACCTTGGCCAAGCCCGTCGCCCCGTTCAGCAGGATCACCGAGCCGACCAGCAACAGAAAGAGCGGGTTGTTGGTGGCCACCACCAGCATGCCGATCAAAAGGCCGAGCGGCCGCGATCCGGCATCGCCCATCAGCACCTGGCTCGGCGCGGCGTTGTACCAGAGGTAGCCGGCCACGCAGCCGACCATCAGAAAGGCCATGATCGCCCAGTTGGCGCCCTCGCGATTGACTGGGATGTTCAGGTGGCCGGCGACGATCTCGTTGCCGATAACCGCATAGAGCAGGCCGCCCAGGATCATGATAGCGGTGGCGGTCAGACTGCCGGAGACGCCGTCGACCCCGTCCGAACAGTTGGTGGCGTTGATGGAAAGCCAAATCAGGCCGGTCGCCAAAGGCACGGCCAGCCAGGGGCTTAAGGGGATGACCGCCTTGAAGCCCGGCAGCCAGATATTGGTGGTGCTCATGCCGCAGATCACCATCGCGGCGGTGAGCGCGATGACCAGGTCGAACACCGCCAGCTGGTACTCGCTGAAGCCGCCGCGCTTGTCGTCGAAATAGCCGACGGTCATGGCGACGACCACGCAGGGCAGGGTGTAGAGGCAGCGCGCGCCGAAGGGCACGAAGATCAGCGAGGCGATGCAGAAGATGCTGACGAAGATCAGCCCGGCGCTGATCGGCTTGCCGACGCTCATCTCGGCATTGACCGCGAAGGCGCGACCGCGATCGGTCGGCAACCGCCCCCAAAACTTGGGCAGAACGAACCAGGTGGTCAGGGCACAGACCGCGAAACCGGTGGCGGACAGGAAGAAAAACGACTGGAAAAGTCGCAAAGGACCCCAGAGGTGGCCCAGGTTCGAATAGATCCAGCTCAGCATCCGGTTTCTAGGGCTCGAATCGTCAAGACGGTGAGCTTGGAGCAAGCCGCGTCGTTGGACTAGCCGGCTGGATTGGGCCACCGTTTCTGGCGGAACTTCCGACCCCGCCGCTCGTTGCGCGAAGGGGCCCGTCCGGGGGAGTGGATAGCAATGACGCCTGCCGACGATTCAACAGCCGCTTCCGCCGCGAACGCGAAGCAGGACGAGCAGAATATTGACCTGCTGGCCATCAATACGATCCGCACGCTGTCCATGGACGCGGTGCAGAAGGCCGAGTCCGGCCATCCAGGCACGCCGATGGCGCTGGCGCCGGTGGCCTATACGCTCTGGTCGCGGTTCATGAACTTCGACCCGACCGAGCCCGCCTGGCCAAACCGCGATCGGTTCGTGCTGTCGGCCGGCCACGCCTGCATGCTGCTCTATTCGATCCTGCACCTGGCCGAGGTCGTGCGGCTGGACAAGGACGGTCGCAAGCTGGACCAGCCGGCCATCAGCCTCGACGACATCAAGAGCTTTCGCCAGCTGGACAGCGTCTGTCCCGGCCACCCGGAATACGGCCACACCACCGGTGTCGAGATCACCACCGGGCCGCTGGGCCAGGGCTGCGGCGACAGCGTCGGCATGGCCATGGCCGAGCGCTGGCTGGCCAACCGCTTCAACACGGCGGAGCTGAAGCTGTTCGACTACAACGTCTATGTCATCTGCAGCGACGGCGACATGATGGAGGGTATCTCAAGCGAGGCCGCCTCCATGGCCGGCCACCTGAAGCTCTCCAACCTCTGCTGGATCTACGACGACAACACCATCAGCATCGAGGGCCACACCGAGATCACCTTCACGGAAGACGTCGCCGCGCGTTTTCGGTCGTATGGCTGGAACACCATGGAGGTCCCGGATGCCAACGACTGCGAGTCGATGGCCCGGGCCCTGAACGTCTTCCAGTCGACCAACGACCGCCCGACCCTGATCGTGGTCAAGAGCGTCATCGGCTATGGCGCGCCGCACAAGGAAAACACCGCCGCCGCCCACGGCGAGGCCCTGGGCGAGGACGAGGTGCGCCTGGCCAAGCATGCCTATGGCTGGGCCGAGGATGCGCATTTCCTGGTCCCCGACGGGGTGCGCGAGCGGTTCGCCGAGACCCTCGGCGCACGCGGCGCCCAGGCCCGCGCGGACTGGGACGCGCTCTTCCAGCGCTACAGCGAGGCCGAGCCGGCCAAGGCCGAGGAATATGGCCGCATGCGCGCCGGCTGGCCGCCGGACGGCTGGCAGCGCGACATCCCGACCTTCCCGGCCGACGCCAAGGGGATCGCGTCACGCGACGCCTCCGGCAAGGTGCTGAACGCCATCGCGCCCTACTGGGAGAGCCTGCTGGGCGGGGCCGCGGACCTTGCGCCCTCCACCAAGACCAAGCTCACCTTCGACGCCGCGGGCGAGTTCGAGCCGAACAACTATGGCGGCCGCAACATGCATTTCGGCATCCGCGAGCATGCCATGGGCGCCGCGGCCAACGGCATGGCGGTCTCCAAGCTGCGCCCCTTCGTCTCAACCTTCCTGATCTTCTCGGACTATATGAAGGGCGCCATGCGGCTGGCCGCCCTGATGGGCCTGCCGGTGACCTATGTCTTCACCCACGATTCCATCGGTCTCGGCGAAGACGGCCCCACCCACCAGGCGATCGAGCAGCTCGCCACCCTGCGCGCCACCCCGGACATGATCGTGCTGCGCCCCGCCGACGCCAACGAGACGGCGGAGGCCTGGCGCACCGTGCTCAGCCAATCGGCGCGGCCGGTGGCCATGGCCCTGTCGCGCCAGGCGCTGCCGACCTTCGACCGCGAAAAATACGGCGCGGCCAGCGGCGTCGCCAAGGGTGGCTACGTTCTCGCCGGCGGCGTCGATGAAACCCCCGATGTCATCCTGATCGCCACCGGCTCGGAGGTCAGCATTTGTGTCGAGGCCTATGAAAAGCTCACGGCCGAAGGCATGAAGGCCCGCGTCGTCTCCCTGCCCTCGTGGGAATTGTTCGAAGGCCAGGATCAGGCCTATCGCGACGAGGTGCTGCCGCCGACTATCGGCGCCCGCGTCACCGTCGAGGCCGCCGCCGCCCTGGGCTGGGATCGCTATGCCGGCCCCTACGGTGCGATCATCGCCATGCGCAGCTTCGGCGCCTCGGCCCCAGGCAAGGCGTTGCAGAAGCGCTTCGGATTCACCGCGGATGCGGTCTATGAAGCCGCCAAGGCCCAGGTGATACGGGAACGCGCGCGCCGATGACCAATCCGCTCAATCAACTCGCCCAAGCCGGCCAGGCGGTCTGGCTCGACTTCATCGAACGCAAGATCCTCGATAACGGCGAGTTCAAACGCCTGATCGATGAGGACGACCTGCGCGGCGTCACCTCCAACCCGTCAATCTTCGAGAAGGCCATCGGCGAGGGCGACGAGTACGACGCCCCGGTCAAGGCGGCGCTGGACCATGGCGACGCCGATCCGGCCGCCCTGTTCGACGACCTGGCCATCGCCGACATCCGTGCGGCCTGCGACCAACTGAGGCCCGTCTACGATAAGCTGAGCGGCCAGGACGGCTATGCCAGCCTGGAGGTCTCGCCCTATCTGGCCATGGACACCGACGCGACCGTCGTCGAGGCGCGGCGCCTATGGCAAGCGGTCGACCGGCCGAACCTGATGATCAAGGTGCCGGGCACCAAGGCCGGCACGCCCGCCATCCGCCAGCTGATTGGCGAGGGCATCAACGTCAACGTCACCCTGCTGTTCGGCATCCAGGCCTATCTGGACGTGGCCGAGGCGCATCTGGTCGGCCTGGAAGCGCTGAAGGCCAAGGGCGGCGACGTCTCCAGGATCGGCGGCGTGGCCAGCTTCTTCGTCAGCCGCATCGACACCCAGATCGACAACGCCATCGAGGCCAAGATCAAGGCCGGCGACCCGGCCTCGACCGAGCTCAAGGGCCTGTTGGGCAAGGTCGCCATCGCCAACGCCAAGATCGCCTATCAGCGCTGGCTGGAAATGATGGCCGGCCCGCGCTGGAAGGCCATGAGCGCCGCCGGGGCGCACCCGCAGCGGCTACTCTGGGCGTCGACGGGGACGAAGAACCCGGCCTACTCCGATGTGCTCTATATCGAGAACCTGATCGGCGCGGACACGGTCAACACCGTCCCGCCCAAGACCATGGATGCCTTCCGTGACCACGGCAAAGTCGCGCCGACGCTCACCCAGGGTGTGGACGAGGCCAAGGCGGTTCTCGAGGCGGCCAAGCGCCTCGGGCTCGATCTCAACGGGGTCACTGACCGGCTGGTCGAGGACGGGGTTACCCAGTTCGCAGACGCCGCCGACAAGCTCTACGCCGCGGTGGCGAGGAAGCGCGCCAAGGCCCTTGGGGCTAAGCAGAACGGCCAGTCGATCAAGCTCTCGGACGACATCGCCGCCGCCGTCGGCCAGGCGAAAGAGGTCGCGCGCAGCCAGGGCTGGGCGCGGCGGCTGTGGTCGCGTCATGCCGACCTCTGGACCGGCGCCGACGAAGGCCAATGGCTGGGCTGGCTCGATGCCGCCGAAGGCAAGAGCGTCGATATCGCCGCGCTTGAGGCCTTCCAGGCCGAGGTGGCCGAGGCCGGCTTCATCCACGCCATCGTGCTGGGCATGGGCGGCTCCAGCCTGGGGCCCGAGGTGATCGCCGAGACCTTCGGCGCGCGCCCGGAGCATCCGAAGCTGCTGGTGCTGGATTCCACCGACCCGGACCAGATCGCCCGCGTCGAGGCGGAGATCGACCCGGCGCGGACCTTGTTCATCGTCTCGTCCAAGTCCGGCTCGACGCTGGAGCCGGACATATTGAGCCGCCATTTCATGGCCGCGGCGGAGGCGGCCGTCGGCGCCAATGCCGCCGGCAGCCATTTCATCGCCATCACCGATCCCGGTTCGGCGCTCGAAAAGACGGCGACGGAAAAAGGCTATCGCCGCGTCTTCCACGGCGATCCCTCCATTGGCGGGCGTTATTCAGTGCTGTCCAACTTCGGCATGGTCCCCGCCGCGGTCATGGGGCTGGACGTGCGCGCCTTCCTGGCCAGCGCGGCGATGATGGCCCGCGCTTGCGGGGCCAGCGCGCCGCCGGCGGCCAATCCGGGCCTCGAGCTCGGCCTAGTGATCGGTGAAGCCGCGAGGGCCGGGCGCGACAAGCTGACCTTCGTCGTCTCCAACGGCCTCTCCGACCTGGGCGCCTGGCTGGAGCAGCTGCTGGCCGAGTCCACCGGCAAGCACGGCAAGGGCGTCATCCCGATCGCCGCCGAACCCCTAGGCAAGGCGGGAGTCTATGGCCGTGATCGCCTGTTCGCCTATATCCGCCTGGACGGCGATGACGTCGATCACGACGAGCACGTCCGCGCCCTGGAAGAGGCCGGCCATCCGGTCGTCCGCATCACGCTCGCCAACCGCGACACGATCGGCCAGGAGTTCGTCCGCTGGGAGGTGGCCACCGCCATGGCCGGCGCGGTGATCGGCATCAACCCCTTCGACCAGCCGGACGTCGAGGCCAGCAAGATCAAGACCCGCGCCTTGACCGACGCCTATGAGAAGACCGGCGAATGGGTTCCGGAAAAGCCCGCCGCCGAGGCCCACGGCCTGGCGGTTTTCGCCGACGCGGCCAATCTGGACGCCCTGACCAAGGCCGGCGCGACCCTCAGCGTCGACGCCCTGCTGGGCGAGCACATCAAGCGCGCCAATGGCGGCGACTACCTGGCCCTGCTGGCCTATGTCGATCGCAGCCACGAGCACACCGAGGCTCTGCAGAAGCTGCGCGGCAAGCTGCGCGACCGCACCCATGCCGCCACGGCCTTGGGCTTCGGGCCGCGCTTCCTGCACTCCACCGGCCAGGCCTACAAGGGCGGGCCGAACAGCGGGGTCTTCATCGAGATCACCCACGACGCGGCGCGCGACTTGAGCGTGCCAGGCCGCAAGTTCAGCTTCGGCCTGGTCGAACAGGCCCAGGCCAAGGGCGACCTCGGCGTGCTGGAAGAACGCGGGCGACGCGTGCTGCGCGTCAATCTGGGCGCCGACGTCGAGGCGGGTTTGGGCCGCCTGGCCGACGCCATCGACCGTTCTTTGATCTGAAGTTCGAGAGGATAGCGCCATGCAAATCGGCATGATCGGACTGGGCCGCATGGGCGGCAACATGGTCCGTCGCCTGATGAAGGCGGGCCATGACTGCGTGGTGTACTCGCGTGGGGCCGACTCGCGCGAGGAACTGGCCAAGGAGGGCGCCACCGCGGCCGCATCGGTTGAGGATCTGGCGCAGAAGCTCGGCGATGGACCGCGCGCGGTCTGGTCGATGCTGCCCGCCGGCGCGGTCACCGAAGAGACTGTCCAGGCCCTCGGCGGCCTTCTGAAACGCGACGACATCATCATCGATGGCGGCAACTCCTTCTACAAGGACGACATCCGCCGCGCCAAGCGGTTGACCGACAGGGGCATCCGCTATGTCGATTGCGGCACGTCCGGCGGGGTCTGGGGCCTCGAGCGTGGCTACTGCCTGATGATTGGTGGCCCGAAGGCGGCCGTTGATCACCTGGACCCGATCTTCGCATCCCTGGCGCCTGGCATGGGCGACATCCCGCGCACGCCGGGCCGTAAGGCGGCCGATGATCGCGCCGAGCGCGGCTACATCCATGCCGGTCCATCGGGCGCCGGCCACTTCGTCAAGATGATCCACAACGGCATCGAGTACGGAATGATGCAGGCCTATGCCGAGGGCTTCGACATCCTGAAGAACAAGAACTCCGGCGAGCTGCCCGAAGACGAGCGCTACGAGCTCAATCTCACCGACATTTCCGAGGTCTGGCGGCGCGGCAGTGTCGTCTCCTCCTGGCTGCTCGACCTCTCCGCCCAGGCGCTGGCCGGCGACCCGAAACTGGCCAAGTTTACGGGCGACGTCGCCGATTCCGGCGAGGGCCGCTGGACGATCGAGGCGGCGATCGAGGAGGCGGTGCCGGCCGAGGTGCTGTCGGCGGCGCTCTATGCCCGCTTCCGCTCCCGGGTCGAGCACACGTTCGGCGAGAAGCTCCTCTCGGCCATGCGGTTCGGGTTCGGCGGCCATGTCGAACCGACCGAAAGCCGCTAAGGCGTCGCCAGCCCCCGCCAAGGCTTCGGCGGCGCCGCCTTGCCTGATGGTGGTGTTCGGGGCGGCCGGCGACCTGGCCAAACGGCTGCTGATCCCGTCGCTGTACAACCTGACCCGCGATGGCCTGCTGGATAAAGGCTTTCGGTTGCTCGGCGTCGACCACAACGATTTCGACGACCAGAGCTTCCAGACCGAACAGACCCGCTTCATCCACGCCGTGGCCGCCGACAAGACCAGCGAGTTCGGCAAGGCCAAACTCTCCGAACCAACCTGGAAGCGGCTCTGCGGCGAGCTCGGCTTCATGAAGGGGGACTTCGAGGATCCCGCCACCTATCAGGCGCTGGGCCAGCGGATCGGCCAGACCGCCAATGTGCTCTTCTACCTGGCCACCTCGCCCCGCTTCTTCGGCGACATCGTCGAGCAACTGGCCAAGGCGGGGTTGACCAAGCAAGCCAGGGGCTGGCGGCGCGTGGTGATTGAAAAGCCCTTCGGCCACGACCTGGCCTCGGCCAAGGCGCTGAACCGCAGGATCCTCAAGGTGCTGGGCGAGGACCAGATCTTCCGCATCGACCATTTCCTCGGCAAGGAGACGGTGCAGAACATCATGGTCACCCGGTTCGCCAACGGCCTGTTCGAGCCGATCTGGAACCGCGACCATATCGACCACGTGCAGATCACCGCCTCCGAGACGGTCGGGGTCGAGGATCGCGGCGCCTTCTACGACGCCACCGGCGCCCTGCGCGACATGACGCCCAACCACATGTTCCAGCTGCTTTCCATGATCGCCATGGAGCCCCCCAACTCCTTCGACGCCGAGGCGGTGCGCACGGAAAAGGCCAGGGTGATCGACGCCATCAAGCTGCAGACGCCCACCCAGGCTCTGCACAATTCGGTGCGCGGCCAGTATCACGCCGGCGCATGCGCCGGCCGCAGGCTGGTCGACTATCGGCAGGAGCCGCGCGTGGCCCGCGACAGCCGCACCGAAACCTATGTCGCGCTGAAGCTTGAGATCGACAATTGGCGCTGGGCCGGGGTGCCCTTCTACATACGCACCGGCAAGGCGCTCAGCGCCCGCGACACCGAGATCGCCATCGCCTTCAAGCCGGCGCCGACGGTGCTGTTCCGCGACCAGCCGGTCTCGACCCTGCCGCCGAGCGGGCTTGTGCTGCAGATCCAGCCGAATGAGGGGATCAGCCTGCACTTCGGGGCCAAGGTTCCCGGCGAGGAGATGCGCATCAGCGGCGTCGACATGGATTTCTGCTACGCCGACTGGTTCAAGACCGGGCCGGCCACCGGCTACGAGACCCTGCTCTATGACGCCATGACCGGCGACCAGACGCTGTTCCAGCGGGCCGACAATATCGAGTTTGGCTGGCGCGCCGTGCAACCGTTCCTGAACGCCTGGGCCAAGGGCGGCGTTGTGCACGGCTACAAGGCCGGCAGCGAGGGCCCGGCGGCGGCCGCTACGCTGCTGGAGCGCGACGGGCGGGCCTGGCGGCCGCTGGGCACGTGAGCGCGCCCGGAAAACGCCCGCCGGCCGAGCGGATCGGGCTCATGGTCTCCGACATCGACGGCACGCTCGTCCTGCCGGACAAGAGCCTGACGCCCGCGGCCCTCGAGGCCGGGCGCAAGCTGGATGCGGCGGGCGTCGGCCTGACCCTGGTCTCCAGCCGGCCCGCGCGCGGCATGGCGGCTCTGGTCAAGGCGCTGGACCTGAAGGTGCCCTTCGCCGCCTTCAATGGCGGCAGCGTGGTGGCGCCTGACGGGACCCTGATTTCGGCCAAGCGCCTCTCCGCCGGGGCTGCCGGCAAGGCGATCGACCTTTTCCAATCGCGCGGCGTCCTGGTCTGGGCCTTCGCCGACGACAACTGGTTCCTGACCGATACGTCCAGTCCTTACGTCCAGCGCGAGCGGCACACGGTGGACTTCGACCCGACCCTGGTCTCCGACTTCAAAGGCGTCATCGATCGCATCGACAAGCTGGTCGGCGTCTCCGGCGAGCCGGACCTGCTGGCCGACGTGGAGGGCGAGGCGCAAGCCCTGCTCGACGGTCAGGCCAATGCCCGCCGCTCGCAGACCTACTATCTCGACGTCACCAACCCGCAAGCCGACAAGGGACACGCCGTGCGCGCGCTTTGCGCCGAGATCGGCGTCCCGACCACGCAGACGGCGGTGATCGGCGACCAGGCCAACGACATGGCCATGTTCGCCGTGGCCGGGCTCTCCATCGCCATGGGCCAGGGGACCGACGAGGTGAAGGCCGCGGCCGACTTCGTCACAGACGCCAATACCGAGGACGGCTTCGCCAAGGCGGTCGACCGCTTCATCCTGCCGCGCGCCGCCAATCGCCCTGGTCAGACGCGGCCGTAGCCGCTTAAATCGCGCTTTGACGCGAATTCGGATTTTCAGATGAGCGATTTGAGTGCGACCGACCTCGAAACCGAGGCGCAACGGCTGGTCGACAGCCTCGGCAAACCAAAACGGCGCGTGCGGCCCAGGCTGGCGCGGATGCTGAACGAGGCCGAGGACCTTGAGGTCGCCACGCCCACCGGCGGCATCATGGCCTGGCGGCTGGGCGCCGGCCCGGCGACCTTGATGGTGCACGGCTGGGAGGATGACAACGCGCTCTGGAGTCCGCTGATCGACCTCAATGCCGAGATGTTGCGTGGGTCGGTGGCCTTCGACCTGCCCGGCCACGGCTGGTCGCCGGCGGAGGACTGCTCGATCCAGGCGGCGGGCAAGGCGGTGCTGGCCGTCGCCGAGGCCTTCGGGCCGATCGATTCGGTGGTCGCCCATTCCTTCGGCTGCCCGGCGACCATCTGGGCGCTGGCCAACGGCCTGAACGTGCCGCGCGCGGTGATGATCGCCTCGCCGGTGCCGCGCACCGAAACCCGCTCCCAGGCCCGCGACATGACCCGCTGGGAACAGGCGCAGCTGCACGAGGGCGAGGACCCCGAGGTGATCGCCCGGGCGCTGGTCCTGATGGCCGAACGGCCGCCAATGCGCAGCAACGACCGCGACTTCGATATCGATGGCGTGCTGCCGACCCTGACCGCCAAGGCGCTGATCATCCATTCCATGGACGACGAACAGTGCCCAGTGGCCAATTCTCAAGCCATGGCCGAACTCTGGCCAGGCTCGGAACTCGTCCTGCTTGACGGCCTCGGCCACCGCCTGATCGCCCAGGACCCCGACGTGGTGGCCCGCATCTTCGAGTTCGTCGACGCCATGGACTAGGCTTGAATCCCGCCTTCGCCTCTGGCGTGATGGCGGCAAGGCGCGGGTAAGCGCCGGCGAACAGGGAGGTCGGCATGGAAATCGGCGATTGGCGGTCGACGCGCGACCTGAACGATCTTTACCGGCAGATCCGCGAACTCGGCCTGGAGACCAACCTGGCGGAGCTCGACGCTTTCGGCTTCACCGTCATCGAGGGCGCCCTGTCGCCTGAGCTGACCGCCAACCTGCGCGACGCCGTGGTGCGCGAAGCCGAGACAGCCTTCGCCGCCAAGCTGGATGTCGAGCGCGAGGAAGCCCATCGCAACTGGAAGTTGGTTCCCTATCTTCTGTATAAGGATCAGTTGTTCGAGCAGGCGGTGCTCAATCCCAAACCCCTGGCCCTGATCAGCTATCTGCTGGGCCAAAGCTGCCTGCTCTCCAGCCTTACCAGCCACGTCAAGGGTCCGGGCGGGCCGGGCCTGCTGATCCACAGCGACACCGCCAACGGCGTGCCGGGGCCATTCTCGCCCTATGCGCACGTGGCCAACTGCAACTATGCGCTCACGGACTATACCGAGGCGAATGGCGCCCTGGCGATGATTCCTGGCAGCCATCGTCACTATCACCAGCCCGGCCGCGACCAGATCGGCCTGGACGGCGAGGCGCGCAATCCGGACGCCGTGGCCATCGAGGTCCCGGCCGGCAGCGCGGTCATCTGGCACGGCAATACTTGGCACGGCTCCTTCCCACGCAAGGCGCCTGGCCTGCGCGTCAACCTCTCCATGTACTTCTGCCGCCAGTACATGCAGCCGCAGGAGAACTATAAGGACCATGTGCCCGCCGACCTGATCGCCCGGCACGGGGCGGACTCCCGGCTGGTCGAGCTTCTGGGCGCCAACACCGTCCATGGCTGGCGCGACGAGGGCCCGCAGTTCACCCCGCGCAGCCAGCGCGCCGGCCGCAGCTGGCACGCCTAGGTTCCGAGCCGGACTTACCGCTCGCGATGCGTTAAGCTGAGCCAACAAAAAACCACAAGGGAGGGTGGTCCATGCGAAACACGTTCAACATCGTCATGCGCATCGTCAGCAGCCTGCTTGGGCTTCTGCTGGTCCTGATGGGTGGAATCTGGACCCTGCAGGGCCTCAACCTGGCCTGGGGTCGCATGCGGCAGAGTTTCATGGAAAACGACCGCCATTGGGCCGTCTATGGCGTGATCCTGCTGGTGGTGGGCGTCTGCCAGATCGTCTGGAGCAATACCCGCCAGACCAAGGCCTGAGGGTCTCAATCCGCCGTCGGCGACCCCGTCCACTGATGGTTCACGAACCGCGCATCGCCCGTGACGTCCATCTGTTTGGTCGGCAGCCCCTCGAGCCTGCCGCACCAGGAGACCTCGGTCTCCGGCGAATAGCGCAGCTCGGGCCGCACGGCCTCGGGATCGTCGAGGCTGTTCAGGGTAAGGCTGATATTCGGCCCCTCGACCCAGCGATAGGTCAGCGGCGTGCCGCAGGCGCCGCAGAAGCCGCGCTCGACGAAGTTCGAACTCCTGAAGATCGCGGGCTGGCCGGTCCAGACCACGTCGGCGGCGGCATGACGCATGAAGGCCATGAACGGCCCGCCGCTGGCCCGCTGACACATGCGGCAATAGCAGACGCTGGCGCGTAAGGGTGTGGCCGGGACCCGATAGCGCACCGCCCCACACTGGCAACCCCCGGTCAGTTCGTCTTCGGCCATGATCCACCCCCACCCGCTCATTCCCGCGAAGGCGGGATGAGAAAGCCGCTGCCTCCCTTCTAGAGCGAGTCCACCAGGACCAGTTCCGCATCCTCCAGCGCGGTGATGCGCAGTTCGCTTTCTTCGGTGGCCGCCGCGCCGTCGCGGGGGCCGATGTGGACGCCGTTGACTTCGATGGAGCCGGTGGAGGGGACCAGGTAGGCGTGGCGGGTCGGGTCGAGGTCGTAGGTGATGGTTTCGCCGGCCTTCACCGTGGCGCCGAGGACGCGGGCGTCGGCGCGGATAGCCAAAGCGCCCTCATCGCCGGGACGGCCGCTGGCCAGCGTCACGAACCGGCCGGAGCGGTCGCCCTTCGGGAAGGGTTTGGCGCCCCAGGACGGGTCGCCGCCGTGGGTCTGGGGCTCGATCCAGATCTGGAACAGCCGCGTGCGGCCGGGCTCCAGATTGTATTCGGCATGGCGCACGCCCGAGCCCGCCGACATCACCTGCACGGCGCCGGCCTCGGTGCGGCCGGTATTGCCCAGGCTGTCCTTGTGGGTGATGGCGCCTTCGCGGATGTAGGTGATGATCTCCATGTCCTCATGGGGATGCGGCGGAAAGCCGGTGTTCGGGGCGATCTCGTCGTCGTTCCAGACGCGCAGCGCGCCCCAACCCATGCGCTTGGGGTCGTAATAGTTGGAGAACGAGAAGTGGTGGCGGGCCTTCAGCCAGCCGTGGTCGGCGCCGCCAAGCCCGTCGAAGGATCTGCGTTCGATCATTGAATCAACTCCCGACCGCGCGACCCTGCGCGCGGTGCGAACGCATAGATGGGGGCTCTCATCGACTTGACAACGCCCGTGTCAGGATTTACCTGACAGTCAGGGATAACCTGACAATCCAGGAGGCGATCTTGTCCGGAAAAGCCTTGCATTGTTCGTTCTGCGGAAAGTCTCAGCACGAGGTGCAGAAGCTGGTCGCGGGACCCGGCTTCATCTTCATCTGCGATGAGTGCGTGGGCCTGTGTAACCAGTACATCGCCGGGACGCCGCCGGACCTGTCCGGTTTTCCGCCGATGGAGAAGTGGCCGACCGAGCGGCTGCTCTCGCTGCTCGGGCCGGCCAACGCAACGGTCGATGGGTACCGCGAATACCTGCAGTCGATGGTCGACATGCTGCGCACCCGAGAGATCAGCTGGGCGGCGATCGGCAATTCGCTCGGCATATCGCGGCAATCCGCGTGGGAACGGTTTACCTGACAGTCCGCCTCCCCCGTCGAGGGGGAAGACCGGTGCGCATCGGTCGCCTCAGATCAGCTCGGGCAGGAAGGGCAGGAGCTTATCCGGAGTGATCGGATAGTCACGGATGCGCGCGCCGCAAGCATTGTAGATGGCGTTGGCCACCGCCGCCCCCGCCCCGCAGATGCCGACCTCGCCGACCCCCTTGATGCCGAGCGGATTGGCCTTGTCGTCCACCTCGTCGAGGAAATAGGCGTCGAGATTGACGATGTCGGCATGGACCGGGGCCAGATAGCCGCCCAGGTCCTGGGCGATCAGGCTGCCATAGCGCGGATCGACGGCGTTGAACTCGGTCAGCGCCTGCCCCACCCCCCAGATCATGCCGCCGGTGATCTGGCTGCGCGCGGTCTTGGCGTTGAGGATGCGGCCGCAGGCGAAGACCCCAAGCATGCGCCGCAGCCGGGCCTCGCCGGTCACCGTATTGACCCCGATCTCGACGAAATGGGCGCCGTAGGCGTGTTGGGAAAAGGTGCGCGACTCAGCGACCGGCGTGGAATCGCCGACCACCTCGACACCGGACGGAGCCAGGCGCGAAACCAGGGCCTGCAGGGTCTCGGACTTGTTGGAGGCGGTGATCAGGCCATCGCGGAAATCGATCTCGTCCAGCGCCGCGCCATAGAGCGGCGAGGCCGGATCGCCGGCGGCCATGCCGGCCAGGGTCTTGCGCATCAGCATGCCGCCCTCATAGACGGCGGAGCCGGCGCTGGCGGCGCCGAACTGGCCGCCGGAGCCTGGGGTGGGCGCGAAGCCGGAATCGCCGATCTCGACCGTCACCTGTTCGATCGGCACGCCCATGGTCTCGGCGGCGATCTGGGCGATGATGGTGTAGGAGCCGGTGCCGATGTCGGTCATGCCCTGGCGCACCATGACCCGCCCGTTCGTCTCGACCCGGATATTGGCCTTGGCCGGCAGCAGGAAGTTGCCGCGGATGGCCGCGGCCATGCCCATGCCCACCAGCCAGTCGCCGTCACGGGTCTGGCCGGGCGTAGGCTTGCGCTTGTCCCAGCCGAAGCGCTTGGCGCCGTCCAGCATGCATTCGATCAGCTGCCGCGCCGAGTGGCGCTGGCCGGTTTCGGGGTGGACATCGGCTTCATTCAAAATCCGCAGCTCGATCGGA
>ODAK010003329.1_pt1 | contig 16714 bp, 13 predicted proteins | sample 1539591 | NCBI WGS metagenome assembly ODAK01 (sample SAMEA3539303, study PRJEB22396) | soil metagenome | biome: tundra; feature: field; material: soil | place: USA | collected 2010-05 | depth 0.15 m
CCCTTGACCGCGATCTCGACCAGCGGGCTGACCAAGCGGTTCCGCGGCGGCCAGCTGGCCGTTGACCATCTCGACCTGGCCGTGCCCAGCGGCTCGGTATACGGCTTCCTTGGTCCGAACGGCTCTGGTAAGACGACCACGATCAGGATGCTGCTCGGCCTGGCCTTCCCCACCGACGGCAGCGCGGCCCTGCTCGGCGTGAGCATGCCGGACGGAGCGACCAAGGTGCTGCACCGGGTCGGCTCGCTGGTCGAGGGACCGGCCTTCTACCCGTTCCTGACCGGCCTGGACAACCTGGCCAGGTACGACGCCGCCGACCGGAGCGCCGACCCGCGGACGGCGCGGACCCGGATCGAGGGCGCGCTTGACCGGGTGGGCCTGCTGTCGGCCGCGAAGAAGCGGTACCGGCACTATTCGCTCGGCATGAAGCAGCGGCTGGCCATCGCGGCCGGCCTGCTCCAGCCTCGTGAGCTGATCATCCTGGACGAGCCGACCAACGGGCTCGATCCGCAGGGGACCCGCGAGGTGCGCACGCTGATCAGGCAGATCGCCGCCGACGGCACCACCGTATTCGTGTCCTCGCACCTGCTCGCCGAGGTCGAGCAGATCTGCACGCACGTCGGGGTGATGCGGTCCGGACGGCTGGTGTTCCAGGGCTCGCTGCCCGAACTGCGCCGGACCGGAGCGGCCCGGGTCACGGTCCAGACCGCCGACCCCGAGGGGGCGGTCAAGGTGCTTACCGGCCTTGGTCTCCCCGAGCCGCGGACCACCACGGCCGAGGCTTCAGGGGCAGGAGCGGGGGCCCAGGCCGTCGTCGAGGTGTCGGCGGTGCTCGGCGACGCCGTACCTGAGCGAGTTTGCGCCGAACTCGTCCAGGCCGGAGTGGGGGTCCGCGGGTTCGCGGTCACCTCACCCAGCCTGGAGGACCTGTTCGTCGGCCTGACCGGCGAGGGCTTCGATGTCAGCGCTTAGGTTTTTCCGCTCCGAGCTGCGGCTGGTCTTCCGGCGCAGGCGGAACCTGCTGCTGCTCGCGGTGGCCGCCGTGTTTCCCCTCGTCATCGGCATCGCCTTGCGGCTGGCCGCGCCTCATCCGCAGGGCGGCGGGGGCGGCGGCGGGGGCGGCAGCGGGGCCGCGTTCTTCAACCAGCTGGCCGGCAACGGCGTGTTCCTCACCTTCATCTCGCTGAGCACCCTGCTCATCCTGGTGCTGCCGGTGGTGGTCGCGGTGGTGGCGGGCGACTCGGTGGCCGGCGAGGCCGGCTACGGCACGCTGCGCTACCTGCTCGCGGTGCCGGCCGGCCGCACCCGGCTGCTCGCGGTGAAGTTCGGCGTGATCGTGACGTTCGGGTTGTGCGCGACGTTCATCGTGTCGGGGGTGGCCCTGGTGGCAGGCGTGGTGCTGTTTCCGGTCGGGCCGGTTACCCTGCTGTCGGGGGCCACGGTCTCGCTGCCGGACGGCCTGCTCCGGCTGCTGTTCGTCACCTTGTACGTGGCGGCCGCGATGGCGGCGCTCGGCGCGATCGGGCTGGCCGTCTCGACCTTGACCGAACATGCCATCGGGGCCATCGCTACCATCATGATCCTCGTGGTGGCCAGCGAGGTGGTCGACAACGTGCCACAGCTCGCGGCGGCCGGCCCGTACCTGCCGACCCACTGGTGGCTGTCGTTCGACGCCCTGCTCCGGCTGCCCGTCGATACTTCCACCCTGCTCCGCGGCCTGCTGTCGTTCGCGGTGTACGCGCTGCTGTTCTGCTCGTTCGCCTGGGCCCGCTTCACCTCAGCCGACGTCACCAGCTGAGCCCAGCTGCGTCCAGCATGTACTTGCAAGTAATTCGCATCTAAATTATCGTGTGGCCACGTAGTAGCAGGTGTTCGTTCCTGCGACCAAGGGGGACCGTGTCCACTCTCACGACGCCGCGATCCGCGCGGATGGGCCGGCTGGTCCGGCAGTCGTTCACCGCGATGACCCCGCAGGAACGCCGCCGGGTTCTGGCGATGTACGGCTCGATCGCCGGGCTGCACGTGCTCGGGTTCTTCATCCTCTTCGTGTTCGTGGTGCCGTCGCACTACAAGGGGCTGGGGATAGGGGTGTCCATCCTGGCCTACACCCTGGGCCTGCGGCACGCCTTCGACGCCGACCACATCTCCGCGATCGACAACACCACCCGCAAGGTGCTGGCCGAACGGCAGGGCACCGGGCAGCCGCGCCCGTTCGGCTTTGGCTTCTTCTTCTCCCTGGGCCACTCCAGCGTCGTGGTCGCGATGGGCGTCGCCATCGTCGTCGCGGAGAAGACGGTCTTTTCCGCGGTGTCGAACAGCGGCTCTCCCCTGGAGCGTTTCGGCGGCTTCTTCGGCACGGTGGTCTCCGCGTTCTTCCTGCTCCTCATCGGCCTGCTGAACCTGATCATCATGGCCGGGATCGTCCGGGTCTTCCGGTCCATGCGTCGCGGCGAGTACGACGAGGCCGAGCTAGAGCGCCAGCTGGCGAACCGCGGGTTCTTCTACCGGTTCTTCGGCCGCTGGATGAGGGCCATCAACAAGGAGTGGCAGCTGTACCCGGTCGGGGTGCTCTTCGGGCTGGGCTTCGACACCGCGACCGAGGTGGCCCTGCTGGCCACCACCGCGCTGCTGGCCTCCCAGCACATCCCCTGGTACGCGATCGCCTGCCTGCCGGTCCTGTTCACCGCCGGGATGACGCTTATGGACACCACCGACGGGCTGTTCATGAACCTAGCGTACGGCTGGGCCTTCTTCAACCCGGTCCGCAAGGTCTACTACAACCTCGCCATCACCGGGCTCTCGGTGGCCATCTGCTTCTTCATCGGCGGGATCGAGACCCTCAGCCTGATCCCTTACGAGATCAAGGGCCTCAGCCAGTCGCACGGTTTCTGGGGCCTCTTGTCCCATTTCAACCTCAACACGGCCGGCTTCGTGATCGTGGGCATGTTCATCGTCACCTGGCTGGGCGCCCTGCTCATCTGGCGCTTCGGCCACATCGAGGAAAAGTGGGGCGCCCGCCTGCCCGGAACGCCCGAAGGCGACGACCCCGGCCCGTTGTAGGTCTTGCGGCTGTCGGCTACGCCCCCGCACCGCCACTCCCAGCCAACCGGGGAGCCGCCGAGCCGGGCATCGAACCCGGTGAGCTCGATGAGCCCAATGACGCCCGACACAATTGGTAGTTATGTTATAACCCTAGGTGACTCTGGTACTAGGGTTGCGTGAATGCGGGTGAATGCGGGGACCGGAAATCTATGGCTTTCGGGAGGAAAGCCCAGCTAGTTCTCGGCTGAGAATCGCACTTTCCTGGATAAGCCGACCATACCAAAAAGGGGGGCCCTGACGAATGGGGCAATTCGCACGGCATTGTCATGCCTGGCGCGTAAATGAGGTCTCCGTCGCGAGGCTTTCTGAGGGCCGGAAGCACGACGGGACTAAGCTGCCCGCGGCGAATCACCGAGGCCAGGACTTGCGTGGTGCCAGATGAACAGTCATCTGCTGGCCGGCCAGCCTGCCGACGGTGCCGTACCCTTTCGGCGCCCGCTCGACATCATGATCGTGACCTCGGAGGCTCCGCCTATCGTCTCCGGGATCTCCACCTGCATCGACAGGCTGGCGACCGGGCTTATCGCCCGACAGCATAGCGTCAGGGTGCTTTCCTGTGCCCAGATCCGCCGAGTCGCGTTCGGCGAGTGGCGGCTGTCCTTTTTCGTCGCCCACTGGCCGCAGATAGTTCGCCTGCTGCGGCATGTCGACGTGGTGAACGTGCACGGGCCGGTACCTACGATGAGCGATGCCTTCCTCTGGCTGACCAGCCGGCTGCCCTCGTATGCCCGGCCTGCCATCGTTTATACCCATCACTCCCCGATCGACATCCAGGGCGCCTCCTGGATGTCGACGTCCTACAACAAGCTCCACCAGAGCCTGGCCTTGCGGGCTGACCGGATCGTAGCCAGCAGCCCGCATTACGCCCGCCAGCATCGCAGCCGGTACGGCCCTGCGGTCCGGGCTATTCCGTGGGGGGCGGATCCGCGGGAGCCACCGCCTGCCCGGATATGCCGGTCCGGCGAGCTGAACGTGTTGTTCGTCGGGCAGATGCGGCCGTACAAGGGGGTGGAGACGCTGCTGGCCGCCGCGGCAGGTCAGTCCTGGCTGAAGCTCACCTTGGTGGGAGACGGCGCGGAGTTCGCCCGCTACCGGCGCCTGGCGGAACGGCTGCGTGTCTCCAACGCCTGGTTCACCGGACGGCTGTCTGACGCGGAGCTACAGCGTCAGTACGCGATCAACGACGCGGTGGTGCTGCCCTCGGTCACCCATGCTGAGGCCTTCGGCCTGGTCCTGGTCGAGGGCATGGCGGCCGGATGTGTCCCGGTGGCGTCCGACCTGCCGGGTGTCCGGGACATAGCCGGCCCGACCGGCCTGGTCGTGCCGGCCGGAGACCCTGGCGCGCTGCGGGCGGCCCTGCGGGGGCTGGCCCAGGACACAGCGCAACTGGAACGCCTTCAGGTCGCCTCCAGGCATGCCGCTCAGGCTTTCACCTGGGACCGCTGCGTCACCTCCTATGAGGGAGTCCTGCTGGATGCCGTCCGCAGCCGCTATGCCCGGCTGCACGGGCTGATGATGTTGCCCGAGCTAGACGAGCCGGCGCCGCCGGGCACGATCTCGACGCCGGCCGCCGACTCGCGGAGCGGCCCGCCGCCGGGTCTTCATTCGGTGCCCAGGCCGGAGGTGCGGGCGAGCACCACCGAGCTTGGCCGTTGAGTACCCTGACCCCGCAGCGGGTGCGGCCGAGCCGCGTCCGCGCTGAATGCTCGGCCGCCGCGGGCGGCGTGATTCTCGTCGCGCGCTTCGCCGCGGGGGCTGTGCTCAACTATGCCTTCGGCCTCGGGCTCGCCTGGCTCCTGCTGCCCGCGCGGTTCGGTGTCGTCAGCGCGGTTCAGAACGTGCTGCTGCTCGCCGCGGGGCTGCTCAACGCCGGCCTGCCGTGGGCGCTCGCCATCCGTATCGCGAAGACTCACGGGGATCAGCAGGCGGCGAAGCCGGAGTTCCGGACCGCCCTGATCGCTAACCTCGGCCTCGGGCTCGTGCTGGCCGCGGCGTTCATGGCCACCCAGCTGTCCGGTCCGCGGCTGGTCCCGGCCGACTCCAAGGTCCTCGACCTGCTGGTGGCCGCGGAGATGGCCATGCTGGCGGTGAACAGCATCCTGGCCGGGGTGGCCCAGGGCAGCCGCAGGTTCGCCGGGCTGGGCGCGATGCAGGCGGGGGAGATCCTGCTGAAGTGCGCCGCCGCCGTGGTGCTGGTGGCCGGCCTGCATACCGGTCCGGTCGGCGTGGCACTCAGCTTCCTCCTCGGGACCGCGGGGTCGGTGCTGATCGGGCTGCGGACATGCAAGGGACTTCTCCCCGGCCGCGGCCCGCTGGCGAGCTTCAGCTTCCTGGCCGACTCCGGCTCGATCTGGTTCGCCTCCGCCTCGATGACCTTCCTCATCACCGCGGACCTGCTGGGCCTGGAGGTAGCAGGCCGGGCCGCGGGGGTGACGGTCGCGGTGCTCGCGGGCTACCAGGCCTGCGGCCTGCTGGCCAGGGCCAGCTTTTACGTCGGTGACGCACTCGCCGACGCGGTTTTTCCCTTCATCGCCCGCAGCGAGTCCCTGGCGGAAAAGCACCGCTGGTTCGTGGCCGCCGCCCGGTGGGTGCCGCTGCTGATCATCCCGGTTCAGGCTGCGCTGGTCGCCGCCCCCGGACCGGTGCTGCGGTCGTTCCTCCCGCACCACTATTCCTCTTCCGCCGCTCAGTCGCTGCTCCAGGTGCTGGCCGCGGGAACGCTCGGCGCGCTCATGACGGACATGCTGACGAAGAGCCTGTTCGCCACCGGCTACGGCCGTCAGGTCGGGCGGCGGATGCCGATCACGGTCGTGACCGAAGTGACGGCCCTGATTTTCCTGGTTCCCCGCTACGGCGCCCTGGGAGCGGCCTGCTCGTACCTGCTCGCGAGCCTGGCCGGCGTCATCCTGCTGGTACCGCTCTACCGGAAGGCACTTCAGGTCCGCCTTCCCTCGCTTGCCCAGCTTGCCGCCTACGCCACCGGGTTCGCCCCCACCGCGGCCACCTTCGCCGTGGCCGGACACGCTCCGACCCTGGCCGCCTGGGCCCTGATCGCGGCGGGCACAGTCCTTTTCATCATTCCCGCCCGCCGGATGCGGCTGATCACGGACGCGGACATCAGCTTCCTGGAGGGCCTGCGCGGCCGCCTGCGCGGCTGGCCGCGCGTTCGCCCGCGGCCGGGGGCCCGCGCCCGCTTCCGGGGTTGGCCGGCCGACGTGGGCCTGGCCGTGTTCTGCGTCTGTGTCGCGGGGGTCGCTCTGCTGTACAACATCTTCACCAGCCCGGACGTGCTCTACGACGAGGCCGCCTACACCTTCGCGGCCAAGCAGGTCGCCCTGGGCTGGCACCTGACGCTGGGTGACCAGCCCCTGTTCGTCCATCCGCCGCTGATGTTCCTGCTGCAGGGGGCCTGGCTGCGCCTCACCGGGCACGCGTCAGGCGCGCTCGGTCCGGCCATCCGCGCCGCCCGGCTGCTGTCCGCCTCGGTCGGCGTCGCGGACGTCCTGCTGATCTCGGCTCTGGCTTACCGGCTGGCCAACGGCGCCAGCCCCCGGCGACGCCGGGTGGTGACCGGCGTCATCGCTGTCGTCGCCGCTCTTGACCCTCTCCTCACCCGGTATGACCGCCAGGACGTGATCGAGCCGTTCGCCCTGTGCGTCAGCCTGCTGACCCTCCACGCGGCCTGGCAGCTGCGTGACCGCGGGGCGCTGACTTACGTGTCAGTCACCGGCCTGCTCGGCGGGCTCGCCCTGCTGACGAACGAGATAACGATCTGCCTGATCGCGGTGCCGCTGCTGTTCGCGGTGCTGGAGAGGAATGGCGCGCTGGCGCGCCGCTCGGCGGCCGCGCTGGGGATCGCGGTCGGCTTCCTCGGGTTGTTCCTGCTGTGGGCGGCCGAACTCAGCCTGGCCGGCTCCTTCGTGAGTATTCAGACCGCCACGCTGCGGCGCATCGTCGGCCTGGTGCAGATCACCGGCCTCAACGTGCCGGGAGTATCCCTCGTCGGCGCCCTGCTTCACTCGGCCGAGGAGTACTCGAGCACCTACATCGTGCTCGCGGCCGGCCTGGCTGCGCTCGCCTGGTGCTGGAGCAGGACCAACACCGCCTGCGGGAACTTCCTCACGGCGTGGCTCACGGCTAGTTACGCCTTCGGCGGCTACATCGTCGCCGTCGGGACCCTGAACGAGCAGTTCTTCGTCTACCTGCTCCCGGCCAGCATCGTCGGCACCGTACTGTTCGCGGACGCGTTGCTGGCCGGCTGGGTCCGTCGCCGCCAACGATGCTGGCCGGGCCGCCGCGACCACCCGGCCCGGGCTTCCCGGCTGCCGCTGGTGACCGGCGCGGCCGGGTTCGCGGGCCTGGCGGGTTTGTCCGCGTCCATCTGGTTCACCAACTACAGCGGCGCAAGCGACGGCGTGGTGCTGATCGACCAGTTCATCGCGGCCAGGCTGCCGGCCTGCGCCGCGGTCAACGCGAGCGGCGATCCGGATAAGTACTCCTACCTGCTGGGCGGCCGCGGCTTTGAGGACTTCTCGGTCGGGCCCGCCGCGCTGGCCGACGGCGTGCATTATTTCATCCTGTCGCCCAGCGACGCCACTGAGCATTCGGGCAACATGAGCCCGGCGCTGGCGAGCTGGATCACCGGCCACGGCAGGCGGCTGGCTGACTTCCCCAGCCAGGTCTACAAGACGGTGCAGCTCTGGTACGTGCCGGCCAGCCCGTATGACCCGGTAGCGGATGTGGTCGACATCCCGGGTGGCAACTACGTCAGCACGGTCGGTTCGCGCTGCGGCGGTTACACCGTGACGAACGGGCCTCATGGTTCGTTTTACTCGGCGTATCAGGCGCTCGGCGGCAAGGCGCTGCTCGGCGATCCGCTGAGCCAGGTCACGGCCACCGGCCCAGGGGGATACGAGCAGCTCATCGACGGCGTGGTGCTCGCGGCCACGCCAGCCGCCGGCCCGGCCGTCCGCGCCCTGCCCATCGTGGCCATGCTGGCCAACCGCGCGCCTGCCGCCTACCGCCGGGCGGGGCTGCCGCCGGCCTACTTGCGCGCCAAGGCGGCGCAGCGGCCGGGCTGGCTGACGAACCCGTCGATAAGGCGCGCCTACCTGGACGGGGAGAGGGACAGCCCAGGCGGCTACGCGGCCGCCGTCCGGCGTTTCGGTGAACCGCTCGGGCCGCCGGTCAAGCTGCCCGGAGCCGTGGTCGGTCAGGCTTTCGCCGACGTCGTCCTCGAGGTGCCAAGCGGGGGCGGAAGCGTCCACGCGGCGGCGGTCACTCCCGCCGCCCTTACCGCGAAGGTGCTGACCGTGCCCGGCCGGGCCGGTGTCCCGCAGTCGCCGCCGCCGCTGCCTGACCCGTTTCCGCCGGGGCCTGCCCAGCGCACCTCGGCGGAACCGTTCGTGTTTGATCTAGGCGAGGCCCTGTTCCTTTTCGGGACCGGGGCCGTCGTGCTGGCCTACCGCCGTCCTCGGGCCGCCGCCGGCGGGCCGCCGCGAGCGGGGGGCACCCGGTGAGCCCGCTGCGCATCCTGGTGGACGGCCGGGTCATGCAGGACCGCTACCACGGCATCGGCAGGTACACCTATGAGCTGCTGCGCGAGCTGAGCCTGCGCGAGGCGGAGCTCGTCGTCCTGCACAGCCCGGACATCGGCCGGCTCGACGTCCCTGAGCTGATATCCCGCCGCACGGTCCGGGCGATGCCGTCCCGGGTACCTGTGGCGTCCCCTTGGTCCCAGTGGGTGCTGATCCGGGCCGTGCGCAGCGCCCGGCCCGATGTGGTTTTCGTCCCTTATCACCTCAGCACTCCCGTCCTGGCTGGCCGGGTCCCCGTCGTCTCGGTGATCCATGACTGCGTGTTCGAGCGGGACGCCGCCGCCCACGGGCCGTCGGCCTTCTCGCTGGCGTACCGTGCGGCGACCCGGCTGGCCATCCGTTCCGCCGCCGCGCTAGCGACCCCGTCTCAGGCGGCCCGGCGCGATATCCGCCGTTTCTACGGGGCCGAAGTCCCGGCCGAGGCGGTCCTGCCGCACGGGGTGGGCGCCCAGTTCTTCTCGCGGCCAGGCAGGCCCAGGCCCGCCGGACTCGGCCTTCCCGATCGCTACATCCTGCACGTGGGGGCGCAGCGTCCGCATAAGAACCAGCGTGTCCTGGTGGAGGCCATGCCGGCGCTGCGGGCCCGCCACCCGGGTCTGGGGCTCGTTCTCGTCGGGCCGCCCGACCCCAGGTTTCCCGACGAGGTGGGAAGGCTCGTGACGGCTCTCGGCGTGTCGGATCTGGTGTGCCGCTATCCCAGCGTCGAAGACGCAGTGCTGCTTGACCTGTACGCGAATGCGGCCGTGTTCGCCTACCCCTCGCTGGTCGAGGGCTTCGGGATGCCGGTCCTCGAGGCCATGGCGGCCGGGCTCGCCGTGGTGGCGAGTGATGCCGAGGCGGTTCGGGAGGTCGCGGCCGGCGGTTCGCTGATCGTGCCCGCGCGGACGACCGCGGCCTGGATCCAGGCGCTTGACCTGGTGCTTACCGACCCTGGCGTGGGGCGAGACCTGCGCGAGCGCGGGCAGGCCATCGCCGCCAGGCACACCTGGGCGCGCTCAGCCGAGCGCACCCTGTCGTTGCTGGCCAGCGCGGCCCGGCGGGACCCGGCGGGGTCCGGGTGAACCCGGCGATCGGGGCGGGCGGCCACCTCCCGCGCTGGGTCCTGGTCCGCAGGTACGGGCTGGCGCTGGTGGTGATCCTCCTGCTCGGCCTGGCGAAATTCCTGATCGCGCAGAAGGTGATCAGCATCGTTTCGCTCACCCCGCCCGAGCGTGTGGTGGCGTCGGGCCTGCTGACCGGGCCGGCTCCGGACGACGCCGATCTCGAGGAGTTTGCGGCTGACCTCCGGGTCGACGGAGTCGTCAATCTAGCCGGACCTAATGTCGCCGAGCAGGTGACAGCGGCCAGCCTGCACCAGGCCTATCTGTACCTGGCGGTGTCCCCGGGCGCGGCCCCGACGTGGGCCCAGCTGCTTTACCTGGCCCGCTTCGTGCACCGCAGCACCGAGCGGGGCGGCTGGGTGTACGTGCACGACGACGCGGGCGGGGCGCGGGCCGCGACCACCGCCGCCATGCTGCTCCTGCTGCGCGGCCAGACCTGGGCCACGGTGTCCGCGGAGATCACGCCGGCGGCGCTCCGGCTGCTGGGAGGGCACCAGCGACTGGCCCTGGAGCGGCTGAGGTCAGCCCTTGATCAGGCCGGCCGGTCGCCGGCAGGCAATCCCTACGCCGCGGCTCGGCTCGAGCCGTGGTGACCTACCAAAGGAGTAGCAGAATGACACCTCAGACTGAGGCCACCGCGGACGTGGTGACGGCCCGGCCAGGCCGCCCGCTCACCATAGCCATGGCGACCAGGCGCGCGCCCACCGAGATCGGCGGGGTGGAGCGTGTCGTCGCGGGCGTGGTGAGGGAACTGGCGCGGGTCCGTCCGGCCTGGCGGGTGGACGTCATCTCGGCGTTCAGGGCAGGCAGCCGGATTGAGGGGATGGACGGGCTCGCCGACATCCTGGCCGGTTTCTGGCTGGTGTGGAAGCTGCGCGCCAGCACCGCGGATATCATTTTCGTGCACTGTCCGGAGTGCCTGTGGGGGATCCGCTGGCTGCGCAGGCGGCGCGGCGCCCCGCCGGTCATTGCCGTGTGGCACGGGGCCGGCCCGGTGCCGCACCTGCGACTGCGCCGGCCCGGTCACCCGCTGGCACGGGCGCTGGCCTGGCTGCGGACGACCGGGGAACGGCGCGCCACGGCCGCTGACGGTCATATCGCCGTGCACGTCCAGGTCGAGGACTGCGTGCGCGCTCTGTATGGCCTCAGCGCCCCCGTCACCATCATCGACAACGGCCTGGACACCACGATTCAGGAGTATCTGGACCGGCCCGCGGGTGGCCGGGTGCGGGCCGAGCGGACCGGGCTGACCGGGCTGACTGCGCTCTGGGTGGGCCAGACCGGCTATCGGAAGGGCCTCGACGTGGCCATGGCCGCGGTGGCGGAGGCCCGTGCGGACCTGCCCGGGCTGCGGCTGCGGGTCGTCGGGATCCCGGCGGGGAAGGCGACCGACGGGGTGGACTGGCTCGGGATCATTCCCCCGGACAGCATGGCCGAGGTCTACCGCGACGCCGACCTGTTCATCTTCCCGACCCGTTACGAAAGCTTCGGGCTGGTCGTGATCGAAGCCATGGCCGCCGGGCTGCCGGTCATCGTCTCCGATGTCATCGGGGCCGGAATCGTGACCGACGGCCGCAACGGCGTGGTGGTCGCCGGTCACCACCCGCCGGACTACGCCGAGGCGTTGCGGCACCTGGCCCCGCCCGCGACCAGGGCCGTGATCGCCGAAGCCAACACCGAAGACGTCCGGCGCTTCAACGTCGAGACCACCGGAGCCGGCTACGTGGCGATCGTCGAGTCGTTCGCGGCGACCCAGTAGATCTCCGGGCGAGTCGGGACCGTGCCGTCACGGAACAATCCGGCGAACTGGGTCCGGTATCCGGCGATCCGGCTCGCATTCTCGGCCCGCCCGGAAAGCCAGGGATGCGGGACCAGGCCCGCGCGCTGGACGAAGCCCGGCTCGGGCCCGGCCGTCTGCGAGTAGGGGAAATCGCTGTAATAGACGGTCCGGATGGGCCTGCCCAGCTCGCGGGCGGCCCGGCGGGTAATCAGGTGGTCGACGTGGCGGCCGATGCCGAGCGGAGCGAAGACCACTCCGGCCTCGCTGGCCCGGGTGATCTCGCCCACCCGGGCGCTCACCTCGGCGGCCAGCCTGGCGTCGCAGGACGCGACCCGGCCGCGGGCGGCATCGAAGCGGAAGGTCGGGTAGGCCGGTCCCCTCCGGCCCCGGCGGAACAAAGCGTCCCGGAACCCCAGATGGACCGCCGCGACGCCGATTCCGGCCAGGACGTCCCTGTCCTCCGCCCGGCGCTGCGCGAAGAAGGCCTCGGCATCGACCCCGCCGAGCGCGCGCAGTTGCCTGCGGGCGGGCAGCGACCACGGCGGCGGCGCGGCCGCCGTGAACACGGTCGCCACGGTGATGAGATGCCGGGCCGCGAGATGGGCGAGCAGAGCACCGCAGGACAACACGGCGTCATCGAGATGCGGGGACATCACCACCACGGCCGAGCCGGCGCCTTTCATGTCGCGTATCAGCCGGCTCAGCCGGTCCGTGGTCACCTAGTCCCCCTTCGCTATCCAGCCGGCGGTCGCAGCTGGCCGGTGCGGTGGTACCACTGCCCGTTCGGCCTAAAGATCTCTTTTGCCGAACGGACCGTGGTGCGTGCGGCCGATCATGTCGGCGTACCGGGAGAAGGGAATGGTTCCGTCCCACAAATGGACGTCGTGGGCCCAGTAGAAGACGGTGAATCCGCACGAGCGGGCCTGGCGGAGGGCGCTGGCCATCATGCCCGTGGCGGAGGTGCTGGTGTAGTGGGAGTTCAGGCTGTCGGGTAGTCCGTAGCCGGGGTTCTCGCCGCCCACGGCCAGCCCGTACTGGCTGGCGATGCGGGTGATCCAGCGGGTGGCTGACCAGGAGTCCATCGTGCCGGAGGTCAGCGGCACGCAGGTGTCGGTGTCCTGGCCGCAGTCATCGTCGCCTGATCGGTCGGCGACCGAGGAGATGTAGGCCATGACGTTGGTCTTGTCGCCGAGCATGGAGTAGTAGCGGTCCCAGACGGCCCCGACGCCTGTGGTCTCGATATCCGCCAGGTTCTGCTGCTCGTCTTCGGCCAGTTCACCGGGCCGGGTTCCCGATCCCGGGGTGACGGTCTGGTAGTAGCCGGTGAAGCCGAGCTTGGAGAGGGTCTGCATCTGCCAGTTGGTGACGTTGGCCAGGCCGCCGACGTACCAGTTGACCCACCGGTCGATCTGGGCCGGGGACAGGCCGGGCCGCCCGGGCCGCCAGTTCGGGTAGGGGTTGGCGGTCATGCCCGCGGCCAGTCCGGTGCCGGTCAAGGCGGCGGTGTTGAAGGCCCAGTAGGTGCCGCCGGGCGGGTAGAGCATCTCGCCGTCGCCGCCGGAGGTGAGCCGGATGGCCCAGAAGTTAGACATCGGCAGGTGCGCGGCGACCAGGGACAGGTAGGAGGCGGCGGCGGAGCGGACGGCCTGGCTGAACACGAAGTCCGCCTCGGTGGAGACGTCGCCGTTCTGGTCCACGTAGCTGCTGCCGGGCCGGGAGAACACCCATGACGGCGGGTTCTGCAGGCCCAGGCCGAGGGTGACGCGCTGCCCGGCGGCCTGGTAGGCCTGCAGGCAGGACTTCATGGTGGCCAGGTAGGAGGCGGACACGATGCCGGGACGTGGTTCGAAGCTGGCCCAGTTCAGCTCGAGCATGGCCATGGTGATCCCGGCCTGGGCCTCGGTCCAGGCGGTGCTGGCCTGGGTGTCCAGGGTTCCGTAGATCAGGGCTGAGTCGGTGGCCATAGCGACTTATTGTAATCGACGTACTACCTGTTGCTACTGTCCGGGTGGGGTGACGCCAGTCAGTCGTCGTGGTCGTCGGTGTGGCGTGCGGAGAAGGCGGCGGCTTGGGTGCGGCGCTGCATGCCGAGCTTGGTCAGCAGGGAGGACACGTAGTTCTTCACGGTCTTTTCGGCCAGGAACATGTGCTGGGCGATCTGGCGGTTGGTCATTCCCTCGCCGATCAGCTCGAGGACCCGTTTTTCCTGCTCGGTCAGGGCCGCGACCGGGTCGACGGTGCTGGCGCGCTGGCGCAGCCGGGCCATGACCTGCTGTGATGCCTGGGGGTCGAGGATCGACTGGCCGGCGGCGACCGCGCGCAGGGCGCTGACCAGGTCGGTGCCGCAGGTCTGTTTCGATACGTAGCCCGCGGCGCCGGCGATGATCGCGCCCATGAGCGCCTGCTCGTCGTTGTAGCCGGTGAGCATCAGGCACGCGGTCTGCGGCAGCGCGGAGCGAATTTCCCGGCAGACCGAGATGCCGCTCCCGTCGGGCAGCCGTACGTCGAGGACCGCCACGTCCGGGCGCAGGGCGGGTATCCGGGCCAGGGCCGCTGACGCGGTTTCCGCCTCCCCGACCACGTCGATGCCGGGTTCGCCTGCGAGCAGGGCCCGGATGCCGCGGCGGAAGATCTCGTGGTCATCGACGAGGAAAACGCCGATCCTGCCCGGCTTCCTGGTGTACTCGTTCATCCGTCCCCGTTCCCTGCTGTCCGTCGCTATTTATTGTCACTAAGTCCTGGCGGCGAAGGTCGCGGTCGCTGATGATGGCCGGTAGCTGGTGCTTCCTGGGTAACTGGCCCGGATGGTGTCGTTGTCCTGTTCGGCCAGGAGGGTCTGGGGGCCGGTGAGCACGCAGGTGGCTACGCCGCGGGTGCTGGTGTGCGGGGTGCACAGGTGGGTGCGCCCGGTGCTGAACGATACGGGCTGGCCGCTGAGCGGGCGGCCGGACGCGGTCAGTGTCGCGGTGAGGGTGAATGCCTGTTGCGGGCTGAGGCCGGTGCTCGCGGTCAGCGCGGTCGGGGCCCGGGTGACGGTCTGGGTGAGCAGGCCGGCGGAGGTGGCGTAACTGGCGTCGCCGGGGTAGACGGCGGTGACTGTATCGTGGCCGGCCGGCAGGGCCCTGGTGGTGCAGGCGGCCTGGTGGGTGCGGCCGCTGACCTGGGTCAGGGACACGGCGCGGCACAGCACCCTGGAGCCGCTGCTGAACGTTATCGTGCCGCCGTCGGCCGGGCCGACCGTCGCGGTGAAGGTGACGTTCTGGCCGGCCGGACTCGGGTTCCGTGACGAGGTCACCGTCGTGACGGGAGCTGGCAGGGCCGCGCTGATCACGGACACGGTGCTGGCGTTCCCGTTGGTCACATAGGCGGTGTGAGCGGAGGGATCCACCGCCACCCCGGACGGATCAGCACCTACCGGGACGGTGGCGGTCACGGTGCCGGCCGCCTCGTCGATCACCGACACGGTGCCCGCGAGGTTGGCCACGTAGGCGGTGTGAGTAGCGGGATCCACCGCCACCGCGAACGGGCCACCGCCCACGCCGATGGTGGCGGTCACGGTGCCGGCCGCCTCGTCGATTACCGACACCGTGTCATCGTCGACGTTGGTTACGTAGGCGGTGCGGGTAGCGGGGTCCACCGCCACCCCGTCCGGGCCACTGCCCACTCCGATGGTGGCGGTTACGGTGTAGCCGCCCGCCGCCGAGGCGGGCAACGCGGTGGCCGCGCAGGCCGCCAGCGGCAGGGCGGCGGCAGCGGCCACCGCGGCCGCCCGGCGCCAGCGGGCCGAGGTGCCGCCGCGATGACCGGCGACGACGTGATGACTCCCCCGTGTGCGCATAGACCTGTCCCCCTTATTGCGGCTGCTGGTAACCAGCAGCTAGAACCTGGCCTCCGTCCCTCAGGATCGGGGTTCTGCGGCTATGGCCTCGCCGCGGGCGGAGGTGAGCAGCTGGCGGACTCGGCTCATCGCCTGTTCGGCCGCTGCGAGCTGGCCGAGGCTAGCCAGGCGCTGGGCCTGCAGCAGCTGGTCTTCGAGCTGGGCTAGCTGCGCCCGTCGCTCGACCTCGTCCAGGGCGCGCAGGATGACTGTGGGCAGGCGCGCGGGCCGGTCCTTCAGGACGTAATCGGTGGCGCCCTGCTTGATGAGCTCGACCGCTGCTTCGTCGCCGAGCACACCGGACCAGATGATGAACGGTATGTCCGGATAGTGTTCCTGAACGATCATGAGAGCCTCCTGGCCGGTGAAGCCGGGCAAGTGATAGTCGGACAGGATGACGTCTGGCCGGAAGGCGGCCAGCTGCTCGACAAACAACGCCCTGGTCTCGACGACGACGGCGGTGAGGCTAAGGCCCGCGCTGGTCAGGAGGCGCTGGGCCAGCTCGGCATCCCAGGCTTCGTCCTCCAGGATCAGGATGCGCGCGCGGCGTCCCGCTGAGCCCGCCTCGCCTGCGGTCACGGCGTTCGCCTGTGCCGGAACGGTGATGGTCTCCGGCTGGCCCATCTCCGGCTGGTCCGTCTCCGGCTGGTCACGCTGATTCTCGCCGCTCATGGATGCCCTACCTCAATCCGATTCCGGCCCGCGGCCGGGTACAGGCTCATTCATGAGCAGCCAGAACACGCCGAGGGCGTTGACCGCCTCGGTGAAGTCGGAGAACTTTACCGGCTTTCGCACATACGCATTGGCGCCGTTGCGGTAGCTGTCCAGGATGTCCTCTTCCAGTTTGGAGCTGGTCAAGACGACCACCGGGATCATCTGCGTCCGCTCGTCGGCCCGCATCTTGCGCAGAACCTCAAGGCCACCGATCTTCGGGAGATTCAGGTCGAGCAGAATGAGAGCCGGATGCGGCTTGCGGTCGCCGTCGTCGCCGGGGAAGAGGTACGCCAGAGCCTCGGCGCCGTCCCGCATCACGATGACCTCGTTGCGGACCTTGCTCTTCTTGAAGGCCCGGAGGGTCAGCGCCTCGTCGTCTGGATTGTCCTCTACCAGCAAGATAGTCGGTGGTTTCATGCGCTTTGCTTCCCGTCCAGGGTGAAGTAGAAAGTCGCGCCCGCTCCGACGGCGCCCTCGGCCCAGACTTGGCCACCGTGGAGTTCCACGATCTGCCGCACGGCGGCCAGGCCGGTGCCGGTGCCGG
>ODAK010003330.1_pt1 | contig 16711 bp, 12 predicted proteins | sample 1539591 | NCBI WGS metagenome assembly ODAK01 (sample SAMEA3539303, study PRJEB22396) | soil metagenome | biome: tundra; feature: field; material: soil | place: USA | collected 2010-05 | depth 0.15 m
CCGCAGGCCCGCTGAACGGCGCCAGCGCGGCAGGGGTGGGCAATGGTGACCCGAGGGCGCTTGCCCGCTGGCTGCTGGAGCCTGCCGCGGTCGCCGTGCCAGGCGTGGTGGTGTTCGAGGGCCTCACGCTCGTGGCCGGTGACGTCGCCGGGGTGCTGGCATGAGTCGGAGCGGGGACAGCCGACTTGCCAGTGCCGCACGATACGAGTGCCACACTGGCGCCGATCAGCAGCAACGAGCGCACCAGGGTCCTCGTGCCGCGACTAGGCCGGACGGCGGTCATCCCTCCACGTTAGAGAGCACCGGTCGGGAGGCGTCAGACAGGCCTCAAGGAGCCGCCGCACAGGACCGATAGCGTCGCTGAGCGCCGAGGCAGCGGGTGCCGCCGCGCTGCTCACCGCCTCTGGCATGCGCATCTCCAGGCGCGCCCTGCGCACGGCTGGCGTACGCGGCTCGAACGCAGACCTGGGTGCACTGGCACGCATCGTCAGATTCCAGCCGACCAGTGGGACAGCGCCGAGCGACCTAGTCATCCCAGAGGCGCGGTGAGTAACTGCCAGACGTCTGGACTCCCGCCGGGCGGCCCAGCGGGGAGCCGTTACCCCCCGACTGCCCCGCCACAGCCACCACAGGCAGTGGCTAGCGTCATCAGCAGATCGTGCTCTGGGAGAGTGAGCGGTTTTACAGTCAGCCCATCCCGACCCATCGGAATAGCCACCAACCTGCTATTTCTCCATTTCCCGCCGTGTAAATACCGCGTTCTGTCCGTGTGGCGTCCGTAGTCCCGGAGTGTGCCTGGTCAGCGCAACGCAGGTTTTGGATCATGTCCCATCAAGTCCAGCTGAGTCCAGCTGCATCTCACCGTCCCACTGCCGTCCTGGACCCGGCCGGGCACGCTACTGAACCACCGGCCTTCCGACAGCCGATGCCCGTACTCCCCAGCCGGACATGCGCCGGATAGGACGATGCGTCAAAGGGAAACGCCTCCAGCGACGGTCGGGGCAGCCTGGATCATAGTGGCCGCAGCGGGGGCCATCCCAGCCGCCCACCTGGGAATGCCCGAGGTCACCCTCGACCACTGGATCCGGACCTGCGGCCGCTTCCGCCTGCCACCACGTATCCTGGCCCACCAGATAGGTGCCCTCTCCGCGAAGATGATCTTCATTCGTAGCGATCATCATCCCAGGCCAGAGCGGCACCATCGGCATCTGCACGCCATGTTACCGACTTACTCGCGGAATCGGCCCAGAAGCACTGTGCGCCGTCTTCCGAAGGACCACGCGGTGGCCGCCCTGCACGCTTACGCCACGCGCATCAACGGGCCGGCCAGTACAACACCACTCTGATCGACGTAACTTGTGAGGCACGGCACCAGGACCCGGACTTGTGGGGCCTGAACACGCAGGTCGTGGAAGTGCCCCGACAACGTAGGGCAGCTTACCTATGACTGACACTGAACCTGCCGAGGTCGCGTTCCGCTTTGCGCAACGCACTCATACGGGCCCTCCCTGGAGCCAGGGCGGACCAAGGTGGCTGGGCGACGGCTTGCGCGTGCCCTTGAGCATGCGGTTCAGGGCATCTTTGTCGCGTGGAGCTACCCCGTGCTCGCGCCGAAGGTTCAGAATACTTCGATCTCGTCCTGGCTGTGCATCTACAACCGGCCGACGCTCAACTCATCCGGTCCGTGTGGGAGAGCGTGGGCGCTCTCATCTTGCTCGGGACCTGGCATCATCATCGGCATGTGTACCACCGTCGTTATCGCCTTGAAACCCACGCGGGGTTTCCCCCGCCGGTTCCGCCCGGTGTGGGGAGGGGCTGCGCTAAGCCGTGCCGACCAACAACTGCTGGCCAGGGTCGGCTCGCGGGCCACAGGGCTCGCCCGGCCGAAGGCGACCATGGCTGGCTGCTCATCCTCCGCGATGACATCCACCCAAGCAGCCTAATTCTGGTTAAAAAGGACGAAAAGCTACCGGATCCCAGAGCGACGAAACAGCTAACCGTTTCGAGTGCCCGCGCCCGAGGACCGCCCGCCGTTAGCATCAATTACGCCGCGAATCAATCGCGGCGTAATGAAGGTAAAGAACCTTTCCAGTAGATTGGACAGCGATGTCCACGATTACGCAGATCCAGCTGCCAGACGGCCAGGTCATCTACGCTCGGGTAAGCGGGCAGGTACCTTCCGCCGACGGCGACGATATCGCGCACGACGTCGGTTTCGCCGACAAGATCCCCAAGCTCGCGGGCGAGCAACTGACGAAACTGGCAGAGGGCGTCGTCAACAACGTCCGCGAAGCGGTGAGTCAGTTCGACGCCGATGAGGTCAGCATCGACTTCGGGATCGAGTTCACGGCCAAGACCGGACGCGTGATCGGCGTGCTCGCCGAGGTCGGCGGCACGACCAGCATCGGTCTGCATCTCACCTGGCGGGGCGACAAAGGTCCCGCTCCCCAGGGATGAGCGAACAACGGCTAAGGCAGTTGCTACGCGACTGCCTGGTCCAGATCGACAGCACCGATGGCCGCCCTGCGGGCAGCGGGTTCTTCGTAGCCCCCGGCTACGTGCTCACCTGCTCTCACGTGGTGAAACGGCGAGCCCAGAGTCCAGTCACCGGACAGTGGCACGGCGCGCCGTGGTCGGGCACGGTCGTCTACGCAAGCCCTCCTCCCCCGCCCGGTAAGGACGACGAGGACAGCGAGGACGACACGTCCACGATATGGCCAGAGCCTGACCTCGCCGTCATCCACCTGGAAGGCGGCATTACGCACCCGTGCGTCCGGCTCAGCCCACGCGAGACGGAGGAGGGCTTGCAAGTGGTCGCGGCTGGCCGGCGCCAGCCGTTCGGGGACGTTCCCGGCGACTTCTTCTCCGCCACGATGGAGTACACGGGGAAGTTCCTGTACCTGATGCGCCTGAAGAACGAGAAGTTCGGGCGGGGGATGTCCGGCGGCCCAGTACTCGACCTCACTAGTGGCGAGGTCTGCGGCGTAGCGAAACTGGCGGGGCCCGACCAGGATGGGTACGCGGTCCCCGTCCGCCTCGCCTATGACCTGCCCGGCGACGCCACGGGGGAGATGCTCCGGTCCCACGACCGTTACCACGACGGCAACCGCGACTGGGTTCGGGCGCAGCGGGCGCTCTGGGACGCAAGGCCATCGGCCGCCGCGGCCCTGCTGCCGCCGGACAGCGAAGCCGAACTGCTCGGGCTGCTTGCCCGGCTTCCCGGAACCGATCCGGCACGGCTCGGCCTGCTCTACCGTGAGTGCGCCGGTACGCTGGTGCGCCCCGATCCGGGACCCCTACGAGAGCTACGCAATGTCGCGCTGTCCCTCGCCGACCTGATGCACGAGCGGGACAGGCCGCATCCAGTGGTCATCTTCGCCGAGCTGCTGGCCGCCAGCCACCCGGCGCTCACAACTGACCTCTGCGACTGGTCGACCGCAGAGGCGGCACGGCAGGGCAGACGGGAACTGCTGCGTGACTGGCGAGCCAGTCCCGGGCGAGCCACGCGGCAAGCCGGGACGGAGACCAACCCCATGTCCGTGGTCATACAGCTCGAGCCCTGCGACCGCGCACCCGACCAGTATGTCTATACGATCTGGCGCAACCGCGAGGACGTGGTCCTGATCGAACGCGAAAGCGAACCGCTTGAACTAACCGAGATCATAGCCAGGCTCAAGGGCAAACTGCCCGCGGACCTCGGCGAGCTCCCCGGCGAGCATGTGATTGTCGAGTTCATACTGCCGCCTGAGCTGTTCGATGAGCCAGTGCACTCGTGGCCGGTATTCCGCAACCCCTACATGCTGCTCGGGCACCGCTACCCTGTCGTCATCCGCGACTGGGAACGCTTCTACGAACCGGAGGACCGCAACCACGCGAAGATCAAATGGGACTGGCTCAGCACGCAGAGCATCACGCCGCTGCAGTGGCTGCGCTGCGTTGATCAACGAACCGCCAGCCAGCTGTACCCCTGGTTCGAGGCCAGGCGAGAGCGCGCGGCCCTCGGAATGCCCGGGCCTGCCAGCGCGAACACCGGCGCGCTAAATGCAGCCCTGGACGCGGGCATGCGTGTCGCGCTCTGGCGGCTGACCTGCTGCGGGGCGCATGACGGGACTCGTATGGGGATGAACAACGGTCTCTGCGACGGTATGATTTTCCGGCAGGCCGCCAGAAAGAAAGTTTCGCCGGAACCAGTTCACCTACTGCCGGCAAAACTCAAAGACCTGCGTCTTTCGCCCGGAACATTGAGCGAAAGCACTTTGCTATGGGACAATCCGTATCGAGGACCGCACCCACGAGGGCTGGCTTCACAGTGACGGACTGGCTGATTTACCGTGGCACGAGCGAACCGCATGGAGGGGCGGACGCCCTTCCGCCGCCACCCCCGTGGCGAACGTTTGACGGCGGTCCTGCGGGACCGGTCCCGCAGGGTCCCGATAGCGAGAGCACCGACGGGCCCTGGCGCGGCAAACTGGGCGACCTGCGCATCGCCAGCAGCTACCGGCCCGATCCCGAGGCGATCGAGCTAGTGAACGCCGCGCTCTACCTGCGCCGCCCCCTGCTCATCACCGGCAAGCCGGGAACCGGCAAGTCGACGCTGGCCTACTCGGTCGCGTATGAGCTTGGGCTTGGCCCGGTGCTGCGCTGGCCGATCACCAGCCGGTCCACCCTGCAAGACGGCCTGTATTCCTACGATGCCCTCGGCCGCCTTCAGGATGTGAACCTGGACGGCCAGGACGGCACTGCCGACGTGACCGGCGTCGGCCACTACCTCCGGCTCGGCCCGCTGGGCACCGCGCTGCTCCCGTTCGAGCGGCCACGCGTACTGCTCATCGACGAGATCGACAAGAGCGACGTCGACCTGCCGAACGACCTGCTCAACCTCTTCGAGTATCCGGCGTACACCATCCATGAACTCGCCCGGATCGCCGACCGCGCGCCCGACGTGAACGTGATGACCGAGGACTCCGGGGACCGTGTCAGGCTCCACCATGGGCAGGTGCTATGCAAGGCGTTCCCGTTCATCGTCTTGACGAGCAACGGCGAGCGCGAGTTCCCGCCCGCCTTTATGCGGCGCTGCCTGCGGCTGAGCCTTCCGGTACCCAGCCCCGAGCAGCTCGCCGGAATCGTCACCAGCCACCTTGGCCCGGATCTGGCCGCCGCTGGACAAGATCTGCTCGAGGAGTTCGTCGCTCGGCGCGGCGAAGGTGACCTGGCGGCTGACCAGCTACTGAACGCCGTCTACCTGACGTCATACGCCGCGCGCGAGCCCGGAGCCGACCGCACGCGCCTGGCGCAGTTGCTGCTCCGCCGCCTCGACAGGCTCGCCTGATCGCGGGCGCCCCATGAACGTCGCAGGCTTTATCGACCTGCTGACCAAGTCGGGCCTGGAGGTCACCCCGCTCGACGTCGCCGAGGCGCTCTGGCTCGCCCGCTTCGCGACCCCGCCCGCGCGGCGGGCGCCGGGCGAACCGCCGCCCACGCCCCCCGAGCCGGAGCCGGAGGCTGAGGTCCCGCCCGAGGCCCGCAATGGGGAATCCGGAACACCGCGCATGCCCACAGACCAGCTACCTCTGCACCTTCCCTCGTCATCCGGCACGGGCCGGGCCAGCCTCATCGGCTCCGGCCTGTCCATTCCGGTTCCGGCGAGTACCGCGCTGCCTGGCAGCCTTGCGCTGATGCGGGCGCTGCGGCCGCTGAAGCTCCGCGCGCCCGACGTCAGGCGCCTCACGCTAGACGAGACCGCCACCGTCGACGCGACCGCGCGCAGCAGAGCGCTGATACCCGTGCTGCGCGCCGGCCGCGAGCGCCGCTTCTCGCTTGCGCTCGTCGTGGATACCGGTCCGGCGATGGCCGTCTGGGCCAAGCTCGAAGCGGAACTCCTTGTCGCGCTGCAGCGCCTCGCCGCCTTCCGTGAACTGCAACGGTGGTACCTGCACACCGATCGCGGCAGGGTGCTCGGGGTCTCTCACTCGGCTCGCGCCAGTCCAGCTCCGCGCGATCCCGCGGAGCTGCTCGACCCGGCAGGCAGGCGGGTGATCCTGGTGCTAACCGACGGAGCCGGGTCGGCATGGCGCTCAGGAGCGATGGCGCGGACGCTGCGCCTGTGGGGCAGCAGCGGCCCGGTCGCGATCTTGCAGCCGCTCCCCCAGCAGCTGTGGCCGCGCACCGCGCTGAGCCCGGTCCGGGGACGCCTGACCGCCGCCCGCCAGGCCGCGCCCAACGCCGAACTCGAGTTCACTCCGCGCGGGCGCGCGGCCCGTTGGCACCGGCTCGTGGACGCCGCCAAGGACGCTGCGGCACCGCCACCCGTCCCCGTCCCCGTGCTAGAGATCGGGCCGGACTGGCTGCGCGGCTGGGCTCGTCTCGTCGGCGTCGCTCAGGGCGCGACGCTGGACTGCGCGGTCACCCTCGCGCCAGCGCGCCCCGCTCCGGAACCCTCCGCACCCGCACCGGAACCGGAGGACGCCACCGCCGAAGACCGTGTCCGCCACTTCGTCGAGCAGGCCAGCCCCGAGGCGCAGCGCCTGGCGTCCTACCTGGCCGCCGCGCCGCTCAGCCTGCCCGTCATGCGCCATGTCCAGCAGGCCATGCTGCCCGGCAGCGGGCCGTCCCACCTCGCCGAGGTACTGCTCGGCGGACTCGTTAGCACCCGGGGCGTACCCGGCGAACCGGACGAATCGCGGCGCTGGCGGTACGAGTTCGCGCCGGGCGTACGGGACGTGCTGCTGAGCGGACTCGGCCGTGCCGACGCCCGCCGCGTCCTGGCGACCGTTTCCCGCGAGCTGAACGCGCGGTTCGGCCGGGGCGCCGACGAGTTCGCGGGCGTCGTCCCCGTGCCTGGAGCGCAGACGGTGATCTCTGCCATGAGCAGGCCATTCGCCGAGATTGCCACGCACGTACTTGGACGCATCACCGGCGCAGTCATCACCGTCCCCGCGGAAGGGCCTCCCGCTCCGGATGTCGGCACCCAGCTGCCCGCGACGCTGATCCGCCGTTACCAGCGCACCGGCCGGATCACAGACATCGACGCGGCGATCGCCGCACTTCGGCGCACCGCCACACCGCCGTACCCAGTTACAAGCTACACAGAACGGACGGTCGCTTCGCCCGCGGACACAACCACGGCTCTTGAGCTGGCAACGGCCCTACGGACGCGCTATCTCGGGCTCGCCGATCCCGAGGACCTGGACGAGGCAATCGACGTGCTGCGCCAGGCGGTCCGGGACGCGGGGTCCGGGGCCGCGATGTCCCCGGTACTGGAACAGCTCGCGACCGCGCTTGGCTGGCGGCACGCCCGCACAGGGTCACGCGCCGACATCGAGGAGGCCGTGGCAGCGGCCTCGATGGCGACTGGACCCGTACGAGAAAGCGGTAAGGACTTCCCGCGCTACGCCGCCACGCTCGCCGAACTGCTGTTGCGCCGCGGTTCGCCGGAAGACCTCGATGACGCCGTCGCGTGGCTCCGGCGGGCCTCGGCGCACAAGGAGGCGCTTACCCGCGACGACCGCGCGAAGCTGTTCACCGAACTGAGCACGGCGCTGCGGGCGCGCGCCGCGTACCATCGCGGAGTCAGCGCAACAGAGACCACCGCTCGTTCTGAGGATGGGGAATCCTGGAATAGGGACCTGGGCGAGGCCATCGATCTCATGCGGCGCGCCATCGAACTTAGCGAGGACGGAGAGGAGGAGTTGTACGGCGTCCAGGCACACGAGCTGGCCGGGCGGCACGCCGGGCTGGGGGCCGCGCTGCTGGACCGCGGTCAGATCTCCGGCGACAGCACCGCCCTGCGACAGGCCGCGGAAAGTTACCGGAAAGCGGTCAGCCTGGCCCCACCCGGACACCCGGAAACCGGAGCCTACCTGACCGGGCGCGGGATCGCGATGCGGGAGCTGGCGGTGGCCAGCGGGCGGAAGGACTACGCGGACGAAGCGGTCCGGATGCTGCGCGAGGCGATTGGCGAGACGGTGCCTGAGGACCCGGAGATGCCGCAGCGGCAGACCGAGCTCGCGGCCTCGTTGATCGCCCGGTTCGAGTTCGAAGGACACCGAGGCGACCTGATCGAGGCACGTCATCTACTGACCGATGCGATCTCGGCGCTGACCTCCTCGCTGGGAGCCGGGCATCCCGATACGCTATCCACGCGCCTGGGGCTGGCTCGTGCGTACGCCGCGGAAGGCCGGGACGTTGAGGCGCGCACCATACTGACCGATGTGCTGCCTTTGCTCCCGCGCGAGCACCCTAGCTACCAGGCGGCCCGAGCACTAGAAGAGTTGCTGCGATGACATCCCTGCGCACCTGGCGCCCCGTGCCGAAGTGGATCACGCTCGGCGTGGTAATCGGCGCGGTGTCCGGCGCGATGGCCATCGCCTTCTACGGCAGCGTGGAATGGTGTACCCGGTGGCTGCTGGGTTCCCTCGGGGGATATCACCCAGCGACGATCGCGGCGAGCCCGGGCGGCTTTCACCCAGCGAGCGGGTTCACCCGGATGTGGACCATCCCGCTGCTGGCGGCGGCCGGAGCGCTCATAGCGGCTTGGCTGGTATCCCGGGTGGCGCCGGAGACCGCGGGACACGGCACCGACGTTGCGATCCGCGCGATCAATACCGACCCGGCAGGGATGCGCCTCCGGGCGATGCCGGTCAAGATGATCGCATCGGCGATCACCATCGGTTCCGGCGGGTCGGGGGGCAGCGAGGGACCCACCGCGCAGATGGCGGCGACGTCCGCATCGTTCATCGCCCGGGCTCTAAGGCTGAACTACGAACAGGCGCGCACCACGGTTACGGTGGGACTCGCCGCTGGCGTAGGCGCGATCTTCCGCGCGCCGGCGGGCGGGGCGTTGCTAGGCGTCGAACTGCTGTTCCGTAAAGACCGCGAACTCGCGATGCTGATTCCCTCGCTGATCGCCTCGGCCGTCGCGTACGTGGAGTTCTCCGCGGTGTACGGGTGGACACCCATGTTCGGCCATGTGCCGGGGATGGCTATCACGTCCCCTGCCCAGTTGCTGATCTTCCCGTTGCTCGGGCTGGTCTGCGGGGGGCTGGCCCGGCTCTACGCGGCGACGTTCTATGGCGTCGAGTGGCTCTTCGGCAGATTACGAAAGCTTTGGCGGCCGCTTCGGCCCAGCCTCGGGGGACTGCTGACCGGGGCGCTGGGCCTGGCGGTCCCCGGCGTGCTGGGCCCCGGATACGGCACCATCCAGGACGTGCTCAGCCCGCAGCGGGTGCTGCACCTGTCGCTGCTAGTCCTGCTCGTGATGCCGCTGGCGAAGATCCTCGGCACGTCACTGTCGATCAGCTCTGGTGGATCCGGTGGCGTCTTCGGCCCCGGCATGGTGGTCGGCGCAACCGCAGGAGCCGCGCTGTGGCGGCTGGCCGAAGCGGCCGGGGCGCACACGTTGGTGTCCGCGTCGCCCGCCCTGCTGGCGGCCGTCGGCATGGCCGCGTGCCTCGGCGCCGCCGCCCACTCACCGTTCGCGATCACCGTCATCGCGGCGGAAACATGCTCGAGCGGCTGGGTGCTGGCCGCCGCGTTGCTCGCGGTCCCCGTCGCCGTCAAGCTAATGGGCTCGGACACCCTCTACCGGGCGCAGCCGCTGAACCGGAAGGAACTCAGGGAGAGCAGGAAGGAACAGGCCGGACGGACCGCGGAACCGGTTCCCGCTCCGCAGACAGCCGCCTCAAACATCACGCTCGCGCAGGACGCGGAACTCCCCGGGAACGCGGCGATGCCTGACACACACGGCATCCCCTGAAGTCGAGGGGCCAGGTTCGGCGTAGCCCCAAGCGCGCTCTGCCGAACCTGCTCACGGTAGCCGCCGACGTGATATCGCGACATAATTGCGAATACACGTGAAACGCGCCCGGAGATCATGAGTTGAGCGAGCCCCCAGCCGAGGACAGCTCAGCCCTTGTTGACCTCACCGGCATGACATTGGAGCGGATCCGCCAGCTTTGCGACCTGGCCGCCGACCTCGACCCCGACGGCCTCGCGAATCGTCCCGTGCTCCGCAGGGCATTGCTCCGGGTCCGGCGGGAGGCGGCGCGGGGAGAGCAGACCTGCGCCGGATTCAACAATCACATTTTCTGAGCAATGCAGCGACCGAGACAAGTTCCGTTCCGGGAATTCGTGCTAAAGGTGGCGAGCAGGTGCAATCTGGCCTGCGACTACTGCTACGTATACACCGGGCCTGATCAGAGCTGGCGCTCCCAGCCGACCGCGATGAGCCCGCCGACCGTCGAAGCGACCGCCCGGCGAATCGGCGAGCACGCCCGGGCACACGGACTCAACAGAGTCCAGGTTGGCCTGCACGGCGGTGAACCATTGCTCGCCGGCCTGACGACCCTCGAGAACGTGATGACCTCCGTTCGTGCCGCGATGCCACGGGGAACCCGGGCGGACCTGACTGTGCAGACCAACGGAGTACTGCTAGATGAGAGATTTCTTAGGCTGTTCGCACGTCACCGGGTCCGCATCGGCATCAGCCTCGACGGCGGCCGCGAGGCGAACGACCGGCATCGCGTCCGCGCGGACGGGAGGTCTAGTTTTGCCGACGTGACGCGTGCCCTCTCGCTGTTGACCACGGAACAGTATCGTCCGCTGTTCGCAGGGATACTGTGCACGATCGATCTCGCGGACGACCCGCTCGACACGTACTGGGCACTGGCCAGGTACTGCCCGCCCACCCTGGATTTCCTTCTGCCGCACGCGAATTGGTCGCAGCCGCCGCCACGATCACCAGACTCAGGCGACGTACCGTACGCTGACTGGCTGATCCCGATCTTCGACAAGTGGTACATGGCGTCCACCTCGAAGACCCGTATCCGGCTGTTCGACGAGACGCTTCAGCTCATACTGGGCGGCAACTCCGCCACCGAGGCTATCGGAGGCGGCCCGACCGCCTTCGCGGTGGTGCAAACCGATGGCGAGATCGAAGCGGTGGACTCACTGAAGAGCGCCTATCACGGCGCCCCGTCGACGGGAACGTCCGTGCTCACCCACTCCTACGACGAGGCGCTCCAGCACCCCGTTTTCACGGGCCTGCAGTCCGGACGCGAAGCACTCTGCGCCACCTGCACGTCCTGCCCCGTCGTAGCCGTATGCGGGGGGGGTCAGTACGCGCACCGGTATCGTGCGGGACATGGTTTCGGCCACCCATCGGTCTACTGCGCGGACCTAAGTCGTCTAATCGGACACATCGCGGAACGCGTCTACGCTGATCTCCGTCGACCTGAAACCCGATCCAGATGATCGGATCCCATACCATCTCTCCCCGCGACTTCGCCCTACTCTCGGCCGGGGGGGGCGACCGCAGAACGATCGAGACGCTGCTCGCCAGCCAGTTCAGCAGGCGGATGTTGCTGCTTCAGGCCGTACGCGAATCGGCGCGGGCATCACTCGGGACCGTTACCTCCCTGGACACGGCGTACACCCTGCTCGCCGACGTCCAGCATGAACGTCCCGACGTTGTCCGCACCGTACTCACGCTGCCGTGCGTGGGCCTGTGGGCCGCCGCATGCCTTCGTGACGGCGGCGACCACACGCACCGCTACCTTTCCTGCCTAGCGGCTACCGCGGCACTCAGAGCTAACCGGGGCTTTGAGATCGAGGTTCCGGTCTGGGACGGCATGGTCTGCCTGCCCACCTTGGGGTCGGTATCGCTCAAGACGCCCGGCGCGCAAACGGCCCGCATCCAGTCACTCAGCAACGGCGATGCCGTAGTCGTCGCTGGAGAAGAGTCGATTCGGATCTCCCTCAGCGAGGGGATATCCGCTCCCGGATGGCGCCCAGTCCGGCAGCTGCGGGCCTGTGCACAGGGACTTGAGCTGAGGGTGTGGCTCGAGGACGCCGGTCCCTTTCGCGGCCCGGCAGGTTTGCTGCTGGCATCGCCGTTGAGCCAGGACCAGGTGAGCCGATGGGAGCACGTCCTTCACTCGGCTTGGCGGCTTCTTGTCCGCCGGCATCCGGAACATTGCGAGGCCATCTCGACCGGGGTGTGCGTACTCACGCCTATGACGTCCCTAAGTGAAGGAGCCAGCACCAGTGTGACCGCGGCGGATGCCTTCGGTGCCGTACTGCTCACTCCGCCGTCAGACGCCGAAGGCCTCGCGTTGACTTTGCTGCACGAATCGCAGCACGGAAAGCTCGCGGCGCTGCACCATCTCATACCGTTGCACGCGAACGACACGCGAGCTCGATGGTACGCGCGGTGGCGTGACGACCCTCGTCCGCTCAATGCTCTCCTGCATGGCGCGTACGCCCACCTCGGCGTGGCAGGGTTCTGGCATGAGGCCATGCGATCCGGAGGCGCATCAGTTCGATCCATGGCCGCCGAAGAACTCGTATATTGGTGCGATGCCGTAGATGAAGCGCTCGACCAGCTCTCATCGTCTGGGGCGCTAACCGACGCGGGCACGCGCTTCATCGCCGGGATGGCCGGCACGCTCGCGCAACTCGGCTCCGCACGAATTCCCGGCGCGCCGCGCCGCCGGGCGGGCGACCGCGGGATGTGCGACCGGATGACGTGGCGCATGCGCCACCTGCGCCCCGATCCCGCGGTGACCGAGAGGCACGCCCAGGCGTGGCTGAATAAGTCGAAGCCAGCGGTGACCCCTGAGATGACCGCTGTCACCCTATGCGCTGGAGAACGAGGACCGCTTGGGTCGACCAGGCTGCTGCGAGCGCGACGGGCGGCGCACGACGACCTGGGAAACGGCCCCAGCCCGACGACCGCCGACGTCGACTATGCGCAAGGCCGCCACGAGCAGGCCCTGGTGGGCTACAAAAGGGAGTTGACGCGCAATCCCGGCGACCCTGGCGGCTGGGCCGGGCTCGCACTCGCATTGCGCGACGGCGAAGCGCATAAGGCGGCGGCGTTTCTCGCGGACTATCCTGAGCTGGTTCGCGCGATAGCCCTGCGCGTCCGCGCACTCGGCAGTGGCTCTGCGGATCCGGTCGTACTCGCCCAGTGGATCGCGGATCTCGGCACCGAGCCTGCCGTGCGATAGCGTGTGTCTTGCCGCGTCAGGTTGCAGGAATCGGTGCGCGTGGAGGCGCTCATGTCGTCCGGAAGTCAGACCGATTCTCCAATTCTGATCAGCTATGCCGGACCGGACCTCATGTGGGCAGAGTGGATCAGCGAGCAGTTGCAGCGAGCCGGCTGCGTCGTCGATACTGTCGAGTGGTCCGGAGAGCCCGCCACTTATCTCGCCGAGACCCTGCGCCAGGCTGCCGATAGCTATCGTCACTGCATCGCGGTGCTGAGCAGCAATTACATCCGCACGGTCGTGCCGACGTCAGAGGCCGGTGATACTACTGCCGCGTGGGCTGCTGAGCATCCAGGCGTGCTGATACCCGTGCTCGTGCGCAGATGCGAGCTTCCGGCCCGGTTCTGGCAGCTTTCACCGGCCGACCTCCGCGAAGTCAGCGACGGCCGTACCGCTGCCAGGCGGCTGCTCAGCCGTGTGCTAGGCAGCCGAACCCCCGCACCGGACGCCATTTCCGAGCCGATGACCCGGTTCCCCGGACGCCGCCCGGCGATCTGGTCACCGGACGTGCCGACGCGGAATCCCTTCTTTACGGGCCGCGACGAGATGCTGCGGAACCTTCGGCGACGCCTGACCACGGACGTAACCGCACTGGTGCCGCATTCGCTCCAGGGGCTGGCTGGTATCGGCAAGACCCAGCTTGCGGTGGAATACGCATACCGCTTCGCCCCCGACTACGACGTGGTGTGGTGGATTCCCGCAGACAAGCAGGCGACGGCCAGGAAGGCGCTGGCGGATCTCGCGGTGCGGCTCGATCTAGGAGGGCCGCAGACGGAGATCGGTGAGCTGATCCGGGCCGCTAGGGACGCGCTACGGACAGGTCAGCCGTACCAGCGGTGGCTTCTCATCTTCGACAACGCGGGCAGTCCCGCCTCTATCCAGTCGCTCGTTCCGAGCGGTCCTGGGGATGTTCTCATCACGTCCCGCGATCAGACCTGGGATCGCCACACCGACGCGCTGAATGTCGATGTCTACAGCAGGGCGGAAAGCATCGAATTCCTGCGGCGCAGGTCATCTGGCTTGTCCGCGTCCGACGCTGACCGGCTTGCCGCGGAACTCGGCGATATGCCGCTGGCCCTCGAGCACGCCGCAGGCTGGCTGTCAGCCACCGGCATGGTTCTCGATGACTACCTCTCGCTGCTGAGTAAGCACACCTCCGAGGTGCTCAACACCGGACGCTTCCCGGATTACGAGGCTTCGGTGGCGGTGACCTGGACAATCTCGATGAACCAGCTCCGGGAAGTCAGCCCCGCGGCAATCCAGCTGCTCAACCTGTGCGCCTTCGTCGGGCCGGACCCGATCCCTATAGACCTGTTCGTCTCCGCCCCGGCGGGCGCCTTGCCCGCGGGGTTGCACGACGCTTTGAGATCAACTAGCCAGCGAGCCGAGATCCTTCAGGCCGTCCGGTCATATTCGCTCGCCAGGGTCAGCCAAGGATCTGCCCGTGTACCGACACTTCAGCAGCACCGGCTCGTCCAGGCGGTGGCGCGCGACCTGATTCCAGCGGATCAGCAAGCCGCCTACCGCGAGTTTGCGCACAAGCTCCTCGCCACGGCCAACCCGGGGGACCCCCTGGTCCCCGCCAACTGGCCGACGTACGAGGTGCTGCTACCGCACGTGCTTTCTTCCGGTGCCGCGACCGACTCGGATCCGGCGGTTCGAGCGCTCGTACTCGGCGAAGCGCGCACGCTACAACTGCGCGGGGAGTACCAGTCTTCGCTGGACCTTTCCATTACCGCGATCGATGCTTGGTCTGCCGTTCTGGATGAGGCTGACCATGACATGATCCTTGCGAGGCGGGAACGAGGTAACGCGTTGCGCGGCCTCTCCCGGTTCACCGAGGCACTCCAAGCCGACCAGGAAGTCTACGATCTAGTCCTCGAACGACACGGCCCGGACCATCCGGATACTCTCCTGTGTGTCGGCGGACTCGCGTCGGACAAACGCAGGAGCGGGAACTTCGCCGCGGCACGCGAGCTGGACCAGCACGCCGTGGACGTGCTGACTCGGGACAACGGCCCTGACGACCAGGAAACGCTGCGGCACGCGCACAACCTCGCGGTGGACCATCGGATGGTCGGCGAGTTCATGGCCGCGCTCGAAATCGACCGCCACGGCGCTGACGTCCTCGCCCGCATACTGGGCCCGGACGCCTTCTCGACTCTGTACGCGGTCAACAACGTGGCCCGCGACCTCCGCGAACTCGGGCGGTACTACGAGGCACTGTCGATGCAGGAACAGACGTTCACCCGGTATCGCGAGGTGTTCGGTCCCGACAGCCCGGACACCCTGCGCGCCACGAAAAACCTCGCGGTCTCCCGCCGCAAGGCAGGACGCTACCAGGAAGCCGCGGAACTCGCCGCGGACGTACTGGACCGCCACATCCGCAAGTACGGCAAACTGCACCCGGAGACGCTGGCAGCTACGACGAACTTCGCCAACGACCACCGGTGCCTGAGCCAGTACGCCGAGGGCCAAGGCTACGCCGAAATCGCGCTGCGTGGCTTCCGGAAAGTGCTCAGGGAGGATCACCCGTACACAGCGGGCGCCGCCGTCAACCTGGCGGCGCTGATGCGGTCCACGGGAGATACCGGGGGGGCGCGGGCGCTCAACGAGCAGGCGCATCAGCAGCTCCGTGCCGTGTTCGGGCCGGACCACCGGTACACGCTCAGCTGCGCAGTCAACCTGGCCAGCGACCTAGCCGAACTCGGCGACCTGGAAGCGGCCCGCGAGATCGGCGAGCGGTCGCTCGCAGCGCTGCGGGAGACGAGCGGAGAGGACCACCCCTATACCCTAAGCTGCGCGGTTAACCTGGCCCTGGACCTGCATACCCTCGGGGAACGGGAAGCCTTCCGCGAGCTGTTCACCGACACCATCGACCGCTACCACCGCACATTGGGCAACGCTCACCCCGAGGCCGCGGGGGCCGCCGCCCGGGAGCGGGCCGTCTGCGACTTCGAGCCAGCGCCTGTCTGACCTTTCGCGGCGGCCATGGACCGACCATGGCCATCACCGAAGCCCCCTCACCGCATTGGTCAAATCCACGCATGGCCATCACTGCCTTTATGAAGCTTGTCATGCGACTGGCGTTACAGCATTTGCGTACAGCTCAAATCACGTCCCCGCTTCACGTCCCCCGCTTCTTGCGCCTCTTCGCCCAGGGCGATCCGACCACGCAGACAACCTGACCGGGTTCATGATCGCGGACGCTGTCCGCTATATGTCGGTGCACAGCTGGACACAGCCGGACTCACATGGACACAGTGGGATGTCGTCAGGCCAACAATAACAGCCCGCGAGACCGGGAAATCCAGCTCACGGGCCATTTACACTGGTAGTGGCAGGTGTTTGTCGGCGGCGCCTGAATTCGAGCGTCGTTGACACGAGAATCAGCACGTGATCGAGACATTCGCGGCGTGGCGTGCCATGCATCGTTGCGCGAAGAGTTCGCGCGCGGCGAGCGACCGCGGTCCTGATCTCCCACGTCCCGTTCCCGGCGAAGACCTCGTCGAATGCGCTGTGAACTTGCTGTCCCGGTCGCGGAGCGCGGCTGGCTTTTTGTGCTTCTGCGCAGCCCCGCCGGGTAATCGCGTTGACCTTCCTGATGGCCAGCTAACCCGGCTCCGGAACACCCCAGCCGCCGACGCCGCCAGCCCGGCCGGGCA
>ODAK010003331.1_pt1 | contig 16708 bp, 12 predicted proteins | sample 1539591 | NCBI WGS metagenome assembly ODAK01 (sample SAMEA3539303, study PRJEB22396) | soil metagenome | biome: tundra; feature: field; material: soil | place: USA | collected 2010-05 | depth 0.15 m
CATCGCGAAGCACGGTGATGACGACGGACGCGGCGGAGACCGCCTCAACCACCGTGTCGACGGCCGTGACTCCGGTAGCCGGCTGTGCCGCCACGCGAGCTCTCTCGGCGGTGCGGTTCCACAGTCGAACCTCGTGCCCGGTTTCGCCGAGTCGCACTGCCATCGCCGCACCTAGGGCTCCGGCTCCGAGAACAGCGACGGTCACGGTATCAGACATGAACGCTCCTTCCTCGTGGTTGTGCGTGCTGGTCCCTCTTGGCGGTTGGAACCTTCACGGTTGAGTCATCTTTTCACGCTGTGATGGCGGCGCCCTTGATGGGCTGGTCGAGGGCGTGCTCGAATCCTCTGTAGTGGCGAGCGAAGCGGGGTGGTTGGCGGTCTCGTCGGGAAGCGTTGGGTCGAGTTCGGAACGCCGGGCCCCCCACTCCGGTTCGCGTGCTCAGGCCAGCAGGGCGGGATCGACTGGAACGACGTTATGGGCGCGACGAAGCTCCTCGAGCGGCGATTGCGCTGCCGCCCAGAAGTCCCAGGCGGGGTCGAACACGTCGACGCTGGTCGCCGCGCCGCGGTCCCACGCGGTCCAGAACTTCTGAGGTTCGAACGCGTCGCGCTCGACTTGGGCGATGTCGTTCATGGCGACGCCCAGGTGATAGGAGAACAGCGCGGGTAGCACCTCGGCTGACATGGGATGGTCAGGGTGCATAGCCCCGATGAACGTCGATACGAGCAGTTCGCCCTGCGGCGACGTTGCATAGCCGCTCAGAACGTGGGAGGTGTCGTGTCGCGTCGTGAAACCCTCAGCCAGACCGTTGGGATCACCTGGGAACGCGAATCGGTTGCTCTTGAAGTGCTCCCAGAACGCGTGTCCGAAGGTGCCGGGCCCGAGCTCACCCAGCGCCTCGTAGCGTTCCACCAACCCGGGATCTGCCCGTCCGTCGCGGTAAGGAAGAAAGGGAGCCACCAGATCAGCATCGAAGCCGTGCAGGTCGAGGCCCGGAAAGGTCTCGGCGTTCTTTCGCATCATGCACGCAGTGGCCGCGGCAATCTCCCCGGCGGTCGCCTCGGCGAGCACGAGCAGATACGACTCGTGGACGTTCAACGCGCTTGCATACTCCTGCACCAGGGCGATCTTGTCCTGGTCGATGCGGCCGTCGACCAACGACATCACCCCCAGCATGCGCACGGCCTGCATGCCGTCCTGCTCGTCACCGGACATGGCGCGCGCCAGGGCATCCGGCGGGCACGGCGCGAGGTCTGCCGGTACGCCGGCCGCCAAGCCGAGCACGATCCGGGCGGCCCCGTCGATCGTGCGGCTGTCGGCGTCGCTGACCCCTTCGGTGCCGTGGGCGAGGGCGACGTCAAGCATGGAGCCCAGGATCGCCCGCGCCTGGGCGTCAGTAACACGAATGATCACGTTCACCTCGGTGGGGAAGGCAGCAGCACGACCTTACCAAGAGCGATTGGCGCACGGCCGGCTTGCGGGCAGCATGCCGAGCTGCCGGATCGCTGAGGGGAGACGTGTGGTTGAATAGCGCGCGCCGTTCGGGCCGACCACACTGTGAAGGGACTCATGCATGCTCGCCGCCCAAGGGTCGATCCGCGGCCATTTTCGGACTAGATGACCGGCACGGATCGGCCTGAGCGCCTCGACACGCGCACGCGCATCGCCCTCGGCGCGATGTCGTTGGCCGTGTTCGTGATTGCCAACGACATCACTTCGTTGAGCGTCGCGCTGCCCAGGATCGAGCGAGACTTCGGCGTGGACGTCTCGACCGTCCAGTGGGTGATGAACGCCTACACGCTCGGGTTCGGCGTGCTGATCGTCACCGGCGGTCGCCTCAGCGACATACTCGGTCGTCGGCGCACCTTCTTCATGGGCGTGACCGTCTTTGCCCTCTGTTCGGCTGTCGCCGCGGTCGCGGGCAGTGCTGGCGTGCTGATCGCGGCTCGCGCCGCAATGGCGATCGGTGCCGCGCTAATCTGGCCATCAGTCGTCGGCTTGATCTTCGGGCTGGTGCCGCCCGCCCGCGCTGGTCTTGCCGGCGGCCTGCTGCTCGGTGTCTCTGGGATCGGGAACGCGCTCGGACCGATGGTCGGCGGGTTTCTCACCGACCGGCTCAGTTGGCGCTGGATTCTCGTCCTGAACCTTCCGATCGCGGCCGCGGCGATCACGCTGGTTGCCCTCTACATCGACCACGATGCGCCCGCGGAGACGAGGGAGCGGCTCGACTGGGCCGGGGTCACGACCCTCTCGGTCGGTCTCGTCACGCTGCTCGTCGCGCTCGACCAGGCATCGGACTGGGGGTGGGGCGACCCTCGCATAATCGGGCTGCTGATCATCAGCGTTGTGAGCCTCGTCGCGCTAGTGATCACGCAGCGGCGCGGAGGCCGAGACGCGCTCGTGCCCCGAGACGTGATCGGCACCCGGGCCTTCGCCTCCGCCTGCGTGACGATTGTGCTCGTCTCGGGAATCTGGTTCGCCGTCTTGCTCTACGCCCCGCAGTACATGGAGAAGATCCTCGGTTTCTCGGCGCTTCGTGCAGGCGTTGCCTTCCTGCCGATGTTGCTTACGTTCTCGGTGACTGCATTTACCGCCGGGTGGCTTTACAACCACATGGGCCCGCGCCTACCACTGCTGTGCGGCACCGCATGCATGCCGCTCGGCGCACTACTGTTGAGCCTCGTCGGCACCAGCTCCCCTTACCTGACGATGGTGCCGGGGCTGATCGTGGTCGGTATCGGCGTCGGACTCTTCTACTCGACCGTGACGAATGCGGCACTGACCGCGCTCGATCCGTCGCGCACGGGTCTCGGGAGCGGCCTGACATTCATGTTCCAGTTGGTAAGCGGAGCGCTCGGAGTTGCGATCGCCACGACCGTCTTCACAAGCGTGTCTCGCTCACACCCAGGAGCGCATGTGGGATTCGTCGCCGGTCTGCACGCCGGTCTGCGCCTAGAGGCCGCAATCGCCGTCTGCGGGCTCGCGACTGTCTGGTGGGTCGGGGGCTCGACAACTTCGACCGACGAGCTCGACTCGGCGGAGCAGCTACCGGGATAGATCCACACAGCCAGCTCACGCACTTCCTGGTCCGTCAAAGCGCGCCAGGCCGTCGTCCGGAAGCGTCTCCCAGCAAACCGCGGAGCTCACCCGCTGGCGATGCTGGAGAGTCGCGCCGCCTTGGGCGACTGATCAGCGAGGCGCACCGCCACCGCCTCCGCACCAACTACGGCCCAGGATCCGCAGTTGGTCCGCAGCAGTGCGGGTAGGCGAATCGGATGTGAACCGGATCGTCGGCGAGCAGCATTGAGCCATACTCGCCGCCCGCAGTTCGGGTGCGTCATCCCGATTGAGGGGACGTGTGTGAACGCGGACATGGTCAGAAGTCAGAACGAGCACTGATGAGAACGGATGACGGCCTGAGTCAGGCTTAGCCTGCATCTCGAGGCAGGACGGAGGAGGCAGGCGCCCGAACCACGTCGAGATTCCCGGAGCTATGCGGGATCGAAGGTGGAAGACCGCCAAGCGATCAGCGCTGGGTGAGGCTTCGCCGACGTCCTCCTCTCGGCTGTACGCTGATGATCGGTGATTCCGCTGCCGACATCTTGGCCGGTAAAGCCGCCGGCACGACGACATGCGAAGCTTTGTACGGCTCTGGCACGCAGCTGGAGATCAAGTGGTCTGGGCTGAACCTTGTGACTCGCTCGATCCAGAAGTTTCCCCAAGCCTAAAGAACACGATTGAGATCCACGAGAGGAACAGCAATCATGGTGCTCACAGATGACAGAACGTTCACCGGTTCCATTCTCGAGCGTTTCGCTGCAACGAACCCCGGTACGGAGATCTGGTGGGATTCGTCTCCGCTCGTATTCGAAACGTGGCGCTCGCAGATGCTGGACGCAGCAGCCCCCGACCGTCGCTGGGAACTGGCTGAGGAGTTACTCCGTCTTTGGGACCCAGAGCATCCTGCGGCGACGCTGTTCCGTGGCGTCACCACCAATCCGCCGCTATCGCTGGCAGCGATCCGCGACGCTCCGACCCGCTGGGCGGCTTGGATTGGTTCATACCATGCCGCTAATCCAAACGCGAGCGACGAGGACATATTCTGGGCCCTGTACAAGGAGATAGTCCGGCTTGGAGCCGCAGCCTTCAGGCCACTTCACGAGTCATCCGGTTACCGGTACGGCCACATATCCGCGCAGGTGGATCCCCGGTATGCATTCGACACCGACGCGATGCTTCGCCAAGCATACGAGCTTGCCGTAGTCAGCCCGAATGTCATGATCAAGATCCCTGGCACTCGCGAGGGAATGCCAGTCCTTCGTGAACTTACGCGGCGCGGCATCTCTACGAACTGCACGCTCGCGTACACCGTATCTCAATTCGTTGCTGCTGCGGAAGAGGTGCAGGCCGGTCTGGCGGAAGCACGCGCGAGTGACATCGATCTCACGGGCTGGAAGTCTGTCGTGACCGACATGAGCGCGAGATGGGAAAATGCGCCTGACTTCGCCACACAGGGTTTGGAGAGCGGAGTCGAGCTATCCGCCGAGGATCGACGATGGGCTGGCATAGCCATCTTCAAGCAGGCGCAGCGGATCTTCCGGCGTCGCGCGTATCCGAGCAAGATGCTGCTGTGTTCAGTGAGGATGGGTCCGGTCGTCGACGGAGTTGACCGCTGCTGGCATCTCGAGCACACGGCCGGCGCAGACGCTGTTTTCACGTTACCCCCAGCATTCCTCACGGAGTTCATTCAGCGGTGCGGTACGCCCAGTTTCGACTCACGCATTTGGGATCAGCTTCCCATCGACCTCATAGCTAGGTTGCGGAGAGTCCCGTATTTCAAACAAGGATACGACCTAGGCGGGATCCCCGTCGATGAGTTCAATGAGATCCCATCCCTGCAAAGCAACGAACGCGAGTTTTCAAGTGCCACCGAAGAGATGGTGACCTTCGTGCGCGACCAAGTTGCGCAGGCGTAGGTGCAGAGGCCCATCGGCGTCGATGGACGCGTAAGAGTCCGAACCATGGTCGGTCCGCGGTTCGTTCAGGAGAGCGACGTACTCGAGACGCTTGACACGCCACCGAGCCTCATGGATCTCTCGCCGCGAGCAGAATCCCGCCTACCACGATTGATCGCGTGGATCCTACGGACCGCTGAGCCTCGATTAACTCTGAAGGTCTGATGTCTTGCATCTTCATCACCGGTTCGACCGACGGCCTCGGTCTGATGGCAGCACGGCTCCTGATCGAGCAAGACCACGACGTGACGTTGCACGCACGCAACCGTGAGCGCTCCGGCGCTGCCCGTGTGGCTTTGCCGCAAGCGGAAGCAGTCGTGATCGGCGACCTATCCAGCGTGGCGAAGATCCGCGGGGTTGCCGAGCAGGCCAACGCAATCGGCCGCTACGACGCCGTGATCTACAACGCCGCGGTCGGCTACCGTGAACCCCGACGCATCGAAACCGTCGACGGTCTGTCGCACGTGTTCGCGATCAACGTGCTCGCGCCGTACCTCCTGACGGCACTGATGACGCCACCGGACCGGTTGGTTTACCTCAGCTCCGGAATGCACCGCGGCGCCAGCGCAGACCTTGCCGACCTGCAATGGGCCGATCGCCGGTGGAACGGTGCCCAGGCATACTCCGACAGCAAGCTGTTCGACGTCGTCCTGGCCTTTGCAGTCGCGCGCCGGCGGCCGGATGTGCTGTCCAACGCGCTCGAACCTGGTTGGGTCCCGACCAAGATGGGCGGCCCGGGCGCACCGGATGACCTCGCTCTCGCGCCGCGCACGCAAGTCTGGCTTGCAGTCAGCGAGGACCCCGAGGCGCTGGTCTCGGGCCGCTACTTCTACCACCAGCGGCCCCGGCAAACCCACCCTGCCGTGCACGACCACACAGTCCAAGACCAACTACTTGCCAGCTGCGCCGCATTGACCGGCACGCCGCTACGCTGACACCGGCCAACGGAGCAGGCGAATGCGGCAGCGTCCGCAACAGCATCCATGTCGGCGAGGTGGTCGCGACGTAGGCCGTGGCTTCGCCACCAGACGAGGACGACCGTGGGCCCGCGGTCCAGCAGCTGTCGCGCGGCGCCCGCTGCGGGTGCAGTCCGGAGCCAGCCTGGGCGCGAACGTGGACCCCGAGGGCGTCATCAGAGATGCAACCGAGGAAGCTCAAGGGCTGGCCGAGGCGTGCTAGGCCGCGAGCGGTTGAAGGGCCCTCCGCCGCAGTCTGCGCTTAGGTGCTGTGGACCGCTCGGGACGAGGTCGACGAGCGATTCGCCTGCGATGACGATCATCGGCTGCGTGAGGCGATCGGGGCGCGGCCAGCGCCGCGCCCCGCTGTCTTCTGCCTCAGACCGCCGTCAGCAACTGCTCTGGTAGACGTACTTGCTCATCGCTGCGAGGTTGCTCTTCGTGAGCACAGCCAGGCCGGTCAGAATTGATTGGGTCGGCTTACCGGTGAGCGCGTTGACGGCCTGTTCGACGCCGTCGACGCCCTCCTGGTAGGGCTCTTGCGCGATCAGCGCCTCGACGACGCCCGACTTGAGGTCCGTGACCTGCGTCGGATCCGCGTCGTAGCCGACGATCTTGACCTTGCTTGCCGCGCCCGCGGTCTTGAGCCCGGTGTCCACCCCTTGGGCGACGAGCACGTTGGTCGCGAACACGCCGGCCAGATCCGAATGCGCCGCGAACAGCGCCGTGATCGCCTGTGCCGCCTTGCTGGGGTTGTCCCCGACGTACTGCGTGGCCAGCGGCTTGATGTTCGGGAACTTCTTGATCTCCTGAAGGAACCCCTGGATGCGCTGCTCGGTGGTAGACACTCCCGGCTGCTCGTTCATCACCACGACGGAGCCCTTGCTGCCGATCAGCTTGGCGAGCTCGTCCGCAGCCTTGGCTCCGCCTTGGAGGTTGTCGGATGAGATCGACGCGACCGCGATCGACTTGTTGCTGACCGTCGTGTCGACCTGGACCACCTTGATGCCCGCGCTCTTCATCTGCTGCATCGGGGCGATCAGCGCCTGCGTGTCAGTGGGAGCGATCAGGACCGCGCCGGGATGCTGCGCGGTAATCGCGTTGACAATTGGGATCTGCTCCGGGGCAGCGAAGTCAGCCGGTCCTTGAACGTTGATCGAGTAGCCCAGCTTGGTGGCTTCGGCCTTGGCCCCGCAGCCCATCGTCACGTAAAAGTTGTCGGCCTTGGTCCCCTGGATCAGGGCCAGTGACTTGCTACCTGAGCTTGAGCTGGAGCTGGAGCTGGAGCTCTTGGCGGAGCTGGAGCTGGAGCTGGAGCTCGAACTCGAGCCGCAGCCGGCAATCGCTACCGCGCTGAGTGCCAGCAGCAGTGCGGCGGTCGGAGTTCTTCGACGCATTACTTCTCCTTGTCTGTGGGCGCCGCCAGTGGCGGCGTCTTTGGATTGACTGAGGGTCAACTTCTGGACCTCACGCGCCGGCGGAGCTGATCGAAATACACGGCGATGATCAGAATCGCTCCGATCACGACCTGCTGCCAGAACGATTGGACGTTGACGATCACCAGACCGCTCGCCAGCACGACGGGGATGAACACGCCCACAACCGTGCCGAACATCGTGCCGCTGCCCCCGAACAGGCTGGTGCCGCCGATCACGACCGCGGAGATCGCCGTGAGGTTGTCCGTGACGTGTCCGGAGATCGTCGTCGTCGTGAAGTACGCGAGACTGAGGATTCCTCCCAGCCCTGACAGCAGGCCCGCGAGCGAGTACACCTTGATCAGGTGCCAGTTCACGTTGATCCCGGCCCGCCGCGCGGCCTCGGCGTTAGAGCCGATCGCGTACGTGTAGCGGCCGAAGCGCGTGAGGTGCAGAATCAGCCCGAACACAATCGTGACCACCGCGGCGATCACCACGAGCCAAGGCAACGGTCCGATCTGCCCGCTCCCGATCGTGGTGCCGAGCCTTGATGGGATGCCTGAGACGTCGACGCCGCCGGTGATCACGTCGGCGAGACCGAGCGCCATTCCGAAGCTGCCGAGGGTGACGATCAATGGCGGAATGCCAAGCAGCGCGATCAAGGTTCCGTTGAACGCCCCCCAGGCGACCCCCACGACGAGGCCCACGGCGAGCCCGGCGATGATCGGACCCCATCCGGCCGTCGCGGCGTGCGACCCGCCGAGCGAGATCATGACCTTGGCTGCGAGGACGCCGGAGATGACCAGCACCGAGCCGACCGACAGGTCGATGCCCGCCGTGATGATCACATAAGTCATCCCGACCGAGAGCATCAGCGCCACTGACGCGTTGATGAAGATCGTCTTGATGTCGAAGCTCGACAGGAACTGGCTTGGTCTAAGGACGCCGAAGACAGCGACGATCACGAGCAGGGCGAGGAAGATCCAAACCGGACTCGTCGATGAGAACAACCCCGCCCTGAGGCGGCGCAGGCTGCCACGCAGCTCGGCTTGCCAGTTCGCCGTCGCGGTCGAGGCGGCCGCTTGCGGCTGCTCGGGTTGCGTGTCCCGCAAAGGGCTCACCCTTCCTCCTCGTTTGCCAACGCGCCGGTCATCGCGCCGACGAGAGCCTCGAGGGTCGCGTCGCGACGCGCGAACATCGCGACGCGTCGTCCGAGCCGAAGCACCTCGATGCGGTCGGCGACCTCGAGCACCTCGGTCATGTTGTGGCTGATGAGGATCACACCCAATCCGCGCTCGCGCACGCGACGGATGACGTCGAGCACGCGAGCGGTCTGAACCACTCCCAGGGCCGCCGTGGGCTCGTCCATGATGATGACCTTGCTCGCCCACGAGGCGGCTCGCGCGACCGCGACCCCCTGCCGCTGTCCGCCCGACAGGTAGGCCACGGCAGCGCCTGCATCCTCGATCGCCACGCCCAGATCCACGAATACCTTGACTGCCGCTTCATGCATCGCGCGCTTGTCGAGCACTCCCAGTCTCCCGAGCAGCCCCGGCCGCGTCACCTCCCGCCCCAGGAAGATGTTCGATGCGCCGTCCAAGTCCGGCGCGAGCGACAGATCCTGGTAGACAGTCTCGATTCCCAAGCGCTGCGCCGCCGAAGGCGACGGGATGTCAACCGGTCGGCCCTCGAACAGGATCTCGCCGCCGTCAGGTCGCGCGACCCCGGAGAGCACCTTGATCAGAGTGCTCTTGCCGGCGCCGTTGTCGCCGATCAACGCGACGACCTCTGCTGGATAGGCGCTGAAGTTCGCGCTACGGAGAGCCTCAACGTGGCCATAGGTCTTGACGATTTCACGGGCCTCGAGGATCGGCCGGCGCGACTGCACCACAGCGGCGCGAGTGACCTGATTCTGCGCAACCTCAGGCACCGCGCAACTCCGAAGGCTGGACGGTCCTGTTCACCATTGCCCAACCCCCGCGTCGACGGCCGGTGGAAGGCAGCGAATGACCGTCGCGGACCCCTCTAGGGCCGTGGTCCCGGCGGCGTGCGGGACCAGCGCCGTCTCACCGCTTGTCACCGAGTGGCCGTCTGAAACCAACAGCTCCTGCGGCATCGCCTCGTTGACGTCCATCGCCAACCGTCCATCGGCCAGCCGGCTCAGACCCTCGTAATCGTCACCGAACGTCGTCGTTGTCGACCCCACCCAGTCTTCGGATCCGCCGCCACGCTTGCCGCGACGGCAGCGCAGCCGGTCGATCCTCGCGCCGCCGGCGTAAAAACGCTCCAACTGATTTGGCGGCAAGAGCATCGAGCGCACGGCCGTCGGCCGGTCGGTCTCAGCAGCAGCTGCGGCCGAGCGCGCTTCTGCGCCTTCAGACACCCGACCTTCCCTCTCCTTCTGGTCGACGCACGCTGTCTCCTCGGTCAACGCAGCGGACCGTAATGACAACGTTGTCGTTTGTCAAGGATCACCGTCGACAACGTTGTCAATCTTGCGAGCTACGCCAGTATGCTCCGAGCAGGCGCGAGACCATGAGCGGGAGGACAAGCAACCAAGGACGGACCGCACGGGCCACCATGGTAGACGTGGCACGCGACGCCGGCGTGAGCCTAAAGACGGTCTCTCGGGTCATCAACGGCGAGCCGGGAGTCAAGCCGACGACGATTGAGAAGGTACTGAGAGCCTCGGCCGAATTGCGCTACGAGCGAAACGACCTAGCGGCGAGCCTCCGCCACGGTGCCAGGTCGTTCACGCTGGGGCTGGTGATCGAGGACGTGGCGAACCCGTTCTATTCAGCGATTGCGCAGGCCGTCGAAGAGAGCGCACGCGAGCGATCGAGCCTCTTGATCACGGCGTCCGCTCGGGAAGATCCGGGCCGCGAACGCGAGCTCGTCACCGCGCTTCTGCGCCGCCGTGTCGACGCGCTCCTCCTGGTCCCGGCCGGGCGCGATCATCGTTACATCTCCGATTCCGGCTTCGACACCAAAACCGTGTTCCTCGACCGGCCGCCCGCAAAGGCAAAAGGCGACACCGTTCTGATCGAGAACGCCGCCAGCGCCATGCGAGCAGTCGAGCACCTACTCGCGCACGGACACACCCGCATCGCGTTCGTCGGCGACGATCTGCGTCTCTACACGGCGCGCCAGAGGCTCGCGGGCTACAGGCGTGCGCTCGATGCGGCGCACGTCGAGGCGGATGCGGATCTCGTCTGCGTCGGAAACAGCACCTCAGACGCCGCCACGCAGGCAGTATCCAGACTGCTTACGCTCCCCCGAGACGAGCGCCCCACTGCGATTTTCACGGGAAACAACCGCTGCACAGTCGGCGCACTCCACGCACTTGGCCCAATGCGAAAACGTATTGCCCTGGTCGGTTTCGACGATGTCGAGCTGGGCGAGCTGTTCGGGCTGACCGTGGTACGAACAGACCCGTATAGTATCGGGCAGATAGCCGCCGAGCTTGCCTTCGCTCGCATCGACGGCGACGACCGCAAGCCACAACGCAAAGTGGTCCCCGCCGAGCTCGTCATGCGGGGGTCAGGCGAGATCCCCGCATAAGCAAGTCGATTCGCCTGACAAGGCGATGAAGGCGTGCGTGCGTCCATGCAACCGGCGCTGACACTAATCGCCGACTCAGACTGGCGCTCCGTACGGTGACTCGGTCAGCCATCTGGTGAGCTCCTCGGCTGAGCACGGGCGGCCGAAGAAGTATCCCTGGGCGGCATCGCACTCCTGTTCGGCGAGCATCTTGAGGACGTTCTCGTCCTCGACTCCTTCGGCGACGACGGTCAGACTGAGGTTGTGGGCGAGATGGATGGTCGAGCGCACGATGACCTCGTCGTCGCTGGTGGTGGCAAGCCTCGTGACAAAGGACCGGTCGATCTTGATCTCGTCAACCGGTAGACGCTGGAGATAGGCCAATGACGAGTATCCGGTGCCGAAGTCGTCGATCGCCAGCCTCTCTCCCATGTCGTGGAGCCGAGTCAGGATGTCGGGCGCGGCAGCTTCGGTCAGTGCGCCTTCGGTGAACTCGAGGATCAGCTGGTCGGGCGCTGTGTCCCAGGTCTCGGTCAGCTCCGCGATGGTGTCGGGGAGCTCGCTGCCCGGACTCAGGCTGCGGGCCGAGATGTTGACGGCCATCGTGAGATCGATGCCTTGCTCGCGCCAGATCCGCTGCTGCTGTAGAGCCGCGTTGAGTATCCATCTCGTTACAGGCACGATCAACTGGGTGCGCTCCACCTCAGCCATGAAGCTGTCGGGGCTCAGCAGACCGTGCACCGGGTGGCGCCAGCGGACCAGGGCCTCGACTCCGGAGATCTTCCCGGTCCCCAGGTTGATCTTAGGCTGGTAGTGAAGGACCAGCTCGTCACGGTCGATGCAGTCGCGCAGGTCGACCAGCAGCCCGAGTTGATGGGCTGTCTGCTTTTCCTGGAGCGAGTCAAAGACGGCGTGACCGCTGCCAGATCGTTTGGCGACGTACATCGCCGCGTCGGCGCAGCGGAGCAGCTCGGCAGTGGTTGTACCGTGGTCGGGAAACAGAGCGATGCCAATGCTCGCCGACACGTGAACAACCTCGTCCTCGAGCACGAATCCCGGCTTGCATGTCTGCTCGATCTTCCAGGCCAACGCCGCCGCCCCAGCCAGGTCGGTCGCGCCCCCGGGCAGGATCGCGAACTCGTCTCCGCCGAGCCGGGCGATCGTGTCTGTCTCCCGCAGCGCGGCGACGAGACGCTCGCCAATCTGCTTGAGCAGGTCGTCGCCCTGATCATGTCCGAGCGTGTCGTTGATCTGCTTGAACCCGTTCAGATCAATCACCAGCACGGCACGTGGCTCCCCTTTGCGGTTGGCCGACGCGAGCGCCTGAAGCACGTGTTCCCCGAACAACGCGCGATTTGCCAGGCCCGTAAGCCCGTCGTGCAGCGCCTGGTGCTCGAGCCCCTCGGTGTAGGCTTTACGCTCGGAGACGTCACGCACGAAGGCAAGCGTGAGCTTTCGATCGCCGAGCTTCAGCTCGCCGTGCTCCACCTCCATTGCAAACGTGGAGCCATCCTGGCGACAGCCGAGCGTTTCAGTCGTCTCCGCTTGCGTGCCCGTTTCCGTCAGTAGACCCCGCGAAGTCGTGACCAGCTCACAGAACTCAGCTCGGTGTGCCGGCGCGATCACGAACGCCAGGGGCTGTCCGATCGCCTCGTCCTCGCGGTAGCCGAACAGCGCTTGCGCCGATCGGTTGAAGGATTCGATCACGCCCGTCTCGCCGGTGGTCAGGATTCCATCCGCAACGTTGTCGAGCACCGCTTGCGTGCTCGCCTCACTGTCTCGTAATGCTGCGTTGAGCGTGATGATCGATTCCAGCGAGCGCTGCAACTCTCGGGACTGTAGGTGCAACTCCTGGGACTGTAGGAACAAGTCGACGAACACCGAAACCTTGGCCCGCAGCACATCGGGCACGATCGGCGTAAAGATGAAGTCGACCGCGCCACTGGCATACGCGGCAAGCATCTCATGATCCTCACGCGCATGGGCAGTGACGAACATGATCGGCGTGCGGCTCGTCTGTTTCCGCTGCCGGATGAGTCCCGCCGTCTCATAGCCGTCCATCGTCGACATGCGGACGTCCATCAGGATCAATGCGAACGACTGGCGCAAAACGGCGCGTAGCGCGGCGCGTCCCGAGTCGGCCTCGACGACGACGAGACCTAGCGGGGCGAGCATCGCACGCGTCGCGATTCGCTGACCGTAGCGATCGTTGACGACCAGAACGGCCGGTGGCGGTCGCTCCACGCCCGCAGCGTCGACGGGGCCGCTGTCGGCCATCAGCGAAGCCCGTCCGAGACCGAACCCACGGGCTCGCGATCCGTTACAGACTCGCCGAGGTCGAGGAGGAAAGCAGGACCATTCCCGATCGGCCCGGAGACGTACGCGGAGGCGCCAGCCTCGATGCAACGCTCACGCTCCCCGGTCCCCGTTCTTGCCGTCAGCGCGACGACCGCCGGAGGCCCGGCCCAAGGCAGCCTGCGCATCGCGCGCACTGTATCGTAACCATCCATCATCGGCATCACGATGTCGACGAGCACGATGTCGATGTCCGGATTCGCGAAGGTATTGCCGTAGTCGTCGTCGACCACTAGTAGATTCTCTTGCCCGCCAGCTCGGCTCCCGCCGGGCGCTCAGGCAGAAATGACGGCCGGGCGGCGCGAGCCCGGGGAGAAAGATGCGCTGCTGCAAGTCCGCCGCGATGCCGATTCCGGTATCGCTGACGCTGAACGCAGTCACGCCCGGTGCGAGCTCCACCAAGAACGACAGACCCGGCTTGCGCTTTACCTCGAAAGGCTCGGTAGGTTCGTGATTGAACATCGGGGAGCATCTGGTCATCGGCACGAACGAGCGCACACTTGAGCCGGAGTGCTCGCCATCGCGCCCCCTCAGCGCGCGAGGCCTCGGCCGCTATCCGTGGGTAGCGCGTCCGCAGACGTATTCTCGCAACCGACGTGGGGACCATCGGCAACTGGGCGTCGTTTCGGCGGGCTGCTTGACAAATCTCTGACCGGCGGACTCTCCTCAAGGGGCTGGCTGACGTGGTCGATGAGTGTGGGATGGGTGTTATTGATGCGTCGGAGCGTTGGGCGATTCTCGGCGAGGGTCTGTGGTCGCTGCTGGATGAAGCGGTTGGAGCGTTCGTTCTGCTCGAGGCCGGTGGCCGGATCGTCGACTGGAATCGAGCCGCTGAGGCGATGTTCGGCTGGACTCGCGAGGAGGCCGTCGGGGCCGGGGCAAGGGAGTTGCTGATCGCGCAGGATCTACGGGCCGAGTTCCGGACCGTGTTTGAACGGCTTGTAGCGAGCGAGGGTGCACGGCCCAGCCGGCAGCAGGTCGAGCTGCGGGCGCTGCATCGCAGTGGGCGGGAGGTGCCGATCGAGCTGGTGCTGTCGGTCGTCGATGCTGGGGACCTGCGGTTGTTTGCGGCGTTTCTGTATGACATCTCTGAGCGCAAGGAAGCGCAGGTGCGGCAAAGGCGCTTGGAGGCTCGTGTGGCATCGATCGCGCGTGACGTGACTGGGCACAACCGAACCGCGGCGGGGCTGGCGCTGGCGAACTCGCGCTTTGCCGGCGCGTTCCAGGCAGCCTCTATCGGTATGGCGCTCACCGCGACCGACGGGCGCTTCCTTGAGGTCAACCCGGCCTTGTGCCGGCTTCTGGCTCGTGATGCTGAAGCGCTGCTGGCGAGCTCGTTTCAGGAGCTGACCCACCCCGACGACCTGGCCGCCAGCCTCGAGCAGCTTCAGCGGGCGCTGTCGGGGAAGATCGAGACATTCCAGCAGTCAAAGCGCTACCTGCTTCCGGACGGCGGAATCATGTGGGCGCTCTTGACGCTTACGATCGTGCGCGATCCCGACGGCGTGCCGCTGCATTTCGTCGCGCAGATCCAGGACATCACCGCTCGCAAAACGGCGGAGGGGGAACTGCGGCGCTATGCCACCCAGCTCGAGTCGCTCTCAGAGCAGGACCCGCTCACCGGATTGAGCAACCGTCATGCGTTCGAGGCTGCGCTCGCAGCGGAGTTGTGTGTGCTCGGGGCGGGCGGCAGCCCTTGTAGCGTGCTGCTGGCCAGCGTCCAGGACGGCGACTCGGCGGTCATCGCCGCCGCCGAGTCCCTGCAACGCGCGAGCCGCGACACCGATTTCGTCGCTCACCTAGGCACGGGCGAGCTCGCAGTGCTGCTCCCTGGCATCGATACAAGAGCAGCGGCGGCGATCGCACAGCGAGCTCGCGATGCGCTCGACTCACATGTCGGCCTCCGCTTCTCGCATGCCACCGCTTCCCGCGGCGACAGCGTTCAACGCCTGATGGCCAACGCGCGTGAAGGACTTAGCAGTCCGGAGGTAGCGTCAACCACCCGACCGTCTGCTCACATTCCCCCCGGTATCGGGCGGCTGTTGGAGCTCGCGCGCCGGCAGCTCGGGATGCCGGTCTCGTTCCTCACCCACCTCGAAGCGGATGATTATGTCTTTGCACGCTTCGCCGGCGAGCACGAGCGCTTCGGCATCGCGGAGGGCGACACACTGCGGTTGGCTGACACGCACTGCCAGCGGATGCTCGACGGGCGCATCGACTCCACGGTGGCAGACCTCGCGGCCGAGGCCGAGACGCGAGACCTCGACATCACCAAGAGCCTGGGACTGCGTGCGTACGCGGGAGTTCCCGTCCGCCTGCGTTCCGGCGAAATCTACGGCACGTTGTGCACCGTCGACACCCAGCCACACCCCGAACTTAGCGACCGTCATACCGAACTGCTGCATTTTCTCAGCGAGCTCGCCGCCGAACTGATCGAAGACGAAGCCGAGCAGCGGGCAGCCCGACGCGCTGAGGCCGGCGCCACCGGCGTGCGCACGCTGCTCGCTGCGCTGGAGGCACGCGACTTCTACACCGGCGAGCACTCAAAGCAGGTGGTCGCACTCGCGTCAGCCGTCGCCCGCAGCCTCGGATTAGACGAAAACGCCACGCGCGACGTCGAACAGATCGCGCTATTGCATGACATCGGCAAAGTCGGCATCCCCGACGCGATCCTGCAAAAGCAAGGACCGCTCGACGACCAGGAATGGCAGCTGATGCGCCAGCATCCGATCGTCGGAGAACGCATCATCGCCGGCACCCCCGGCCTCTCGCACCTCGCGCCAGCGATGCGCGCAGAACACGAGCGTTGGGACGGCAGCGGCTACCCCGACGGTCTCGCCGGTGAACAGATCCCACTCGCCAGCCGCGTCACCCTGGCGTGCGACGCCCTGCACGCGATGACCAGCGACCGGCCCTACCGGTCCGCGATGACCCTCCAACGCGCCCGCCAAGAACTTCGAGCCAGCGCCGGCAGCCAATTCGACCCGCACGTAATCAAAGCGCTACTCGCCGAGATCGAGAGCCCGGCAGCACTCGCCGCCAGCGTCCGCAGCACCACGACCCACGCACGCTAACCGCGCGGCCTGCTGCCGCCAATCGGCCAACGAAACCGCAGATCGCTGAGACCCTCTCCATCTCCCCGCACACCGTGCAGCAACACCTCAGGAACTTGTTTGAGAAGACCGGCGTGCGCAGCTCAGGGCAGCAGCACGATCTTGCCGTGGCTGTGGCGTCCGGCCAACTCGCGGTAGGCGTCGCGAACCTGGTCCAGCGCGAAGGTGCGCGCGACCGGTATCTCGATGCTTCCGTCGGCCACCAGTCCCGCGACCTCCGCGAGCAGCGGCGCGCTGGCGATCGCGTGGGTGCCCTGCCCGTGGACGCCGAGTCGCTCCACCGCCTCGTAGTCGATGATCGTGTTGATCCGCT
>ODAK010003336.1_pt1 | contig 16702 bp, 15 predicted proteins | sample 1539591 | NCBI WGS metagenome assembly ODAK01 (sample SAMEA3539303, study PRJEB22396) | soil metagenome | biome: tundra; feature: field; material: soil | place: USA | collected 2010-05 | depth 0.15 m
CTTCCGATCTGTGGCGTCGATCACGAAGGGGCAGCAACATACCGGGATGAGCATGCCTTCAGGCGCAGCGAAGCCATCCGGAACGCCGGAAGTGACAGGGAAAATCATTCAGGGAATGGGCAGTTGGCATCACCCCATAACCACGAAAAATCCGGAAGCGCAGGCGTTTTTCGATCAGGGCCTGACGCTCGTTTACGCGTTCAACTTTGACGAAGCGGTGCGTTCGTTTAAGAAAGCTTCGCAACTAGACCCGTTGGCAGCGATGCCGTACTGGGGTGTGGCGCTGGCGTTGGGCCCGAGCTACAACGGCGGCACAAATGTTTATGGTCCCTACGAAAAGGCTGGCTACGAAGCTCTGCTGCAGGCGAAGAAACTGGCGGCGGTGGGTCCCGAGAATGAGCGCGATTACATCGATTCACTTTTGAGATTATTTTCCGGCGAAGAAAATGCTGATACTGCAAAGCTCGCTCGCAATTACATTCCGGCGGCGCGGGAATTACGCATTAAGTATCCGGATGATCCAGACGCGGCTACACTTTATGGCGCGATCCTGATGGATCTGCACTCGCGAAAACTGTGGACCAGCGACGGTCTGCCGAGCGATGACACGATGGAGATAATCGCAGTGTTTGAAGATGTCTTGCGGCGGTGGCCGAACCATCCGGGCGCAAATCATCTTTATATTCACACCATGGAAGCGTCTCCGTATCCGGAACGCGCGCTGCCGAGTGCGCGGCGATTGGAATCACTAGTGCCCGCGGCAGGGCATCTTGTTCATATGCCGGCTCACATCTACATGCGTACCGGGGATTATTCGGCGGCCGTGAAAAGCAACGCGGATGCAATTGCAACAGACCGAGTTTATCTGCACGACCTGGGCACGCGAAACTTGGGATATCAGTTTGCTTATGCGGAACACAATTATTCATTTTTGATCGCTGCCGCAGGAATGGCTGGCGAATATGACGCGGCGATAAACGCTGCGAAAGAACTTGCCGCCGAAGCAGCGCCGCTGATCGAGAATGTTCCCACCGTTGAAGCGTACATGGTGAACCCAATATTGGTTCCAGCGAGATTTGCGCGATGGGACGACGTGTTGGCGCTTCCCGCGCCGCCCGAAAAACTAAAAGGGCTCACATTTTTCTGGCATTACGCAAGGGGTTGCGCGTTTGCAACAAAAAAACAGACGCAACAAGCTGAAACCGAACGTACCGCGATGGAAAAAATCTACAAAGAGCTTCCGGCTGGGCGCGCATTCGGCATGCTGCCAAACGACTGGAGCACCATGCACGACATGGCGGCAAACGCGCTGAACGGGCGAATCGCGGCGGCACGAGGGGATTACGTTTCGGCTATGGAACGATGGCGCGCAGCAATCACCGTGGAAGACGGCATGGTTTACCACGAGCCGCCAGACTGGTATTACCCGATGCGAGAATCGCTGGGCGCTATTTTGCTACGCGCCGGGCAGCCGGCAGAAGCGGAGAAAGTTTTTCGCGATGATTTGGCCCGCAATCCACGTAGCCCGCGATCACTTTTCGGATTGTGGAAAGCCTTGGAAGCCGAACAAAAACCAGCCGACGCGGACTGGGCGCGGCGATCGTTTGAAGCGGCGTGGCGCGGCGCCGCGAATCAACTGCGTATTGAAGATTTCTAAGTATGCTGGTGGATTTTACTACAGGACAAATCATTCAAAAAACGCGGGCGTCTATTTATCGGTCTTTTTCTTATCAAGTTTAAGGGTGACAACAATATCTTTTCGCGAATCGAAACTTGAAATGGTTCGCGCCGCGGAAGTCAATCCGTTTAGCTCGGCGTGGATTTCGTAGTCCACATTCGGATCCAACCCGCTGAAAGTGTACTGGCCCTGGTCATCGCTAATATAGGTGCGAATCACCTGCGTTTTTTTATTTTGAAGATATACGACCCCGCCGGAAACTATATTGTCCTGCTTATCGAGCACTCCCCCGTGAACAGTACGCACCTGTGAATCCTTCTGCCGGGCGGCAAGCGGCAGTACGATTGCCAGTGCAAACAATAAAATGAAAAATGTGCGTACGATTCTCATGGTTTCCTGGGCGTTGCCGGAGTCAGATTGAATACAACGTCTAATTTCTGCGCAATTTCCGAAGTCACTTTTTTCGTTTGCGGCTCATACCCCTTGGCCTTCACTTCGATTTCGTAATCGCCTTGAACTGAAACGCGCACCGCGAATTCTCCGCGCGAATCCGCATAGCCTTCCCAATGCGGCTTTTTCTTGCCGGCAGCGTGCGCAACGTACGCAGCATCCGGCAGACGCACACCTTTCTGGGTGAAAACCGTTACGTATAAAATGCAATCGTCCGGAGTAGGCTTCTTCTGCGATTCTGGAGCGCTCGTCGAAATTCCCGCCATGCTCGCATGCCCAGCGATTGTCCCAGTGCAGACCAAACAAACAAGCAGAGCGGTAGTCCATAGAGTGAGATGACGAAACGATCCCGCTGGATGTACGACCGGATGATGCAAGTTACGCAGTTTCTTCCTCGTCATCACCTTCAATTTCGTCATCGTCGTCATCATCATCGTCATCGTCATCATCCGCGTCGTCTTCTTCCTCGTCATCTTCATCATCGTCTTCAGAGATGATATTGAGGTGCACGGGATGCGTCTGCACGATTTCTAATTCCGCTTCACACTCGACGCAAGTTACAATTTCGCCTTCTTCCACTTCATCTTCGTCGAGATCGATTTCTACGCCGCACTTTGGACAATGAACCACGGCCAACGGCCTCCTTGATTAACAGTGACCCCACTAGTTGGCCGTATTATATACCGGAGGCGCAAGCAACAAAAAACGGGTGGCACGCAATTCGCCAAGTTCCCGAAAGGGTACGATGGCGTGCAATTTCGGAGAGCCATGACGACTAGGCGCGAATATCCGGATCTTCCAATGGTAGGCGTAGGCGGTGTCGTGATAAAGGACGGACGAGCATTGTTGATTCGCCGCGGCAGTGAGCCGCTGAAGGGTGAATGGTCCATACCGGGCGGCATGCTGGAAATCGGCGAAACGCTGGTGGAAGGCGTTGAACGTGAGTTGTTGGAAGAGACCGGATTAACAGTGCGCGTGATTGAACTCATCGAAGTATTCGAGCGAATCTCACACGCTGAAATTCCAGACGATATCTCAAGAACGAATAAAGGCCCGCTCTATCATTTTGTGATTATTGATTATCTTTGCGAAGTTGTGAGCGGAGAAGCGGTTGCGGGTGGAGATGTTACGGATTTAGCGTTCGCGACAGAAGAAGATCTTCCCCGATTCAAGTTAACACCCGCGGCTAGCCGAATCCTCAAAAGAGCGTTTGTGATGGCCGCAGCCCGAAATAGCATGGGTCGAGATCCGTCGACATGATCTGGCCTTGAAGATACTATTCTAGTGTCTTGCCGAGTTGTTTTTCAGGATTTCAATGTTTCCATTGTTGTTCGTCAATTGTAGCTGGCAACCGCCGCCATTTATTTTCGCGTTCAGGGAATCGCCGCTGATCATTCCTGTCGTTGTGAGTGGCAGTTCACTCGTGACTCTGCCTAACGACGTGTGGGCGGAGACGTCATACTTGGACGACTCGTCCAAATAGACGCGCAAAGGACTCATTGAAGTTCGCAAAGTAATCGCATTACAACTGCCCGAAGCGTTTTTCGCGGAAGAGGTGGAAACTTCGACCGTTCCGTTTTGATCTTCCACGTCCACGCTGCCGTAGATTTCATCCAGCCTGACAGATCCAAACGATGTTCTTACATTGGCCGGGCCGTGAACGTTTTGGGCTTTCACGCTTCCGTTTGAACTTTCCACTGTTATGCGCCCGCCAATGTCGTCGGCTTTTACCACGCCGAAACTGGTCTTCACGTACGCTTCCTCTTTGACGCCTGAAAGCGAGACGCTGGCGTTGCCCGTGACGACATGGGCACCGCCGCGGACATCAACCGCGCTGACGCTTCCCATGCTGGTCCGCACGTCAATCGATCCTTGAATATCGGAGAGATGAATTGCCGCATTGCTGCTGGCAATTGTGGCGTCACCGTGAATACCCGACGCTTCGATAGAGGCGAACGTAGTTCTAAGGTTCGCAGGACCGCGAATATCTCGAGCGATAATTTTGGCGTTTTGATCGACAACTTCAAGAGCGCCCCCGACGTCGTGGACATCCACCGTGCCGAAACTGGTGTGAATTGTGGCTGCGCCGCCGACCGCGCTGCCAGTGATAGAGCCATTTTGCGATTTGCAGATCATTCTCTGTTTGATGTTCAGGAATGTAATCTTTGCAAATGAAGTGGAGATATCCGCCGCACCGCTGACGTTTGTGACATCCACCGAGCCATTTTGATTTCGCAAAACCAAATCACCGGTAATATCGCCGGCGTCGACGCCGCCAAAAGAATTTGAGATTGTGGAAGCTCCTGCACGATGAAGGCGAACGGATCCGTTTGAATTTGTAATTGTTGCGCTGCGGTCGATGTTCGTCGCGCTCACAGTTCCAAAGCGATCGTGAATGGTGAGTGAGCCCTTAATATCCGAGGCGGTGACGGAACCGTTCGTAGATCCCAAATCGGCGTCGCCATCATTGGTGATGAGCTCAACACTTCCAAAGGAAGCGCGCACGAGCTGCGTTCCTTTTCCATCGTGCACTGAAACGCTTCCCTGCTCGGCGTCAATATCTGTGGCGGCTTTGAGCCCGGCCACGTTGACCTTGCCGAATTTATTGCGTACGGTGAGCGGAGCATCCGCCGGCAATTCAACCACATATTCCACGGACATAGAAATGTTGCGGCCGCCCCACCAGGAATCCGCGTGCTCCGGGTAATCGGTACGCACCAGCACGCCAGACGCAGATGGTTCGATGTGAATCTGAATCTGGTTCGCGTAGGTCTCGGCGTCCTGCTGGGAAGAAGCAGACACGTGGATCGCGGCTGAGACATGCACATCTCGAGAGGCGTGCGTGCGAACAGTAATATCTCCGAAGCGATGCTCAATTCGCAGTGACTGCCCTGACGGTAGAGGCACCGTGCGATCGAAACTGTGGGTCACTTGTTGCTGTGCCCTTCCGGCGGGATCTCCGGCTGGAGACGCGGCGGACATCACCGGGCGCATAAACGCCAGCAAACAGATTCCTACCGCACATACTACCGACTTCGATGCTTTCACGTCATTCCTCCCGAAGAACTTGCTCCAGCGTTTGCTGCTTTTCTTGATAGAAAGAAAGCAACTCGGTTCGCAAATACGCGTTGGCGCGATTTCGTTCCAAATTCGCGCGGCATTCAGAAATCGCCGAATCCAACAAATTCAGTTTTTCGCGATAATTCACCAATAACGGAGTTGAAGCGGCATTCAACTTTGGCTCGGCCAGCTTTGAGAGCTTGTCGATGGATTGCTCGTAGGTCTTCTGCGCCTGCTCGACGTCATGAACGGCTTGATCGGTCAGCAGGTGGGCGTCGTTTGAAGGCACGGTTGCGTTGCGATGCAGCAGTAGCCACGCGCCCATACCCGACACCGCGATGAGCACGAGGGTTGCAAAAGCCATCTGCCATCGCATAGGCGGTACGAGACTTGAGATCCACGAACGCCATCCACGCGATTGAGCGACTTCCGTTTGCAAAGCCTGTTCAATACGCGGCCATAGCGCAGGACTTTCCCATTCTTTATGCATCGTCTGAGCAGCGGCGGAAATTTCATGCCAGATTTCCAATTCAGCGCGGCACGGCGCGCAATCGACAGCGTGCATTTCGAGCGCCGCGAGAAGTTCGGGAGTTTCTTCCCGAAGCGCTTGCTCCAGATTTCTACAATCAAAATGCGATTGATCTTTTTCTAGTTTCGCCATTGGTCACCTTCTACCTAACTTTATGAAGCCGTCATCTCTCCAGAACCGGAATGCTGAGAGAGCATTTCGCGCAGTTTGCGCTTGGCTTGATACAACGTGTTCTTCGATGCCATTTCGGAGATTCCGAGCATTACTCCGATTTCGGAATGCTTAAATCCTTCCACCTCGTAGAGCAGAAACACGGAACGAAGATATGGCGTTAATTCTTTGACGCATTTTTCGAGCGCCATCCGCAATGGATGATCGTGCATCGGAGCCGGTGATTCAAAGGTTTGATCCTCGGGAACCAGGTCCTGTTCCGGGGTTTCCTGGCGGCGCATTTTCTTTCGTCGCAAGTCGTAACAGCAGTTCACCAGAATTCGATATGTCCACGTCGAAAATGCGGACTGGCCTTTGAAATATTTGATGCCACGATGAATCTTCAGAAATGTTTCCTGCACAACATCTTCGGCATCGTGCGCATTGCCCAGAAGATTCATCGCGATGCTTTTCATTTTTGCGCTCTGCGTTTGATACAGCTGTTCGTACGCCTGCATATCTCCGCTGCGGCAAGCGTGGGCCAGGTGTGCGTCATCGGCCCGCGCTTCAATGCGCGCGGATTCGGCAGCCTGGTCATCGAGCCTGGGCAAATAAAGCTCCTGGGGTGCGTCCTGCCACGCTAGTGTACCCGCATGTGCCAATCCGTCCGCCTCATCGTATTTCTTTCCACATCAACTTAGACGATGGTGAGGGCGGAAGTGTCAGGTGGGCGGAAGTTGGGCGTTTAGCGTGCGCTGGCGCCGCTGTTTGCTGTGCTGGCCGGCGAAAGAGTGAAGTAGATTTTCCTTTGAAGTGCATTATCTTCGTGACCGATGATGAACGAAGAGATTGGATCCGCGTCACCGACAAATAAACGCGGATTACGGATGTCGGTGGGCAAATCAAAAACAAAATCCGTGCTGTAGGATTCGCCGGGACGAAGAGGAGTGGTGAGAGGCGTCGTAATCGCGCCGGGAGTCAGTTCAAACGCACGCTGACCCGGTTGGGAAATACTGAATTCATGTCCTCTGTCATCGACAACTACAACTTTTCGTGGCGAAGGAGCCAGCGGGCTATTGCCGCGAAATGGAGCGATGGTGCTGGGGTCGAACCACGTTTGGACGCGCACGACATAGAATTTGCCCGTGGCGGAAATGCGCTTTTCTCCGTTACCTAGCTCCGAAGAAGTCATTACTGATGTCACCGAATTCGCGATGTGGCAATCCATTTCGCAAAAATATTTCAGTCCGCCGATAGCGAGAACTGTTTCACTGCTGCTGAGTGAAAATCCGAACAGCAGAGTCGCGTAAAGAAGGACGCCTGATACCGCGAGCCCCGCCGAGACTTGCATGAGCCAGCGCTTGCGGGCGGCTAATCCGTACAGGAAAGTGATTCCCATGAACAATAATCCGGCGCATGCGCCGAGAAACATCACGATCACGAATGGAGCGTACTTCGGCATTTCGACCATTTCAACATTCCTCCGAATTTTGGTAGCGGCTGATTTGCCGCAGACTGCTTAAACTAATTTCAATTGGCGACAGCTGCTGAAACTTGCTCACTTGCTTGTTCCGGCATTTGCTCCGGTACTTGGCCGAACGTTCGGATGCGGCTATGAAAATCGGCAATTGCGGCGCGGAGATCTTCATCTGAAAAGTGCGGCCACATCTTCGGTGAGAAAAAGAGCTCGGCGTAAGCGGATTCCCACAATAGATAATCACTAAGGCGCTGGGCACCACCGGTGCGAATTACGAGATCCACCTCGCGCGCTTCGTCATGCGTCACTTCACCGAGCAGGGTCTCAAATGATTCGCGGGAAACGTCTGTGACCTTGTAAAAACGGCATGCGGCTCGGTAAAGCATTTCGCGGGAAGAATAATCTACGGCCAGACGCAAGTGCAGACGCTGGCCGCGCTCCGTTGCGGCTTCCGCAGATTCTGCGGCTTCTCGAAGCGCGGGCGAAATGCGATCCCGACGGCCAATAACGGAAACGCGAATTCCACGTGCAACGCAGCGCGGAGTTTCGACGATTAAATAGTCGCGTAACAACTGCATCAGGATATTTACTTCCGATGCCGGACGCTGCCAATTATTGGCCGAGAAAGCGTAAAGCGTGAGTGTAGAAATATCTAGCTCTGGAGCTACACGCAAAATTCTGCGCAAGTTTTCCGCTCCTGCGCGATGGCCGGCGGACCGGGGAAGACCGCGGGATGTGCCCCAGCGTCCGTTTCCATCGGTAATGATTGCAACGTGAAGTGGTGATGATGCAAGCGATGTGTTCATGGCATTGCTTTCTCCGCCGCTACTATTCCCTTAATCCACTTTATATTACAAAGTGGATAGACAAAAAAAATTCTAGTTTACCGTTCCCGAGTTGCGTGGATCAGCGCTTCCATGTGATTCAGGTAGCGCTCGAGCGCACGCCGGCCTGCCGCTGTCAATCGAAATTCTGTTTTAGGCAGCCTTCCGTCAAAAGATTTGTTGCACGCGACATAGTCAGCCTCTTCCAAGCGACGCGCGTGGACGCTCAGATTTCCATCGGTCGTCTTCAAAAGCGCTTTCAGCTGATTAAAGGTGAGCGAGTCGTTGACAGCGAGCGCGCTTACGATGCCGAGTCGCATGCGTTCGTGAATCAGACGGTCAAGGTCAGGCGCAACAGCGTCGGCGTTTCCGCGGACCGTTCGCAGTTGTTCGTCTGCGCCGCGAGATTTCGCGCCTCGTTCCTGTCGCAATGCACTCGATTTAGCCAACGTCGTTTTTCTCCAAAATTCGATACGACAATTTCACTCCACGGCGATCAGCCGCCGTGACGATGCGCAATTAGTGAGCCAAAAACAATTTGCAAGCCGCCAAATCCGATGGCCATAAAAATATTTCCCCATGCGGCGGGCGCGAGTAGAGCAACGGCGCCGGTGACCATCATGCAAAGACCCATCACCGGAACGACGCGCACGGAAAAAGCTCCGCCGGTAACGACCGCCGTGCCGTAGAGCAGCAGCCACATTCCCGGCAACACATGTGTGAGCCCGGCTTGATAGAGAACGATCGTCAGAAGAGCGCCAACCAGCAGCGGTGGAACAAAACTGAGAGCGAATCGTCTGCCCGCTGCGGAAAAAACCTGGCCTTTTGCGGCGCGCGCTTTCAGAACGGTTGCGACCGATGCGATCGCTACCGCCACCGTCAACTCGGCAAGCCACACGGCTAACCAACGGCCGGTAGTCGGCTGACGGGTCGCGGCAAACGCAGCGACTAGCGCGGTGACGCCCATGCCGACCCCGCCCCATCCAGGCACGGCCGTAAAGCGGCCGGCATTTTCCATGGTTTCGCGAATGAAACGAAGATTATCGGCGGCGCGAACTTCCAGCCGGACAGGTTCAGGAGTCGGATCACGAAAGGGCCGGACGGTGCTCATAAGAAGAGAATACAGGAAAACGGAATTCTGTCAAGTACTTTATATCATAAAGTTAAAACGGCCCTTAGCGCGGATATCGGCCCAGTACCTCATTCCATCGGATGGCGGCGACTTCCAGAAACATGGCGCGAATTCCGTACCACAGACTGACCTGAGTTCCGGGATCATTCGACCAGCGCACGGGAACCTCTGCTACCGACAGGCCGTGGCGTTTGGCGAGAAAGAGTAATTCCGGATCAAATCCGAACCGCTCGATGCGTTGCTGATTGAAAATAATTTGTGAACGCTCGCGATTGAATACCTTAAAACCGCACTGGGTGTCTTCGATTTTCAATCCCAGCACAACGCGCACGATGTGATTGAAAATAATTCCCGCCCACTCGCGTGTCCAGGGCTGGTGCACTTGAATCAGGCGGCGATCCATGGCGCGCGATCCGATTGCTATGTCATGCGTCGCGAGCGCGGCGAATAATTTATCCGCTTCCTCGATTGGCGCGGAAAGATCGGCATCGGTGAACAGTACAATTCGCCCGCGCGCTTCCTGAATTCCGTGGCGAACGCTGTAACCCTTACCACGGTTGCCCGGGTTCTTCACGAGACGCAATTGGGGCCATACGGCCATTTGCGATTCCACAAATTGCACCGTGCCGTCAGTCGAACCGTCATCAACAACAATTACTTCCGACGAATTTCCGCGCTTCGCAAGATAAGTGCGGATGCGCTCAAGCGAACTGGGCAGTCGTAGTTCCTCATTGTACGCGGGGATGACGACAGAAAGTTCGAGCTGGGATTCCATTGTCGTTAGCTTCGATTTGCGGAGATATGGGTGTCCGGACCCTGCGCTGACATTATGCCGGAAATCCGTGACGGCCGGTGAGCGGCACGAAGCGGCACTGGTACAGAACAGTCGAATGAATCGCGCCATCGCGGCGCTGCACCAAAGTCAGATCTTGAAGTTCGCCGGTGCCAACCGGGATTACGAGCCGACCGCCTTCTGCAAGTTGGTCGACCAACGGTTGTGGCACAGCTGGCGCCGCGGCAGCCACAACTATCGCGTCGTACGGCGCGGCTTCACTGAAACCCAGCGATCCGTCCGATATATGTACGCTGATATTGGCAAATCCGAGGCGAGTCAACCGCTCGGCTGCGGTGGCCGCGAGTGCGGGGCGGCTTTCAAGCGTATGAACAAAATTCGCAAGCCGCGAAAGAACCGCGGCGGCATAGCCGGAACCGGTTCCAACCTCTAAAACGTTTTCCTTGCCGGAAAGGTGTAACGCTTCCGCCATGGACGCAACCATGTAAGGTTGCGAAATTGTTTGGTCCTCGCCAATGGAAATGGGCCGGTCCGTATAAGCGAGGTCCCTCATTTCCGCGGGCACAAATTCCTCGCGCGGCACGCTGAGCATGGCATTCAAAACGCGCTCATCCTGAATTCCTCTGGCGCGCAATTGACGCTCGACCATATGCCGGCGGAAGCCGGCGTAATCCAGCGTGAGCGATTCTTGCGCCACGTCCTGCGGAGCTTGCTTCGGACTTTCGCGGTGCGCGGCCAACGAAATCTCCCAGTGTTCCAATCCAGCGTTCATTTACGCGGCGCCGATCCAATCTGGCGCAGCAATTCCTGCACAGCGGCATCCAGCTGTGAATCGTGAGTACTATAACTTTCGCCGACGGGCCGCGTCACGGGAATATCCACTTTGCGCGGATGCATTTCCATTTGCTCTCCATCATGCGCGGTAATGCGAGTGCCCGGCAGGCGAAGGCTCGATCCATCAATCAAGTTTACGTTGGAAGTATAAATAATCCAGCCGGCGGTCGGCTCGCCCACTACCTTACCCAAACCAAGCGTGCGGTAGCCTTCGGTGAAATCTTCCGCGTCAGAAAGTGAATGTTGATCCGTCACGAGAATGGTCGGGCGACCGAGCGCTCGCTGACCAAGTTCAGTTCGAGCCGGGGCGGACGCAAAACCACGTGTGGTCATCGTGAAATAATTTTGACGCGCAAGAACGTCAATCGCGTACACATTTACGAAGCCGCCCTGATTGTGGCGAACATCAACGACCACACCTTCGCGTCCCTGATTCTCCGCGTCCAAATCAAGATAGAGGCGATCGAGAGAATTCTGTGACATATCAATCATGTGAACGTAGCCGAGGCGTCCGTTACTTATTTTCTCCACATAGGCGCGCTTTTGCTCCACCCAGGCGCGGTACATAAGCAATAGCTCGGCCTGCCGCGCGATTGTTTGCACGGGAACATTTTGTTTTCCGGCGCCATCCGCACTGGACGCGATTCCAAGTTCCACACGACGTCCTGATTTATTTTCGAGCAATTCATCTAAGTTGGTGTGCGGACCGATGTTTGTACCGTCGACCGACAGCAAATAATCTCCAACTTTAATTCCCTTTGCGAGCAATGCCGGGCCGAGCGGAATAATTTCCGCAATGCGCAGATGTCCCGTGCGATCGTATTCCAGAGGATCAAAACTTACGCCGAGACGGCCAGTGGCGGGACGAACTGGTCCTCCGGGTCCGGCGCCAGCGGCGATCCCAGAATGCGAAGCGTTCAGATCGCCGATCATCAAGGAAATAACCCGCCGCATTTCGTCCGGCGTGGAGGAAGCGGCGATATATGGAGCGTACCTTACTCGCTCGGCATTCCAATCAACGCCATTCATTTTCTCGTCGAAGAAATTGTCTCGCAGATAGCTCCACGATTGATGAAAGACTTCTAATTTTTCCTTCGCGAAATCCACATCGAGTTCGGCAGTGATGCTGAGTGTTCGCGTCTGCCGCGTATCCACGGAGACAGCTTCAATGCGCCCCTGCTGAAGATAGAAAACTTCCTTCCCGTCCGGAGAAAATTGCGCGTCGGTCTTGAACCCGGGCGTTGACGTTACTTGACGCGCAACAGCTGGCTCGCGCGAAAGCTCGTCAAGCGAATATGTGTAAAGATTCTGCTGGCCCGCGGCGGAAGCCGTCATCAGCAGCATTTTTCCGTCCGGGCTGATCGTAATCGAGTTGGCGGCCACGCCGACCGGTAACAGATTCAGCCGACGGCGAATTCCTTCCCACACAATTTCAATCGGCTTCACATTTTTCTTTTGAGCGTCAGTCGGAGTTGCGCTCGAACCCGTTTGTTTGGCGGTGGAATCTCCCGGCGCAGGAGCTGGAGTATCGGCAGGACGCGCAGGCGTATCGTTCTGACGCGGCGGAGTCATCGTTCGCGGCGTTTCCTCTTTGAAAAGATCGCGGAATTGATCTTCACGGAAGCGCGGGGCGCGTGGAATCAAATCCACGCGGGCAATCTGAACGCTTTCTGTTCGTTGCGTGGTATTAAACAAAATGTACGTTCCGTCCGGACTCCAGGTCACGTAATCGCCGAAAACGTTCGCAAGGAACGTCACCGGCTTGGCATCGCCACCCGCTACAGGCGCGATTGTTACGTTCCGGAAATTCTTGTCGGTCGCAGGAATCAATGCCAACCAACGGCTGTCGGGTGACCACATAAATGGGCGGGCCGAACCGAGCGGCGGGCGATCGAGATGTCCCGTAGCGGCCACGTGTTCCTGCTTGGTCGCCATGTCCAGCACGACAAGTTGTTGGGCGGAGCGAAGAAACGCGAGCATCTTTCCGTCCGGTGAAAATTGCGGCTGAGTATCAGGCTGGGGGCCGCGTGTCAATTGACTTTCAGCTCGCGTCGCGAAATCGTAAGCGAAGATATGGGGCGTGCCGTCACGATCGGAAACATAAACGACCTGCTTGCTGTCGGGCGTCCAGGCAATCTGATCTTCCGCACCGTTCGTGTTTGTGACACGCGCGGCATCGCCACCGTCCTTTGAAGAAGCGGCGAAAACTTGGCCGTGCACGACAAACGCAACTTTCTTTCCGTCCGGCGAAAGCGCCAGTTCCTGAAATCCGTTAGTGAGCGTGCGATGTTCGACGGTTTCTCCCGCAGGTGCGCCGCGAAGAGTAATTGATACCCGCGTTGCCTCGCCCGATGCAACATTCATTTTCCAGATACCGAAGTCGCGCTCGAAAACCATGGTGCGTCCATCATTGGAAATTGCCGGCCACAAAACGCGGCCATCTTTAAAATGCGTGACTTCATGCGCCGGGCCGCTTTGCGGTTTGGTCCAAATATTTTCGGCGCCACTGCGATCGGAGACGTAATGCAAAGTCTTGCCGTCGGCGCCCCACATCGGCCAAATCTCTTTTGCTTGACCATCGGTGACGCTGGTATACGTTGGCAGCGCGCCGGGATGGCACAGCACGATTTCGGATTCGTCCAGATGACTGTGGCCTTTGCGCCACCATTGACTGGAAGCATTTCCGCGAGCGCTAATCGCGATAGTTTGTCCGTCGGGTGAGGGCGCAGCGAAGAATTCATTCGCGTAGCGGTCCGCGCAGACGGGCATCGGCGTTCCGCCTTCTACGCTGATGCGATAAATATCATTTTGCCCGGCGATATCATGGCTAGCCGTCGAAAAATAAAGCCAGCGGCCATCGTGCGACCACGCGTTCAGAACTTCGGGCGCATCGTCGAAAGTGATGCGGCGGACGTCTCCGGTCGCGAAAGTAAAAATGTAAATGTCGCCACCGCCAGTGCGGGTGGAAACAAACGCGAGTTGCTTGCCGTCAGGCGAGTATACGGGACGAGACTCCGTCGCAGGGTTTGAAATAAGAATATGCGCCACGCCGCCCGCGGCGGGCACGGTCCAAATGTCGCCGCCGGAAACAAACGCGATTTCCGAGCCGTCGGGAGAAATTCCTGGATCGTACAGCGGAGCGCTGGCGGCGGGCCTCGCGGAATCCGCTTGACGCGGTGATGCGTGAAACACCGCGGTAGCCAGTAAAATGACGCAAATAACAGCGATTGGAAACGCGAATCGCAGTTTTACGTGGTATTCTTTCGATCGAACTGTACGCATGGTTTCTCCACCGAGACGCTGAAAATAAGCCAACCATTCATTCTCGATTGAACAAATTCTACGCGCGTTTTTTGCCGGCACCACGCTTCGGCGCCGCTTTTTTGCTGTGCTCCCAGGGCCTAGTTTCCAGAATCTCTGCAATTTGTTCCAATGCGAAATCAATCTCTTCGTCTTTATTATAGAAATGCGGCGAAAGTCTGACGCCCGCTTTCGGACGATAATCAACCGTCACGTTTCGCGCGAGCAATTCTCCCGCTACTTCATGCGCGTGAGGACATCCCACGGAAACTGGCCGGCGCGCTCGGCGGCATCGGTTGGTGTGTTCACCGCCCATCCATGCGCCAGCACACCTTCAACCAAACGCGCGGTTTGCCGCATGGATTTCGCGCGGATCGCATCAATGCCAACTTTATTCAGGATTTCCAAGCCGGGCTGGCAGGCATACAGCGCCGGAATATGCGGCGTGCCATTTAGAAAACGATAAGAGTCATCGCGGCGGTCCACCGGACCAACTTCAAATCCAAACGGGCGCTGGTGAGCCATCCATCCAGTAATAGCAGGTTTCAATTTCTTGCGAAGATCCGGCCGCACATACAGATATCCCACGCCGGGCCCGCCGCACAGCCACTTCAAAACGCCGCCCGTCGCAAAATCCACATCCAGCGCGCGTACGTCCATCGGAATCGTTCCTGTCGCTTGGAAAAGATCCAAAACCACGTGAGCGCCCATTTTGTGAGCGCGCTGAACGATGGCACGAGCGTCAACGATCGTAGCGCTACGAAATAACACCTGCGAAATCGGGACGAGCAATGTCTTGCGGTCAATCGCGCGAAGGAATTCCTCAGTGGGAACGTGTAGCCCGTCATTGGACGGGATAATCTCCACTTTTGCGCCGTACCTGCGCTGCTCAAGATAAAAATAAATGATGGACGGAAAGTCCAGGTCCATCATAACCACTTTGTTTCGCGGCTTGCTGAAATCAAAACACGAAGCGACGATGGCATTCGCGAGCGTCACGTTCTGGTGCAGCGAAATTTCGCCAGGGCCGGCGCCGATCAACGAACCGATACCGTCGCCGACCTTTACCGCCATTTCCCACCAGGCGTCTTCCCAGGCCCGCACTCCACGGGTAGCCCAAATTTGTGCGTAGTTGTGCATCTGGTTGTAAACCGCGCGCGGCATCGCGCCCAGCGAATTGCTAATCAGGTACGTCGACGTGCTCAGAATTGGAAATTCTTCGCGCCACTTCAGCAACTGATCCATTTACGATTGCTCCGACTCATTAGGATTTGTCGCGCCGGATGCACGGCGGCGCGCCCACGCAAAGTAACACAACGTAATGAATGCTAGCCAGGGTATCCCGGCTTTCAGAGTGATTCGCAGGCCGGGCACCCACCAGGTTGAAATCAATACAGCGGCCAGCGCGGCAAGGCCAATCAACGAACTCCACGGTCCCGGCGGAGCAAATCGAATCGCGCCACGCGAAGCGCGGCGCCTGAAAATGAGATGCGTAACAAAAATCATCATCCAGACAAACAACCCGCCGAAGAACGCCGAACCCAACATGTAAACATATGCGGTTTCGTGGAACCACTTATCCAGCAACAGCGCGGCGAACATTCCAACGCTTGATACCAGAAGCGCCGAGAGTGGCACACCGTTACGGCTGAGCCGGCCAAACGTTCGGAGCGCATATCCGCCGCGCGAAAGTGAAAAAATCATGCGCGAGGTGAGCGACAAATTGCAATTCACGCTGGAAAGCGCTGCGGTCAGAACGACGAAGTTCATTACGCCCGCAGCGGCGGGAATGTGGGCCGCTTGAAATACGCGCACGAATGGAGATTCCGCGAGACCCGCCTGATCCCACGGCAGCACGCCGACCAGGACCGCGATTCCGCCGATATAAAACAGTGCCAACCGCGAAAGCGTCAGACGAAGAGCGCGCGGCACGGCCTGAGATGGATCGCCCGCCTCACCCGCGGTGACCGCCACAATTTCCGTACCCAAGTAACTGAAAATCGCCATGGCGATTCCAAGTCCAACGCCAAGCCATCCGTGCGGAAGAAATCCGCCGTGTCCGGTGTAGTTGGTCAATCCAATTCGCTTGAAGCCGACGCCAAAAAGCAGCGCTACGCCTAGTACCAGAAACAGCATGATGGTCACGACTTTAATCATCGCGAACCAATATTCAAACGCACCGAAACTGGCGACGCTTTTCGCATTCACATATACAAGGGCAACTGAAAATGCCGCGATCCAGACCCACGAGGGCACGCCGGGAATCCAATAGCGGCAATAAATCGAAGCGGCGACAACTTCGCTGCCGATGGCGATGACCTGCGCGAGCCAGTACGAATAGCGCATCACAAATCCCGCCCACGGATGCAAATAAATTTCCGCGTACACGCCAAAGGATCCTGCCACCGGATGCGCGACCGCCATTTCCGCGAGCGCCCACATCAGCAGCAGCGCAATGATTGCGCCTGCTGCATA
>ODAK010003337.1_pt1 | contig 16700 bp, 9 predicted proteins | sample 1539591 | NCBI WGS metagenome assembly ODAK01 (sample SAMEA3539303, study PRJEB22396) | soil metagenome | biome: tundra; feature: field; material: soil | place: USA | collected 2010-05 | depth 0.15 m
CGGTCAGGCCTCCCACCGCGGTGGCGTTCAGCCCGGCGATCGCACCGGTCGACAACACATCGATCTGGGCTGGGGTCAAAGCGGCGATCTGGTCCGCGGTCAGAGCGGCAAGCTGGGTCGCGGTCAGGCCGCCGAGTTGGGTGGTGGTCAGGCCCGCTATCTCCGACGCGGGCAGGCCGGCGATCGCGGTGGTCGAGAGCGAACCAAGTTGCTCCGGCGACAGCGTGCCAATCTGAGGCGTATCGAGTGCGTCGATCTGCGTCACCCCAAACCCGCCCAATGCGGGATCGTTCAGTGCCTGGATATCGCCGGTGCTCAGCGCGGCGATCTGCGCGGTGCTCATCGTCCCCATTTCGGTGGCATCGAGGCCGCTGATCTGGGTTGTGGTCAGCAGGCCGAGCTGTGTGGGGCTCAGCAGCCCGATCTGGCTCTTGGACAAGCCACCGAGCTGGGTCGAGCTCAGGGCGGCCAATTCCGCTGGATTGAGCGCGCCGATCTGAGTTTGATTGAGCCCGCCAACGCCGGCGTTGGACAACGCGGCAATCTGGGTCGCCCACAGCACCCCGAGCTGACCCGGGCTCAGCGCTCCCACCTGCGTCTGGGTCAGGCCGCCAAGTTCGGTGGTGGTCAGGCCCATCAACTGCGTGCTCGTCAGAGCGGCGAGACCCGTGAGGTTAACCGCGCCCAACTCCGTGGCACTCAAGCCGCGCAACTGCGCGGTGGTCAGCGCGGCGGTCTCGCCGGCGGTCAACGCCGCCACCGCGTTGGTCGACAGACCCGCCATCTGGGTCGCCGACAACGGAGCGAGCTGGGTCGCGGACAGTGCGCTCACCTGAGTATCCAGCAACGCGCCCATCTGGGTCTCGGTCAACCCCGAAAGCTGGCCGCTGCTCAGGGACGCGATCTGGTTCGCGGTCAGCCCGGCGATGCCACTGGTTGACAGAGCGGAGATCCGCGTGCTGCCCAGGCTGGCCAGTTGGGTTGCGTCGAATGCGGCGAGTTGCGCGCCGGTCAGGCCGGAAAGCCCATCGTTGGTCAGCGCGGTGAGCATGGTGGTGGTGAGCGAGGCCGCCTGGCCGGTGGTCAGCGCGCCGATCTCGGTGGCACTCAGTCCCATGGCCTGCATGGTGGTCAGCAATCCGAGCTGCGTGGTGGTCATCGCCGCGATCTGAATCCCGCTCATCGCACCGAGTTGGGTCGCGGTCAGCACGCCAAGCCGCGTCGGGTCGAGCGAGGCGATTTGATTCTCGGTCAGGCCGCCGATCTCAGTCGGGGTCAGCGCGGCGATCTGCGAGTTGGTAAGAGCGTCAAGTTGACCTGGGTTCAGTGCCGCCAACGCGGCCGCGCTCATCTCCTTGACCTGGTCGGTGGTCAGCGTCGCCACCTGAGTCGTGCTCAGGCCAACGATCTGGGTGGCGGCGAGACTGCCCATCTGGGTCGCGCTCAGGGCCGCGAGCTGGCCAGGGCTCATGGCGGCGACCTCGCCGCTGGTCAGCCCGGAAATCCCGGTCTTGCTCACAGCGGCGATCTGGCTGGCGGCGAGGGCGCCGAACTGATTGAGCGAGAGGGCCTCGATCTGGGTATCGACCAATCCGCCGATCCCGCTCACGGTCAGCGCGGCGATCTGGTTGGTGGCGAGGGCCGCGATCTGGGTCTGGGACAAGGTGCCGACCTGCACCCCGCTCAGGCCGGCGATCTGAGTGGTGGAGAGTATCGCCAGCTCACCCGGCGTCAGGCCGCTCACTCCCGTGGTCGACATCGCCGCCATCTGGGTCGCGCTGAACGCGCCGATCTGGGTTGTCGAGAGGTCAGCAATCTGGGTATCGACGAAGCTCGCCACCTGAGCGCCGCTCAGCGCCGATAATTGGGTGAGGGACAGCGCGGACAATTGCACCGGAGCGAGGCCCGCGATGCCCGCCGCGGTCAGGCCCTTGATCTGGGTGTCGCTCAGTGACGAGATCTGGGTCGGGCTCAGCGCGTTAAGCTGCTCGGGGGAGAACGACCCGAGTTCGCTCGCGGTCAGCGCGGCCAGCCCCGCTGGACTTAACGCCGCGAGCTGAGCGTCGGCGAGGCCGGCGATGCCGTTCGGAGACAGCATCGCGATCTGGTCGCCCGACAGCGCACCGAGCTGGGTCGCGCTCAGGGAGGCGATCTCCGAAGCGTTCAGGCCGGTTATTTGGCCGGTCGTCAACGCCTGCATCTGAGCCGGGGTGAACTGGGCGATCTGAGTATTTCGCAGCCCGCCCAATTGAGCGGCACTCAGGCCTCCGAGCTGGGCTGTGCTGAGCGCGGCTATCTCCTCGCCGGTCAGGCCGCTGATCGCCGTCGGCGACAATGCCGCCATTTGGGTTGGGGCCAGGGTGGCGAGTTGGGTCGCGCTCAGCACCGCCATTTGGGTATCGGCGAGACCGCCGATCTCGGTGACGGTCAGTGCCGCGATCTGGGTAGCGGCGAGCGCGCCGATCTGACTGATACTCAACGCCCCGGTTTGTGCCGGGGTAAGGCCGGTGATCTGGACATTGCTCAGCGCGGCGATCTGGGTGACCGCCAAAGTCCCAATCTGAGTGGTGGTGAGGTTTCCAAGGTTGGTCGCGGTCAGGCCGGCGAACTGGGTGGGGGTCAGCCCACCGATCTGGGTCTGGTTCAGCCCGCGGATCCCGGCCCCGCTCAGTGCCGCGATCTGCGTTGGCGCCAGCGCGGCCATTTGACCCGGGCCCAAATTGGCGGCCTCGGTCGCGGTCAGGCCCTGGATCTGGGTGATGTCGAGAACCTGCATCTGGGCCGTGGTCAGCGCGGCAATCTGGGTGTCGGCGAGCGACGCCAGTTGGATCGCGCTCATCGCGCCGACCTGGGTCGTCGCCAGCGCCGACAGCTGCGCCGCGCCAAGCCCGCTGATCGCGACCGGGGACAACGCGCCCACCTGGGTGGCCGTCAGAGTCGCGAGTTGAGCCGGCGCCAAGGCCGCGATCTGGGTATCCACCAGCCCACCGATCGCGGTGGCGTTCAAGCCGCCGATCTGGTTGATCGACAACGCACCAAGCTGGGTGGCGCTCAGCGTGCCGATCCCGGTGTGGCTTAGCCCGTTCAGTTGGTTGACGGTCAATGCGGCAATCTGACCGGTGGTCAGCGCACCGAGCTGGAAACTGCTCATGGCGCCGAGTTCGGTCGGCGTCAGTGCGCCCAATTCGGTTGGGGTCAGTGCGGCGAGGTCGGTATCGGCGAGGCCGGCGATGCTGCCCGCGGACAGATCCCCGATCTGTGCCGCCGAGAACGCGGTCAGTTGGGTCGGACTGAGCGCCCCAAGCTGCGTCGCGGAAAGTTGGCCGATCTGGGTTTGAACCAGCTCCCGCAGTTGACCGGTGGTCAGGGCAGCGAGCTGAGTGGCGGCGAGTGCCCCCATCTGTACCTGGGTCAGCCCTGCTGTCTGAGTGACCGACAGGCCCGCGAGCGTGGCGGGGGTCATGCCGCCGATCCCGATGGTCGACAAGGCACCGATCTGAGTCGCGTTGAAAGCGCCGATCTGGGCCGCGCTCAGCACCGCTACCTGGGCGGCGTTCAAGCCGCTCAACTCCGTCCGGCCGAGCGCCGCCAGTTGCGTGGTCGCCAGCGCCTGGATTTGCTCGACGGACAAGGCTCCCATCTGGCTGGCGCTCAGCCCCGCGAGTTGCGCGGTCTTCAGGGCAGCGATCTGGGTGGCGCCAAGACTTCCGATCTGGCTGGCCGTGAGGGCACCAAATTCGGTTGGGGTCAGCGCCGCCAGTTCAGTCGGGGTCAGGGCAGCGAGTTGGGTGTTGGCGAGACCGGTGATGCCGGCGGTCGAAATGTCCGAGATCTGCGCCGCTGACAGGGCGGACAGTTGGGTCGGGCTCAGTGCCGCCACCTCGGTCGCCGCGAGGTGGCTGATCTGCGTCGCGGCCAGAACTCGCAGTTGGCCGGTTGTCATGGCCGCGAGCTGGGTGCCCGCGAGCGCCCCAATCTGAACAGCGGTGAGCCCGGCGATCTGGGTATTGGAAAGCCCGGCGATCGCGCCGGGGGTCAAACCCGATATGCCGCTCGCCGTCAGCGCCGCCAATTGGCTGGAGGACACGACCGCCAACTGCGCCGCGCTCAGCGAAGCGAGCTGGGTCGCGACCAGGCCGGCCATCGCACTCGTGCTCAGCGCCGTCATCTGCGTCGTGGATAGCGCCGCGAGCTGATCCGAGGACAGTTGCGCCGTTCCGGTCGCCAGCAGTCCTTTGACCTGGCCGGTGGAAAGTGCGGCGATCTGGCTGGTGCTCAGCTCGCCTATTTGCGTGATGCTCAAGGCGCCGATCTGGGTCGACGTCAGGGCGGCGAACTCTGTCGATGCCATCGCCGCCAGTTGTGTGGCGGCCAGGGCGCGGATCTGTGGGGCGGACAGTTGCGCGGTCTGGCGGGCGGTCATGGCGGCGAGCTGGTCGGAGGTGAGAGCGGCCAGGTCGCCCGTGCTGATGGCGCCGGCCTGGGTTACGGTCAGCGTTTCAACCTGGGTGGTGGTCAGGCCGCCCGCCTCGCCGATGGTAAGCGCATTCATCTGGTTGGTGGTCACGCCCCGCATCTGAGCGACGGTCAAAGACGCGATCTGATCGGCGCTCGCCCCGGCGATCGCGCTGGTGGACAAGGCCCCGATCTGGATCGCGGTCAGCACTGCCAGTTGCGGCTGGCTGAGCGCCGCGAGTTGCGTGCCGGTCAGGCCCAGAAGCGAGGCGGCGGTCAGCGCTGCGACCTGGCTGGTCGCCAATGCCGCCAATTGATCGGTGTCGAGCGCACCGATTTGCGTGCCGCTCAGGCCGCGGATCTGGGTCGTTGACAGCTCGCTGATCTGGCCGGGGCCCAACAGGCCAATCTGGGTGCTGGTCAGGCCGTGGATCTCGGTAGTGGACAGCGCGCCAATCTCGGTTGCGCTCAGCGCCGCGAGTTGGGTATCGGCGAACCCGGCGATGCCGGTGGCGGACAGGGCGGCGATCTGCCGGGCCGAGAGCGCGCCAAGCTGATCCGTGCTCAAAGCGGCGACCGCGGTGGAGCTGAGGCCGTTCATCTGCGTGGTGCTCAGCGCCGCCAACTGCCCCGCGTCGAGGTCGCCGATCTGCTGACCGGTCAAGACGCGCATTTCGGTGGCGTTCAGCCCGCTGATCTGAGCGGTCGTCAGCGCCGCCATCTCGGTGTCGCTCAGGCCGGCGATGGTGGTGACGCCGATGGCCCCTGTCTGGGTCGCCGAGAGCGCCGCGAACTGGGTGAGTGTCAGCGACTGCGCCTGTGTCTCGTTCAGGCCGGCGATTTCCGTGTTGCTCAGCCAGGCTACCTGCGTAGTGCTCAAAGCCGCCAGTTGATCGCCGCTCAGTTGGCCAAATTCCGCGGCGGTCAGGCCGCGCAGCTGGGTGGTGGTGAGCAGGCCGATCTGAGTGTCGGTCAGGCTGCCGATCTGACTGGTATGCAGGAGCGCCAATTGGCCCGGTTTCAGCCCGCCAAGCTGCGCCGCCGTCAATGTGGCGAACTGGGTATCGACGAGGCCATTCAGTGCATTGCCCGATAAGGCGCCGATCTGCCCCGGCGAGAGTGCGCCGATCTGAGTGGTGGTCAGGGCGCCGGCCCCGGTCGAGGTCAACCCGGCCATCTGGGTCGTGCTGAACAAGGCCAACTGGGCTGTGCCAAGCCCCCCGATCTGGTCGGCATTGAGCCCGCCGATCTGGGTCGCGCTCAACCCGGCGAGCTGGCCGCTGGTCGGACCCGCTACCTGATCGTCGCTGAGACCGCCAAGCGCCGCGATCGTCAGGTCTCCGATTTGGGTCCCGCCCAGAGCACCCAACTGGGCCGCTGTCAGAGCACCCACCACATCGGCGTTAAGCCCACGCATCTGTATGGCGTTCAGGCCCGCCATCTGCTGCGTGGTCAGCGCCGCCAACTGGCTCGCATCCAGGCCCGCGAGATCTCCGGCGGGCAGGCCGTTGAGCTGGGTGATGGAGAGTTCTCCGATCTGGCCCGCGGTCAGGTTGGTCGCGCCGGTACTGATCATGCCACCGAGCTGCGTGGGGGAGAGGACGGCGATCTGGCCGATGGTCAGGGCGGCGATGTCGGCGCCCGGAAGCCTGCCAATCTGGTACGCCGTCATCCCGGCGATCTGGGTGTTTGTCAGTCCCGCCACCTCGGATGCCGCCAACCCCGCCAACGCGATCGATGACAAGGCGCCAATCTGGGTCGAGCTGAACGCGGCGATCTGCGTCGTGGTGAGGCTGGCTGTTTGAGTATCGACCAGGCCCGCGACAGCCGCGGTGCTCAGCGCGGCCAATTGAGCAGGGGTGACTCCGGCAAGCTGATCGGCGCTCAACGCTCCGATCTCGCCCGCGTGCAGGCCACTGACCTGGGTGGGGGTCAGGCCGCCAATCTGGGTGGGGCTCAGGTCACTGAACTGGCTGGCGGTAAGCCAGCCGAGCTGGGTCGAACCCAGGCCCCCGAGTTGGGTCCCGTCAAGCGCGGCGATCTGGGGCTGCGAGAGACCCCCCAGCGCGTTGTACGACAAGGCGCCAATCTGCCTCGGCGAGAACGCACCGATTTGACTTATGGTCAGCGAGCCGACCTCGGTCGAATTGAGACCCGCGATCTGGGTGGTACTGAGCACGCCAATCAGGGCCGTGCCGAGACCTGCGATCTGGTCGGCGCTGAGCCCGCCGATCTGGATCGCACTCAATCCCGCGACCTGGCTGGTGGTCAGCGTGGCCATCTGGCCGTTACCGAGACCGCCGAGGGCCGCGACACTGAGCGCTCCGATCTGGATCGCTCCCAAGGCGGCCAGTTGGGTCGGGGCGAGGGCACCCAGCGTGCTGGCATTAAGCCCGCGCATCTGAGTGGCGTTCAGCCCGCCCACCTGCTCAGTGGTCAGCAGGGCCAACTGGCTGGGATCCAGTGCGGCGAGATCGCCGATGGCCAAACCGTTGATCTGGGCGGTGGAAAGCACGCCGATCTGGCTGGCGGTCAGATTGGTCGCCTGCGTGCTGCTGAGGCCGCCGAGCTGGGTGGCGGAGAGCGCGGCGAATTGCCCGCTGGTGAGGGCGGCGACGTTGTCGGCGCTGAGTTGCCCCAGTTGCCGGCCGGTCAGGCCGCCGATCTGGCCGGCGGAAAGCGAGGTGAGTTGCATCGTGCTCAGCCCATTGAGCCCGGCCGCCGACAAGGCACCGATCTGGGTCGCGGACAGTGCGCCGATCTGGTTGGGGGCAAGGCTCGCGACCTGGGTGTCCAGCAGTCCGCTCAGCGCGTTCGTGGCCAGCGCCGCGATCTGGCCGGCGGACAGGCCCGTGAGCTGATCCGTGCTCAGCGCATGGATCCCGCCGGAGGTCAGGCCTTTCACCTGGTCAACGGTCAGCGCTCCGAGTTGTGCGGTATTATGGCGCAAACACAAAACGCGCCGTCTCAAAAACCAAGCGTTCCGATGCCACCTTCTGAGCGGAGGTGCGCCGTGAGCGTCCTTTACGGTTTAGTCCCTATGACGATCCTGATTGGCGCGGCATTTTCCGCTGCCCATGGTGGGCCGTTAATCATCCCAGGAAATTTACCCCATTCAATGGGCCAAGGGAGAGGAGCGGTAAGCAGTCCAACTTCCATCAATGCGTCAATTAGCGCGCGATGTGCGGCGACATCTTCAGGGGAAGCGTTGGGTGCGAGCGCTATTTGGATACCAGAAAAAGCTCCCACGCCACTCCAGATCCAGGCATCGGTTTTCCACCCAGCAGACTTAAGAATGCCGGTAAGGATTCCAGTGATTCCTGAGATTTCCGGGGTCTCTCCAGCCATGAGAATGTCGGCGGAGCGACCTGAGTGCACGATCAGACGGGCAATCAGCAGAGTGGACTGCTCACTGGCAAACGACCTTGGAGCTAGTTTCTCCTCAATCTTAACCCGAGCCAGCCGCTCGCCTTCGGCTTTCTCGTCGGCTTCGGCGGCACGAGCGTTGGCCAGGGCTATTCCTTCATTCGCCCTGGCTAACTCGGTTTTTGCTGTATCGATGTCCGCAGTTGCTTGCTTGGATTTCAACTCGACAACGGAAGTCCGCCAATCTAGTTGCCGTTCTTTCACGCCAGACGACCAAAACTGGATAAACAAAAACCCCACCGTGCCAAAGGCTGCCAGGGCAGCAATGGCGCCTGAAATTAACAACCCGTACCAGGAGAAATCAAACCACCAGTTGGCGGAGGCTAATAATGCCGACGATACGGGCATTTCATCCGAAGCCTTTTGGTTATTATCGGCCATAGCTGTCATGTCCGGTGGCTTATGCGTGACGGTAGTCTTTTTAGTTATATTTTTCCTGCGGGTACGGAGTCTATAGGGCAGCCAAGGTCACAGCTTCGATCCCTAGGACCGTCAGCACGGCCAGGAAGAATGTCACCGAGAACGTCCCTCGCGCCAATTTGGCTCCGACTGATCCCTCTGTCTCCTCCATCCCATGCTCGTTCAGTCGTTTGGCCAATTCCGCGTAGGTTATGCCTGCTCGTTTCACCTCTGCCTTGATGAACCGGCTTGCCTTCAACGCCCATTCCTTTTCCCGGTCCGTTAACCCTGCCATGTGAACCTCTTTTTTCATCGTGAAACCGACATATACGTCGATTTCCTGTTGACGGCAAGCGATAGATAACCTACATATTCGTCATCAAACCGACGGATACGTAGATATGCCCCAACACTTCCTCCTTTCTCCCGCCGCCAAGACCCTTACCCTGGCCCAGGTCATGCGGCTGTCGAATGAGGAAGCCGAGACCATGTTTGCTCGTATCCGCTGGCCAGAGACCAACGGAGCGCCGGTCTGTCCGATCTGCGGTGGCGATGCCGTCTATAATGTCCGCCGTCCGAATGGCCCGGCCCGTTGGCGCTGCAAAGCATGCAACAAGGAATTCACGGTGACCAGCGGGACACTCTTCGCCTGGAACAAGATGCCAGTACAAACCTACCTCTCCGCCATCGCGATCTTCTGCAACGAAGTGAAGGGCAAAGCGGGCTCTGGCCCTCTCCCGCGACCTCGGCACGTCCTACAAGACGGCCTTCGTACTGGCCCACAAGATCCGGGAAGCGATGGCTGCTGAGATGAAGGGCGCACACGTCGGCGGGGATGGCGAGACTGTAGAGGTCGATGGCGCTTATTTCGGTGGCCACGTCCGGCCGGCGAACCTGAAAGAGAACCGGCGCGATCGCCGGTTGGTCGAGAACCAGACCGGCAAGCGCCGTGTGGTCGTCGTGGCACGTGAGCGGGAGGGGCGGACCATCTCTGGCGTGTTCAAGACCGAGGGCGCCTCCGTCACCTGGATTCGGGACCGCGTGGCCACGGGCTCGCGGATCGTGGCGGACTGCACGGACGATATGCCGTGGATCGGATCGACCACTCCCAGGCTTACAGCCTGGACGGGATTCATTCGAACGGTGCCGAGTCCTTTTTCTCTCGGATGCGTCGCGGCGAGGTTGGCCACCACCACCATCTGATCGGTCCCTACCTCGCCAGCTACGCCAGGGAATCGGCTTGGCGCGAGGACAACCGGCGCGTGTCTAACGGGGATCAAACTCAGCACACCGTCAAGTTGGCGTTGTCATCTGGGCCGAGCGTGGATTTTTGCGGATATTGGCAGCGGCACAAAAAAACGATTTGATCGGATCGCGACAGACACAGATTTTAACCGTCGCGATCCGAAGTATCAGGCAGCCCTGCTCGCGTGGCCAATCGTAAGGCGCCACTGAATAGGCTGGCGGTTTGCATGTTGATGGTGGTTTTGCGGAGGCAAGGGATGCCCATGTGTTGATACGATCTCGTGCCCACACACTTCGCAACGGTACATCCCAGAATGAGGGGTAGAGGCACTCGGCGAGTACAACTTATCAAACGCTGGATCGTTGTTTTGAGAAAGAAACTGGGGATATTTGTAAAGTGCCATAGTGGACCCTTTCAGTGTGAAAGTGAAAGGACCGCCTATTGACAGAGGCACTCTGAACCCCCAAATTGAGGGCGTGTCGATGCGTGTCCTCCAGCGGTCCTTCCACTGGTGGATGCAGGGAGGTCGACACCCGACGTGTCGGCCTCTCGCGCGATTTACATGGTCATTTTTCGTTCCTGGTTTAGGCCTCGCGGCTCAGATTCTCCGCGGCCCAGCCAAGCTTTTCAGCCCATTGACTCAAAAATAAGATTATGACAAGCGAAATGAGCCACTCGGCTAGCGTCTACGACACCGTTACCCTGATGCCGCCCCTTCAGCCTCCCGCACCGCCTCCTGAACGGTAATGGCCACCCCATGCCGCGCAGCGTGCTGATCCTCACCGGGACGCCAGACGGTCCAGTCCCAGCGGGAACCGTCGCGCTCGACCACCAGATGAAATCGGACCTCGCCACCCGGTCCAGTGACCGTGGCGTAGTAAGCTTCCCCGCTTCGCTCCCCAGATCAAGGTTATGCCGTCACCCTTCTCGACCCGGCCGCGCAGAGAGACTGCCAAACCCTCGCTTTCGTCAGAGATGGATCGCAGTCCAGACTAAACCGCACCATAGAACCAGGGACAAAATCACCCCAACGACGAGACCGATAAGGGGTCGAAGATCGTCGCTGTCAGATTCACTCTCCCGATAAACGGTAACGGGACCATGCTCGCGCTTGCTAGGTGGTTTGGCGATTACATTCACGAATTGCTCTCTCCGGTAGGGATCCACCTCTCGGAAGACAACTTTCAGTAGGCACTTTGTATCTAATGTATTATTCGCCGCTTACAATACCACCGTGACTCGATGCGCTCCGCACACGCCAATATGTCGTTCTGTCGCGCAACTCCCCCTCCAACTGATCACTGCGCCGGGGTATCACGTTCCTGATCCGTTGGTTCAGAAGCCCCGACTCTCTTTTGTCCAACGGTCGGGGAGCGCGTCTGGCCAGCACGGCGGCAATATCCCGGACGCCCATGGGCTGCTCCGCGTCCCGTAGGACCTCCAAGATGGTCCGGCTGAACGCCCCAGTCGCGATGCCAAGGGATACGGCGCCCTCGTTGGTCTCCGCGCCCATGATCCGAAGAGCCTCCGAGATGGTGACCCGCTCAGAGGCCAGCGTCTTGAGCCGCTGCTCTGTGCCACGGATGCCCGCGCTGATCTCGGACAGTTTGACCTTCAGACCATCTATGGCGTATTGATTGCTCATGTCCTGAGAATGGCAAAGTCCTAGCCAGGATCAATAGATTTTGTTTGGTGTTTGCACCATAATACCGGAGTTGTGTGACAGCGAGCGTGCTGAGCTGACTGGTGGTCAGAGCTCCGACCTGCCGCGCGGTCAGACCATTGAACTGGCTCGTGGTCAGGGCGGCAAGCTGGGTATCGGCGAGACCGGCAACGGCACTGTCGGTAAGTGCCGCGATCTGCAGCACCGAGAAGGCGCCTAACTGAGTGGTGGTCAACGATGCGACGTCGCGGACGCTGAACGCGCCTGTTTGGGTGGCACTGAGCGACGCGATCTGGGCCGGACTGAAATCGCCCAGTTGCGTGGTGGAAAGCCCGCCGATCTGGTTCGTGCTCAGGCCGGCAATCTGGTCGGCGGAAAGCGCCGCCACTTGGCTATCGCTCAGACCGCCGATCGCGATGGCGGACAGCGCGGCGATCTGGCTCGACCCCAGGGCGGCGAACTGGGGGCGGAGAAGAATTGCAGCTCCGCCGCCGTGACCGCGCGCATTTGGTTGGCGGTGAAAGCCGCTACCTGGGTCACGCTCAGCGCGGCGACCTGGCCGCTGTTCAGGGCGGCGACGCCGGCGGCGCTCAACCCGGCGATTTGCGTGGCGGCAAGCCCACCAATCTGGGTCGGACTGAGTGAGGCGATGTCGGTGGTGGTGAACGCGCCGATCTGCGTCGCGCTCAGCGCGCCAAGCTGGGTCGGTGTGAGAACACCGATCTGGCTGCCGGTCATGCCGGTGACCTGGACGGCGGTCAGTCCGGCCATTTCGGTCGTGCTTAGCGCACCAATCTGGGTGACGCTCAGGGCACCGATCGCCGAGGCGGCCAATCCGCCCAACTGCGTCACCGACAGCGCGGCGATATTGGTCGAGGCCAACGCCGCCACCGACATGGTGCGCAGCGCCCTGAGCTGGGCGCTGGTGACGCCCTGCCACTGGGTGGTGCTCAGCGAGGCGATCTGGGTCTGGCTCAGGCCGCCCACCGCGGCCGGTGACAAGGCCTTGATCTGGGTCGCGGATAAAGCCGCGAGTTGCGTTCCACCCAGCATCCGCACGTCGCTGACGCTCAGCGCCCCGATCTGCCCAGGGGTCAGGGTGGCGATTTGGGTTGGGCTGAGGGCAGCGACCTGACTGGCGGTCAGGCCGGCGATCTCGTTTGGGGTCAGTCCGGCAAGCTGCTCCGTGGTGAGGCCGGCAACCTCATCGGTTCCGAATGCACCGATCTGCGCCTCGTTCAGTACCGACAACTGGGCGGCGCTGAACAGGGTCTGACCGATCGACAAACTGGCGATCTGGGCGGCGGCGAGCCCGGCCATCTGGTTGCCTGACAGTTCGGCCAACTGCGTGCCGCTGAACTCCTCGGTCTCGGTCACCGAGAAGGCTCCGATCTGGGATGTGCTCAGCGCCGCGATGTCGGTTTTGCCCAGAGCGGCGATCGCCCCGGCTGTCATGCGTTGGATCTGCGCCAGGCTGTAGGTTGAGATGATGGACGTCACGATTGCCCCCCCGCGATCCCGACGCCGGCGCATCCCGCTAAACTGTCAATGACATCCATGGCATCCCCAGGTACGGCCGAACACTTCCAGGGGCCTCATCCCTGGCTCACCGAACGCTGTTGCAAGCGATGTGCCCGGGGGAAGTGACAGATTCCCGTTAGCTCAAACGAAAGGGAATTATCCGGTTGACATACCATACCACCATATCTAGTGAAGCGGGCGACAGGCCGGCGACAGAGCTAACTAAGGCAGTTGAGGTTAATAGAACGATGTTAGATTCGGAACGAGAGATATCCCTATGGAGGCTGGCACGTCGCCTTTATGAGGAGATGGAGCGTCTTGATCCAACTGAATTGGATGGATGGGACAGCCTATCCGACGAGAGTAGGAATATTTGGTATTTTGCCGTTGATGGCATGCTTTCTGAATATGAGGAGGTGTTGCGGGTCATTAAAATCGATCTCGCCAACCACCACATGATATGCGGGGGTGCTAACCTCTGAAAATAAACGCACTTCCACCCAAAGCAGCGCCAGCCTTTCGGTCTTAAAAGTAATTCGAATGTCTGTGATGTGGTCTCCATGTGGGATCGCTGGCTGTGGGTACCAAGAACCGCCAATCAGGTGAAAGTAATCCACTGAATAGCCTAGGATTATGTCAGTAATAAACGGCGTGAAACCTTCGATTCCATACTCAGCCGCCGCGTATGAATAGGCTATCTTTGCCAACAGACGTGCGAATTCATAGGGACGAGGAATTATAATATGTTCACGGTTCCAGTTCGGAAATTTCGATTGCATTTCCATCTCATCCTCATGGGTCGTTAATATATCCATTGACCAATGAACCCCATCGTTTCGATGAACTCCACTAAAAATGCGAGCTTCTTTGAATTTATATAGAGGGACTGGGCAGGAATAGTCTAAAACTCCTATTTGCATCGGTAAACCATCAAATTGCCTAAGTGTAACTAATGTTTCCCGAGCTTCTTTTCTATTGTTCTTATTGCGAGTTAAAAAATTTCGCTTTATTCGAAAATACCCCCACTCCTTTAAGAGAATCAGACTTTCAATCTGTTGATTGATGATCTTCATGCAACAGGTGCATGACGCTTCCCGTAACAGAAGATTGCCACCAAGCGCCAGGGGTATGATATGTTCGTCCGTGAAGCGGCTTAACCCTGGCGATAGAGCCGTCGTTCTGCAATATATGCACTGACGCACCGGCGGATATTTATGAGTGGTGACCCTTCGCGGTTCGGCGCCCATTGTGTTATCCTTCCCTCATGAGCGATCAGGGAAGCGATGACGGTCAGCGCCGGGATGCTTTGCTCCTTCGGCTGCTGAAAACCCCTCCCCAACCACGTCCCAAACGGGACCGTGGCCAGAAAGGGTCTATCAAGAAGGTTTTGGAGTCGAGTCCCGGCGCTTCAGGCGGCGGGAAGCCTTCGCGAACTGTGTAGTCGTTCGCGGCTCAGTCAGGCTGTTGATACACCAAACGCTTTCCCTGCGTGCCTTTCAGCAATGCCGCGCCGCGTTCCCAATCCGTCAGATTGCGCGTGTTGGCGCGAAAATCGAACTCGGCCAGATAGCGGTGTAGGTGCGCTTCGCTGATGCTATGGAAGGTGCCGTAAACGCCACGCTTGAATAAGGCGAAGTGGGATTCGACTGAATTGGTATAGGCATCATCACGGACATATTCGCCCTTAGAATGGTTGACTGACTCATGTCCGGCAAACTCGATGCCGATGCCTGGGTAGATCGCGCTTTCATCCGTCATCAGGCGAGACTTCTGATCAGCGTGTTTCAGCATGATGGGGCGTAAGGTCTTCGCGCTGACGTTGGCAACGTGAAAACTCCGGGTTTTTCCGTCACGCTCGACCAAGGAGACGATGGGCATCTTCCCAACCGGCCCGCGCCCTTTGTGCTCCCGCTTGTTGGCATGTTTGTTTTTCTCTTTGCCGCCGATGTAGGCTTCATCGGCTTCCACGATCTTGCCCTCGCCGCCGATCGGGGTCGGTGATGGATCGGCCGCCGCCTCGCGGAGGCGATGGAACAAGAACCAAGCGGTTTCGTAGTTCGTGCTGAGAACGCGGTGCAGTTCGTGCGCGCTGAAACCCTTCTTGCTTGAAGCCATCAGTTGAGCGGCCAGCACCCACTTGGACAGCGGGATATGTGACCGCTCCATAACCGTTCCCATGGTGACAGTGAACGGTTTGCGGCAGTCCTTGCACTTATAAAGGCCAGGGCGGGTGCTCTTGCCTGCCATTTTGGTAATGCGGTCGCCCATGACGCCGCAGAATGGGCAAGCCGGGCCATGCGGCCAAAGCAATGTCTCAAGATGCTGGCGAGCCCGCTCATCATCGTGGAAGATTGGGTCTCTGATATCGAACTTGCCAGCCATGATCTTATTTCCCTTAACTGAGGGCAAATCTACATCTGGTAACGTGGTATGTCAACCGGATAATTCCCAAACGAAATGGGTCGGCAGGTTCTGCCTGTGGCCGGTCTGTTTTGCCGGGTGGGGAGGGTAATGAAGCCAGTTCGCCGGGGTGATCTTCGGTGGAAAAAGGCCGCGGTTGGCACCCGTGTTGGCGCCGGCGCATCCGCGCCTGCCGTGTCCGAATCTTGCCCAGGTGTATCGCGCCAAGGTGGCGCGTCCGCACGAGGCGCTTCAGTCGAGTCCCGACGCGCGGGAAGCATTGGACGCGGTGCGCCGGTTGATCGAGCGCATTGCCCTGACGCTGGCTCCGGACGCCAAGGGATTCGAGATCGAACTTGTCGGCGAGATCGCGGCGATGGTTCGCCTTGGCCTGACCGACGTACGCGCGGTTTCACGGCCGGATCAACCCGCCGGCCACGATCTGTTCGCACGTTCGGTAAAACTGGTTGCGGGGACAGGATTTGAACCTGTGACCTTCAGGTTATGAGACTACACTGCTACTGCATAACCATTTGATATTATGTTGTATTTTTGCCATTTTTTGTGTATGTGTCACTGGTTGTGAAAATATCACCCCGAAAACACTCGCTTTTCCCGCTTCCAGCACGCCGCCGCAGGGTCCCAGGGACCCGGACACAAAAGGTCAGAGGACCTCGAAGACAGGGCAAAGGCCCGATCCGTCCGGCAGTTTGATGCTCGAAATGCATCGATGCCGCGCGCCCTCAGTCATCTGCGTCTCCTCTTCGCTTGGGTGTTGTTCGACATAGTGTGTGGTGCCCCCTCTTCATGGTGCTTCCACCAGTGAATAGCTGGTGCTACGTCCGCCGGCCGCCTCCCTCGCCAGAATGCCGCGCTTAACGAGGTCGTCGATGTCACGGAGCGCCGTATCCTGCGAGCATTTTGTGAGCGCTGCCCATTTGGAGGACGTGAGTTTACCCTCGAAGCCGTCGAGCAAGCGATTGATCACTTTCCGCTGGCGCTCGTTGAGCGGTCTGTTCAGATGCGTTTCCCAGAAACGGGCCTTCTTGACCACGGCGGCAAGTTCGCTCTCGGATTCGCTGAAGGCGCGGTCCAAACAATCGAGAAACCAATCCAGCCAAGGGGTGACATCAAGATCGCCCTTTTGGGTCTTCTCCAGTTCCTCGTAATAGGTTTTGCGTTCGCGGCGGATTTGCGCGGACATGCTGTAGAAGCGTTGCGAGCTATGTTCGGAGCGGGCGAGTGCCATATCGGCGATGGCCCGCGCGATGCGGCCGTTTCCGTCATCGAAAGGGTGTATGATCACAAACCAAAGATGGGCCAGTCCCGCCTTCAAGACCGGATCGGCGGGGCTTTTACCCTCGAACCAGGCGAGGAAGGTGCGCATCTCCCGCTGTAGCTTCTCGGCGGCGGGTGCCTGATAATGGACGCGCTCGCGGCCTATCGGTCCGGATACGACCTGCATCGGGCCACTTTTGTCGTCGCGCCATGTGCCGACCTTAATCCGGTGCAGTCCGCTGTGCCCGGTCGGAAACAGAGCGGCGTGCCAACCGAACAGACGCTTGGCCGTGAGCGGCTTTTCAAAATGCT
>ODAK010003338.1_pt1 | contig 16698 bp, 25 predicted proteins | sample 1539591 | NCBI WGS metagenome assembly ODAK01 (sample SAMEA3539303, study PRJEB22396) | soil metagenome | biome: tundra; feature: field; material: soil | place: USA | collected 2010-05 | depth 0.15 m
CACCCTTGCTGCGGCCTTCGACGAACTCGAGCGGGTGATCTGACCGGCGAACCTCGCTGGAGCGAGTGAGTTCGCGCCACATGATCAATCAATGCAACAGAGCCGACCAGCGTTTGGCCACCAGCCGGCGGTGCCAGGCCAGCAACGTGCCAGGAGTAACGCCGAAGGTTGGCCAAGACGCAAGGGGGAGCAGTCGACTCAGGCCGGCCAGCAGGGCACGATCGGCGGGCTGGTAGGCGGGACGCCCCACCTGGCGGCGAAGTACTTCCACCTCGTGGCGCAGTGCGAGGAGCTCGACTGCATTGGATTGTTCGCTTCGGAAGAACAGGAGGACCAAGGCGAGTAGCTGGCGGAGGCCGAAATAGACGGAGGCCCACAGCTGGCCACGTGCCCGGTGCCGTCGCATCGGATCGACGGTAGCCGCGACGACCAAAGCTCTTCACAGAGTTCCTGGTGGAGGTAATGTGCGCGTATTCGGACACTACGAGCTGGGATTCGACCGGTATCCGATGACCGTAGGCTCGGCCCGGATGCCCCACCGCGTCGAAGTCCGCTTCATCGCTGGTTTGAACGACCTCCTGCCACCGGGCAGACGTGGTCGACCCATCACGGTCGAGATGGCCGCCGGGACCACGGTCAAGGACCTGGCAGAGTCGCTCGGAGTGCCGCACACCGAGATCGCCGTGATCGTGGTGAACGGCGAGTCGGTGGACTTCGCGCACCAGGTGCGTGACGGCGACCGAATGAGCGTGTACCCGGCGTTCGAGGCGGTCGCTGTGTCGCCGCTCGTGCGGTTGGATCCGCCACCACTTCGAGAGCCTCGGTTCGTCCTGGACGTCCATCTCGGCCGGCTGGCCCGAACCCTACGGCTCCTCGGCTTCGACTGCGTCTGGCGAAACGACATCACGGACGACGAGCTGGCGGCGATCTCGGTGGCCGAGCAGCGGACTCTCCTGACCAGGGATCGGGGGCTCTTGAAGCGTGCCAGGGTCGCTCACGGCTATCTCGTGCGGGAGACCGACCGTCGTCGCCAGATCACCGAGGTCCTGCGACGGTTCGACCTCTTCAGGTCAATCTCCCCCTTCGGCCGATGCCTTGAGTGCAACGGCGTGCTCGAACCGGTGGCGAAGGAGGAGGTGGAACACCGCCTGCCGCCCCGCACGCAGCGGGACTACGACGACTTCCGCAGATGCCCGCATTGCGACCGGATCTACTGGAAGGGCTCTCACTACGACCGGCTCACCGCCCTGGTGGAGGACGTCCGTCGTGCCGGCACGATGCCATAGCCATGCGACTCGGAACGAGCCAGGCACGGACACCGCCGGCCCGAGCCGCACTCGACCCGGTGGGCCGTGGGTGGTCGGTCGTCCCGATGCACACCGTCCCGGCGGGACGCTGCCGGTGCGGCGATCCCACGTGCCCGGCACCAGGCAAGCACACGCACGGCCCCTGCAAGGAGCGCGTGCTGGACGTCGTCGGCATCGAGTAGGTCCAGCGATGGTGGCGACGGTGGCCCAACGGCAGGGTGGGCGTCGTCACCGGAGCGGTCTCCGGGCTGGTGGTGCTCGACGTGGACCCCCGCCACGGCGGGGGAGACTCGCTCACCCTTCTGGAGGTGTGGGTGCCGAAAACCTCATCCGCAGCGGTTGGTCAGGGAGTATCCATCTTTCGTTGCGCACACAACCATGTGGGAAATCGAGACCAATAGCGTGGGAAATGCCTCGGACGGGTGAGTCGCTTCCCCTGGTCAAGACAGATCGCCCGCAAGCGTCGGCGGGACAGCTCCATCCGCTGGGAGCGTGACGTGTCGATGGAGCTGTGGCAGCACGACTTCATCGGTGGGGTGTTCTTGGCCAGTGGAGCCGAGTGATGAGCCGTTTCGCCATCGACCAGATATCTCCCGAGTAACCACTATCACACCGAGCAATTGCTCCGCCAAGAGAATCTGCTCGAAGACACGGGCTCCTGGCCGCTCGTGGGTTGGTGCGTCCGCACGCCGAGAAATTCCGAGATCGGCATACGTGAGACGGTGTGAGGCGGTAGGGGCACCCTTCGAAACCATCACGACGCGCGCCTTGCGCCCAACCCCGAACGAAAGGAGAACGCCTACGATTCGAACATGCCGCTCGTCTTGAGGCCCTTCAATTCAAGAGATGAAGAGGTGGCATTGGCCGCACATATGGAATTCGCGGCGGAGGGCTTGATTTTTCTCTTGGGCTATCAGTCGGACATGTCCTGGCTGGATTGGCTTGCCCACATTGAGCGTTACCGTGCGGGATCGGATCTCCCACCGAATAGAGTCCGTGCCGAATTCCTCGCCGCCGAGGTGGACGGCGAACTCGTCGGCCGCGTGTCGGTACGCTTCGCGTTGAACGATTGGCTTGCCCGCGAGGGCGGGCATATCGGCTATGGCGTGCTGTCCCGTTTTCGACGCAAGGGCTATGCCACAGAGATGCTTCGTCGGGCCGTCGATCTTGCGCATCATGAGGGTGTTGATCCGCTGCTGATCGTGTGCGACGAGGACAATCTTGGTTCCGCGACTGTCATCGAGCGATGCGGCGGCGTCTTCGAGAGTTTGGCGACAAATGAGATTGGAACGATGATTCGCCTGTACTGGATCTAAGTTGAGTCGCTTCGCCACCTCGGCCCGGCGGAACGGTGTCACCCACTCGAGAGAGCGCTCTATAGATTGAACGAATGAAGGGTTGCACTTGGAGTCCGCCGTGATCGAGCGAAGTCCCGAAGCAGGGGCACGCCTCTCGATGATCGCTGAAAGTGACCCTAGTGGCATCAGTTCATGCGATGGATGGACCACCCATGAGACTGACCGCACATCTCATGGCCAAGGAGGATAAGGACATGCGCTCCACGCTCAACTGGACATCTGATGCGTGACGACGTACGCCAAGCATTGGCCAACAGTCGGTCTTTGAACCTCGAGGCGCGCACGATCGACATCACCACCGTAGGCCGACGCTCCGGGGAGCCGCGTCGGATCGAAATCGTCTTCTATTGGTTCGAAGACTCGATCTATCTAAGCGGGATCCCCGGCCCGCGCACCAGGGACTGGCTGGCCAACCTCACCGCCGAGCCCCATTTCACATTCCACCTCAAGCACGGCGTCGTCGCCGATCTGCCGGCGGTGGCCACGGTCATCACCGATCCCGCAGAGCGTTGTCGCGTGCTCGCCGACTTCGTCGACCAATTCAATCAGCGCAATGGACCCGAAAGTGGGTGGCCCAAAGCTGTCCTCGAAGAGTGGGTGGAGGGCAGTCCGCTGGCGAAGGTTTCCTTCTTGGGGGTAGATTGACCCAAGGCCCCGGGCCGGCGGAACCCTCCCGACGGGGGCTGAGTCCTACGGGATCGGACGGACGCGCTGCTCGCCGGTACTAGAGCCGCGTATACGTGATGTCGAAGTCGTGCTCCCAAATGGCGCCGTCAAATGACTTCTCCCAATGCGACCCAATCGTCTTCCGGTCCGGACTAACTCGGCCTTCGAAGCGCTGCGAAAACCCGGTGTTGTTGCGCCACAGCCGCCAGAGTCCCTCCGAGAAGCTGATCTCATAGATCCGCGACACGCCACCATGTTCCTTTACTCCGACACTCTCTCTTTCATGGCTGTAGTGAGCGTTTGCCGAAGTCTGGCTCTGAGTGGTGATTCGCCGGATGAACCCGTCATGCCCCGAGTATTGCTCCTGTAGCTCCCAGACCGAGCTGCCCACCAACGGGTTTGAGGTGGCAAGTGCCTCCACGTGGCCTGCAGGGTTTGCCGCTCTCTCGGCGTCAACCGCTTCTTCCGGAGGGTTGGGGACTCCCCTACCTCGACGGCGCCATACCGAGGCGTGCAATGATGCAGCTATGTCTGAACGGCTTGAGGTCCAACGGGCCATTGCGGCAGATTCAGCGGCGATCTTTGAGGTGCTGACCAGTCCACAAGGGCATGTCGCGATCGACAGCTCGGGCATGCTGATGGATGCCACCGGTGAACCGGTTACATCTGTCGGTGACAACTTCGTGGTGCATATGGACCGTGAGGCACTCAACGATCTCCCTCTCGGTCTGTACGACGTCACCGTGAAGATCGTCACGTTCGAGCCGAGTCGGGAGATCGCGTGGACGATCGAAGGTCAGCTCAACCTCGGCCATGTTTACGGCTACAAGCTGGAGCCGATAGGCGAGGGTACGCTTGTCACCTCATACTACGACTGGTCCGCTGTCGACCAGTCCTGGAAGGACGCCGCTATCTTCCCGGTCATTCCAGAGAGCGCGCTCCGTGCCACGCTCGGCATCCTCGCGCGAACTGTGGCCCCGGGACGCGCTCGGCCTTCATTCTGAGCGGTTGGCATCTCAATCTGACCGCGCCGTTCCCCACGGATTGAGGTGGCTCACGGCGCAGTAGCCCCTCCCGGCGAAGGGAGATAGGAGCGGATCTCACGGAAGACAATCTGCGTAAGCACTTGATGGCTTTGTCCTTCTTGTCGTGGAGCGGGCGCTCAGGCTTTCTTTGACTCGGGATCTCGCAACTTCGCCATTGCTGCCTCGATGCGTCGTTAGCGCGTCTCGGGCTTCTTCGCGCTCTCGATGGCACGCACGTGCTCCCGCTTGCGGCTGTAAGACAGTCGGTCATAAGCGGCGCGGGCAAGTGGATCGGCGTCCATGGCATGAGCGAAGTCCGTCGGCTCAACCACTACGCGGGGCTCGACGTCTATCGCCAGCTCAACTTCGACCTCGTCGCCGGTTGCAACACCGGCAGCTTGCCGGTTCGCGTTGCTTAGGCCGATCAGGTAGCGGCCACGCAGGATGGCAATTCTGCTCTTCCAGGAATGCCCGTTGATCGTGATAGTCACTGGCGGTCGTTTGCCCCCACCAAGAGCCTCAACCACTTCTTCGGGTACTTCCAACCCCCTCATCGGTTCCGTTGGCTCCACGTCAGCTCGAAACTTCATGATCTGCTCCTGTGCACGTACGTCGGCGACCAACCACTGATCGTAAGCGGCGATGTGATCATCGGCATGTGTCTCCAGCGGCCCCACCCACTCCGGGCCGTATGGGACACCCCGGCCCCCACCTGACCATCCGTGTCGTCACCCAATTCTCATCAGAGATTTTGCGTAAAGGCCACCAGCGTTACCGCGACGTTCCGAAGAGAAGGGAAGGCAGACATGGGAACAGAAGAGAACAAGGCCGTTGTTCGGCGGTTCATGCCCGAACTCTTGGCCGGTGGCAATCTCGATGCGGCCGACGAGGTACTCGCACCGGACTACGTGAACGTCGCAATGGGAGGAGCCGATCGCGACGGCGTCAAGGGGATGGGCGCCGCGGCCCACGCTGCGTTAAAGGGACAGCGGTTCGAAGACGAGGAGCTGGTGGCCGAAGGGGATGCCGTCTTCGCCAGGTTCAAGCATGTCCTAACCCTCCCCGACGGGAGCACGACTTCATCCCGCACGATCGCGTACTACCGCATCGCCAACGGCAAAATCGCGGTGAACGACGTGATGTCGGTCCCAGACATGATGCAGGTCCTCGGGCCGCTCCTGTCACCACCATCTGACTGACCCAGTGGAAGATTTCAGCCCGCTGAGGCGAGGGAATCGGCTGCCACGAAATTGGTCCGACCGGGACGCCCGGCGCATGGGGATACCCTGGTCCTCCGTAATCGGAACGAGACGGCACCCTTTCCTGTGTCACCATGTAGAAGATGCGTGTGCTCCTGAGCGACGGATCAGGGTTGACGGCTCGCCAAGTCGCTACGCAGCTTGCGGCAGCCGGTCACGTCGTCGAAGTGCTCACGCCGGACCCGCTGGCTTTGACCCGATTCACACGGCACGTCCGACGACTCCACTCCGTGCCTCCGTATGGAACTCAACCGTTCGCCTGGTTGGACGCCGCCCTCGCTGTCTACAGGGCGGGGCACTTTGACGTGCTATTTCCCACTCAGGAGCAGGTTGTTGTTCTGTCGCGATCAATGAGTGCCCTGCACTCTGCTGGTGTCACAACCGTCGTGCCCGCGTTCGATGTGTTGGTGAAGGTGCAGGACAAGATCGCCGCCCGATCGACGCTTCTGGACCTCGGCCTGCCTCAGCCAAGGAGCACCGTCGTTAGCGCTGCATCGGACCTAGCCGCATGGAATGACCTGCCGGTGTTCGTCAAGACTCCGATCGGTACCGCCACGATGGGAGTGCGGTATGTCAGCGAGTCGGCCAGTATCAAGACACTTGCATCAACTTTGGAGGCGGAGGGTGTATTTGCGGACGGAGGAGTCTTGGTCCAATCGCCCGTTGACGGTCAGTTGGCCATGATCCAGGCCGTCTTCGATGACGGCACGTTGGTCGCTGCTCATGCCAACCTTCGCGTCCGCGAGGGGGTCAGTGGAGGTGCAAGTCACAAACTGAGCATCGATCTGCCGGTAATTCGAGAGCACCTAGAGGTGCTTGGCGGTCGACTCGGGTGGCACGGGGCACTGTCTGCAGACGCGATCCTCACCGATGGCGGTCCCCAGTACATCGACATCAACCCTCGGCTGGTGGAGCCAGGCAATGCCTGGCGGGCCGGAGTTGATCTGGTGGGTGCACTGCTCGACATCGCCTGCGACAGACCGTCAACGGTCCAGGCACCGGCGCTTGCGGGTGTAGCGACACACCAGCTGCTCTTGGCTGTTCTCGGGGCTGCCCAACACGATCGCACGCGTCGTGCGGTGCTCACGGAGATCAACACCGCATGGCGTCATCGGGGAAGCTACGAGAACAGCGCCGAGGAGCTCACACCTCTTCGCCACGACCTGCGCACCGCGATTCCAGTCGTCGCAGCGACACTGGCCACCCTCGGGCGTCCGGCCCTCTGGTCGGCGTTCTCCTCGGGTGCGGTCACCAGCTACGCCCTGACGCCAGCGGGATGGCACGACATACTCACGGGCCCGGCAACTTGAACCTCGCTCGGGGTGCGCCGAGTTGGGGACCCAGCTATAGATAGCGAGCAGTTGCGGGTTCTGAGCGGCGCCCATCGGAATCGAGACTGCCCACGCGTGCCGTACGAGGACGGTGTTTTTGAGTGGGCAGCTGCGAAGGCCCGCTGTGAGACACGAAAAAACCGACCGCCGAAAAGACACGGAATTGCGGTTTCGGACGGTCATCGACGGAGACCAATGGAACGACATTTTCCCAGGTCAGCTGCGTAGATTGGCTCTGGGCGGCGGACTGCAAATCCCCAAGTCGGCTCGATTCCCGCCACCTCCAAGAGTGCCCAAGGGAAAGCGTGAGGCCTGTCGGAGCCGTGCCACTCGCCATTGGGCGATCGCAGACCGACGGCGCCCATCGGTGCCATGCTCTCGACTCGACCAAGAGCTCCGGGGGTACGCCATGGCAGGGGACCGTGTTCAGCGGAAAGATCGGCAACGACTGGCGCGACTCGGAGCCGTGGTGGCCTCCAGTCCCGACCCCACCCGCAGGCGCGCCGAACGTCGAGCTGGTCGTCCTGGACGATGTCGGGTTCGCCCGCTGATCGGCGACGCCCAGCGCCGGATCGGCCCTATCACCGCCTGCTCAGCGTGCGGAGTCATAGAGGATGGATTGTAAACAGATGTTGACAGACCGGTACGGTTCATTCAGTGTTGCGATGATGGAGCCATCAGAATCATTTTGGACCGCATGGGAGCAGATCCGGGAAAGTTCGGACCCTGACCCACTCGAAGTGCTTCGGGTTGCAGCCGCATTTACCCGTACTTTGATACGGCCCAGAAGGAAGCCATATCCTTTGCCCGCTCCGCCGGATTGTCATGGGAGCAAATCGCGGAATCACTCGGCCGGAGCCGACAAGCAGTGTGGCAGCGCGCCAGTCGTGACGCGTCCCTGCAGGCGATGCTCAAAGCAACTGCGAAACGCCAATGGGAGGCGCTCCATCGCGATCCAAATTCCTGGTACGAAAAGACAAGAGGGTTCCCGATTTAGTCTCGGGCCGATGCAACAGGATCCCAACCTTCACTCCGTTCCCGGCGAACGGAACTCAGGACGCATTGGACAGACCTACTGGCGCAGCCTTTCCATTGGGCAATTCTGAGGTCGTAGCTGCGAGGCCGGGTGTGCCAAAGGTCTGGAAGCCAACCAATGACCCCTTGGGTACCGAATCTCCGAGGTGCACGGTGCTGTTACGCGCGGCGAGCGAGAACGTGACCACCTCGTCGTGAGGTGGTCACGTGTTCTTGGAATTTGAGTGGCAAAAGTGCCGTCTAGCGAATCCTGATGGCTGCGGCTCAGGGCTCGTTGATGAACTCCAGCATGACGGGAGCTCCGAGTACCCAGGGATCGAAGAGGTGCCCCTTGCCTGCTGCGGTTGCCTCGGAGGCGCGCTCCCAGGCGTCCTCCGGCCACGGCGGGTCGACAAGTCTGGAGCCTTTGATCATGCTGTGCACTTCCATCGATGTGCGCGGCGGATGGTCGTAATCCTTGGCGCCACCGCGGATGATCAAGGTGGGCACTTTGATCCCTTCGAACTCCCAGTCGCTGACTCCAGGGATGGCCTCATTCGGCTTAGGGACGAACGCGTTCAGCCAGCGATTCATGACCCGTTCGAACTCTTCGGCCCCGATTGCCGACAAGCGGTCCCGGTTCCGGGGGTTCGCTGCGATCAGATCGGCCCAGGACCCAGGGCCGCCGGTCATTTCAAGAACACCTTCGATGCCCTTGGACCGCACCGTGCGGAGCTCGTTCAAGACGTACACTCCCGCGAGCAACATGGTGCTGTACGTTCCGCCGACGATCGACCAGACCACGAGCTTGCGAACCAGTTCCGGCCACATCATCGTGAAAATGATCGAGTCCCGGGCACCACCCGAACCGCCGGAGGCGATGACCTGCTCCACGCCGAGCTCGTTCAGCAACAGGCCGAGCGTTTCCGCCCTCATGTGCGACTCTGAGACTCCGTACAGCTGTATATCGGACCTCCCACAATTTGGACGGTCCCACAGGAGCACACGCTTGCCGCCGTCGGCGAGGGCGTTTGCGAGCTCGTGCACGCCGCCGTAGTCCTTGCTGAACCGGCCGCCCGGCGTCAACGTGACGACCTCCCCGTCCTCGGGCCCTACGAATTCGTAGACGACGATGCCGCCATTGACTTCGATCTCCCCCTCAGCCATACCCACTCCTCACCTAGATCTGATATATGCGGGTGGAGTTCCGAGACTCCCGGAACGCGCCGCTCATTGAAACTATCTGACATTTCGTGTACCCACCTGCGAGCGAAATACGACAGGAGGCGAAGTTCCCTCGTCCGAGGCCCTACCTAGGCATGACGCTGACCGACATGCGCTTGATGCCGTTGACGAAGTTGCTCTTCAGAAGATCCGGCTCACCGGCTTCGACAGCGACGGTCTTCTCCGCCAGGCGGGCGAAAAACGGCCGAAGCTGGGCGCTGCACGCGCGGAATGTGGTTGAGACCAGAAGTCGAGACTTGAAATTTCGGGAACTGAGGTCTTGGGCGTACCGCCGGTCACGCTGAGACTCCTTCCAACAACTCACGGCCGTGTCCGCGGTCCCACGTCGGTATGCCGAACGGAGCCATGGGGAACTCTGATACTGATGTCGATATTGATACCCTGCTACCGTAGTGCCGTTCGGAAGGCGTCCACCTCCGCCGTGGGCCAGGTCGGATGACAAGGTCGCCGTGACGGGTCGCCCGTTGCGCCGAGGACTTCAGCCCCCTGTGGCTCTCGGTCGCGTTTGGCATCGAGGTCCGCCCCTTTCGGCCGAGCGGATCGGCACTGGGCAGACCTCGTCGACCTACCGGCTGACGATCGACGCCGACGACTTCCCGTCCACGTTGGTTGCGAAGATCGCCCAAGGGGAAGAGCCAGCGCGTCGTCGGGTGGCTACCGCCCACCGCAACAAGCTTGGCTTCTATACGCGGCTGGCCCGTACGGTCGATGTGCGGACACCCGCGTGCTGGTGCGGCGCAGTCTCCGATGACGGACAGAGTTCGCCCTTATCCTTGAGCACCTCGCCCCACGCCTGCCCGGCCGGCAAGTCGACGGATGTTCCGCCGATCAGATGGCTCACGCCTTGGGAGCGCTGGCCGCGCTCCACGCCTGCCGTTGGAACGACGACTCACTTCAGGACATCGACTTTCTCGTCCCGCTCACGAGAGAGCGAGCCGAGTTTCTGGGTGGTCTCGGTACTACCGCTACTGAGCAGTTCATTTCCCGCTACGGATCCCGTTTGGATGACAACGACGTAAGGACGTTGTATGAGGTCGCAGAGGTGTTGGTCGATTGGCAACTGAGACAACCTGATGTTCCCGCCTGCCGGTCATGATGTCGTCGCCGTCGATTGGCAGACGATCACCGTCGCGCATCCCGCTCGAGATCTCTCGTACTTCGTGGGAACCAGCCTACCCACCCACGAGCGTCGAGCGATGGAGAAGATGCTCGCGCAGTCCTATGACGAGGGATTGCTATGCCGTGGGGTCGAGGACTACACCTTCGAACAGTGCGTCGAGGACTATCGCTTTGGACAACTTCAGGGTCCTGTGATCACCGTCATCGGTCCATGACATCGTCGGGACGAAGCCACTCCGCCGACGAGATGTTCCTGGCCATGGCTCGTCGTTCTTGTGCGGCGATTCGCGACCTTGGATCGTTGAGCGTTTTGTAGAGCAGCTCTCGGCCGGCCGCCATCCGCCCCGCTTTGCCCCGTGGACCCGTCGTGGAACGTCGCCGGATGCGGTAGAACACCGAACATGGATCATGTGCCTGTGACACCCACACCGACCCACCACACGGCGGACGGAGGTGTCCTCGTCGGAGATTCGAATGCACGGCGCCTCGTGATATTCGAGGATCCTCAATGCCCGTACTGTCGGCAGTTCGAGGAGTCCAGCGGAGATTTTCTGCACCGGGAGGTAACGAACGGAGCGCTCGCAATCGAGTACAGGATGCGATGCTTCCTCGGGATCGAATCAGTGCGGGCAGACAACGCGCTGGCACTCGCCGCAGAAGCTGGTCGGTTCGATGAGTTGCGTCGAGAACTGTTCGCCGCACAACCACCTGAACACAGTGGCGGATTCACCGTAGCCGACCTGACGGAACTCGGGCGACACGTCGGCCTCATGAGCACGGACTACATCAAAGGCGTTCAAGAGGGTCGGTACGAACCCTGGGTGGTCGAGATGGACAGAATATTCCAAGAACAGGACCCACAAGGAACCCCGGCCGCGGTACTTGAACATGAGCCTGTTGATTCGCGGTTCCTCTACGATCCCGATGCACTCCAGGCGTTGCTGCATCGGTAAGAGGATCCCCTCGTTGCAAGAGAAGAGCCAGGGTGCGATGAGCGCTTTCCTACTGTCCTGGTCGACGGCCGGGACATCACAGATCACTGTCTTGCGGATAGGTTCTTGTGATGCATAACGAGATGAGAGTGCTTGACGGTGACGGCCATGTCCTCGAACCGTGGTCCGCCTGGACCTCCCTGCCTGAGCAGTACCGGCCGACGGCCGTGACCGATGCCGACGGACTGGATCACGTGCTCGTCGGGGGCCAGGAAGTCTTTGTGGCGCGGCTCGGACAAATGGGACAACCCGGCACGGATGTCGGCGCCCCGAGCGGACCGGTTCCGATGGAGCAAGCTCGTGCGGGCGCCTATGACCCCGTCGCGCGCCTGGCTGACATGGACAGCGAAAGCATCGACGAGGTAGTGCTGTATCCGACCATCGGACTCGGGTTCTGGGGCATCCAGGACCCGAAGGCGGCGACCGCCGTGGCCCGCGCCTATAACGACTGGCTGGCTGGTTACTGCGCGGCCGCACCAGACCGCCTGTACGGTGCCGCGATGGTGCCATTCCAAGACCCGGTGGCGGCAGTCAGCGAACTCCGGAGGGCCCGCGACGAACTCGGATTCGTGTCGGCATTTGTTCGCCCCAACCCGTGCGTCGGACGCACGATCGTCGACCCGAGCAACGATCGCTTCTGGGAAGAGGCGGAGTCCCTGGGGATGACCGTGGCCATCCATGAAGGCTTCCAAAACGCCGTTCCCCCGCTCGGGTCGGATCGCACCCCGACAAATATCCTCGTGCTCCACGCCTGCTCGCACACGCTCGAGCAAATGCTCGCCTGCGCGCAGCTGATCGGTCTGGGCATCCTCGAGCGGCATCCCGCGCTTCGATTCGTGTTCCTCGAAGCCGGAGGAGGATGGGCACCCTACTGGCTCGAGCGCCTCGACCATCAGGTGCCGTCGTACCATCGTTACGCGCCGCCGATGTCACTCCTCCCCAGCGAGTACTTCGCCCGCCAATGCTGGGTGAGCTTCGAGGTCGACGAGCCCACGCTGCCCGCATTGACGCCGTTCATCGGTGCCTCTCGCATCGTGTGGGGGTCCGACTACCCCCATGCCGACTCGACATTCCCGGGCGCCACCGCCGAGCTCTTTGCGACGATCTCCCCCCTCGATGACGACGTCCAGCGTCGCATTTTGGGTCTTAATGCAGCGGAGCTCTACGGGCTCGCCACACCAGACTGAGGCACACATAAGCCGTCTCGGTCGCCGACCGTCGGATGGCGATGGCACCACGCTGTACAGATCCATCGCGGCGCGTCTTCTGAGCAAACGGCCCCGCCGTCTGCCAAGCTGTGTGCGGCAGCAACCATACGAGAAGGACCGGTGAGAACCATGACCGACCTGCCGACCACGATGCCTGCCGCCGTTTATCGCGGGCCAGGAGACATCGTTCTCGAAGAACTTCCCGTGCCTTCATTAGGCCCGGACCAGGTTCTGGTCGAAGTGGCTCACTGCGGCATATGCGGATCCGACATTCACCTCCTTCTCGACGGGTTGGGGCAGAGCGGTTCGGTGGAAGGACATGAGTGGACCGGCGTCATCGCCGCCGTCGGGTCGGACGTGAACCAATGGGTCGTCGGCGACGCCGTGGTGGGCGGCCCATCGCCTCGGTGTCGCCACTGCCGCCGGTGCCTCGAAGGCAAGCCGTCACAGTGCCAGAATCGGACCGGCTCGGTGATGGATCTTTCCGAGGGAGCCTTCGCCCGTTACATCCGGACCAATGCCTCAGCCGTGTGGCGATTGCCGCCGGGACTCTCCATGCGCGAAGCGGCCCTGACCGAGCCCCTTGCCGTGGCCCTCCACGGCATCACCCGCTCGCAGGTGACCGAGGCCGACTCGATCATGGTCTTCGGCGCAGGGCCCATCGGTGCTCTCACGGTGGCCGCCCTGAAGGCAAGAGGGTTCGGTCCGATAACCGTCATCGAACCCGGCGCCCGTCGACGCCAGCTGGCTCTTGACCTGGGAGCGGATGAGGTGCGTGATCCCTCCGAGTTAGAACTGTTCGAGGTCCTTGATCCCGAACGAATTGCATCGGGAGCCTGTGATGTCGTCATCGAGTGTTCGGGTCACGGGAACGCGGTTGAAGCTGCCTTCAACCAGGTGGGCCGTGGTGGAAGGCTGGTGCTCGTCGGCGCGGGCATCGACCAACCCAACCTGAACCCTCTGCGGATGATCCTGAACGAGCTCACCCTGTGCGGTTCATTCCTCTATGACGCCGACGGGTTCGAGAACGCGTTGGCACTGTTGGCGTCAGGAGCTTTGCCGACGGATCTTCTGATAGAGCCGGCAGATATCGCGCTGGATCAACTGGTGGGTACGCTCCGTGACCTGTCGAGCGGAGTCCTGGCCGGGAAAGCGATGGTCGCCCCGGGTCTCTGAGGTTGTTGCACCCGCTTTCCGAAGACTTCGGAGACAACCCCGGCGTTCTCAGCTTGGCACGACCATGACTTTGCCCGCCAACTGACCGGATGCGAGTTTGGCGCACGCATTCTCCACGTCATGGAGCGAGATGTTCCCTGGCTCAAGCAGAAGTTCCACCGGGACTTGACCATCAGCAAGCAGACGCACGGCCTCGCTAATACCACCATCGTCATAGAGCGCCGAGCCCGTTACGGTGATCTCGTCCGTGAGAATATGAAGGAGATTCAGGTTGGTCGGCAGTGTAATGACACCCACCAACACGAGGACCCCACCCGGGACAAGACTGTCGAACCCCGTGATCGCCGCCTTCGGATTTCCAGACGTCTCTATAACGGCATCGAAGCGAAGCGCCGCTCCCCCTCGTGAAGCATCTGAGAGATCCTCGGGTGACACCACCTTGGCACCGAGCTTTTCGGCAATGGCGCGCCGCAATGGATTCGGCTCGCTCACCGTGACATCGTCGATGCCGCGAATATGGAGAGCAACGACCGTCAGCGTGCCGATTGGACCAGCACCGGTAACCAGAACCCGTTGACCCTTCTTGGCCGTACTCCTGGTCACCGCGTGAAGGGCGACCGCGAGAGGTTCAGTCAACGCTGCAGCACGCAAGTCAAGGCCGTCGGGAAGCGCAACAAGGGAGTCTTCATGCCGACGCATGTACTGGGAAAAGGCACCCTGCCCATCGTCTGGCACCCGCACTCGACAAATCGACGGTCGGCCGGCTCTACAGGCCGCACAGGATCCACATTCGGAGCTGCGAGCCGTCACCCGGTCACCCACCTGCCACGAGGTGACGGACTCGCCGATGGCAACGACGCGGCCGGACCACTCGTGCCCGCCGATGAAACCGGGAGCGCCCCAACCAAAGATGCCTGATGCTTCGACGATCGAGTGCAGATCGGTGCCGCAGATTCCGCAGAATGCGATCTCTACGAGAACATCATGGTTGCCGAGCGCAGGGATAGGAAAGGATTCGACAGGCACCCTGCCCTCCCCTCGGTAGACGGCCACATGCATGGTGGAATCACCGGGTCGGAAGCCTGGGTCCGGCTGGCTGCCTTCGACCATCTCTGTCTGCCGTGTCATGGGACGTCTCTCCGATCTGCGTGGGATGAATTGTGGTGGATCCTGGGCCCCGAATCAGTCTTCGCCGCGGCGTTACTCACGGGCCGCGGGACGCGCACTCCACATCGTTGTTGTGGTAGACGGATATGGCCAAGACGCGTGAGAACAGTGTCCCTACAGTTCTTTAGGACTCGTTCGAGCGGAAGTGCTGTATCTCTACCATCATCGGGAGGAGGTAGCCGATATAGCAATTGACCAAGTCGACGCCCTTAGTCTTGGCCAAGTCGGGCCGGGCGTCTGCATCAGCCGTGTGACGCTCGACCTTCTTTTCGATGATGCGCACGCGGTCGTCCTTCTCCTTGTATGTCTTCGCTTTGCCGAGCATCTCGTCGAGCTCGTCCTCATCGAAGACCTCGATCCCGAAGTGATCGAGTGGCGGAGCGACCATGCCCTCCTTATCGTCCACAATGAAGAGGAAGAGTCTGGGATCAGACATGAGCATGACCAGTGGGTTGCCCATCTCCCCTTGAGGCGAATACGGGGTCCAGCCGAAGACCTCGTTGTAGAAGCCATGGATGTCCTCGCGGATCGACTCATCCAACGGCATGCTCATCGCGACGTGATTGATTCGAACATCCATCACTCGGTCACCTTTCTTCCTCGTCACAGCTCCAGCGCTTCGATGCCCGGTTGCGTTCGCCTTCGGCGCATCGCGCTAGCCCCTCCCCTACTGAACGCCTAATAGTGCCACTCGTGGAGGACTATTGGAAGCGGTACCGGATCTGGATGCGGATCGCCTCCCGCGGGTTCAATAACAGGGGGAGGTCGGCATGGCCACCGATGCTCTCCAGACGGGCGATAGCGCCTTTTCGCCACCGTAGAAGGTAGTGTCCCCGCATCGATTCAGAGGTCCGGTAAGTCTCCCTTCTCAATGACATCTGAAACTGCTGGCGAACCGACTCGAGCGCTCACCGAGTTGGCCGGGATGGCATGGACTGTGGCCCTCCTCGGCTGGTCTGCATCCAATCTGTTCGTTCGCGCATCGCACACCAACGCAGAGGTCTTCACCACGTGGCGCCTCTGGTTGGCCGTCATCCCCCCTCTGGATCTTGAGGCGGGCGCGGCGAAACCGTGGACATGTCGTCACCTTCTGGGCGCCCGACGTCTCTCGGATCCGATGGACTCTGATTGTCGCGGGCGCCGGCGCCGTGTTCGTGGCCGGCATGGTGACGGGCTTCTCCGCCATCGATGACACCAATCTCCTCGAGGTCACGCTGATCGGATCGCTCCAGCCCATCCTCATAGTTGGCTTCGCCGTTGCGTTCCTCGGCGAACATGCGAAGTGGTCACTCGTCGCGCGTGGGGTGGTGGCGGTCGGCGGTACCGTGCTCGTCGCGCTGTCGAGCCCGTCCGGTTCGGGCCGGATCGCCGGCAACGTCCTCGCCGCGGCATCGATGGTGTTCAGTGCGGGATGGTTTCTCTACGGTCGGGTATTGAGGGACCGCTTCAACGTCGACCCTGTGACGCTCATGCTGTGCGTGCTGGCCAGTTCCGCTGTTCTCATGACGCCAGTGGCACACTTCGGCACCGGATCACTGGGTATCAGCGGCGGTGGATTCTGCTTCGCTGCGGCGACGGCGGCGGCCGGCACCACGGCCCATGTGCTGGTGGTATGGGCTCACCGTTACCTTCCCGCTTCGGTGTCAGCCCCGCTGCTCTTGGCCGAGCCCCCCATCGTCGGACTCGCGGCCTGGGCGTGTTTCGACCAGCGACCAGCGGCGCTGGCCGTCGTCGGATCGGCCGTGGTGCTGGCTGCCCTCTGGGGGGTTGTGCGGAGCTCCGCTGTCGAACGCGTCGAACGCGTCGAAACCGAGACCTCAGACCCGGTCCC
>ODAK010003341.1_pt1 | contig 16687 bp, 18 predicted proteins | sample 1539591 | NCBI WGS metagenome assembly ODAK01 (sample SAMEA3539303, study PRJEB22396) | soil metagenome | biome: tundra; feature: field; material: soil | place: USA | collected 2010-05 | depth 0.15 m
ACAGAGACCGCACAAAGCGAGCACTATGAGGAGTTCTCCTGATGGCCATTGCCGATGACCGTACCAAAGCCGTGGAAATTGCCTTGGCGCAGATCGAAAAACAGTTTGGCAAGGGGTCAATTGTGCGCCTCGGGTCCAAGGAGGCTCTGCTGCCCATCGCGGTCATCTCCACTGGCTCCATCAGCTTTGACGCTGCGCTGGGCGTCGGTGGAATTCCCCGCGGCCGCGTGACGGAGGTTTTCGGCCCCGAGTCCTCGGGCAAGACCACCATCTGTCTACAGATCATTGCCGAGGCGCAGCGGCTGGGCGGCCTGGCGGCGTTTGTCGACGCCGAACACGCGCTTGACCCCGGCTACGCGAAAAAGCTGGGCGTCGATGTGGACAACTTGCTGGTTTCTCAACCCGACAGCGGCGAGCAGGCCCTGGAAATCACCGAGGCCCTGATCCGCTCCGGCGCAATCGATGTTCTGGTCGTCGACTCGGTTGCGGCATTGGTGCCCAAAGCCGAGCTGGACGGGGAGATGGGCGATTCGCACATGGGTCTGCAGGCGCGCCTCATGTCCCAGGCGCTGCGCAAACTCACCGGCTCAATCTCCAAGTCCCGCACCGCGCTCATCTTCATCAACCAGATACGCGAGAAGATCGGGGTCATGTTCGGCAATCCGGAGACCACGACCGGCGGCCGCGCGCTCAAGTTCTACTCGTCGGTGCGCGTGGATATTCGCCGCATCGCCGCTATCAAAGAAGGGGACGTGGTGACCGGCAACCGGACCAAGGTCAAGATCGTCAAAAATAAAGTTGCCGCTCCCTTCCGCGAGGCCGAGTTCGACATCCTTTACGGCGAGGGCATTAGCCGCGAGGGTGACGTGCTGGACCTTGCCGTGGCCAACAATATCGTTGAGAAGTCAGGGGCATGGTATAGCTACTCGGGAGAGCGCATCGGCCAAGGCCGCGAAAACACGCGCGGCTTCCTCAAAGAAAACAAGGACATCTTCACAAAGATGGATGCCGAACTCCGCAAAACACTGAAGATTGGGGCCGTCAAGGCCGACGTGCCCGACGTTCCAGCCACCGGCCCCGCAGAAGCCAAAGAAGTGGTCCGCGGCCGGCGCGGTGCCAGCGCGTAGCAAATTCCGATTCCTGAAAAGGCGGCCAGGCTTTTTGGTGGGCCGCTTTTTCTTGACTTCGAATAGTAATGTATGTATGGTAGTGAATGTCAATAGCGAGGTTGATCCGATGAAACCTACAGAGCGGACCAAGATGCATTTGATTTCAAACTACGTTAGACCCGCGCGCTTGAAAGGCGACAGGACATTTCAAGTTAGAGTCGGCAATCTCCAGAAAGAACTGGGGTGGACGAACCGGACCCCGTCGGTTTATTCGACGCTGGTGTCGAAGGACTTCCAACAGGAGGCCGGTGTTGAGCTGATTGAGAAGAAAGGCGGGCCGCCTTCCGGCGGCCCGAGTACGACATGGCAGTTCGTGTTTCGGGTGCTGGATGAAGGTCAGGACGCTTCTCCAGTCAATATTCGCAAGCGAGGCGGACTTCTGGCTATCTATGGGATCTGCGCCGACATGTACCGGGAAGTTGGTGGCGCCGATGCATTCATTCGTGCGGAACGCGAGAACTTCGGCTCGATCGTTCCCGATCTCCCCGAGCCGGCTGAGGCCCAAAACCGATGAGTCTCGTTTATTGGGACACCATGCTTTTTGCCTACATTTTGGAAGGAAACCCTGACTTCGGCGAAATGACGCGCGCAGCATATGAGGCATTCTCACAGCGCGGAGACACGATCTGCACCAGTGTGTTTACGCTCGGCGAGATTCTCGTGAGACCAAAGATGGTCAAGGATGAAGCAGCTTATGAAGCGATACGCCGATTTATGCGTGGTGGCGAAATCGAGTTGATTCCGTTTACAGCAGACACGGCGGAGCAATACAGCTCGGTTCGGGTTCAAACCAGACTGAAACCTGCCGACGCTATTCATGTAGCAAGTGCTATCCAAGGGAAGGTCGACCTGTTTGTGACAAACGATCTGGAAATTCGTAAACAGAAGATGCCCGGCTTGCCCCTTATTTCCGGATTGGACGGGAAGATATTTTGAATGGAGGAGAAACCTGACCGGCCGCATGAGTCCTGGATTCCCTCTACGCTGCTAGAATCCAGTGAGCCGTTTCTATGACCGTGAAAGCCCTTTATCCCGGCACCTTTGACCCGCCGACCAATGGTCACCTTGACCTGATTCAGCGCGGATCGAAGCTCTTTGGACATTTGACGGTCGCCGTGCTCAACAATCCCGGCAAGAACCCCTTGTTCACCGTGGCCGAGCGGGTAGAAATGCTGGAAGAGGTCACCCGCCCACTCGGCAACGTGTCGGTGGCCACCTTCGACGGCCTCATGGTCGAGTTTGCCCGCAAGCTGGGCGCTTCCGCGGTTTTGCGGGGCATTCGGGCCATCTCCGATTACGAATATGAGTTTCAAATGGCGCTGATGAACCGGCGTCTGGCTCCGGAGATCGAAACCGTGTTCCTGCAACCCGCCGGGCGCTACTCTTTTGTGAGCTCGCGGATGCTCAAAGAAGTGTTCAGTTTCGGGGGCGATGTGACCGGCCTGGTGCCGCCCAACGTGCTCAAGCGCTTGCGGGGAAGAATCGGTCAGAGTTAGCTTGAGATTTGCGCCTTCCTGGATCCCGCCGCTCGGCTTTTACCTCGCGGAAGATCTCCTGACCAGACGAATAAGCCCGAATGATGCCAAATACCCAATTGGGTAATTGACACTTGCGATCAAGAAGGTCGGCACTACGTCAAGATAGAGATAGAAAGCGAGACTCTCACCGAACGTCCATCCTAAGGCTTCAAACAGGTGGAATTCACCCCCGAGGCGCCTATATTGAAGATAGGCATACCAGAGCAGATAAGTCAGAAATCCACAAATCAACGCCACGGTAAGAATGAGGAGGAGTTGTAGCGCCCCTCTCCAGAACCCGTTCTTTGGCACCGTCCACGCGAGAAAGAATGGATAGGAAAATGAGATGGCCAGAGTCATCCATTGCGCTTTGCCTTCGTGGCCTGCAGGAGGCATCGAGAGGAATGAAAAGACGCAGCTACAGACGATCAAATAAATAAGGCTGACTCTGTTCCACATTGGTGTCTCCCTAAATCCCTTCTGGCAAAAAGAACGCGCGCAGGAGAAGTGACTCCGATGTCCTGCCTAAAACGCTTAAACATTGTTGGGTTATCTCAACGCGAAACCCGCAGCATGACAACCCCGTGGGCAGGCACGCTGGTCGAATACTCCTCGGGGATCAACCCCAGATCCTGATGGGACCACAGGTCGCGGACCCGCACCGCATGATATATGCCGATATCCTCCCAGCGGACACTCATTTTGGCAGGCTCCGAAGTCCGATTGAAGAGCAGAAGGGCTTGCGGAGATCCGGTTCCAGCGAGCGGTCGCGCCCACACCTGTATCCCAACCGGCCCCTGCAGCACGAGAGTGCCCGGCTGGCCCAGCGAGTCCTGATCGACGGCGATAACGTCGCGATTGGTCAGGATCTCCTGCGTTTCCGGGGTCATCTTCACAAGGTCGTTTCCCGCCCAAAGAGGGGCCGCAGACATTGCCCACAGACTAAACAAAGACCGTTCTTCAACTGCGTCGATGCCAGGGACACCGACTTCGAGCATGTCGGGATCGCTCCAATGATTGCGCCCGCCGCTGGCCGCGTGTAACGAGTTCTGATCGAAGTTTCCGAGAATTCGATTCCACTCTGCGCGTCCAGGATCGCCGACATCGCCCGTGCTTCTCCACGCATTGCCAAGCCGAGGCGCCCATGTCCATGTGCGTTCGTTGCCCCAGTTGCAAATGTAAAAAAGCATGGGCCGGCCCGTACCATCTATCGCTGTGCGCATCCGGGCGTAAAGCTGTGCGGCGGTAAATCCCTTGGGCTTGTCGCAAAAGTCTTCCTCGATCAGGTCGATTCCCCAGGCCGCGAAAGTTCGCGCATCCTGCTGTTCATGCTTGAAGCTGCCTTCATATCCCGCGCAGGTTTTTGTTCCTACGTCGGTATAAATGCCTGCTTTGAGGCCCTTTTGGTGAATGTACGCGACAAGCGCTGGAATCCCGTGCGGGAACTTCTTTGGGTCGGGCTGGAGCGTTCCGTCTGGCGCACGATGGCCGGCGGGCACAATACATTCTTGAACGATGAGGTAGCTATAACCGGCAGCTTTCATTCCGGAAGAAACCATACGATCGGCGATTGCCCGAATGGTCTCTTCGTCATAATTGCAGCCCAGGCTATTCCAGTTTGCCCATCCCATGGGCGGCGTGGCCGCCAGCATGCGGCTTCCGCCGGCCGGCTGTGCGATGGCGACAGCCGAGAACAAACTCGCTGCAAACAACAGCAAACATGAAGCCGGGATCGCGCGCCCAGGCATTCCAGAAACAGACGCGCCTTCTGATTTCGGATTTCTCATGGCAACCACTTTAAACGCTTCGCCTGTGCTTCTGTTTCCTACCGGTTCAAGTGCAGCTTTCCCCACGCCATTAAATCTGTAAAATAGGAAGTATTATGACAGTTGGCACAGTTGCAAAAGTCTTTACCGATCGCATCGGCCGCATTGAGGTTTCCGCAACCATGGCTGTGGCCGCCGAGGCCGCGAAACTGCGCGCCCAGGGCGCAAACCTGGTCGATTTTGGAGCCGGCGAGCCCCATTTCCCTACGCCGCGCCACATCAAGGACGCGGCCATCGCCGCCATTGATGCCAACTTCACCCGCTACACGGTCGTTCCCGGCATCCCCGACGTGCGCAAGGCCATCGTCGAGCGCCACGCATGCGACTTCGGCTCCGACTACGGCATCGACGAGGCGATCTTCACCACCGGCGGCAAGCTGGCCTTGTTCAATACCATCCAGGTACTCGTGGACCACGGTGATGAAGTGATTCTGCCCGTTCCCTACTGGGTCAGCTTCAAAGACATCATTCAGTACGCCGGCGGCACGGTGGTCCTTCTTGAGACCAGCGAACAGGAGAGCTTCCGCATCACGGCGGACGCCATCGAAAAGGCCATCACCCCCAAAACAAAGGCCATCATCCTGAATTCGCCGTCGAACCCTGCCGGTTCCGTTGTTTCGGCCGAAGACCTGGAGCGCATCGTCCATTTGGCCCACGACCGGGGCATTTACCTGCTCCTCGACGAGTGCTATGTCTATTTGAACTACGCCGGCAAGCCGGTCTCCGGCGGATCGTTTACCTGGGCCAAGGAGCACATTGTGGTACTCGGCTCGCTTTCCAAGACCTATGCAATGACCGGGTGGCGTGCCGGCTTTGCCTTGGCCGCGAAGCCTGTAATCGCCAATTTGAGCAAGCTCCAGTCGCAATCCACCTCCAATGCCACCAGCTTTGTGCAGAAGGGCGCCATTGCCGCCCTGGCCGGCTCGCAGGAGTGCGTCAGCCAGTTTCGCGCCGAATTCATCGACCTGCGCGACTACATGCTGGCCAAGCTGGCAACGATTCCCGGCGTCACCTGCACCAAGCCTGAAGGCGCATTCTATGTCTATCCCAACATTTCGGCGTTTCTTGGCAAAGGCGGCGTTACCTCGGCTACGGCGCTGGCCACCCGCCTGCTTCACGAAGCCCACGTGGTTACTGTCCCGGGCGAGGCCTTCGGCACCGGTGAACACATCCGCATCTCCTACCCTGTGACCAAGCAGAGCATCGATGAGGGAACGCGCCGCATGGCGGAATTCCTTGCGAAGTTGGGTTAGAACGCTCCGTCAATTCGCCCAGCCGCGCCGGCAATTTTCCGGCGCGGCAATTCAAAACACTGAAGTAAAGCCGTTTGCGTGTCGCATCGTGGTGCGGCGGCAGATTGTATCAATCATCACTGTGCAAACATGGTGTTCGTCGGGTAGGATGTGTTTTTGATGTCCAATCCGATCGATTTTCGCCCTGTGATTCTTGCCGGCGGCAGTGGTACCCGCTTCTGGCCTCGTTCGCGCCGCTCCCGGGCCAAGCAAGTTCTAGCGCTTGACGGCGAGCGTTCCATGATCCAGCAGACTGTCGAGCGGCTCAAGCCGCTGGCCACATTGCAAGATACCTGGGTCATTACCAACGAGTATCTGGCCCACGAGATCGCCGACCAGTTACATGGAGTGCCGGCCGCGCAGATCGTGCAGGAGCCGGTGGCCCGCAATACGGCCCCTGCCTGCGGACTGGCTGCTTTTCTCATCGAGCGGCAGAATCCCGATGCGGTGCTGGGGATCTTTCCTTCCGACCATGTCATCGCCGACGAACCGCGCTTCCTCAAGTCGCTGCAAAAGGGCATCGCAGTAGCGACAAAGGGTGACAACATGGTGGTGCTGGGCATAGAGCCCACGCGCGCAGAAACAGGATACGGCTACATCGAGACCGGCGACTATACCAAGGACGAAACCGCCCTGCATGTCCGTCGCTTCATCGAAAAGCCGAACCAGAACCGCGCCGACGAATTTGTAACAGCGGGGAACTACTATTGGAACTCGGGAATTTTTCTCTGGTCGGCACGCACCCTGGCCAACGCCGTGCGCGAGCATCTGCCGGAGACCGCTCCGCTGCTGGAAGGAATCGCCGCCGCCTACGGAACGCCTCAGTTTGAAGAGGTCTTTCACGTCCTCTATCCCAAGTGCGAAAACATCTCCGTGGACTATGCTGTACTCGAGCCACGCTCAGCCAAGGGCGAGCATCTTTCTCACCTCTATTGCCTGCCGGCTGAATTCAGTTGGAACGATCTGGGTTCCTGGGCCTCGCTCTACGAGTACCAGCTTGACACCCGGCTGCGTGGCGATGGGGAAGGGAACGTGACCGAGTGCAAAGGCCACATGGCCATCGATGCAGGCAACAACTACATCTTCAGTCCCAAAAAGTTTGTGGCCCTTGTGGGAGTTGAGAACCTGGTCATCGTCGATACGGAAGATGCGCTGCTAATCGCCCATCGCGACCACTCCCAGGATGTGGGCAAGATCGTGAAGGAGCTGGGACTCATCGGCCGCGACGAGCTGATTTGACTATCAGCGAACGCACCGGGACCAATAGGCAACCCGGTCTCGATTTCGGGACTTGAGAATCGATTTCGCGCTACAATCACCACATGAACCGCAGCGCCCAGGAAATTCTCGAAGATGCCCGCCAATTGCCACCTGATGAGGTGAACTGGCTCATAAAGAACCTTCTTCAGGAAGGGGACGGTGGGTCGGAAGCGGAGATCGAGGCCGCTTGGGGCGGCGAGATCAAGCGTCGTCTGGACGAGATCGACTCCGGGGCGGTCGAGCTGATTCCAGGAGATCAGGTTCGTGCCGAGATGGTTGCGAATCTTTCCCCGCAGGCAAGAGCCCGCCTGCGCCCTTGAAGCCGCTGAAGTACCATCCTGCTGCCAGGCAGGAGATCAAAGCTGCCTATGCGTGGTATACGCGACGAGGCACTCAAGCTGCGGACGGCTTTTACGAGGAGCTTCTTCCGGCTCTCGACCGCGTTCAAGAGCAAGCGAGGCTATATGCGACACACCTTCACGGCACGCAGCGCCTCGTACTGAGCCAGTATCCGTTCTCTATCGTCTATCGCGAGCTTCTGCACGAGATCCAGATCGTTGCAGTAGCCCATGCCAAGCGCCGTCCCGGTTATTGGGCCAGTCGTCTGTAGCATTTTGCCGCATGCCCTGGCCTCGCCCACTCCATCCTATATTCTTATTCTTCACAGATAGCACGAACCCAACTATGTCCAATCCTCAAATAAAATTCGGTACCGACGGCTGGCGCGCCGTCATCGCAGACGATTTCACCTTTGCCAATGTGCGCATCGTCGCCGAGGCCATTGCCGCTTACGTGCATGCCCATGAAGACCCAAGCAAAGGCGTCTGCATCGGCTACGACACCCGCTTCGGATCCAAAGCCTTCGCGCGCACGTGCGCCGAGGTGGTTGCCGCCACAGGTATCCCCGTGCAGTTGGCCAATGCGATCACGCCCACTCCTGCACTGAGCTTTGGAGTGCGCGGGCGCAAGGCCGCCGGCGGCATCGTGATTACCTCGTCGCACAATCCGGCGCAGTGGAACGGCGTCAAGTACAAGGGCTGGTATGGCGGCTCGGGCAAGCCGTCCATGATCGCCGCTATCGAGGCCTGCCTCGGCCAACCCGCGGCCAGGCCGCCGCAGCCCGCCCACATTGAAGAAGTCGACTTCCTGCCTCCGTATTTAAAGGCGATTGAGAGCTTTGCCGACCTCGACCTTATCGGTCGCTCCGGCATGAAATTCGCCATCGACTCCATGTATGGCGCCGGGGGCACCTACCTCTCAGACATTTTCACCCGCATCGGTGTGGCCCACGTGCAGATTCGTGGCAATCCCGACCCGCTTTTTCCCGGCATTAACCCCGAACCTATCGAGCCCCACATTCGCGCCCTGGGGGAGGCGGTGGTGGCCAACGGCTGCGACGCAGGGCTCTGCACGGACGGCGACGCGGACCGCATCGGCGCCACCGACGAGCAGGGCAACTTCGTCGACCCGCACAAGATTTATTCCGTCCTGCTCAGTTGGGTGCTGAGGCGCAAAGGCTGGCCCGGCGCCGTCACGCGCGCCTTCAACACCACCAAAATGCTTGACCGGATCTGCACCAAGCACGGCCGTGACCTGATCGAGCACGGCATCGGCTTCAAGTATGTGGTTGACCTCATGCTGGAGCGCGAGATCCTCATGGGTGGCGAAGAGTCAGGCGGCATCGGCTTCCAGCGCCATCTGCCGGAGAGGGACGGCTTGCTGAATGCCCTGTTGCTGGCCAACGTAATGGCCGAGGAAGGCAAGACCTTGGGCCAACTTGTCGCCGATCTCCAGGCTGAGTACGGCGAACACCAGTACGGCCGCATCGACCTGCAAATTCCCGATGAGATCAAAAACGGCGCCATCGCCCGCGCCCGTGCGCTTCAAACCGGCGATCCCGTTTTTGCCGGCATGCCCATTCTCCGCCAGGACACCCTGGACGGCGTAAAGTTCTACCTGGACAACCCCGAGGCAGCTACCAAGCCGAACGCAGCAGAAACGTGGCTTTTGCTGCGAGCCAGCGGGACCGAGCCGCTGCTGCGTATTTATACGGAGTCCTGTTCGAAGGAATCGGTAGCCAAGCTGCTGGAATCGGCTCGGGAGTTTGCGCTTGGTGGTTGGTGAGATATTGAAAGCGCATTCGCTCAGTGCCTAAAGAGGCTCCGGAAGAAGGCTTGATTTCAAGGAATCCGCCCAAAGGGCATCCCGCAGGGGCTAAAGCCCATTGATTTTATTGGCTTTATCGGCATCCTTCGGCTACGCTCAGGACAGGCTAGAAGTCGTGCCCTGTTACAGAACCTTGGCCTGTTGTGATCTTTCGCAGCCCGTTTTGTTGCACGAAGAAATATCTCCTCCGGGACATCGGTCCTTATTTCCCCGTGCCCTCGGTTATGGTCACAATTCGGTCCACGCCGGTCACAGTGAATTTTTCCACCTTGCCGCTAGGCCAATGAACCTCGATGGCATCCACCATAGTCGCCTGTCCCAGCCCGAAGTGCGGACGCGGGTCGTTGGTGGAGAGGTAGCTGCCGCCGCTCAGCACATCGCCGCGCTGTTTCATGCCGTTCGCAGTCACATAAACGGTTGCGCCTACCGCATCCCGCGGACTCTTTGGCCCTCCCACCAGCTTCAGTTCCAGCCAGTGGTTCTTGTCCGCCGAAACGTTGCGCAGCAGTACCGGGTGGCCATCCATTACGTTGATTACCGCGTCCAGCTTGCCGTCGTTGAACAGGTCGCCCACGGCCATGCCGCGCCCTGCAATCACCACCGCCAGCCCACTCCCCTCAACGGCAGGCACCGTCTCAAACCGCTTCCCCTCGATGTTGCGGAAGAGCATGGGCCGCTGCTTCCAGGAGGTGCCCCAGGCGTACTTGTCCGCCTCCGGATAGACGTGGCCGTCGGACATCAGCAGGTCTTTCCAGCCGTCGTTGTCGTAGTCCAGGAAGGCGTCGCCCCAACTGAGGAAGGGAACTGAAATCTCGGCAATTCCCAACTGGTAGCTGATATCGGTCAGGTTGCCGTCGCCCTCGTTGCGATAGAAGGGCTTGTAGTCGTCGGAGAAGGTGGTGTCGAAGATGGCCAACTGGCCGTTGTTCTGGTAATCGCCCACGGCGATGCCCATTGACGCGGTCTCACGGCCCGCTTCATTCAGCGCGAAGCCGGAGGCGTAACTCACGTCGTCGAAGGTGCCGTCGCCTTTGTTGAGATACATGTAATTCGGCGTCGAGTCGTTCCCAACCAGCAAATCGAGCTTGCCGTCGTTGTTGATATCTACAAAGAGCGCGCCCAGCCCGTAGTAGCCGGGTTTGTCCGCCACACCGGCCTTTTCGCTCACGTCGGTAAATGTGCCGTCGCCATTGTTGTGAAATAAATGGTCGGGCTCGCCTTTCAATCCCCTCGGCCCGCAGGCTACAGCTTCGCCGCGGAAGGTGCAGAACGCATTTGTAGCCCCACCCTCTCCGCTGTTGGGCAGGTTATTGAAGTCCCAATGCAGATATCCCGCCACAAACAAATCCAGGCGCCCGTCGCCATCGTAGTCGCCCCAGGTGGCGCCGGCAGACCAGTTGCCCAGCGTGACGCCTGCTTTTTCTGCCACGTCGGTAAACGTGCCATTGTGATTGTTGTGGTAGAGCCGGTTCTTGCCAAAATTCGACACGAAGATATCGGGCCAGCCATCGTTATCGTAGTCGGCCACTGCCGCGCCAAAGCCCCAGCGGTCGTTGGTCACGCCGGCCTGGGCGGCTACGTCGGTAAACGTCCCGTCGTGGTTATTGTGGAACAGGGCGGCATGCGGCGCGGGCTCTTTGCCCTCCAGCGCTGCTGCCGTCGAACCGTTCACCACGTAGATATCCAGCCAGCCATCGTTGTCGTAGTCGATCAAGCCCACGCCGGAGCCCTTGGTCTCAATGATGTAGCTCTTCGAGGGCGTCCCCATCTTGTGGGTCCAATGTGTCAGTCCGGCCTTTTCTGAAGCGTCTGCAAAAACCGTCGGCCCGCTTGAAACAAACCCTCCAGCGGTGATGGGCCGGTGATGGTCGTCAACTTGGGCTGGGTGGGGCGCGCCGGCAGCGGGCTTCCCATCTTGTTGCCCTGCAGGAAGAGCATTGGGCGCAGTGGCTTGAGCAGGCAGGAATACGGGAATTCCTGCCGCCAGCAGTCCCAAAACAATGGCCGTTCGAAGTGCCTGAAACATGGGAGCCAGTATACGGGCCGAGGCACAGGCAAGTCTCGACCGAAGGATTGAGTTGATTCCTTTCGCGCTACTGCCCCATTGCCGTCGACTGGACATTCGAGACCTGCCAGCCGTTGCTGCTCTTCACCAGGATCGCCGTCGCCAACTGCTCCGATGCGGCTACGGCATCGATGGTCGGGAATGCCGTTCTGGTTTCAGCCGTGTTTGCCCAGTCCGGAAGCCCTTTCACCCTTGAGTGAAAAGTTACGCTGTACTGCGCGGCGTCGGTGTTTTCCGGCGAGTAGCTGTCAATCGAAGTGACCTCGCGTTGCCCGAAACAAAAATTGCCATAACCGGGTTGAGTCGCGTCGGCTGTCCATGCCGCGCGGCCCTTGTCGGAGAGATCGTAGTTGTTTACCGATTTCGAGCCGATCAGGATCCTCTTCTTCTCCGTGGCCATCCGCGTCAGCAGTCCCGCATCGGTAAGGGCGTCGTAGCTCTTGGTTTGCTCGTCGTTTGAAGTGTCAGCTTGTGCTGGAAACTTCACCGGTGCCGCCCACAGGCAAACTTGCCGGCTCTTGTAGTAGTCGTTCAGGGCCGATTTAAAAGCACCTTTATCGACGGTGTTGGTTCGGCAGCCTGTTGTAAAACCTATAAGCCCGGCCATCGCCAGAACTAGAACATTGCTTGTGCGCATTCGATCTTCCCTCCCTCTTGAGCATTGGATGCAAGAAAGAGCGGGTTTTCGGCTCGAGACAGGCTGAAATCCGGGGAAGGCGTTGTTTTTTGCCAACTTCAGAGCAAGGACGCTAGATCCACCCGCCGTCGACAATGTAGCTCTGGTTGGTGATGGCGCTGGAGTCGTCCGCGCCGAGAAACAAAATCAGACGCGCTACCTCGGCAGGCATGAGGCTGCGCTTCAGCGCCTGGCGGGCTAGAATCGTGGCTTCAAGCTCCGGTGTATACCAAAGCCGCTTTTGCTTCTCGGTTACGATTGCGCCCGGCAGCACGGCGTTGACGCGGATGTTCGCCGGACCCAGTTCGTGGGCCATGGTGCGGGTGAGCCCCACAACGGCGGCCTTGGCCGAAGTGTAGAGGACCATGCCGGTGGCCGGAATCATCCAGGAAATCGACGACATGTTGATAATGGACCCGCGGCCGGCCGCGCGCATCGAGGGTACCAATGCCTGGATCATAAAAAACTGCTGGCGAAGATTGATGGCCATCGACTGGTCCCAGTAGGCGGGAGTCACTTCCTCTGCCGTGTGGCGATGGTCGTTCGCCGCGTTGTTCACCAGCACGTCGGGGGTGCCGTATTCGGCCAGAACCCGATCCGCCGCACTCTTCAGGGCGTCGAGATCGGTCAGGTCGCAATGAAGGTAATAGAGGCTTGGACAGCCTTCGTCGGCCAGCGCCTCTGCGAGTTTCTGCGCCGGCTCATCCTGCACGTCGAAAAAGGCGACGCGGGAACCCTGTCGTGCAAAGTGCGAGACGATGGATTCGCCGATGCCGGTGGCGCCGCCGGTCACAAGTACGACTCGCCCTTGCAGGCTTGGATAGCGGGCAAAATACTTATCGCCGTCTGGCATCTTTTTCGAAACTCCTCGCTAGCAGGGGCGATGGTTGTAGTTCTTGGCTGCCCAAGTCTCAAACTCGAGACCTGGGGCACCCAGTCTTTGGGCGGTGCGGGATGGGCGGATCGAGGTGCGTGGAGTTATCCTTAATTTCCCTGCAAAACAGACCGAATATCTTTAGCTTCCAGAACCTGGTTTGTGGGCCCTTTCCGTGCCACGGCCAGCATAGCCTGCCCGATATCCCGCGTTGATAACACCATGTTTGGCAAGGCGCGCCGAATCAGCGATAACACCGGTCCGCCAATCATGTAAAAGATCCTATAGGCGCGGGTCTTCGACCGGATGCCATCCATGGGCTCAATAAAGCCCGGGCGAAACATATAAGCCTTGAAAGGAAGACGAAGCAGCGCGTTTTCCGTGCGCCCCTTTACGCGGGCCCATCGCATGCGTCCCTGCTCTGAGCTATCCGTGCCGGAGCCTGAGACATAGATGAAAGTCATCTTCGGGTTAAGACGGCAAAGAGTTTCCGCCGCGGCGATAGTTATGTCGTAAGTAACTCGCTCGTATTCCGTCTTGCGTACCAGGCTCGATGAGATGCCCAGACAGAAGAAACAGGCATCGAAGCCAATTAGACGGCGTTCGAGGCCCGAATAATTCTCAAGATCTGCGTGTACAATCTCGTTCACCTTGGCACTCGCAGCGCCTGTTGCGGTGCGGCCAATGGTCACCACAGACTGCACATGCTTGGTCCGAATGCACTCCTTGAGCACACCTTGTCCCACCATGCCCGTCGCGCCAAAGATCAGTACCTTCATTGCTCCGCCTTTCCGAGCAGTCATCAAGTTAGAGCCGCGCCTGTCAACTTTCGATATAGTCCCAGAAGGAATCGGCCAGCTCGGCGCCCAGTTCGTTCAGCATCCTGCGCGCCGCCCGTTCCACCTCTTCCACGAGCCCATGCAGGTAGTCGCGGGAGCGGGAAATGGCCACCACACCGATGGTGGCCGACTGCCAGAGAACAGCTTCGTCCAGCTCAGCCACGGAGATATTAAAGCCCTGGCGCAACTGATCCTTCAGCGAACGGACCACCTGCCTACGGTCCTTGAGCGACTGTGCATGCTCGATGCGGACTTCAAGGGTCAATTGAGCGACTGGCATAGAATTACGGTGTTGCCACGGTAAGTGTAAGTCCACTTCCGCGTGGTGCGTAACTATTTCTTCAGGCTTGCCAGGCAAAACACTCCGCCTCTCCACACCCATGTCCAGCCTGCTCGTTCGCCAACTAGGCATTTGAGCCGTATCGGGTTTAAACTACCCCTCGGAAGCAACAGTTCGTTTTCGCTGCCCGGTGATAATATCCTGTGTCAAGTTATCCAGTCCTCTTCGGTTCTTCGGCCCCGCACAATAATTCTGAAACTGCCGTATCAAAATTCAAGCACAGGAATCAATGCCCATTCCTATGAGCCACCCTCTCTTTTCGCCCTTTCAGCTTCGTTCGGTCGTCTTTGCCAACCGCATCGGCGTCTCGCCCATGTGCCAGTATTCATCGCAGGATGGCATGGCCACGGACTGGCATCTTGTTCACCTGGGCAGCCGCGCGCAGGGAGGCGCCGGCCTGGTTATGATGGAGGCCGCCGCGGTGCTGCCGGAGGGCCGCATCACTCCTGGCGATCTGGGCATCTGGAAAGACGAGCACATCCCGGCGCTTGAACGGATCGTGACCTTCCTTCACTCTCAAGGCGTGCGGGCAGGCATTCAACTGGCGCATGCCGGCCGCAAGGCAAGCATGGCGGCGCCCTTCGGCGGCGAGCGGTTGCTGCTGCCGCGCGAGGGCGGTTGGCCCACGGTCGCGCCCAGCGCCCTGGCCTTCGGCCCAGGCTATTCCACGCCCAAGCCACTAAGCCCCATCGGGCTTGCGGCCATCGCTCCTGCGTTTGCGCAGGGGGCGCGCCGGGCCTTGGCCGCGCAATTCGACTTTGTTGAGATTCACGCCGCCCACGGATACCTGCTCGACCAGTTTCTTTCTCCGCTGGCCAACCGGCGAACCGATACTTATGGCGGTAGCTTTCGAAACCGTACCCGCCTGGTTCTCGAGGTAGTCGACGCCGTTCGCGCCGCGTGGCCGCAGCATCTGCCACTTTTCGTCCGGCTCTCGGCCACCGATTGGGTGGAGGGCGGCTGGACCATTGACGAAACTGTTGAGTTAGCCGGTCTTTTTCGCGAACATGGCGTCGATCTCGTCGACGCTTCCTCCGGAGGGCAGGCGCCGAACGCTCAGGTTCCCCTGGAACCCGGTTATCAGGTCGGATTTGCGGGCAGAATCCGGCGTGAGGCAGGCATTCCAACCGCTGCCGTCGGCCTCATCAGCGACCCCGGCCAGGCTGACGCGATTGTCGCCCGGGGCGATGCCGACATTGTGCTGCTTGGCCGCGAGATGCTGCGCGATCCCTATTTTCCGCTTCACGCGGCAGCAGCGCTGGGCGAGGCAGCGAGTTGGCCGGTTCAATATCTGCGTGCCGCGCCGAAACATTCGACAGAACGCACCCCAATTAAATGCCCTGAAGAACGGTAGGCGAAGTGCGTACCAGGCGCATTTTTTATCGATGCTTCCATGTGAAACAGGCGTCTTTTCACGTCTTTTGAGGGATCTGCACTCTTTTTCCTCAAAAAGACGCGGCGAGTCCGCAGATTTTGCTTCACAAAGAGTGCAAAGCGTGGCCTATACTGCGTTCAGAGCCGGAAGTCACCCAACGCGGCATCCAGCTCAACAAAAACCATGGCCCCGCAACTATCCCCGAAGCGTGCCTTTGACCCGCCGTCGATTCCCGACCGCCTCTATTTCAAGATTGGGGATGTGGCCCGTATTTGTGCGGTCGAAAGCTACGTTCTGCGCTTTTGGGAAACGCAGTTTCCTCAACTGAAACCCAACAAGAGTGGAACCGGACAGCGGCTTTACCGCCGGCGCGATGTGGAGCTGGCTCTCGAAATCAAGCGGCTGGTTCATGGCGAGGGCTACACACTCAGCGGTGCTCGACACGCTCTCGATCAGGGCCGCCGTCGAGTGGATCCGCAGCCGGATTTGCCCCTGCCCACCGGCGACTCCAGCCAACGGCTGAATGATGCCGCAGCGGCTATCGGCCGTGTCCGCGCAGAATTGCGGGAGATTGCCGGTTTGCTGGCCGCGCCTGTCGTCCGGCCGCATCGGCGCCGCGACCGCGTGGCTGACCCGCAAGCCGCCTCCGACTCACTTTTTCCGTCCTGATTTTCCGCAGCCCGTTGAACCCCGGGATACCTTTGCAATCAAAATCATTTCCCGTGAATTCAAATCGGAGAAAAGGTGCGGGACTGCGCTTCACTGTAGAATGGAACCACACAGGCTCGCCTGCGGCAAATGAGGCAACCTCTTCCACCAGCATTGAACCAAATCGAATATGAAATGCTTTCATTGTGGATCGACCAGCTTCCGCGTCTCGCGCTTGAGACCATCGGATATTCCTCGCTTGCTTCTCTTTCAATACCCCATCCGCTGCCGTACCTGTCGCGAACGGCAATATACAGGGTTGCTGTTTGCGCTGAACGTTCGTCAGGCCAGCAAAGCCCGCCATCTTGAAGAGCCGCGCCGAAGAAGATCCTCAAGTTCATCGCCCGAGCAAAAGTAATTGCCCGGACGCACCGCAGAGGCCAGCACAAACTGAGGCTTCCTTCCATCGCACTTGCCGCCATTAACAGAACCAAGCGACAAACTCACAGAGCGCTGCCCGCAAAAGAAATAGGCATTCAAGGGTCGCCATGTGACGCCATCTCTTGAATGCCTAAGACTTCAAATTAATGGTCGGGACGGGCAGATTTGAACTGCCGACCCCTCGCACCCCAAGCGAGTG
>ODAK010003343.1_pt1 | contig 16677 bp, 16 predicted proteins | sample 1539591 | NCBI WGS metagenome assembly ODAK01 (sample SAMEA3539303, study PRJEB22396) | soil metagenome | biome: tundra; feature: field; material: soil | place: USA | collected 2010-05 | depth 0.15 m
GTGGGGGGTCTCCATCCTGGCCGAGGGCGCGGAGAAAACCGCGCGCTGGCTAGCCACCCGGGGCCGTCCGCTGGACGGGCAGCTGGACGGGGTGGCTCACCACCCGGGCCCGGTCACCGGTGCGCCGCTGCTCGACGGCGCGCTGTCCACGCTGGAGTGCCGGACCACCGCCGTGCACGACGGCGGCGATCACAGCATCATCGTCGGCCAGGTTGTCGCGGTGAGCGGCCAGGGCGGGCCGCCGTCCCGCGGCCCGCTCGTCCACTACGCCGGCGCCTACCGCCGCCTGCAACCAGCCGGCTAGCCCGCCAGGCGGCTAGCCCGCCAGCCGGCTAACGCGCCGCTTCTTCGATCCGGTCGAGCCCCCAGTCGAGGTCTTCCTCGCTGATGACCAGCGGTGGCGCCAGCCGGATCACCTTCCCGTGCGTTTCCTTGGCCAGCACGCCGTGCGCGGCGAGCCGTTCGCAGACCTCACGGCCCGGCCGCGAGGTGAACTCGATGCCGGCCCACAGGCCCCGGCCGCTCACGCTGCGCACCACGGCGGGCGGCAGCGCGCCGAGCCGCGCGTGCATCCGCATCCCGAGCACCGCCGCCCGGGCCTGGTACTCCCCAGTGCGCAGCATCGCGATGACCTCCCGGGCCACGGCGCAGGCGAGCGGGTTGCCGGCGAACGTGGACCCGTGCTGCCCGGGCTGCAGCACGCCGAGCACCGGCCACGTGGACACCATCGCGGAGACCGGCACGATGCCGCCGCCGAGGGCCTTGCCGAGCAGGTAGGCGTCGGGCACGACGTTCTCCGCCGTGCAGGCGAACGTGAAGCCGGTGCGGCCGAGCCCGGACTGGATCTCGTCCGCGATCATCAAGATGCCGTGCGCGGTGCACAGCTCCCTGATCCCGGCCAGGAAGCCGGCCGGCGGTACCACGACCCCGGCCTCACCCTGGATCGGCTCGACGAGCACGGCGACAACACGCTCGCCGAGCTCGCCGACGGCCGCGGTCAGCGCGTCCAGGTCACCGTAGGGGACGATGCGGAACCCCGGCGTGTACGGCCCGAAGTCAGCCCGTGAGTCCTCGTCGGTGGAGAAGCTGATGATCGTGGTGGTCCGCCCGTGGAAGTTCCCGCTGAACACGATGATCACCGCCTGGTCGGCGGGGACGCCCTTGACCGTGTAGCCCCACTTGCGCGCGACCTTGATCGCGGTCTCGACCGCTTCCGCGCCGGTGTTCATCGGCAGCACGACGTCCATGCCGGCCAGCTCAGCCAGCTCGGCGCAGAACGGCCCGAACTGGTCGTGGTCGAACGCGCGGCTCACCAGCGTGAGGTGCTCGAGCTGGCGCCGCGCCGCGGCGATCAGCCGCGGGTGCCGGTGACCGAAATTCAGCGCCGAGTAAGCGGCGAGCATGTCCAGGTAGCGGCGGCCGTCTACGTCGGTGACCCAGGCGCCCTCGGCCTCGGCGGCGACGATCGGTAGCGGATGGTAGTTATGCGCGCCGTATTCGCTGGTCAAGTCCAGGAAGCTGGTCATCGTTCCGGTCATGGTGTCCCTTCGGGGCGCCGGACCTAAAAGGTTCAGCGCCGTAGCTCCAGAGTGCAGCACTTGGGTCCGCCGCCGCCTTTGAGCAGTTCGGACAGGTCGACACCGACCGGGATGAACCCGTGCTCGCTGAGTTGGGCGGCCAGGCCTCGCGCCTGGACCGGCAGGACGACGTGCAGGCCGTCGCTGACCGCGTTCAGGCCGAGTACCTCGGCGTCTTCGTCCTTCGCCTCGATCAGCTCGGCGAACTGCCCGGCGATGGCCGCCCGCCCGGCGTCGTCGAACGCCGCCGGGTAGTACATGGCAGTATCAGAATCCAGTACGCACAACGCGGTGTCCAGATGGTAAAAGCGCGGGTCAACCAGGCGAAGGCTCACCACAGGCAGCCCGAAGACCTGGCCGAGTTCGGCCGCGGCGGCCTGGTCGGAGCGGAAACCGTACCCGGCCATCACCGCGCGGCCGGTGAACAGGATGTCTCCCTCACCCTCGTTGACATGATCTGGTACCCGCACATCGGGGTAACCGCTGCCGCGGAACCAGTCCAGGTAGGCATCGGCCTCCCGGGCGCGCTGCGGGTACAGGAACCGCGCGCCCAGCACCGTCCCGCCGATCACGGTGCCGCCGTTGGCGGCGAACACCATGTCGGGGAGCCCGGCCACCGGCTCGATCGTCCGCACCTCGTGGCCGAGGTCGAGGTAGGCCTGGTGAAGCTCAGACCACTGCCGCATGGCTTTGGCGGCGTCGGTCGGCTTCTCCGGTTCCATCCAAGGGTTAATGGCGTACGTGACGGCGAAATGTTCCGGTGGGCACATCAAGTATCCGCGCGCTGTTGCTTGTCGCTGACGCGGGCCGTCTGGGGTGCGGTCCGTTGTGATCATGAGCCAAGGGTAGGGGTTGGCCGGTCAGGAAAACATGCGCCGGTCATGCGTGTCAGCGGAGAATCATTGCGTCGTAAGGCACCCGGGCGGTGGTTTATTGCGCGTTTGCGGCCTTGGCGTTCAGGCCCGTCACCGCTGTGACGATTTGCGGCCATTGCCGCCGTCGGTATGTGCCGTCTCCGGCAGTATCTCTACCATCCGCGCTGGCGGGAGAAGCGTGACCAGGCGAAGCACGATCATGTGCTGGATTTCGCGGTCGCGCTACCTGAGCTGCGGGAGATCATCTCGCGGGACCTGGCCGGCCGCGGGCTGACCAGGGAAAGGGTCTTGGCGGCCGCGGTTTGCCTGCTTGACCTCGGCTTTTTCCGGGTGGGAGGAGAACGGTACGCCGAGGATAACGGAACGTACGGCCTGGCGACCCTGCACAGGGAACACGTCAGCATGTCCCGCGCGGGGCTAGATGTTAGCGCGAAGGATTTCCGTACCTGGAACGCGACGGTGCTCGCCGCGGTGGGCCTGGCCGTTTCGCCGGTCCCGCGCCGCTCGGCAAGCAGCCGGAAGCGAGCGATAGCCCGGGTGGTCAAGGAGGTCTCGGCGTACCTCGGCAACACGCCGGCCGTGCGCCGGCTAGCCGGCGCAGCCAGGGCGGTCGTCCTCCGTGCAGGCCGCCGCCTTCCCGCCGACGGCGTCGACCGCCCGGGCGAGCAGCCGGTACAGCGTCGCCCGCTCGTCCAGGCTCAGCGCGCCGAGCAGGTCGTCCTCGACCCGGCTCAGCCGGGCCTGGGCCAGGCACAGCTCGTCCTGACCGCCCGCCGACAGCTCGACGATATGGCGGCGGCGGTCGGCGGGATCGCGGCGGCGGGTGATCAGCCCCCGCTCCTCGAGCTCGTTGAGCAGCCCGACGACGTTGCTCGGGTCCAGGCTCAGCGCCTCCGCGAGCCCCTGCTGGCTGGCCGCCCCGTGCTCGCTGAGCAGCTTCAGCGCGATGAGGTGCCGGGGGCGAAGGCCGCCCGGCGACATCGAGGTCTCGGCGGCGCGCCGCCCGACGCGGGCGAGGTGGTCGAGCAGGGGCAGCGACTGCTGCTCAGCCCCCTGTTCCGCCTTCGCCATAGCAAAAGACTACACCTGATGTCAATTATTTGCGTATCACTAATGATTTGTGTTATACCTTCCATCCATGAGCCACCTCCTGCATATCGACTCGTCCCTGCGCACCGAGGGATCACGCAGCCGCCGGCTGTCCGCCTACTACGCCGAGCGCTGGCGGGCCCAGCACCCGGACGGAGTCGTCACCTACCGGGACCTGGCCGCGGACCCGGTGCCGCACCTGGATCACGCCGCCTTCTCGGCCCGGTTCGTCCCCGCCGCCGACCACACTCCGGAGCAGGCCGTGGCCAGCGCGGTGACCGAGAAGCTGGTCGATGAGGTCCTCGCGGCCGACACCATCCTGATCGGGATGCCGCTGTACAACTTCGGCCCGCCGAGCACGTTCAAGGCCTGGTTCGACCGGATCGTCTCCGAGCGGACCAGCGGGAAGCTCGGCGGTAAGGAGTTCGTGGTGGTCACGGCCCGCGGCGGCGGCTACCAGCCGGGCACCCCGCGCCATGGCTGGGATCACCGCGAGCCGTGGCTGCGGCACGCGCTCAGCACGCTCGGCGTCAGCGATGCGGTGTTCATCGACACGGAGCTGACCCTGGCCCGGGAGTCCCCGGCGATGATCCCGCTCGACCTCGGCGGCGCCGAGGACCAGAGCCTGGCCGACGCCCTGGCCGCCGTCGACGCCCTGTTCGAGCGCAGCGCGGCGCCAGCCGCCGTGTAGTCACGGCGAGCTGGATCAGGCCAGCTAGATCAGGGCAGGGACCACTGCTGGTTCTTCCCGCCGTCCTGCGGGTAGGCGATGACCGGGGTCCCGTTCACGGTGCTCGAGGCGCTCAGGTCCATGGCGTCGCCGGTGGCGGTGAAGATGTAGTACGCCCCCTCCTTCTTGACCACCTGCCCGCCCGTACCCGTGCAGGCCTGGATGGACAGCTGGGCGGTGGGGACGGACGCGGTGACGCACCACGGGGCATCGGAGACCCCGGTCGGGGCGACCGATTGGAGCACCTCAGCGCCGTTGTAGAGGGCGAGCCTGAAGTTCTGGTCCTCACCCCCGGCGGCACCGCACGTCCAGATCTGCTCGTAGTTGCCGTTAGCCCAGGTGTAATTGCTGTTGTCCAGGCATGACGCGCTGTGGTTCACGAAGGTGGAGATCTCGCCGGTTGAGGTCAGGCACCGGTTCACGCCGGTGATGTCGCCGTCGGCGGGTTGTGCTCCGCTGCCGTTGCTGATCGAGTCGACCCAGTTCTCGCAGGTCGCCGGGTTACTGTACGCCCAGCTCCAGTTGGTGAGGTTGGGCCCGGCCCCGAACGTGGTGCCGGCCGGGAAGAACTGCTCGACCCAGTCGGTGGTGCTGACCGGGCCGGCTCCGGTGATGGCCGTCGGCACCCCGCTCGCGCTCGCGCTGGCGGAGCTGGCGTAGAACGTCACGTTCGAGCCCCCCTTGAAGGGGCCGGACGGCGATCCGGTCTCGGTGACGCCTGCCTGCGGCGACTGCGCCCCGCTGATGGCGTAGAAGGTGCCGGTGTCGCTGATCGTGCCCGACCACTTGAAACATGCCGTGGCCGTGCTGCCGCAGTCCGTCAGGGTCGGGTCCACGCTCACGTAGGTGACGCTGGCCACCCGGGTGAAGTCGTCGTCGGCCCAGTCGCCGTGGTTACCGGAGTCAGGGTGGGCGTGGAAGGTGGTCGTCACGGTGACGTTGGTGGCCGCGCTCGCCGGGCCCGGCAAGGCTAGGCCTATCAGGGATGCGCCCAGGATCGCGATCCCGGCTACTCCGGCCCTGGTCCGCGCGGACAGCCGCGGCAACGTGGTGGTCGAGCCGCGCCCAGGCGTATACCGCATGTGTGTTCTCCTCCGTACGACCCCAGGCGCCCCCCGCAACCTGCTTTGGCTCCGACCCTACTACCGGCTCGACGGGGAGGGTCAAGATTTGTAACCGAATCATGACCCGGAATAGCCGCGGATTCAGGGTCGCCGCGCGGTCAGCCGCTTGGCGGCGGCGGCGATCCGCTCGTCGGTGGCGGTCAGCGCCACCCGCACGTGCCGTGCCCCGGCGGGCCCGTAGAGTTCGCCGGGCGCGACCAGGATGCCGCCCTGGGCGGCCAGCAGCTCGGCCGCCGACCAGCAGTCGTGCGCCGGATGGGTGACCCACAGGTACAGTCCCGCCTCGGAGTGATCCACCTGCCACCCAGCCGAGACGAAAGCCTCCCGCAACGCCGAACGCCGCTCGCCGTACCGCGCCCGCTGCGCCCGTGCGTGCTCGTCGTCGTCGAGCGCGGCCGCCATCGCCGCCTGCACCGGCCCGGGCATGATCATCCCGGCCTGTTTCCTGATCGCCAGCAGGTCCGCGATCAGGGCCGGATCACCTGTCACGAAGCCGGCCCGGTAACCGGCCAGGTTGGAACGCTTGGACAGCGAGTGGACGGCGAGCACCCCCGATGCCGACGTGCCGCACACATCGGGGTGCAACACGGAGACGGGGGAGGCTTCCCAGCTCAGCGGGAGGTAGCACTCGTCGGAGGCCAGCACCGCCCCGTGCGCCCGCGCCCACGCCACCGCCGCGCGCATCTCGGCGGCGCTGAGCACCCGCCCGGTCGGGTTGGACGGCGAGTTCAGCCACACCAGCCCGACCCGTCCCCCCGCCCCGCCGGAAGCCAGCGTCCCACCGGAAGCCAGCGGCGCGTCCGACGCCAGCGCGGTCGCCCCGGCCAGCCGCGCGCCGATGTCGTAGGTGGGGTACGCCAGCTCAGGGTGCACCACCACGTCACCGGCGCCCAGCCCCAGCATGGCCGGGAGCCAGGCGATGAACTCCTTGGTCCCGATAACCGGCAGCACGTCGTCGGGCGAGACGGAAACGCCATGGGCACGTGCCAGCCACCCAGCGGCCGCCGAACGCAACCGCGGCGTCCCCCAGGTCGCCGGATACCCCGGCGCGTCCGACGCCGCGGCCAGGGCCACGCGTACCACATCAGGCACCGGATCGATGGGCGTGCCGATAGACAAGTCCACCGGGCCGTCCGGATGGAGCCCGGCTTTTTCCCGCAGCGGCGCGATCCGGTCCCAGGTGAAAGCGGGAAGCCGGCCCGCGAGCGTCACTCCTCGGCGGCCTGCGGCGGCAGCGCCGCTACTAGCGGGTGATCCTTGCCGATCTTTCCTGACTTTGAGGCGCCGCCCGGGGACCCGAGGTCTTCGAAGAAGTCGACGTTGACCTTGTAGTACTCCTTCCACTGCTCGGGCACGTCGTCTTCGTAGTAGATCGCCTCGACCGGGCAGACGGGCTCGCAAGCCCCGCAGTCCACGCATTCGTCCGGGTGGATATAGAGCATCCGTTCGCCCTCGTAGATGCAGTCAACGGGGCATTCCTCTATGCATGCCTTGTCAAGCACATCAACGCAGGTCTGCGCGATGATGTAGGTCACGGGTGGGCTCCTGTCGTCGTTCTGGTCCCTGCTGCTATCACAGTATGGCGGCTCCGTGGCCGGTGCCGCTTCAGCCTGCGACAATACTGCCGCGCGGTGGATCCTTCTTGGTAGTGTCTCGCTGCCAGCCCATATTGCCATCCGCCGCTCGCCAGTCATAACCGGCATACCGCACTTCGCTGACCCCGTAGTCCTGGGCGTGCGCGACCAGCCAGCCGACTACCGTCCAGGCCCCGGCCCGCTGCACGTGCACGACCGCGACGCTTCCGTCCCCATTATGGCCCGAACGATCCGTGGTGATCCTGACCAGGACCGCCTTTCCCCCCAGCGGCCCGAACGTCTGGGTCAGTCCCCGCACCGCGCCGGCCAGGTTCGCCTTCGGCGCCGGGACGTACCAGCATGACACGTCGTGCGGTGAGGTGCCGGTGAAGTAGCCGGCCAGCTGCGCCGCCACCGTCGTCCACTGCCCGTAGGCGGATCCGTCCGCGCTGTGCTGCACCGCCTGGGCCGCCGCCTGGACCGGCATCGTGGTGTAGCCGTGCACCCGGACGAGGGCGCCGAAGAACCTGGTCGTGGCGTAGATCGGGTTCTTCAGGTCACGGGCGGGGCCCCAGCCCTGCGAGGGCCGCTGCTGGAAGACGCCGACGGAGTCGCGGTCGCCGTAGTCCAGGTTGTGCAGCTGAGACTCCTGCAGCGCCGCGGCGTAGGCGATGATGACCGCCTGCCGCGGCAGCTTGTGCCGGGCCGCGACCCCCGCGATGGTGGCCGCGATGGCCGCCTGGTCGGGTTCCAGGGCGATGGCCTGCCCGCCGCTGCCCGCCTGGCAGCCGGGTGCGGCGACGGCGGGGCTGACCTGCTGGAAGCTGTGGTATATGAGGTAGCCGGCTGCCGCGAGGAGCAGCAGGAAAGCGGTGCCGATGACAGCGGCTCGTCGCGGCCGGTTCCGGTTGGGCGGCACATCATCAGACCGTACCGCCCGGACCTTACCGCCCCAGCCCTGGCGCTATGCTCGCCCACCATGAGAGGTGTTAGCCCCGGGGGGACGACCCCCCCTGTCCCCCCCGCTCACGAGAGGGCTGCCCGCCCCCCCGTGCCCCCCTGGGACGTGATCGACAAGCTGTGGGAACGGCGGGCCGAGCTGACGCCGGCTGATACCCAGGCGCGCGCGGCCGTGGTCGCCGCAGTGGACGCGATCGACGCCGGCCAGGCCCGGGTGGCGTTTGTCGACCCCGTGACCGATCAGGTGGTGGTGGACGAGCGGGCCAAGCGGGCCATCCTGCTGGCGTTCCGGGTGCTGCCGATGGCCAGGTCTCAGGTGGGCGACTTCCGGTACGAGGACCGGGTGCCGCTGAAGACCCGGCTGGATGGCGTGCGGGTGCTGCCGGGGGCGATCGCGCGCTGGGGCTCCTACATCGCGCCGGGTACGGTGCTGATGCCGTCGTTCGTCAACATCGGGGCCTACGTGGACGAGGGCACGATGGTGGACACCTGGGCCACGGTGGGGTCGGGCGCGCAGATCGGCAAGAACGTGCACCTGTCCGGCGGGGTGGGGATCGGCGGCGTGCTCGAGCCGCCGAGCGCGGTCCCGGTGGTGGTCGAAGACGAGGCCATGGTCGGGTCGCGCTGCATGGTCGTCGGGGGAGCGCGGGTGCGGCGCGGTGCCACGCTTGGCGCCGGGGCCATCCTCACGCCGACCACGCACGTCATCGACGTCGAGACCGGAGCCGAACTGCCCCGCGGTGAGGCGCCGCCCTGGTCGGTCTGCGTGGGCGGCACCCGTCCGCGGACCTTCCCCGGCGGGGAGTTCGGCATGCCGTGCCTGCTGGTGCTCAAGCGCCTGCCCGAAGGCTCCCGGCACGATAAGTCAGCCCTGAACGCCATCCTCCGCGACCACGGCGTCGACGCTTAACTTGCCTCGGGGGGACGACCCCCCCGTCCTGGGGGGAACCTTCCCCCCAGACCCCCCCGGGGGGGCCCCAGGGGCCCCGGACCCCCTCGGGTCCCAGCCCCCGGCCCCGCAGCGTGGCGGCATTGAGCAGCCGGCTGGGATGGTTACCTTAGGTAGACGATGAACGGAAATTCAGAGCCGCACCGGCGGGTCCGACGCCAGGGCCCCGCCACGCTGCGCGGCGACCAGATACCGGCGACCACTACTGATCAGCGACTGCTGGACCGGCGCGGGCCCGCCGACTGGGTGCACACCGACCCTTGGCGGGTGATGCGGATCCAGGCCGAGTTCGTGGAGGGGTTCGGCCTGCTGGCCGAGCTCGGGCCCGCAGTGTCGATCTTCGGCTCGGCCCGGACCGCCCGGGACAGCCAGGAGTACGAGACCGCCGAACGCATCGCCTCAGGCCTGGTCACAGCTGGCTACGCCGTCATCACCGGGGGCGGCCCCGGGGTCATGGAGGCCGCGAACCGGGGCGCGGTCAAGGCCGGCGGGGTCTCGGTGGGCCTGGGCATTGAGCTGCCGGCCGAAATGGGCCTGAACGACTACGTGGAGGTCGGGCTCGAGTTCCGCTACTTCTTCGTCAGGAAGACGGTCTTCATCAAGTACTCGCAGGCGTTCGTGGTGCTGCCCGGCGGCTTCGGCACGATGGACGAGCTGTTCGAGGCGCTGACCCTGGTCGCCACCGGCAAGATCACCAAGTTCCCGATCGTGCTCGTCGGCCACGCCTACTGGTCCGGCCTGCTGACCTGGATCCAGGACTCGATGCTCGCCCGGGCCAACATCGGTCCCGCCGAGTTCTCGCTGATCAGCGTCATCGACGATCCCGGCGAAGTGGTCGCGATCATCCGCGAGGCCCACAACGGCTTCCGCTCAGGCGCCTAACCCAGCCCCGCTGCCCCAGCCCAGCCCCGCACCCACGCCCAGCCCCACGGCCCTCATTGCCTCACCAGATCCCTTCAGCCCCTCTGGCCCCACTAACGCTGCCACGCCCGGCCAGGTGCGGGTCCGAGTCGGACTATCCGCCCAAAAGCCACACCGATGGAACATAGGGCCGGTTACAACCGGCCCTATGTTCCATCGGTGCGACCGGGCCGGGCGTACTCAGTCACCCAGAACCCACCTGCCCCGAGGGACCCGCGCCGTGGTCGAGCGACTCCGCGGGCTGCTAGGCCAGCCCGCGTAGCGTCCAGGCGGGCGGTCGGCTACCGAGAATTGATTCGGTCATGTCGGCGCACCGGCGGACCCCGGCGACGTAGCGGGTGCGGATCACGCTCGCGCCGAGCCACCCGCATACCGCCGCGACCGCCTCCGCCTCAGCGGGAGAATCGGCCCCCTCGTCCACGTCGACCAGCACCGCCCAACCGGACCGGACGGCCGCTGGTATCCCGGCCGGGGCGGCCGCTACGAGAATCCGCTCCGCGGTGATCCCGCTCCGGACAGCGCGGGCCGCTGCGTCCGGGTCCGGACAGATCAGGCCAGCTCCGGCGCGGGCCGCCAGGGCAGCATCGCGGATGATGTCGGCGCCCGCGCCGCGACCGCTGATACGTACGTCGCGGGTCGCGTCCCTGATGGCCGGGATCAGCTCGTCGTCGCCGCCGACGTCGACCAGGCTCGCTCCGGCCGCGGCGGCCGCCACCGCTTCGGTGACGGTCGAGACCGGAGTCAGCAATGAGATTCGGCCGGAGATCCCCCACGGAAGCGACATCACGGGTCGAGCATGGCACGATTCGTATGTGCCCGTAGTCTTCCTCATCGCGACCGTCGCCGTGCTCGGCGGCGTCTTCTTCGCTGCCACCGGCCGGGGCGGCGAGATGGCCCCTGAGCATCCCGATCACGCACCGCTTGATCTCGGCCCGGTATCCGCGCCCGATATCGCCCTGCTGCGCCCTCCGGCGGCCCTATGGGGATACAACATGCAGGTGACGGACGAGGCCCTGGACCACATCGCCCGCGCCATGCGCGACCGTGACGTGACGATTGCCAATCTGCAGCAGCAGCTCACGAGCCGCGACGCCCAGGATCCCAGCGCCTCTCCGGCCCCCATGGCCCCCCAGGCCCCCCAGACTCCTCTGGCCTCTCCGCCCGCGCTCCAGCCCTCTCTGGCCTCTCCGCCCCCTCCGCCCACTGAGGTCACTCAGCCCGCCGAGGCGACTCAGCCCACTGAGGTCACTCAGCCCGCCGAGGCGACTCAGCCCGCCCAAGCGCTGCCGGCCTCGTCGTTTGACGTGCAGGGCCCGCAAGGTTCGTACGATACGCACGGCTGGTGGGCCCAGCAGGAGGAAGCAGAGCGCGAAGAGGCGTTGCGCCAGGCGCAGGCCAGAGCCGGCGCCGAGGCCCCGTCAGGTGAGCCCGGGGCGCCAGAGGCTGCTGGACATCTCGCCACGCCGCCAGCTGATCGGCACGACTCCGAACCCGGCCGTACCAGCACGCAGCCCAATCCCACGGTCACGTCCCCGCCCGATGATGAGGCGCTGGCCGTGGCGGAGGAGCAGGGCTGGTGAGCGAGCAGCCAGCCGTTTCCGACGCCGCGGCGGCCGCGCCGGAGAACGGCCCGGCCCCGGGTCCGGACGGTCGGCTGCGCTGCCCCTGGGGCCTGAGTGCTCCGGAATACCTGGCGTATCACGATGAGGAATGGGGGCGCCCGGTCAGGGGTGACACGGCCATCTTCGAGCGGCTGTGCCTGGAGGGCTTCCAGTCCGGCCTGTCCTGGCTGACGATCTTGCGCAAGCGGGAGAACTTCCGGGCCGCCTTCGCCGGATTCGACGCCTCGGCGGTCGCGGGCTTCGGCGAGCAGGATGTCGCCCGGCTGCTGGCTGATCCGGGCATCGTACGGAACCGGGCGAAGATTAACGCGGTGATCTCCAACGCCCGGGCCGCCTTGGACCTGCCGGACGGCCTGACCACGCTGGTGTGGAAGTACGGCGGCGAGGAAGGCCGGGCGCCGCGGACGCTGGCTGAGGTGCCATCGGCGACGCCGTCGTCGAAGGCGCTCAGCGCCGAGCTCAAGCGGCACGGTTTCACCTTCACTGGGCCGGTGACCGCCTACGCGACGATGCAGGCCTGTGGCATCGTCAACGACCACTTGGCCGCCTGCTTCTGCCGCGGTCGCTAAAAAGGGCACGTCACCAGCCACCGTAAACGGCTCCGCCCGCACGGTGCGACGCTCCGCCCAGCCAGGCTCACCAAACACGCCTGTAACAAAGTTAACGATTGCCCGCCCACTGTCTTTGACTATCGGTAATAGTTAAACTCCAATCAGTTACGGCTGCGGTTTCAAATTTTGATGGGGGTAAGTCGGCGATGAGGGCATTTGTGCTGACGGTGGGCTCGCGAGGCGATGTCCAGCCGTTCGTCGCGCTCGCCGCCGGACTGCGGGCGAGCGGGCACGACGCCGTGCTCGCCGCGCCCGCCATGTTCGGCGATCTGGCCGCCGCCCACGGCGTGCCATTCACGCCGCTCGACCTCGACATGAGCGAGGTCGGTGCCGTGCTGGCGGACAGGCACGGGCTGCCGCACCTGGCGCGATTCTGCCAGACGATGGGCCGGCGGGTGGCCGCTGTACTGCCCGGTACCACCGCTGCGGCCCGCCAGGGTGCCGATGTCGTTGTGCACCATCCGGTGCTGCCCCTCGGTCAGCACCTGGCCGAGATGCTCGGCGTGCCGGCCGTGGTGGCCCAGCCGAATCCGGTGCTGGTGCCGACCAGAGAATTCCTCTCCGCGGCATGGCCGTGCCGAGCGCCCAGCATCATGAACCGGCCGTCGTACCGCGCCGCCCGGCAGCTCGCGGGCCTGTGGTGCCGGCGGGATATCGATCGCTGGCGACGAGATGGGCTGGACCTGCCGCCTCGGCGTGGCCGCCATGATCCGCTGCGGTCCGCGGACGGGGCGCCGGTCACCGTGCTGCACTCGTTCAGCGCCCATGTCGTACCGCGGCCGGCTGACTGGCCGGCCACGGCACACATCACCGGGTACTGGATGCTGCCCGCCGCGCCTGACTGGTCACCTCCGCGTCGGCTGGCGGAGTTTCTCGACCATGGCGATCCTGTCGTCTACATCGGCTTCGGCAGCATGCCCAGCCCTGATCCGGAGCGCCTGGCGCGGGCCATGATCGCGGCGACCGATCAGGCCGGCACCCGCGCGGTGGTGGCGTCGCTGAGCCCGGTGCTGCGGCGCTTGCTGCCGGCCAGCCGGTTCCTTGTCCTGCGGAACGCGCCGCATGACTGGCTCTTTCCGCGCATGCAGGCGATCGTGCACCACGGCGGGGCAGGCACGGTCGCGGCCGCGGTCCTGTCGGGCAGGCCTCAGGTCATCTGGCCGTTCGGCATCGACCAGCCCTTCTGGTCACGACGGATGACCAGCCTGGGGGTGGCGCCCCCGGCGCGGCCAGCCCGCGCGCTGACCGGCGCCAGCTTCGCGGCCGCGCTGAGCCGTGCGCTCGGTGACCGGCAGATGGCGGAGCGAGCGGCCGAGCTCGCCGCCCTGGTCCGCGCCGACGATGGTCTCGGCCAGGCTGTTTCCCGTCTCGAAAGCGTCGTGACGGGCACCCGGCTGACGGTGGGCGCATGATCGAGCTCCCGCTGCCCGACCGGGTGGAACGGCAGCTGATCGAGACCCCCGGCCGGACGGTGCCTACGCTGCGCGGCCGGCCGGACCCCGAGACTGACAACGGCATCGTCGTGGTCATGGTCAGCGGGTTCTTCGGCACCAAGGAGGACTTTCGCGAGCTGCTGTCACTGCTGGCCGAGGCCGGGTTCCGCGGCTGGGCCTATGACTACTCCGGCCAGCTCGGCCTGCATCACGGCGAGGTCACCTACACGATCTCGCAGATGGCCGATGATCTGGTGGGAGTGGTCCGCGCCGTCAGCGCGGGGCAGCCTGCGCACGTGATCGGGCACTGCCTGGGCGGATTCGTCGCGCGGTCCGCGGTGCTGCAGCAGCCCGGCCTCGCGCGCAGCCTGACCCTGGTGGGGTGCGGCCCCAGCATGCGCGAGCGCAAGCACCAGGCCATGCTCTCCGGATTGGCCCAGATACACGCCAACGGCGGCACGATAGCGCTCTGGCCGCTGGTCAAGACGCTGCTCGCCAAGGACGACACGATCATGCGGGAGTTCTGGCACGCCAAGCTCGCCACCATGAACCCGCACTGGGTGACCGGCGCCGCCGAGTCGATGGCAGATGAGCCGGATCGCAGTGCCGAGCTCATCGCGGTCGGCATCCCCTCCCTCGTGGTGCACGGCAAGCGGGACCGCCGCCTGTGGTCGGTCGACGAGTATGCGGAGATGGCCAGCCGCCTCAGCGCCGGCCACGTGATTATCGAAAAGGCGTCGCACAGCCCCAACATGGAGCAGCCAGGGTCGTTGGCGGCCGTCCTGGTGGACTTCTGGGCCGACAACACCGCAGCCGAAGGTGAGCTCGTGACGGGGGCGAGGTGACCGGGCCGAACGCCGGGTCAGCGGACGCCGAGGCGCTACGGATCTTCCTGCGGCTGATCAGGCCCACGCCGCTGGCTGACCCGTATCCGCTGTACACCCGGCTGCGCGACACCGCGCCGTTCCTGCCCATCCGCTTTCCCGGCATGCCGGTCGGCTACCTGGTCAGCACCTTCGCCGGCTGTTCCAAGCTGCTGCGTGACCCTGGGTTCGGGCCACCGACCCGCGCGCACCTGGACGCGCTGCGGCCGGGCTGGCGCGACAACGCGTTTACCCGCTGTCTGTACCGCTCGATGGTGTTCCTGGCCGGGCCGGGTCACCGTAAGCGCCGTCAGGTAGCGTCGCCGTATTTCACCACCTGTCAGATAAGCACGTTCCGGGGTGAGCTCAGCCAGATCGCCGACATGCTGGTGGACCGGCTGGCCGAGCACGGGCGCGGGCCGGTGGATCTGATGGAACACCTGGCGCTGCCGTTCGCGTCGCTGTCCCTCGGCCGGCTGCTCTCGATCGGAGATGACGAGGCGATCCGGCTCGGGCGGCTGGCCCGCCGGGCAGGTTCGGTCTTCGAGCAGTTCGCCACGGCCGAGCAGCACCGTGTCGTCGCCCAGGCCGGCGATGAACTTGCCGCCCGGCTGGCCGTTATCATGGCCGGACCGCGCGGCGAGGCCGAGGATAACCTGCTGGCGAGGGTGGCAGCGGGCCACGCCGGCGCCGATGAGCAGGAGCGGCTCGGCGCGGTGGTGCTGCTCTTCGGGGCCGGATTCGACTCGCCCGCCAGCATGGTCGGGCTCGGCACCAAGCTGCTGCTTGACCACCCTGAGCAGGCTCGCCTGGTCACCGACCAGGCCGATCTCGCGCCGCGGGCGGTCCAGGAGATCTTGCGCTACGAGCCGCCCGTGCAGCTTGTGGTCAGGGCCGCGCTCGGACCAGCCGAACTCGAGGGCACCCAGATTCCCGCGGGCAGCATGATCTTCGGATTGATCGCCGCGGCCAACCGGGATCCGGCTCAGGTCAAAGAGCCTGAGGTGTTCGACGTGACCCGGGACCGGGTCCCCTCGCTCAGCTTCGGCGCCGGACCGCACTACTGCCTGGGTGCCTACCTGGCGATCATCCAGGGGGAGGTCTTGTTCCCGCGGCTGCTGCGCCGGTTCCCCGGCTTGCGGCAGGCCGGTCCGCCGGTCTACCGTGCGCCCGGGTCGACCCTGCGCGGCCTGGAATACCTGCCCCTGTTCCTGGACTCCTGACCAGTCTCCGCTGCGGAGCCGGCCCGGCTTCGGGCTCCAGCGTTAGCCGGCCACGGCGGTGGCCATCCGGTCCACGATGTCGGCCAGCAGCGCGCTGCTGGTACCGATCGTCACCCGGACGAAGCCGTCACCGGGCGGGCCGAAGCTGAGGCCCCGGCCGAGCGCTACCCGCCCGCGGCGCAGGAAGACCTCGGCTGGTTCCGTGCCCAGGCCCAGCCGAGCACAGTCGACCCAGGCCAGGTAGCTCGCTTCCGGCGGGATATACCCGGCCTCAGGCAACCGTTGCCGCAGCAGCCTGCCGAATTCGGTGCGGGCGTGATCGAGCTGGGTGATCAGCGCGTCCAGCCACTCATCTCCCGAACTCCACGCGGCCAGCGAGGCGAGCACGCCGAGCAGCCCGGCCCCGTACTGGCTGGCGGAAGGGAGCCGCTCCAGCAGGCGCTGCATGGACGCCGCCCCCGCCACCGCGGCGCCACCCAGCGAAACGAACGGCGTGTGCCGTGCGCCGGGCAGCGTGAGCGGGGCGTGGATCTCATCGGATACGACCAGGACGCCGTACTGCTCCGCCAGCGACGCGATCCGGCCGAGGTCAGCCGCGCTGAACACGCGCCCGGTCGGATTGTGCGGGTTGCAGAGCAGGTACCCGCGTGCCCCGCGGGCGAACGCCGCCTCGAGCGCATCGAAGTCCAGCTCCCAGCGGCCGTCCACCCGGGCCAGCGGCACCTCGGCCAGCTGCAGGCCCGCCGCCGTGATGTGCTCGAAAAACGGCGGGTACACGGGCGGGTTGATGACCATGCGCTGTCCGGGCTCGGTGCTGAGCCGGAAGATGAGGTCGGCGCCGGCCATCACGTCAGGCACCAGGTGGACCCAGCCGGGGTCGACCGTCCAGCCGTGCCTGGCCGCGGCGAACCGGGCGAACGTCTCGCCGACCCCGGCCGGGGTGGCGTAGCCGCAGTCGCTCAACTCGATGGCCGAACGCAACGCCGCTAGCACCGGTCCGGCGAGGTCGTAGTCCATCTCCGCGATGAACGCGGGCAGCACGTCTGGCGGGTGCAGCTGCCACTTCGCGCTGCGCCGACGCCGCAGCCGGTCCAGGTCCAGCTGCTCGAATCCGTTCCGTATGGGG
>ODAK010003344.1_pt1 | contig 16675 bp, 20 predicted proteins | sample 1539591 | NCBI WGS metagenome assembly ODAK01 (sample SAMEA3539303, study PRJEB22396) | soil metagenome | biome: tundra; feature: field; material: soil | place: USA | collected 2010-05 | depth 0.15 m
CCTAACAGGCCCGGGGCCCGGATCAGGATTCGTGCCAGAGCTGGATCAGGTACTGTTCCAGCCCCTCCAGGCGCCTTCTGGCCTGCTGGAACTCATCGCCGAGCGGATCGGCCTTAAGCTTGAACAAGGCAGCGTAGCGCCGCACGGCCTCAGCGCGGTTCCGGGTGTAGACGCGGACACCGTAATCGCCGACGCCGCCCGCAAGGCGCACGCTGCGCAGCGCCCGCCCGGCCGTGCCCATGTCAGCGACGCTCAAGTGGCCGCGCAGATACAGGACGCACTTCGCCTCGTCCTCGTAGCCATCGCTGAACGGGGCCGGCGCATCGTCCCATTCCTCGATCGTGAGCTGCACTCCTACGTCCTCCTGAGCGCACACGACGAGCATCTGATCACGGCTGGCGCTGATGAGCGCGTCTGCGGGCGGCAGCGGGCCGCCGGGCGCGTCCGGGTCAGCGGCCGGATCGTGCACCCGGAACATCTTGCGCTCCGGGAAGACCGGGATCTCCAGCCGAAGCAGCCTGCGGCCCAACAAGCCCCCCTCATGCAGACAATAGTTCCTCGACTACAGCATGGACTGTCGCGGCGTCATATGTACCTGCAATCGGCTACAAAGACCGATGGTCTCAGCTTGCCAGCATGCCGATCCGCCTGATGGCAGCGTCCGCCGGCCGGAGTGAGCGCGGCGCACGATGACCGAGCGGCACGCCAGAGTGCCTGGTAGCGGCCGCCGTGGCGCCGGGACCAGGCCGCGGGCCGCGGCGACCGGGGCGGCGGGCCGCTGGGCAGGCCGCGGCGCTATTGTCCCGCTATGGACTCGCGGGCGGGCAGTACCGGGATCACTCATCGCTACGTGGATGCACGCGGCCTGCGGATGCACATCGCGGAAGCGGGCAGCGGGCCGCTGGTGCTGCTGCTGCACGGCTTCCCGGAAAGCTGGTACTCGTGGCGGCACCAGCTGACCGCCCTGGCCGATGCCGGCTTTCACGCGGTCGCGCCTGATCAGCGCGGGTACTGCCGGACCGAAGCGCCGGAGCGGGCCGATCTCTATACGATCCTGCACCTGACCGGGGACGTGATCGCCCTGCTCGACGCGCTCGGCGCGGACCGGGTGGTCGTCGCCGGGCACGACTGGGGCGCGCCGGTCGCCTGGCATACCGCGCTGCTGCGCCCGGACCGGGTGCGGGGCGTGATCGGGCTGAGCGTTCCGTACCGGCCACGGGGCAGCAGCGCCCCGGTCGCGGCGCTCCGGGCCAGGATCGGCGACGGCTTCTACATGGTCTATTTCCAGCAGCCGGGCGTCGCGGACGCGGAGCTGAGCCGGGACCTGCGGCTCACGTTCCGCAAGGTCCTCTACAGCGCGTCCGGCGACGCTCCGCCAGGCGCGCCCATCGTCCCGCCTGGCGGCGGCTTCCTTGACACCTGCGTCGATCCGCCGGACCTGCCAGCCTGGCTCACCAGCGCCGACATCGAGACCTACGCCTCCGAGTACGCCGAGGCCGGCTTCACCGGCCCGCTGAACTGGTATCGCAACCTGGACCGCAACTGGGAGCTCACCGCGGCATGGCACCACGCTCCGGTGACCGTTCCCGCTCTCTACATGGCCGGCGACCGGGACCTGGTGGTGAAGTTTCCCGGCGCCAGGCAGATGCTGCCCAGGCTGCGTGACGTCGTGCCGCAGCTCCGGGAGCCCCTGCTGCTGCCGGGCTGCGGCCACTGGACGCAGCAGGAACGGCCGGCCGAGGTCAGCGCCGCGATGATCACCTTCATCAGGGAGCTTGGCTGACCGCGCCGCGGTGCCAGGCGGGCGCCGCTATCAGCCAGGCGGGGGCAGCTTGCTGCGGCCCTTGGCCTCTGCCCACAAGGCGGCGTAGCGCCGCGCGGCAATGCTGCGGGGCGCGAACGCGGCCACCGGAGCCCGCTCCACGGACATCCGCTCGACGATCGACAGGGCCGGGATCGTAGTCGCCGCGAACTCCGGGCGCTCTGCGGGAAGCTGCTCGGAGATCTCGCGGTGCAACCGCTTCCTGCCATCGATCATCGAGAAGAAGGCCAGTACCCCCGGCTGGTGCCCGTCGAATCCGGCGATGAACTCGGTGAGCTGGTCGAGCGTGCGGACCGACAGCGTAGTCGGGATCATCGGGACGAGCAGCATGTCGGCGGCGTGCAGCACGCTCTCGGACAGCAGCGAGATGCTCGGCGGGCAGTCGAGGAAGATCACGTCGTAATCGGCCCGCAGCGGCGTCAGCAGCCTGCCCAGCTTGCGGGTGGGCTTCTTGGCGCTATCCAGCATCAGGTCGAGGTTCCGGTAGGTGAAGTCGGCCGGAAGCAGGTCCAGGTTGTCGAAGTCGGTCCCCTTGACCGCGCCCTCAATCGAGCGGGTGCCCTCGAGCAGCGCCCGGCCGCCGCCCTTGACCCTGGGCCGGATCCGGAACAGGAAGCTCGCCGCGGCCTGCGGGTCCAGGTCCCAGAGCAATACCCGGTAGCCGTCGCGCGCGGCCAGGTAGGCGAGATTGACGGCAGTTGAGGTCTTACCGACGCCGCCCTTGATGTTGTAGGAGGCGAAGATCTTCATCGCTAGGCCGCCTCGGTGAGGGCGCGGATCCGGCTCTGGCTGACCGGGCTGGCGAAGTCGCGGAACCGGCCGGCGAATTCGCTGCGCGCCTGCCGCTGCCTGACGATCAGGCTGCCGGCGATCTCCCCCATCGCGAGCAAGGTGGCGGCGGGCGCGGCCCGCTCCGCCATCATCTGGGCGGCGAATGCCTTGATCTTCTCGTGCTGTACATGGGTGTCCTGGAACTCGCCGAGGCAGTCCTGCAGGCCTTTCAGCTCCTTGACTGCCCGCCACTGCTCGGCGGGGTCGTAGAGGGAGCCGAAGATCTCCAGCAGGTAGCGCAGCTCCTTGCAGCGCTTGCGCAGATCATGCAGGAGCTCCGGGGGAGAGGCGGCGGTGATCGCGGCGCCCTCGGTGAGCACCCGGTGATGCGCGCGGGCGATCCTGGTCGCGGCGAGCTTCGCGGCCGTAGGGCGCCGCCCGCCCGGCACCGTCTCCGTCAGGGCATCCCGCCAGGTGGCGGTGAGCCTGGAAAACCGCGCGGAACGAAGGCCGCGTGCCAGCTGCCGCTGCGCCGCCGCTCGCCTGCGGGCCAGATGGTCGCCGAACGGCTGGAGCTCGGCCGGCGTGGCAGCCACCAGGCTCGCCGCCATGGCAGGAAAGCCCAGCAGGTACACGTCCAGGTCCCTGGTCGGCGTTGTCAGGTCCCCGAGCCATTTGAATTCCGGCCGATATTTGCCCGTGAGGCCGGCGGGCAGGACGCTGCCTGCCAGTTTGAGCGCTGACCGGGTGCGCCGCACGGCGATCCGCAGGTCGTGCAGGAATTCGACGTCCACGTCGCGCACGGTGCCCTCGACGTTGGCCTCCAGGGTGTCCAGCAGCGCGGCCAGGACGGTGGCCAGCGCCGCCGCGGCTGGCATCTGAGGGGTCAGCTCGACATCGATCTTGCTCGAATACTCCCCTGGCCGCCGCCCGGCCGCCGCGAGCGCGGCCTCCAGCGCCGACTGCGCCGACTCGGCGACGCCGTGGGCCGCCGCCAGCGCATCGGCGAGCCGGAGCGCCTGGGGCTGATACCCCCGCAGTGCGGTCACGGTGATGCGGGCCGGCGGTGTCGCGCGCGCCGGGTAGAAGACCGACATCCGGTCCACCGTGACGCGGGCGACCGTCTTGTCGTCGGAGTTCACCGCGGGCTGCTCGCGCGTGACGCTGACCGCCTTGGCCACCGGCCCCAGGGCACGCACGCCGACGACCGCGCCGAGGTGCTCGCGTAGCGGTCCAGGAGGCAGCGAGTCGAGCTTGCCCGGCCACTTCGGGCGCGCGGCCGCAGTGGCCGCCTGAGCAGCCGGACCGGATCCGACGTGCTCGGACGCGATCACGGTACCGTCCCGGCCGGTGAGCGTGATCTCGGTCCTGGCGCCGTTGCTCACCTGCTCCAGGGTGAGCCCGGAACGGTAGAGCCGCCAGTCGAAGGTGTCGAGCCAGACCCTGCGCAGCGTCCGTGGCCGGCTGGCATCCGCCCACGCGAACGACGATCCCGGCGCTGGCAGGGCATGGTCGGGCCCTGGCCAGTCAGCACCATCGAGCACAAACTCCCGGAAAGCGTTCTGCAATGCGTGACTCCGCGGCGGATGAGCACCAGGAACTGAGACTCAGAATGCTATTCAGTGAAGTAATAATTCTGAATTTATCTACCCTATCAGCGGGCAGACTAGGCCGCCTAGCTCAGCCTGCCAGGCCGGGCTGACCGGTCCGGGACGGCTAGCTCGGCTGCCCGGGCAGCACGCTCCGGGACGGCTAGGCCGACCGCCCGGCGGCCCGAGCCGGTCCAGGGCGGCGGGCACGGGCCGGGCCGCCCGACGGCGGCGGAACCGGCGCGCCTGCGGTCGCCGGCCGCCAGCCGCGAACTGGCGGAACCGGCCGCCGCCGGGGAACATGGAGCGTGAGTCGGCTGAGCTGAGGAGGCCTGTTGTGCTCTACGCGTTCGGATTCGAACGGTTCGGTGTGCTGGTCAGCGATCTTTACTTCGTCGATCCCGTGCCGGGGAGCGGTCAGGAGGGTCCTGAGCGCGGCGTCCGCCTTGAGATACGGCTGCTTGAGCCAGGTGACCTGAAGGGATCCATCTACTCGGCCCGGCCCATCGAGGTGGGCCGCCCGGTCTGGCGGGCTGACCTGCTGGAGGCGGCCGGCGGGCCGCCCGGCAGCCTGGACCGGGCGCACCATCACCCGGGCATGAAGGGCTGGGAGCCTGGCAAGCGGGTCTTCGACGCTCAGCTGTCGGCCGACCCGGTTCGATGGGTCGGGGAGCAGCTCGCCGACCTGGAAGGCCTGGCCGAGGGGGCCGGCCTGCCAGTGGATGAGAGCGTGAGTGCCGATGCCCAGAGCCTGCGGGCCTGCCTGCCTGAAGTCATGGCAGCGGTCGGCGGGCTGCTCACCCGGGTGCGGTCCGGTGAGCTGGCCGTGCCCCCCGCCGGCGAGCCAGTGCCCAGCGCGCGGATCGGCTGGCTATAGCGGAGCGCGTGCCTGAATACGCGCATGCTGCCCGGAGCACCGCTGCGCCGCGCCAGGGGTTACGCGCTGGCGTTCAGAAGGGCGTGTGCTCAAGCCAGCCGGACAGCAGATCGCCGTCGCCAAGAACCTGAACTGCCGGGTCGTCGGGTGACAGCCTCCTGGTCAGCACCAGGAGCAGCAGCGCGGCCGGGCCGCGGAGTGCGACGTCAGCGCTGCCGTGGCCATGGCTGACCGTGATGGCCGAGTCTGCGTGACTGACCAGCCACTCGCCGGTGCCGTCTAGCTCGTCATCGGTCGCGTGGACATGCAGGCTGCCGCCGCCGGGCAGTGCCGCAAGGCGGGGATCGGGCCGGTCATAGAGCGGACCGGACAGGAATCCCAGCCACTCATCTATCGCGTCGGCAGCCAGCAGCGGTGCGAAGGCAGGCTCGCGGCCGACCGCCATTTCGGCGTCGGCCCGGTGCATCGCGGTCTCGTGCGCCATCCGGCGCCCCCAGAAGCTGGCCGGCTGCAGGGTGCCAAACGCCCAAACCGGCTCGCTGCCCGCAGCCTGGACCGCTGCTATGACGCGCTGTGCTCCGGCACGCAGCCACTCCGGCTGCGCTGCCCGGTCGTCGGGAAACTTCCCGTCCGGCACCGAGCGGAACTCGATGAACTCCGCCGACCTGGTCGCGGTGATCGCGGCCGCCCACCGCTGCGCCCGCCCGACGTGCGTTGCGAGACTGCGGATCGTCCAGCCCGGGCACGAAGGCACGGGGAGCGCCGGGTCAGCTTCGCTGACCAGACCGGCGAGGGCGCCGGTGCTGTCGCTGATCTCCGCGTAGAAGGTATCTGGGTCGATGGGCGGCATCGTGGTCCTCCGGCGGCTTGGCTGCGGCCAGGTTACCGGGCTCCTGATGGACGCGTCAGCGGCAGCCGCAGGCGCCACCGCAGCAGCCGCCGCCGCCGCCCGCCTGGGGGCCTGCCGGCGAGGAGCCCGCCCGGCCGCCGACGGCGACCGTGGACAGCAGCTTCACCGTGTCATCGTGGCCCTGCGGGCAGCTGCACGGCGCGGACGACTCGCTCATCGGGCGGGTCTGCTCGAAGGTGGCCCCGCAGGCCCGGCACCGGTATTCATATCGTGGCACGGCGCCAGCATACGCTGCCGTGCCAGCGGGGATATTCACGGTTCCGCATCTGCAGGGCCGCTGGATCGCTGCTGGCCAGCCGTCTGACGGTGGTTTTTTCGGCGGCGCGCTGCGGTGTGCGGAAGGCGCAGATGGTGCCGAACGCCCTGATGGGGACGTTGACCCAGAACACCGCGCGCCAGTCCCAGGCGGCCAGCAGCCCGCCGAGCAGCAAGCCGAGGAACTGCCCTCAGATCACGGAGATCTGGTTGATGCCCAGCGCCATGCCGCGCTGGCGGGCGGGGAAAGCGCCGGTGAGAATGGCCGCCGAATTGGCCATCAGTATTGCGCCGCCGAACGCTTGAACCAACCGCCAGCCGATCAGCCGGAGCGCGCCGGCGGCGCCGATAAGGGGATCGAGGGAGAGCGCTGTGGAAGCGGGGCTGAAAACGACGAAACCGAGCTTGTGGATGCGCACCCGGCCGAAGAGAGAGCGATCCAGCTGTAGCGATCGGAGGGCCGAACCGCGACCGGCATCTCCGCGCGACGAGTACGCTGCGGCCACGCAAAGGAGACACTATGAGCCTTCCCAAGATCGTTACGCGAGAAGAGTGGCTGGCCGCCCGCACGGAGTTGCTTGCCAAGGAGAAGGACCTGACCAGGCAGCGGGACGCGCTCAACGCCGCGCGTCGCAACCTGCCCATGGTCGAGATCGAGAAGGACTACACATTCGAGGGCCCGGACGGCGTGGTGCGCCTCGCCGACATGTTCGAGGGCCGCCCCCAGCTGATCATCTACCATTTCATGTTCGACCCGGAATGGGAGGATGGCTGCCCGAGCTGCACGGCCGGCACCGACGAGCTGTCCGGCGGCTTCTTCGAGCACCTGCACGCCCGCGACACCAGCTACGCGATGGTGTCGCGGGCGCCGCTGGCGAAGCTTGAGCGATGGAAGGCCAAGAAGGGCTGGGACGTGCCCTGGTACTCCTCGTTCGGGACTGACTTCAACTTCGACTTCGGGGTCACGATCGACGAGTCGGTCCAGCCCGGCGAGTACAACTTTCGCACCAGGGCCGAGTTCGCGGCCATTGGGGCTGACTTCTTCGAGTCAGGCCAGCCCTTCGAGATGCCGGGCCGGAGCTGCTTCCTCCAGGCCGACGGGCGCGTGTTCCATACGTACTCCCAGTACGCCCGCGGCCTCGAGTCCACCGGCGGCTCCTACTACTTTCTCGACCTCACCGCGCTCGGCCGGCAAGAGGAGTGGGAGGAGCCCAAGGGACGCAGCGAGTCCGCGCGGTCCGCAACGCCCGACTTCACATCGTGAATCAGTGAGTCTCGTCACCGACCAGGTGGAACTCCACCCGGTAGAGCAGCGTGCCGCCGGCGATCGGACCCGCGTGGGCGGCCCGCTGGCGCGGCGACTCCAGGTCCTGCTCGCCGGAACGGCGTACGTCGGCTGGCGTGATGGCAGCGAACGGCATCAGCTCGAGCGAGTCGACCTCGATGCGCGCAGGGCCGACGGGGTACCGACCGCCGGCCTTCACCCTTGGCCGGCGCCACAGCCGGAAGGAGACGGTGATGTCGCCCGAGATCACCTCCTCGCGCAGCTCCGGGCTGAAGTCCACCTGCCGAGGTCACGTTGCCTGCCAGCCAAGCACGATCGCGGCTCGCGGGCGGACTGTCCGGTAATGGCCGGTTCGAGGTCATGATCGTGACCGAGGACGACCAGCAGCACTCAATGTCCGCCAGCCCTGATCGATGACCGCTCTTGTTGCGGTATCCGGGTGGATTCAGATCTCGGCGCGGGCCATTGCGATCAGGCGGTCGAGCACCGCGCCGCTGCTGACCCGCAGCCCGTCGTGCTCATATTCGCTGGTCACCCACGGGGTCAGCCCGGCGATCGTCTGAGCCGTCTGCAGCGAGAAGTCCGCGGGCACGTACATGTCGTTGAAGTAGACCGCTGCCGCGGCGGGCACCTCGCAGGCCTGGAGCCGGGCTGGGTCATACAGGTCCGGCCACCTGTCGCGGTGCGCGAGTATCTCGGCCGCTTCGGCCAGTGGCGCCAGTACAGGATCGTTCTCGAACATCCATGGGTAGATCATCTCCCCGGTGAATAGCAGCGGATCGTTCCCGTCGAGAGCGGCGGCGGCCTCGAACTCGCGGAACTCGGCCCTGATCCGCTGCGCGGCCCAGCGGGTGGCGCCGTCCTGGCCGTAGCACGCCTCGTGCAACAGGGCGTAAAGCGGCCCAGCCGAGAACGTGAGGTGGGACTGTACCCGCTGCAGGAAGTCATCGGCCAGCTCGCGGCCGGCGAACGGATCCTCCAGTAGGTAATGCAGCGCGTGGCTGCCGGTGCTCGAGCCGAGCATGCGGCCGAGCGACTGGAACGCCTCAACGGTCAGCCGGGTCCCGTCCGGCAGGGTGGCGGGGGAGCCGGCCAGCCGCCTCGCCACCTGCTTCGCCCGCCCGACGTCGGCCGGGTACCGCTCGTAGTGGGCCAGGTTCTTCGCCGCTACCAGGGGATACGTCGCCCGGTACACATCGTCAGCGGTGACCTCCAGGCCGGGCAAGCCGCCGGTGAAGAACGCCTCGCGGACGCCCTCCGGCGCCTGCGACAGGTACGTGACCGTGCAGAACCCGCCGAAGCTCTGGCCCAGCACGCTCCAGGGCGCGCCGCCGGTCAGCTCGCGCCGGACCAGCTCGGCGTCGGCCACGATCGCGTCGGCGCGGAAGTGCGCCAGGTAGTCCGCCTGGGCCCGGGCGCTGCCGAGCGCCGCGAGCGTGTGCCTGTTAGCGGGGGAGGACCGGCCCGTGCCGCGCTGGTCAAGGAGCAGCACCCGGTAGTCACGGAGGGCACGATTGAGCCAGCTGTCCTGCCCGGTCGGCCGCGGCGCGCCGAAACCCGGGCCGCCCTGCAGGAACAGCAGCCACGGCCGGTCGGCATCCTGGTGGCCGGCGGCCACGACCTGCCGGCCGAACAGTTCGATCTGCTGGCCGCCGGGGCTGGCGTGGTCAAGCGGGACAGTAAAGGTGAGGTCGGTCAGCACGGTGCCTGGCTGGCGGTAAGTAACCATGATCGACACCGTAGCGGGGATGCCGGGCCTGGCGTCCAGGACGGCTGGTCAGGCCATTGAGGTCCGAATGGGCCTGCCCGGGAAAGCGAATTACACGCATGTAATTATGTCTCACTAAGCGGGGGACCGGCGGGCCCGTATCGTCGGACAACAGGAATCGGCGGACCCGAGAAAGAGGAATACCCGATGCCGGATGCGGCACAGCCACCGGGCGGCCCGGCGGCAGCGATGTTCGAGGCCGACCTGGCTTCGAGAAGTATCGGCATGGAACTGGTGGAAGCCGGTGACGGCGCGGCGACCGTACGTATGACCATCAGCCCGGCAATGGTCAACGGTCACGCGATCGCGCACGGCGGATACGTGTTCCTGCTGGCCGACACCGCCTTCGCCTGCGCGTGCAACAGCAAAGGCCCGGTGACCGTCGCGGCCGGCGCCGACATCACCTTTATCGCGCCCGCCCGCCAGGGCGACGTGCTCGTCGCCGTTGCCAGGGAGCGCGCCAGTTACGGTCGCAGCGGCATCTACGACGTTACGGTCCGCCGGGGCGAGGACGTGGTGGCGGAGTTCCGTGGCCGGAGCCGCACCATCGGCTAGCAAGGCGCCGTCAGCAGTCCTGTTCCCCGCTGCCCGGGCCGCGTGCTGAATGTCGGCATGCTCGTCAGACTAGAGCCGCTGACTGCGGCCCGGGCTATCATGATCCCGGCGTAATCAGGCTCTCCGGCGTGATAAGGCAGAACGGGTGGCCGGCGGGGTCTGCGTAGACGCGGTAACCGACCGGCTTGTCTGAGCCGTCGAGCAGCCTGGCGCCGAGGGCCAGGACCTGCCATTCGGCTATGTCCAGGTCATCGACCATGACGTCGATGTGCAGCTGCTGCGGAGAACCTGGATCTGGCCAGCGCGGCGGGCGGAACTCCCGGACCTTCTGGAACGCTATGTCCGGCTGGCGGCCCGGGCCGCCGATAGTCACCCAGTCAGGTGACTCCTCCACTCGCACCTTCCCCAGCAGCTTCTGGTAGAAGTCCGCGAGCTTAGCTGGGTCGGGGCAGTCGATGATGAGTCCGTACCAGCGCCCGATCATCCTTCCACTATGCCTCAGCCGATTCAGGTGTGGTGCCTGTCATCGCGGGTGATTCGGGCGGCCGGGCTGGCTGGCGGGCAGCGTCTCGCCGGTTTCGAGCAGCGTTGTGAGGTTGGCGAGGACCGCTGGCCAGCCGCCGCTGACGAGGTCCAGCACGCTGCTGCCGGGTGCGAAGCCGTCGTGCAGGACGGTCAGCTTGACCTGCTCCTCATGATTTTTCTGCGAGGACGGGCACGGGGCGGCCCATCACGATGTCGGCGGCGGTGGGGAAGCAGTCCGCGCACGCGTCGTTGATCCGGTAGTAGGTGGCGGTGCCGCGGTGCTCGGCGAGGACGAACCGCACGTCGGCCAGCACCTTGAGATGGGCGGAGACGGTGGACTGGCCGACCTCGACGGCGGCGACGATCTCGCCCACGTTCATCGGCGCGGCCCGGCGGGCAAGCACGGACACGATCTGGATCCTGGTGGGGTCAGCGAGCGCCTTGAACCAGGTGGCGCACTCGGCGGCGGTGGCCCGGTCGAGAGGCTCAGCAGACTCTTTCATCGTTCATCGACGATAACCGATGAAAGGTGAAAGCGGAAGATCTCTTGCCGCCAGCGGCGCTCTGGGCGTTGCGGTCACTTGCCAGGCATGGCCCGGCCCAGCGGGGACCCGTGCGGGCCCGGTTATTGCGGCGGGTCGCCGATCAGCGCCGCGAGGCTAGCCAGCGCCCCGGTCCTGGCGCGGTAGTAGACCCACACGCCGCGCTTGTCGCGGTCGAGCAGTCCGCTGTCGTGCAGCACCTTGAGGTGGTGGCTGATGGTCGGCTGTGACAGGTCGAACGCGCCGGTCAGATCGCAGACGCACGCCTCGCCGCCGGGATGCGAGGCCACCAGGGACATCAGGCGCAGCCGTACCGGATCGGCCAGAGCCTTCAGCAGCGGCGCGACCTGCCCGGCCTGCTCGCTGGACAGCGGCTCGCTGGACAGCGGCGGGCAGCACGCCGCCGGGTCGGCCTGGCTCAGCGCGATCAGGGACTTCGACATACGTCTATATTGACAGAGTCCGATGTGCTATGGCAAGCTCGGCACTAGAGCTAGATATAGACAGCTATCGAAGTCCCAGTTTCAGGAGGCTCTCATGTCCCGCCGCGTGCAGCTCGCCCTCAACGTCAATGACATCGACACCGCCGTCGCCTTCTACAGCAAGCTGTTCGGCACTGAGCCGGCGAAGGTCCGGGCCGGTTACGCCAACTTCGCGATCGCCGAACCGCCGCTGAAGCTTGTCCTGCTAGAGAACCCCGGCCAGGGCGGCAGCCTCAACCACCTCGGCATCGAGGTCAGCGACATCGACACCGTCGATGCGGAGCAGGCCCGGCTCGCCGGGTCCGGGCTCGCGTCCGTCGATGAGCGTGACACCACCTGCTGCTACGCCCGGCAGGACAAGTTCTGGGTCCAGGGCGCGCCCGACGGCGAGTCCTGGGAGGTTTACACCGTCCTGGACGACAGCCAGACCTTCTACGACGAGGACGACGCGGGCGCGGAATGCTGCGGCGGCGAGGACGGCCAGACCGGGGAACCGGCCGCTTCCGGAGTTCGCTGCTGCTGAATGGCGGCAGGCGTCCGGCCACGCCGGCGCGGTGACGTTAGGCCCTGGCCGGGGGCCGTGATCGCGGTGATCATCGGGGATATGGCTGCCATCCTCGCCTACGCTGCTGCGGCTGTGATCGCCGCGTGGGGCGTGGCGCACGCCGCCCCACTCGCCAGGTTCTCGCCGGCTTTGAGCCGGTCACCGCTGACAACCGGCGCATCATCCTGCAGGCGTGGCTAGCCGAAGCGTTCACCATGTGGGGCATCGCCGCTGTGGTGATCATCGCGACCGCGGCCGGCGGCCCGGATTACGGTGCCCGCGCCTGGATATACCGGACCGCGGCCGGGCTGCTGGTCGCCCTGGCGGCGCTGACCGCGCTCACCGGTGCCCGCACCCCGGTCGTCTGGTTCAAGATCTGCCCATTCCTGCTGACGGGCTCCGCCGTCCTGCTTCTGATCGCGAGCACGCGGTAACCTGCGCTGGCGGTGCGCCGCCCACTGCATCAGCGAGGCAGGACCTCCCGGCCGGGGCGATCGCAGCAGCATTCGTCAGCGCCCCGGTGCCCCGGCGGGGGCTGACAGGAGGGCGGCCATGCGCTCCAGGGCGGCCGGGACAATCCAGTAGTAGACCCAGGTGCCGCGGCGCTCGCCGTCGATGATCCCTGCTTCCCGCAAGACCTTCAGGTGATGGCTGATGGTGGGCTGCGTCAGCTTGAACGCGGTGGTCAGCTCGCAGACGCATACCTCGCCGCCTTGATGCGCGCCGATCAGGGAAAGCAGCCGGAGCCGGACCGGGTCGGCCAGGGCCTTGAAGACCTGCGCGAGCCCGGCGGCCGCGGTCTCGCTGATCGGCTCACGCACCAGGGGCGTGGAGCAGGCCTCGACAACGGCCCGCAGCTCGGCAGCGGGGATGAACTCCAGTGTGCTCCGGTCAGCCTGCATCGACATGGTTCTATCTTGACGGCCATCTATCCAGCCTGGCAAGCTGGCCCCGTTGCATAGACGTTTATCAATGGAAAGCAGCCGATGACGGATGAGGCTTACGTGGCACCTGCGCTGAACCGGACGGCCCGCACCAGCGAGACGGCGGGCGGTGCCCGGCGGTGAACGACGCGGCACTGTGGCGGCGGCTGCTTGCTGAGTTGCTGGGCAGCGCGTTCCTGGCGGCCGTGGTGATCGGCTCGGGCATCGCGGCGCAGAACCTGTCCCCGGGCGCGGTGGGCATGGAGTTGCTGGAGAACGCGGCGGCCACCGCGGCCGGGCTGTTCGCCATCATCTTGATGTTCGGGCCGGTCTCCGGCGGCCATTTCAACCCGGTCGTGTCGTTCGCGGACGCGGCTTTCGGCGGGCTGCGCTGGCGTGACGCCGCCGCCTACCTCCCGGCGCAGGTGGCCGGCTGCATCGGCGGTGCCGTGGTGGCGAACCTGATGTTCGCCCAGGCGGCGGTCACCATCTCCGCCAAGCACCGGGCCACGCCGGCGCATTTCCTGTCCGAGATCGTCGCCACTGTCGGCCTCATTCTGGTGATCTTCGCGCTGGCCCGGTCGGGCCGCAGCCGGGCCGCCCCGGCAGCTGTCGGGGCGTATATCGGGGCGGCGTACTTCTTCACGTCTTCGACCAGCTTCGCTAACCCGGCGATCGTCGTCGGCCGGATGTTCTCCGACACCTTTGCCGGCATCGCCCCGTCATCGGTACCGAGCTTCATCGCCGCCGAAATCATTGGCGGCGCGCTGGCCATCGCGGTGATCAGGGCGCTGTATCCCGGCGTCACCCCCGCAGAGGCAGCCGACATCATCGTCCCCCACCACCGGGACTGGCCGGATGCAGACACCCAGACCAGCCCGGCCCGGCCCGGCCCGGCCAGCCAGGCAGCCGCCGGCGGAAGCCACCGGTTCCCGAGCCGGGCCACCGAATATCGCCGACCTCAGTAACAGACCAAGCCGACGGGAAACCCCATGCACCTCCTTGCGATCGGCGGCAGCGACGCGGGCATCAGTGCCGCGCTCCGGGCCCGCGAACTGGACCCCTGTGCCGAGGTCAGCGTGGTTGTCGCGGATGCCTACCCGAACTTCTCGATCTGCGGCATCCCCTACTACGTCTCCGGGGAGGTGACCCACTGGCGCAACCTGGCCCACCGCACGGTCGCCGATCTGGAAGCCACCGGGATGAGGCTGCGGCTGGACACCACCGCACGCCGGATCGACGTCCCAGGCCGCAAGCTGCTGGTGACATCCCCGGACGGCACGGAGGAACTGATCGGCTACGACAAGCTGGTCGTCGGCACCGGGGCGGTACCGGTCCGCCCGCCGATCGCCGGCCTGGCCGGCCCGGACGCCCTGGGCGCCGAGGACGGCGTGCACCTGCTGCACTCGATGGGCGACACCTTCGCCGTCATGCGGACCCTGGAGCACGCCGCGCCGGCCACCGCGGTCATCGTCGGCGCCGGCTATATCGGCCTGGAGATGGCTGATGCGCTGGCCACCCGCGGGCTGTCGGTCATCCAGATGGAGCAGCTGCCCGAGGTCCTGCCCACCGTCGACCCCGCGCTCGGCCAGCTTGTCCACGCCCAGCTCGCCGAACATGGCGTTGAGGTCCTGACCGGCACCACCGTCCGGCAGATCAGCCGCGCCAATAGAGATGAGGCGGGACGGCTGCACGTCGAGGCCACCGCGGCCGATGGCACGGGCGTGACGCGCCCGGCCGACATGGTCCTGGTTGTTGTCGGCGTGCGACCCGACACCGCCCTGGCTGCCGAGGCTGGGGCGGCGCGCGGCGCCAGGGGCGCGATCACCGTGAACCGCGGCATGCGGACCAGCCTGCCGGATGTGTTCGCTGCCGGGGACTGCGTGGTCACTCACCACCGGCTTCTCGGCGAGACCTACCTGCCGCTGGGCACCACCGCGCACAAACAGGGCAGGGTCGCCGGCGAGAATGCTCTCGGCGGCAGCCGGGAGTTCGCCGGTAGCCTCGGCACCCAGGTCGTGAAGATCTTCGACCAGGCCGCCGCGCGGACCGGGCTGCGCGACCATGAAGCTACCGCAGCCGGGCTGGCCCCGGTGACCGTTCAGTCCGAGGCCGACGACCACAAGGCCTATTACCCGGGCAGCCACCGCATCACGATGCGGTTCACCGGTGACCGCGCCACCGGGCGGCTCCTCGGGGTGCAGCTTTTCGGGCACCGGCACGCCGAGATCGCCAAGCGGATCGACATCGCCGCCACCGCGATCTTCCACGGCATGACCGTCGACGCCGTCAGCGACCTCGACCTGTCGTACACCCCGCCGCTGGGCAGCCCCTGGGAAGCGGTCCAGATGGGCGCCCAGGCCTGGCTCCGGCAAGCCAGCCAGCACTAACCCGGCCCACCCTGATCAGAGGACAGCCATGTCAGGCCACCACGGAAGCCAAGACCCCAAGCTTCCCCGTGTACGGAACAGGACCATCAGCGCGGGCGCCGCCGTGATCATCACTCTCGCCCTGGGCGCGTGCTCGGCCTCAACCGCGAGCAGCACGAGCGCCTCGTCACTGGCACCGGCCAGTGCTGGAACCGGCGGCTCCGCGCCGACGCTCACGGGGTCGGGGTCAACGTTTGACGCGCCGTTCTTCGACCTGGCGTTCGCCAGGTACCACCAGGGACACCCGGCAGTGACGATCAGCTACTCCGCCGTGGGCAGCAGTGCGGGCATCGCAGCCTTCAGTGCGCAACAGGCCGACTTCGGCGCATCGGACGTGCCCATGACGGCCGCTGAGCAGGCAGCCGCACGCGGCGGCCCGTCCGTGCAGGTGCCCGTCGACCTCGGCGCCGAGGTCGTCGTCTACAACCTCCTCCTCGGCCTGCCCAGACTGCACCTCACCGGCCCGGTCATCGCACGGATCTTCCTCGGGCAGATCTCCAGCTGGCGTGACCCGGCCATCGTGGCGCTCAACCCGGGCGCCGACATCCCCAGCGCGCCGGTCACCGTCGTGCACCGCTCCGACGGCAGCGGCACCACCTACATCTTCAGCAACTACCTCTCCAGCGTCGACCCGGCCTGGGCGTCCCGGGTGGGAACAGGCAAATCCCTGCACTGGCCGGTCGGCGTCGGGGCCGAGGGGAACCCCGGCGTGGCATCGGCCGTCTCCCGCATCCCGTTCTCTATCGGCTACATCGAACGGTCCTATTCCAAAGGCCCGGTCCTCGCCTACGCCGCTATCCGCAACCAGGCCGGGCAGTACACCACCCCGACGAACGCGTCGATCACCGCCGACGCCGCCCAGAAACCCGGCATCTCCCCGACCGACTTCTCGATCGTCAACGAGCCAGGCGCGGACAGCTACCCCATCTGCGGATACAGCTGGGCGCTTATCTACGCCCGCCAGGCCAGCCAGGCCACCGGGCAGGCACTGGTCCGCCTCCTGGACTGGCTCACCCGGCAGGGCCAGGCCTACGCCGCCGCCGCCAGCTACGTGCCCCTGACGCCCAGAATCCAGCAGCTCGCACACACAATGCTCCAGCAGGTAACCGGCCCGAACGGAACTCGCCTCCTGAGCTGACCGCGCCGCGTGCAGGAGACCGGGGGTAACCCTCACTTGTGCGCCGACGGCCTCGTGCCGGTGAGTTCCTTGAGCGGCGAGTTCGATGGTCGCGGCTGGCGGGTTAGGGTGTCGTTGCCGGAATTGGTAAGTGGCCTACCGGCGTCTGGAGCGGCTTGATGGCAGAGTCTGGGCTGCCGGCGCTGGATTGGGGCTGGTGGCGGACGCCTTTCGTGTTCTTCACGGGAAAGGGCGGGGTCGGGAAGACGACGGTGGCCAGC
>ODAK010003346.1_pt1 | contig 16672 bp, 14 predicted proteins | sample 1539591 | NCBI WGS metagenome assembly ODAK01 (sample SAMEA3539303, study PRJEB22396) | soil metagenome | biome: tundra; feature: field; material: soil | place: USA | collected 2010-05 | depth 0.15 m
CTCTAGCCGAGCTTACCGTCAAGGAGGGCTCCATCTGGAAAGCTAAGGATCCCGCCAAGAAGCCGCTGGTAGCACCAGAAATGCTCGCGTTTCTCAATCGAGCCCAGTCCATTGCGGACGCCTTCTACCCTGGTGGCACGACCCAGGCGCAGTTAACCTACACCCTCCGACCCAAATTGGACAGCAGCCTGAAAGAGTTCACTCTGGAACTGGAGATCGACGGTCGGCCCTATCAATGGACCAGCGGTCTGCAGCACGCGTTCAACTGGCCGCCTCCGTCCGGCACCAAGAACCCTGGGGCTGTGGCGCGCCTTCGAACCGCTGCCAATGCTGGGATTCCGATTGCCTCTCGGGGTGGATTGTGGGGTATTTTCAAGATCTTGGGTGATGCCGAGCCGCGCGAACTAGGTGCCAAGCTGGTGGAGTGGAAGTACACCAGCTCCGGTGTTGGGCGGCGGGAACCGATCCAGCCCGCTCCCGTACAACTGGAGATCGTCGGATTTCCGGGAGGGCAGGATGTGTTCAACTCCAAGTTCTGGGAAAGTCTGCGCTGTCCTTCAATGGCGGTGCAGTAGACTTCGGGTTCAGTGAGATATCGTACAGTCAGATTTGCCGGGTGAAACGCTTGGTTGGGGTCCGTCACTTAATATGCGTATGAATGCCTCTGGCCAAGGGGATTTACTCAGAGCACAGGACGTGGTAGACTCGCTCCGTGCCAAAACGAACCCCCGCGGATTTGCACGGAGTTCTGCGGGTCATACTCCCAACGGAGTCATAGACAATGCCTAAGGAAAGCCTCCAGAAAAAGGTTGGCCGGGTGCGTCCGCCCCGCGTACAGATCACTTATGACGTGCAGGTGGGCGACGCCATTGAGAAGCGCGATTTGCCATTCGTGGTCGGGGTGCTGGCCGATTTATCGGGTATGCCGAACAAGGCGCTTCCCCCGATCGCGAAACGGAAATTCGTCGCCATCGACCGCGACAACATAAACGACGTCATGAAGAAAATCGGCCCACGGCTGGCGTTCAAAGTGCCGAATCGTCTCAGCGAGGACGATACGAAGCTGAATGTCGAGTTGAATTTCGAGAGCATGGACGATTTTCAGCCCGCCAAGATCGCTCAACAGGTCACGCCTCTGCGCAAGCTGCTTGAGTTGCGCAACAGTCTGGCGAACCTGCGGAGCAGTCTCATCGGCAACGAGAAACTGGACAACCTCTTACAGGAAATGATCCAGAACCAGGAATTGCTGCGCCAGGCCGGCGCGGAAGCCGGTATCCACGCCGGTGAGGAAAAGGAGAGCTGACATGGCAGCCGAACTCAAGTCCGCCACAGAATCCCAGCGTACGGTAGAAACTGCGGCTGAAACCCGCAGTCTTTTGGATCGCATCGCCGAGGACGGTCGTATTGGCCAAAGTCCTGAAGAGCGAACCAGCGGGAAGGTCTGGCTGAAGGACCTCGTGCAGGACGTGATGGCGGGTCAGATGACCGTGTCCAAGGACACGGAAGCCATGATCAACAGTCGCATCGCCGACCTCGACACGCTGATTTCAAGGCAGTTAAACGAGGTGATCCATGCCGAGCCTCTGCAGAAGCTGGAAGGCTCCTGGCGTGGCCTGCACTACTTCGTACAACAGACCGAGACTTCGAGCAACCTCAAGATCAAGCTCATGAACATCGGCAAGACGGAGCTGTTCAAGGACTTGGACAAGGCAGTCGAATTCGACCAGAGCCAGATCTTCAAGAAGATCTACGAAGAAGAGTACGGCACGCTCGGCGGCAATCCGTTTGGCGCGCTGGTCGGAGACTATGAGTTCGGCCGTCATCCGCAGGACATCGCGCTGCTCGAAAAGATGTCGGGTGTGGCCGCCACGTCGCACGCGCCGTTTATCGCCGCGGCCACCCCGGCGATGTTCAATTTCGAAGGCTACACCGAACTGGCGGGACCGCGCGACCTGGAAAAGATCTTCGACAACGAAACATACTTGAAGTGGAATATGTTCCGCAAGAGCGACGATTCGCGGTACGTCGGCCTCTGTTTGCCCCACGTATTGATGCGCCTTCCCTATGGCAAGGACACCACGCCGGTTGAGGAGTTCGATTATGAGGAAGGCGTGGACGGGCGGGATCACTCGAAGTACTTGTGGGGGAACGCCGCCTACGCCTTTGCCGCGCGTCTGACCGATGCCTTCGCCCGGCATGAATGGTGCGCCGCGATCCGCGGTGTCGAGGGCGGCGGATTGGTGGAAGGCCTTCCCGCCCACACGTTCATCACGGATGACGGCGATGTGGCCACCAAGTGCCCGACTGAGATCGCGATCACCGACCGGAGGGAGAACGAACTGGCGAAGCTGGGGTTCATCCCGCTGTGCTACTACAAGGGCACCGATACCGCCGTGTTCATGGGAGCGCAGTCCACCCAAAAGCCGCAGCTTTATCTCGATGCCGATGCCAACGCCAATTCGCGGCTATCGACGCAGCTCCAGTACATCCTGGCCTGCTCGCGCTTTGCGCACTTTTTGAAAGTGATGATGCGCGACAAGATCGGCAGTTTCATGTCGCGGGACCAGTGCGAGACGTTTCTGAACAAATGGATTGCGAACTATGTACTGCTGGATGACATGGCGTCGCAGGACATGAAGGCGAAGTTCCCTTTGCGGGAAGCTCGGATCGAGGTATCCGAGATTGCCGGCAAGCCTGGCGCGTACAATGCGATCGCGTTCTTGCGGCCGCATTTTCAACTCGAAGAGCTGGCGGTTTCGTTGCGGCTGGTAGCCAAGTTGCCGACCAAGGCGTAGTTGGTCTTTCTCGATCTCGTGTTGCAGCACGTGTAGCAAGGTTGGCGTGTGCTCTCCACACAGAAATGCCGTGGCGGGCGGACAAACAAACAGTAACTGAAAGATAAGAGGAGCTTTACTATGGCGTTTAATGGGTTCGTAAATTTCGGCGATATCAAGGGGGAGAGCACCGACAAGGATCATAAAGACTGGGTGATGGTGCTGAGTTATTCCCACGCAGTCACGCAGCCGCCTTCGGTCTCGCAAAAGACCGCGGGAGGACGAAGCGCGGAAGAGGTCAACCATTCTGCGTTCAGCATTGTCAAATTGCTGGATGCGGCTACACCCAAGCTCTATGAGGCCGCCTGCAAAGGGACGCACATCCCCGAGGTGGTCATTGAAGTCTGGCGTGCCGGTGGCGACAAACCGGTGAAGTATATGGAGTACAAGCTCAAAGAGGTTTTGATCAGCGGTGTCATAGCGAATGGCGACTCCAAGGGTTCCACGGGGTTTCCCACCGAGACCGTCAACCTGACCTACGGAGCCATCGAATGGACCTATACCAAGCAGAAGCCAGACGGCACTGCTGCCGGTAACGTGGCGACGAAATGGAGCGTGGCACAAGGAGCGGTGGCGTAATCGTCAAAGCGCGAAAGTCAACCCATGCCGACGGCACCGTTGTACACTGACGACTTCCTCGATCCAGTCTCGGCCGATCAGCCGGCAGGGACGGATCTGCGCTGGACTGCGGAATGGGACCGGATCAAGGAAGCTCGGCGGGCGGATGACGCTTTGGAATCCGGAAAGTGGGAGAAGAAGGAGCGAAAAACCGCCGATTGGCGGCTGGTGGAAGATCTTTCCTCCGGCATGCTCCGCAAGCGTTCCAAGGACCTGCAACTCGCCCTCTGGCTGACGGAGGCCGGCATGAAGCGCCACGGCTTTCCAGGCCTCCGCGACGGCCTGCGGCTGACGCGGGAGCTGATGGTCCGCTATTGGGACAACGGCCTCTATCCTCCCATGGAAGACGGGCCCGAAGACCGGGCTGGCCCATTCGAGTGGCTGAACAACAAGCTGGTTGACTCGATTACCGCCCTCCCCATCACGGTGCGCGGCGATGGAGGGCAGGACTATAGCCTGATCGACCTGAAAGACGCCCGCTGGGTCGGCTCGGAGGCGAGTTGCATCGACGCTTTTGGCGAGATCGACACAGCCAAGAAGAAGGCGTTCGATGCCAAATTGGCCCAGGGGCACATCTCTCTCGACATGTTTAATCAGGCCGTGGCCGCCACCAGGCGGGCTCCATTCGAGGCATTGGACGCAGACTTTCAGCAGACCCACGATGAATTCAAAGTGATCGAGAAGACCATTGAAGAAAAATTCGGCGAGGTGGCGCCGGACCTATCCGTCTGCCGGTCGGCGTTGAACGAAATAAGCCAGGAGATCTCCACCATTTTGGAGAAAAAACGCCGCGACGAACCGGATCCTCCGCCTGGCATGTCGGGCGAAGAGAGCGAGAAGGGCAGTCCGGCGACCTTTCGGTTTGCGCTTTCCCTGCCGGAAATGCCGGGGTCCGCGGGAGCCGCGAGCGGATCGTGGCACGAAGCGGAGATGCTCATCCGGTCCGGCCAGGTGGATAAAGGCCTGGCCCAGATGACGCAACTCTCCGCCAAGGAAACGTGTGGGCGGAATCGCTTTCAACGCAAGCTGCTACTGGCTGAGGTCTGCCTGGGCAGCAAACGCGATCGGCTCGCCCGATCGATTCTCGAAGAACTGGCCGAGCAGATCGACAAATACCAACTGGAGTCCTGGGAATCCTCCGAACTCATTGCCAGCGTATGGATCCGGCTGTACACGTTGTGCAACCAAGGGACGGATAGCTCAGACCGCGATCGCGCCGGCAAGTTGTACGAGCGGCTTTGCCGGCTGGATCCATGGCAGGCGCTGAACTGCGGAAAGGGTTAGGCCATGGCAAGCGGTCAACACCAGGTGGATATGACGATGTCGCTCCTGGATCGGCTGCTCGACTTCCAGCCCGAGTCTCACCAGGAGGTCCCGGTGAGCTCCTGGGAGCAGCTTCGCGAGTTTAAGACCTCGCTATGCCGGGATCTTTCGGCACTTCTCAATACGCGGCGGGCGGAACGGGACTTCGATCCGGCCTACGAAGAAGCTACTAATTCGCTCTTGAGTTTTGGGATCGCCGATTTTACGTCCTACAACCTTAAGAGCGGCATCGAGCAGGAGCAGGTTCGCCGCTCGATCGAACGAGCCATCCGCCATTTCGAACCGCGGCTGGCGCGCGTTGCGGTATCGATCGAGGAACCCGACCCGTTGCGCCCCGTCCTTCAATTCCAAATCGACGCGCTGCTGCGAATCGGGCCAGAGGCTGAGGCCGTCGTATTCGACGTCTCCCTGCACCGCGAATCGCGTCGCATGGCCGTTTCCGGGGGGATTGTGTGAGGGACGAACTGCTGCCCTATTACGAACGGGAGTTGAAGTTCATCCGCCAGATGGCCGGCGAGTTTGCGGAAAAATATCCTAAGGTGGCCGGCCGCCTGCTGCTGCAACCCGATACCTGCGAAGATCCTCACGTCGAGCGCCTGATTGAAGCTTTCGCGCTCCTGGCCGGCAGAGTACACCGCAAGCTCGACGATGAGTTCCCCGAAATTACCGAGGCGCTTTTGGACGTGCTCTACCCGCACTACCTCAGGCCCGTGCCCCCGCAGGCCATTGTCCAATTCCAACTCGATCCGTCGCAAAGCGCCCCGGCGTCCACCATGTTGAGGTCCGGTATCCCAATCCACAGCAAGCCGGAGAATGGCAATGTCTGCTCGTTCCGCACCTGCTATCCGGTCACCCTCTGGCCGTTGCGGGTCACTGGGGCCTCAGTGTCGCCGGTGGACCGTTTCGCGACGCCCGGCATGCCGGCCGACGCGGCCGCCGTGATCCGCATTGGGATCGAATGCCTGGGCGGGCTCCGGCTGGAGCACTTGCCCCTCGATTCCCTCCGCTTCTACCTCAACGGAGAAAGCGCCGCCGTTCACACGCTCTACGAGTTCCTGTTCCTCAACGCGGGGCGGATCGCCGTGCGGAGCTTGCCGGCCCGGGAAGGGGCCGCCCACGCCATTCTGCCCGCGGGCAGTTTGCAGCCCGTCGGATTCACTTCCGCCGAGGGTATCCTGCCCTACTCCGACCGCAGCTTCCTGGGTTACCGGCTGCTGCAGGAGTATTTCAGCTTCCCCGAAAAATTCCTCTTCGTCGACCTGAAGGGCCTGGACCGCCTGCCCAAGAGCGGATTTGGCACGGCGTTCGAAATCCTGATCTATCTCAAACAACCCGACCAGCCGCACCGGCTGATCGCCCTGGAACAGAGTGTCGGCATCGATACGTTTCAGCTCGGCTGCACTCCGATGGTCAACCTATTCGAGCGCATCGCCGAGCCAATCCGCATTACGCAAACCAAGTCCGAATACCACATTGTTCCCGATCAGCACCGCCAGTGGGCCACCGAGGTCTACTCGGTCGACCGCGTCGCCTCCGCCAGCTATCTCGAAGAACCCAGGGTTTACGAGCCGTTCTATGCCTTGCGCCACGGCACGGCGGACGATACTCACAAGCACTTCTGGTGTACTCACCGGCGCCCTTCTTTCCGCAAGAACGATAACGGCACGGACGTGTACCTCTCGCTGGTCGATCTGGATTTCAATGCGGCCCTCCCCCCGGACGAGATGCTGACGCTGCAGGTGACTTGCACCAATCGCGATCAGGCCCCGCTCCTGAAGCTGTCCGGCGAATTCGGCGAATTGGAGCCGGAGGGCGCCGCCCTGGTTCGCGCCCGCTGCCTTCGAACACCCACTGCCACCGTGCGGCCGCCCGCCCGCCGGGGCTTGCAGTGGCGCCTGATCTCGCATCTTTCGCTCAACCATCTTTCCATCGTGGAAAAAGGAACCGAGGCGCTGCAGGAAATCCTCCGGCTGTACGATTTTTCCAGCGATCCTGCCATCCGCAAGCAGATCGCCGGCATCACGGCCGTGACCAGCCGTTCCTCTATCAGCCGGGTCAGGTCATCGACCGGCGTGGCCTTCTGCCGCGGCACCGACGTGACTCTGGAGTTCGACGAAAGCCAGTACGTAGGCACCGGCGTGTTCCTGCTGGCAAGCGTGCTGCAAAGATTCTTGGGATTGTACGCCGCGGTGAATTCGTTCAGCCGCCTGACGGCGCGAACCGGGAAAGGAGTGCTCAAACAATGGCCGCCCTTGGCCGGCGAACAGATCCTTCTCTAGAAGAAGCGCTGTTCGAACGCGGTTACGAGTTCGAATTCTTCCAGGCCGCGCGCCTGCTCGCCCGTATCTTCGCCGGCCGAAAGGCGGTGGGCGGCACCGCCAGGCCCCATGAGGAGTTTGCCCGCTTCAAGGCGCGCCTTTCCATGGCATTTCCGCCCAGTGCCGTGCACGATATCGAGCGAATGCGCGATTCCGGCGACCCCGTCCGCATGACCGTGGCCTTCCTGGGGCTGACCGGCACCCAGGGCGTTTTGCCATTCTGCTACACCGAATGGATGCTCGAGCGCAAGGCCGCCAAGGACGATACCCTGGCGGCGTTCCTCGATCTCTTCAACCATCGCCTGGTGTCTTTTTTCTATCGCGCCTGGGAAAAGCACCGCCCGCCGGTTCTTTATGACCTGAGCGCCGCCCGCGGCCAGCGGCCGGACGCATTCACCCACTCTCTGTTCGATCTCATCGGCATGGGCACCGCGGGCCTGCGCGGCCGCCTGCGGATCGAGGACGAGAGCCTCTTGTTGTACGCCGGCCTGATCGCGCAAAGCCCGCACTCCGCCAGCGCCCTGCGAAGCATTCTGCGGGACTATTTCGGCGTGCCCGTCGAAATCGATCAATGCGTCGGCGACTGGTACGAGCTGGAAGAAGCCGACCGCTGTTACCTCTCCCCGGAACTGGAACGCAACCAACTGGGGGAAAGTGCATTTCTGGGAGAGCAGGTCTGGAACCAGCAGGGGCGATTCCGGATCCGTGTGGGCCCGCTCGCTCTCGACCGTTTTCTGGACTTCCTGCCCGATGGGCGGGCCATGGCGAAACTGGTGCAGTTTACCCGGTACCTGGTCGGCCAGGCCATGGCTTTCGATGTGCAGGTTTTTCTGCGCGCGAGTGAAGTTCCGTATTGCCGTCTGGATGACGAAGGCGTCGACGCGCCTCGTCTCGGCGAGATGGCATGGCTCAAGACCCGCGAGTTCCAGACCGATGCGGGCGATGCCGTTTTTACATGGGTGAACTGATGGCTATTGCGCAACAACACCGCCGCATCGCGATCTCGACCCCTCTCGGCAAGGACGTGCTGTTATTGCGCGGGTTCTCCGGTTCCGAAGCCATCTCGCAGCTCTTCCATTTCGACCTGGACCTCCTGTCGGAAAACGATTCGATCAAGTTCCAGGATGTGGTGGGAAAGAGCGTCACCCTGCGCATCTACGACGCGGCCGGCGCGGAACGCCATTGGAACGGCTTCGTGAGCCGCTTCTCCCAGGGAGGGCAGGACCGCCGTCTGACCGCCTACCGCGCGCAAATGGTCCCCTGGCTCTGGTTCCTGACCCGCACCGCCGATTGCCGCATCTTCCAAAACCAGAAAGCTCCCGACATCATCCAGAAGATTTTCAAGGATCTCGGCTTTGCCGATTTCAAGCTTCGTCTCTACGGCGATTTTGTCACCCGCGACTACTGCGTGCAGTACCGGGAGACGGATTTCAACTTCGTTTCCCGCTTGATGGAAGAAGAAGGGATCTGTTACTATTTCGAGCATTCGGATGGCAAGCACACCCTCATTCTGGCCAACGACGCGTCGGCGCACGATCCGTGCCCGAATCAGAAGACCGCCCGCTATGACTTCCGTGGCGGCAGCGTCGTCTATGAGGACGTGGTGACCGAATGGCAATACCAGGAGGAGTTCCGCCCGGGTAAGTGGGCCCAGACGGATTATAACTTCGAGACTCCCAGCAGCAGCCTGGCGGTCACCGCAAGCGGCAAGAATCCCTACGAAATCTACGAATATCCCGGCGAGTATCGGGTCCGTCCCGCGGGCGAGAGTCTGGCCAAGATCCGTCTACAGGAGCAGACGACTCCGGCGATCGTCTTTCCAGGCGCGAGCGGCTGCCGCTACTTCAGCCCCGGCTACCAGTTCACCTTGCAGGATCACTACCGGAGCGACTTGAACCAGGCCTACCTGCTGACCGCCGTCCGCCACATGGCGAGTCAGGGGGCCGGTTTCCAGGTCGGCGGCGGAGGAGGAGAGGAGCCAACCTACCACAACAGTTTCGAGTGCATCCCATTCTCCACGCCCTACCGGCCCGCGCGAGTGACGCCGGAGCCTTTCGTACAAGGCTGCCAGACTGCGGTAGTGGTCGGCCCGGCCGGCGAAGAAATTTACACGGACAAGTACGGTCGCGTAAAGGTGCAATTCCACTGGGACCGCGAGGGCAAGAAGAACGAAAACAGCTCGTGCTGGATCCGCGTCTCGCACCCCTGGGCCGGGCAAGGCTGGGGAGCGATCTCCATCCCGCGAATCGGCCAGGAAGTGATTGTGGATTTCCTGGAAGGCGATCCGGACCAGCCGATTATCACCGGCCGCGTGTACAACGCCGGGCAGATGCCCCCCTTCGGCATGCCCGCAGGCGCGGTGGTCAGCGGCATCAAATCGAACAGCACCAAAGGCGGCGGCGGCTTCAACGAGATTTCGTTGAACGATACCAAGGGGACGGAGCTGATCAATATTCACGCGCAGTTCGACCAGCAGAAGAAGGTGGAGCATGACGAGCGGGTGAATGTGGGGAATGATCGGACGGAACAGGTTGGGCACGACGAGAAGATTACGATCGGGAACAATCGGACGGAGAAAGTCGGCGTCGATGAGAAGATTTCGATCGGCGGGAACCGAACGGAGGACGTAGCCAAGAATGAGACTATCACGATCACCGGCAACCGGACGGAGACTGTTAAAGGGAACGAAACACACTCGATCAAGGGAAACAGGAGCCACACAGTATCAAAGAGTGAGGACGTAACCGTTGTCTTGACTCGTACTCACAATGTCCTCATCAACGACATGCTCAATGTGGGCGCAGCACAGGAGGTCACCGTGGGTGGGGCTCAGGCTATAACCGTGGGAGCTGCACGCGCAAAAACCGTAATTGGCAGCGAAATGATCACGGTAAAAGGATCCGTAACTGAGACCACGATTAAGGATCACACTCAGACGGTTAAGGGAGCTCGAACTGCTGATATAAGCAAGGACGACACTCTCAAAGTAGGCAAAAGCCTCATAATAGAGGCCGCGGATCAGATCGCGATTAAATGCGGCAAGGCAAGTATTCTTCTGACGAAGGACGGAACGATTCAGATTGAAGGCAAGGATATTACAGTCAATGGTTCAGGCGACATTGGCATCCAGTCAAAGGCCGAGATAGACATCACCGCAAAGAAAGATATGGCGCTCAATGGCAAGAACATACTACAGAACTGCTGAGGTATTGCAATGAAGAGGGAACGTGTGCAACTCGTGGTGGAAGTTCCACCGACGTTCAGAGCCGCTGACATTCCGATGTCACTCGACCAATTGGTCGATTTTTCACGATCCAAAACACGTCCCGCCAACACCGTCCTTTCCGGAATAGTGATCGGAGAATTGGTGGGATTTGGCGACAGTCATTCACCCTTGATCGATTTTAAGGGTAATACTGAGCGTTTGCCACTGACCGCACGTTCAACAGTCAGTCTGAACGCGTCCAATATCGGTAAACAGCTGGTCCTGCAGTTCGAAAATGGAGACATTCGCAAACCAATTGTCCTAGGGCTTCTGCATGCGTTTGGTCCATCGGCGGCGCCAGCCCGCGGCAGTGAGGTGTCCCAGGTCCAAGTGGACGACGAGCATCTGATCATCACTGCGGAGCGGGAAATCACGCTTCTGTGCGGGAAGGCCAGCATTACGCTGACGCGGGCGGGGAAAATCCTGATCCGTGGCGAGTATGTGCTCAGCCGTGCGTCCGGAGCGAATCATATTCAGGGCAGCTCCGTCCAATTGAATTGAGTGAGCTTTAAGAGATGCGCTCTAAAGACAAGCTGGCGGCGGTGGGGTTCTCTCCGTGGGAGATCTCCGCGCTCGTAAACCAGACAGTTTTGGAACAGCATGCGGATAATGCTGCATTTCTGTGGTTTATGCGAGATAACGCCTGCCGTGCACCCAACTTCCTGCTCAAGGACCTCGCTCGCTTGGACGAGCGTTTGGAAGCAAATCTTGCTGGGCTGCGCGCCGCTCGAGAGGATGGATGGAAACTCGCGTCCCTCGCACTCAAACACGACGAGCCCGGCACCGTCTTTGCGGCCGCGATCCTGGCGTTTTCGAGCGGTGATAGCGCCCGTATCGACGCCGTAATGGAGGCCGGGTGCGCCAACCGGGAACTTGAGCGTGCCCTCATCTCCTCACTGGGGTGGCAGCCCTTCGAGTTGGTCGAGGTACCGATCCGCCGACTTCTCCAATCGCTGGTAGCCGGGCATCGTTTAGTTGGGATTGGGGCTTTTTCTGTCAACCGGCGCGACCCCGGCTTGGCCCTCCGAGAAGCTTTCACGGATTCAGATCAGCGCGTCCGCGCGCGTGCATTTCGCGCCGCAGGTGAGCTAGGGAAAACAGACCTTCAGCCATTCTTAGATGAGGCGTTGACAGATTCTGACACTGCGTGCCGTTTCTGGTCCACATGGTCGTCCGCACGGCTTGGTGTTCGTACGTCCCAGATTTGCGAGACGCTGCGGGAAATTGTTGAATCGCGGTCCCCTTGCTCCGAACCAGCCCTTCCGATGGCGCTGCTGTGCCTCGACCTGCCCGCGGCTGAAGCATGGATTGGACGCCTTCTGGATCGCGCCCATCACCTCCGTTTAGGCGCCCGTGGTGCCGGCCTGCTCGGGGATCCCCAATGGATAGATCAGCTGATCCGGCTCATGGAAAACCCGCAACTCTCCCGCGTCGCCGGCGAGGCGTTCTCTCGTATTACCGGTGTCGACCTTGCATACGCGAACCTCTCCGACGACAAACCCGATGATGTCGAAGTCACACCAAATGAGGATCCGAACGACGAGAATGTGGCGATGGATGTTGACGAGGGTCTGCCTTGGCCGGACCAAACTCGCGTCGCACGGTGGTGGCGCGACCATCGGGCGGATTTTCGGAATGGCCTCCGCTATATAGCGGGCAGACTGATCACACTCCAATCGCTGACTGAGTATCTGGTCCGGGGGACACAGCGCGGACGCGCCACGGCAGCTCTTGAACTTGCGCTGAGGCAACCTCAGTCACCTTTGTTCGAGGTTCGGGCGCGGGGCAGCGTCCAGTTCGAGTTATTAAACTTATGGACTTCGTGAATCAGACGCAGTTCCTGGCCGGCTGGACCCTCGGTTTTGAGCCGGATGGTCGCGAACTAATGGTGGTTGCGGTCAAAGGAACGTTCCTGATTCCGGATGGCGCAGAAGATCCGTCGCTCTCGCAGGTTCAAGTGCCGCTCACAGAGGCAGATGAGTTCACGGGAGAACCCGGACTATCCGCAACTCGCTACGAAAGCGATTATGCCCATAAAAAGCGATTTTGTGACGTGCTTCTTAACGGATGTGCCTACGCACCCGGGGGGACCCCCGTTGAAGAAGTGACAGTTACGATGCAGGTTGCTTCCATGACAAAATCCTTCCGCGTCGTGGGAAATCGGGTTTGGAATAGCGGGCTGCTATCTGCCGAACCAAGCTGGCCACAGCCGTTCACGAGCTTGCCGATCACATACGATCGTGCCTACGGGGGGGCCGAGATCGATGAAACTCAGCCCGCGAAGTGTGAGACGTACCGCAAGAATCCGGTTGGCGCGGGCTACTACCCCCTCTCTAAGGGTGGCGCCCTGAACGGAAAGCCCCTACCCAACACCGAGGAGCTGGGCACACGTATTACGACTCCAAAAGGGAGTTACGCACCGATGTCTTTTGGTCCGGTCGGCCGAAACTTCGAACACAGGGCCCTTTTCGCTGGGACCTATGACGATCACTGGCTGAAGAGCCGTGCTCCATTCTTTCCGCGCGACTTTGATTATCGCTATTTTCAGGCGGCCCCACCCGATCAGCAGCTGCCATACCTGACGGGCGGTCAAAGCGTAGTACTAAGAAACCTGTCTGCTGACGGATACAAAGCGTTTCGAATTCCGGCCATTGCGATGCCTGTTCTGTTTATTGCGGGCCGCGGCAGAGCAACCCTAAGCGATGCCGCTATCGACACCCTTCTGATCGAGCCGGACCTCCAGCGTTTTACGCTGACCTGGCGGAGTTTCCTTCCGCTTCGCAAGGACTGCTTTGAGCTGAGACAGGTGGTGGTTGGAAAAGCGTTTGCCGAGCATCGGGACGAACAACGGCGGCCGGCCAAGCCCCACTATTCGAACTTGGAAGAGCTCATAAGCGCAAAGAGAGCCAGACGCCGATGATCTATCCTATATCGATAGCAGCAACGGGTATGGTTACTGCCGTAGGTTTTAATTCCACGGCGAGTTGCGCAGCCATCCGCGCAGGTATCAGCAATTTAAATGAAACGAACTTATGGGATGCAGAGTCAGGGAAGTTCCTGCCCGCAGGCCGCGTGCTTCTTCCACACTGGTGGATCGGACTGGGGAAGCTGGCGGAGTTGGTAGCACCGGCCATTTACGAGTGCTGTAACGCTGCCCTCCCGGTTCCGGCGACTGATATTCCCGTGCTGCTCGGGGTGTCATCTCCTGACAGGCCTTTCCGGTTTGCCCGTTTGGATCAGGACATTCTCTCCGAAATCGAACAACGGCTCGGCTTCAAACTGCACCCATGCTCCAAAGTGATCCCGCGCGATCATGTTTCTGCCGTGGTTGGCCTCCGCGAAGCTCAACGATTGATCAGCACTAGCCAAGCCCCTTGTTGTATCGTCGCAGGGGTGGACAGCCTGGTGCAGCAGGATGTACTTCGGCATTATTTGGCTCAAGACCGCATCCTGACCTCCGTAAATCCTACCGGGTTCCTGCCGGGAGAGGCTGGAAGCGCCATCTTGGTCAAATCGGCAAGCCGCAGTGAGCCGGGAGAACTCGAGATTCTCGGCACCGGAATTGGACTCGAGAAGGCCACAATCGAGTCCGACCAACCTTTGTGCGGCTCTGGTCTAGCAGAGGCGATCGGCGAGGCATTCAACGAAAGCGGGTGCACTCTCGATGATGTCCAATATCGTATTACAGACTTGAACGGCGAGCACTATAAGTTTAAAGAGCTGGTGTTTGCGATGATGCGATATCTGAGTAAACCAAAGCCGAAGTTGTTTGATTTGTGGCACCCCATTGAGTACATCGGCGATGTGGGGGCCGCTATAGGTCCCATCGTGTTGGCGGTGGCCCTTCACGCGAGCCAGAATGATTACGGTCCGGGGCCTACAGCTCTCTGCACATTTGGCAACGATGATGGGGAGCGCGCTTCGGCGGTAGTGAGGTTTCACTGAGGAGCACCGTTTATGGGTAATGTTTTTGCCAACGGGCGGGAGATATCGGCGAAAAAGGACGCAAATAAATCAATCTGCGCTATGCCGGATGTCTGCCTCTCTCCCCCGTCTCCTCCCGCCGGACCCATTCCGATTCCTTATCCGAACACCGCAAACGCTTCTGACACCAGCGAGGGATCTAAGACAGTCAAGATAGCCGGCGACGAAATTGGCCTCAAGAACAAATCCAATTACAAAACAAGCAAGGGCGACGAGGCTGCTACGAAATCTTTAGGCATGGGGGTTGTGACACACACCATTCAGGGCAAGATGAAACATGCCGCATGGTCTTTCAATGTGAAGGTTGAAGGAGAGAACGTCGTCCGGCATTTAGACCTGACCACACATAATCATATAAATCAGCCGAATCTTGCCGTGGTGGTCAACCAGGCTAGCCAGAACATAGTCCAGATACGAGCATTAAACTGCAAGGAGCTCGCGGGCATGAATAAGAATGTCGTCCAAGAAGGCGAGATGAAGAGCACCAGCGGGTCATTTACCTCGACGACGGCATCTTATACTCAGGGCGGGCAATCCAACTATATGCAGGCAGTCACGCCGGCTGACTTGGTCAAGAGTTGCTACACTAATGGCTATGCTCCTGCCCGTCCAGCGGATCAGACGATGGCGTGCACTGACGAGCAATGGGGCGCTGGAGGCAACAACAATCATACCGAACCAAAACTGATCGAACAGATTTTCGACGCGGCTAAGCAACTCGGGGTAGGTATGCCGACCCCTCCTGGGGGTTTGGGAACCCTCAGAATGCAAATTAATCATAAGGGCGGCAGCCTCCCTGACAATGAGGTATGTCCGCGCTGCCAGAAAGGAATCTGCGCTGCGGTCAAATGCGGTCTGGAGATACTGCTTTGCGAAGGAGATCCACCAAAAGAAGCGAATGCAAAAGACAAGTGCGAAAGCGGCGCGTTCCAGACGTTGTAAGGAGAGGCCCCTGACTATTACGTGAACGAATTGAAAGATGACACCGCAAATACCGAATTATATCCAGGCAAGTCACAGTCAGAATAACATCGTTCGCTATAAGTGGGACGATTGGAATATCGAACGAACTGAGGAGCCGTTCGACGAGGTTTTGTACGAACGCCTCATACGCATCGGGATGCGAGCAAATGTGGCTTTCACGATTGGCACTGCTGAGTGGATTGTGTACCGCTACGGCCTTTTGATCGATGATCCATTGCCGGCTAACTATCTCGAGGCTGGGTGGGCACAGATGATAGACTGGCGCTACGGCGCCTACTACGGATGGCAGGACTTGACAAAGGAGGACGAATGGCGGGGACCCGTCCGGGGGCCACTTGGAGTGACAATGAGCCGTGTGATGTACGCGATTCAGCAAGCCGAGGAGAGCGGCGGCGATCCCTCGCTCCGGGCAACGTGGATCAGTAGCATGGCACAATATGTAATCCCATTTCCCGATGAATACCGGTCGTGGCGGGAACCTATTCTGGGGCGATTAGAGAGAATTTATGCGCGAGATCCGAGCGACCCGAAGGGCGAAGTGGTTCCCAGAGAGGCTATGGACCCTGAGTACGAGTTTAGGATTGAGCAAACGGAGTCTTTGGTAAACGGATTCCTTGCCGCCCTGGATTACAGCCGCAACCCCTTTCTTCATTCTCCGGAACGAATGCTGACCGAAGGCTTCCGTGGAACGCCGTATATCTTCGATCTCGAACAGGATCGCAAGATGCGTCTACGGCCATGAGATGCGCACAAAGCCCGCGGTTTGGACTGGAATAGAGGCTATTATAGACTCGCTCGCGAGCCTGGAAGAGATAGGTCGAAGCCGCTCCGGTTGTGGTTCACGCATGGCGCTGGCTTTCCGGAGAATCAGTGGTAACGGAAATTTCGGCGAAACGACACCTTCGGGACTGCGATCGAACTTGGACAACGGAATCAGCTACAATAACACTCCAGGATGTCTTAATCCCAGGAGCCTCACATGGATAACCCGGCCGCACCCGCCGAATCCCTCAACGTCGAGCAGTTGCTACACCTGCACACGCTCACCAAGGATGTCGCCAAGGTCTGCCAGAAGCAGCTTCGCGGCTATCTCGACACCTTGGCCCTCCTCTTCCGCCCCCGCCGTATGCTGGGCGACGCCATGGAAGGCGCCGAGCGGGAGTCGGTCGGCGGCTCCGACCGCACGCTCGCCGAGCTCCGCGACCTATATCGTAAGGTCGCCGTCCGGCCCTTCGATCTCCGACCGGAACTCAGCCTCCCCCTCGAGTCCGTCTCCACCCAGATGCAGCTCTACGAATGGGAATACCTGCATCAAATCAAGACCGATCGCGGCTGGCGCAGCATCA